>Ga0247814_10000343_pt1 | contig 38803 bp, 33 predicted proteins | sample UWRJL179409R1_FD_179947 | JGI IMG/M metagenome (GOLD analysis project Ga0247814, IMG submission 179947) | Plant litter microbial communities from Arlington Agricultural Research Station in Wisconsin, United States - UWRJ-L179-409R-1 | ecosystem: Environmental > Terrestrial > Plant litter >... | reverse complement strand
GCCGTGCATCCGTTATCGTCCGTCACGGTGAGTGTATGCGTGCCCGATGCCAAGCCTGTGAATGCCGGGGACGGCTGGGATGGCGCGCCGTCCAAAGAATATTGGTAAGGGATATATCCTCCGGAGGTTGTGGCTTCGGCGCTTCCCGTGGTTCCGGCCACGAGACAGTTGTGTACGATGTCGGCGGGCAGCACGCTGACGGCGAGCTCGGCATTGGCCGGTGGGTCGGTGATGTTGAACGTGGTGGAGGCGGTACATCCGTTGTCGTCCGTCACGGTGAGTGTATGCGTGCCCGATGCCAAGCCTGTGAATGCCGGTGAAGGCTGGGATGGTGCGCCGTCCAGTGAGTACAGGTAAGGTACATACCCTCCGGAGGTTGTGGCTTCGGCACTTCCCGTGCTCCCGGCCACGAGACAGTTGTGTACGATGTCGGCGGGCAGCACGCTGACGGCGAGCTCGGCATTGGCAGGTGGGTCCGTAATAGTGAACGTTGTATTCGCGGTACATCCGTTAGTGTCAGTTACCGTTAACGTGTAAGTTCCGGAAATAAGGTTTGTAAAAGATGGCGATTGCTGTGTGGCTCCCCCATCAACGGAATATCGGTATGGTAGGTATCCGCCGGTTGTAGTCGCCAAAGCCGTCCCGTCAGATCCCGCCAGAAAACAGTTGTGGACTATATTCGATGGCAACACGCTCACTGTAAGTTCCGTATTGGCCGGTGGATTGATAATGGTAAATGTAGTAGTGGTAGTACATCCGTTGGAGTCCAATACATCCACCGTATAATTTCCCGTGGCTAAATTTGCGAAGGTGAAATTGCTGGTAAACGCTCCGCTGTTTAATGAAACTTGATAAGGTGTGAATCCTCCGCTTAATGTCACCGTAGCTTCTCCTTGGTTGGTTCCTGCCAAACAGTTGTGGGTAATATCGGTGGGATTTACGATAGCCGTAAGCTGCGTATTATTAATAGGATTGTTGATGGTGAAAAATACAGTATCCCTACATCCATTCGCGTCTCGGGCTATGATATAATTATTGCCTGAAGACAAACCAGCAAAGCTGCTATTGTTTACAAATGCTCCTCCATTCAATGAATAGGCGTAGGGAGCAAAGCCCCCGGATGCGTTGATGGCAGCTTCCCCGCCATTTCCATTTGGAACACAATTATGTACTAAGCTGGTCGTGACCAAACTTGCTTGTATGGGGTTGTTATTGGGTGGATCCAATATCACGAAATCCACAGATTCAATACATCCGTTCGTGTCTTTTATCAACGCCGTATATGAACCTTCAGCCAAACCGATAAACTGGTTGGCCACCTGATAATTCGTACTGTCTAATGAATAAGTGTAGCTCGGAGTTCCGCCGGTAGCCGTTACAATGGCTGATCCCGTGCTTGTTTCGGGGAGACAGTTGTTAATGATGTCAACCGGAAACACGCTTCCCGTAATAATGGTAGGATGGGCTATCGTATCTAAGATGGAATCCTTGCAATTGGAAGCATCTGTTACCACTACCTCATAGATGCCCTGTGATAGATTGATGGCTGTTTGTGTGGTCTGCCCGTTGGACCATACATAATTGTATGGTGCTAAGCCGCCCAGCATTTCTACCATGATGGATCCATCGCTACCATTAAAGCACGAAATGGGTTTGGTGATTTGGCTGCTCAATACGATACGACTATAATCGGAAAAGAAACCATAGCGACATCCGCTGGAAGCCCCGCCATTGATGATTCCCGCATGGAATAGGCCCACGGAATTAGTAATGTTAATGGAAGTTCCCGTACCTATGGGACCCGAGAAATCGACTAAGGCGGATGAGTATAGGCCGCTAGTTCCGGGGACTAGCGTAAAGTTGGCTGCGGTTAATAAGGTATTGCTGCCATTCACCAAGAAATTGTTTACCGTTGAGGTCAATGCAAATACAACCACCCCAAAATATTCGTTCGTGGAACGAACCGCCGACATACTTCTGGCCCCCGTACATTTAATGGGAGGCACGATAGCCGAACCCAATTCACAGCCAAAACCCGTATAGTGGTAAACATAAACGGGCGCGCTGGCTTCTATATAAATGGATGGAACGGTGAGGTTATATACCAAAGTGCTGCTATGGGTACCCGCAGAAACGCCATTGATGGAAATGTTGGTTCCTGGTGAAATAGGTACGATAACAACCTTATCCTGCGTGTTTAAAGATCCTCTAACAACGATATATTCCTTCCCGATAATATTTGTGGGAACCATTTGATCGCCCGTAAGATCCATACAGCCTTCAAATTGTAAGCTGTCGTCCTTGATGGTCACCGCTATTCGTTTGTTTGAGGTAACGGTAGTTCCTGATAGGTTACCTGCGCCCGTGGTGGTGGCCTGTACCACCGAATAGGTTTGTCCCTTGTTTAAAGTCACGGTGATGGGTACGCCCGCGGCACCACCTTCTACGGCGGCAGAGGGAACAATGGTAACAACCGTACCGTCTTCCGTGGCCACAATGTCTATGGCCGATTTGGGGGTAGGCGTGTATGCCCCGTTATTAAAAACATTTTGGAATGGCGTCACAAAACTTGTTCCCAAGGCATTATCACCCTTAAGCGCATATATCTCGGGATTGTTGCCATGGTTTACCTCATAATATATGGATATGTTGCTGGTTGATCTTATCCGAATCCCTTTGTTTAATACGGTGGATGAGGGTGTACTTTCAAAGGTAGCCAAGTGGGTAGTTACATCAATCGATACACCAGCATTGGCGCCAACAGCTTGTACGATGGGTATAAAACTTGGGTTGGCTGGCATGTCAATCGTCACGGTGGATGCGCTGGTTCCGCCGGCTATCCGGAATAGGATCGGCGAGTTTCCGTGGCCAGATGAGGCCGTGGGGGCTACAAACCAAAACAAGGTATCGCTTTGGGTATAAGCTGTAGTAAATACGATAGAGAGTATAATACTGAGTAAAAAACCTTTCATACACGAAAAGATTTAATGGTATTGGATGACAAATGAGTGCCGGTACTCGGCAAGAGTGATGGAGGAGGTAGTAGATAGAATAGGGAATGTATAGATCGGTGGTTTCTATACAATGGTGATAAGTAGGTAGTTATATTTTATTGGGTATCCTAGGTACGATATTGTATGTTAGGATACTCCCTGTCATCATCATGGCATGATGATGGTCTTTGGGGTTTAGCCAATATGCTAAACAAAATGAACGACAGGGTTTCTTGTGCGGTGGCGATAGAAAGGTTGGCTTTTAAAGAATGATTTTTCACGAGCTACCTTTGATTGATGTTCAAACTTACTATAATTTATCAGATAGTATGCCCGGCGAATAAATTTGTTAATAAATTATTGACATTCGTTTTCTTTATATTCTCATACCTATTGTACGAAACGGGAGGAAAATTTGTCATTCATTATAATCTTTTTTCTAGAATGAGATTTTATATAACAAAAAGATAATCTCATGTATTTGGTATGTAATCAGTGAATCGAAATGTTAAAATCTATATATAAAGAAAAGCAGCCTTGAAAAAGGCTGCTTTTCTTTATGTTAAATATGAAAATATTAATAATAAGTGGCGCGGCGTACTTTAGCCAAATGCTTAGCCATACGTACCACTTGTCGCGTATAACCATATTCGTTATCGTACCAGGCATATAATGTGGCACTGGTGCCATCTTCGCTTACGATGGTGGCTTTACTGTCAAATATAACAGCACAAGGGTTTCCGACAATATCCGTTGAAACCAATTCGTTGCTGTACGCGTATTGGATTTGCTCCACCAATTGGCCAAACAAGGCTTCTTCACGCATCATACCATTGATGGTTTCTATGTCTGTTTTTTGTTTCAGCTTCAATACCAAAATAGCCAATGAACCGCAAGGAATCGGAACACGAACCGCATTACCTGTCAATTTGCCCTTTAGGTTGGGGAATACCTTAAATACGGCCTTGGCGGCACCTGTCTCGGTAATCACCATGTTGAAAGCGGCAGAACGACCCCTACGGGATCCTTTGTGGAAGTTATCCAATAAGTTTTGGTCGTTGGTATAAGCGTGGACGGTTTCGATGTGCCCATTTTCAATTCCCAATTTCTCTTCAATCACCTTAATGACCGGAACGATCGCGTTTGTGGTACATGAAGCCGCGGACCAAACGTTTTCGGAATCAATGTCGAATTGGTTTTGGTTTACGCCATACACGATATTGGGAACATCTCCTTTACCCGGAGCCGTCAACAATACTTTGGCCACACCTTTTGATTCCAAGTGTTTGCTTAAACCTTCACGGTCGCGCCATACACCGGTATTGTCAATCACCAGGGCATCATTAATTCCGTATTGTGTATAATCCACACTGTCCGGGGAGGATGCGTCGATCATATATACCGTATGTCCGTTGATGATGAGTGCCTTGTTGTCCGGATCTTCTTGGATGGTGCCGCGGAAATGTCCGTGGATACTGTCGTTACGAAGCAAATCGGCACGTTTGTATAAATCGCTGGCACTGTAGCCGCGGGTAACGATGGCGCGTAAACGCAATTGCTGTCCGGCGCCCGCTTGGGCTACCAATTCACGGGCCAATAAACGACCGATACGACCAAAACCATACAACACTACATCTTTCGGTGTAACGCCATGATTTTTTGCGGAAGTAAGGTGGTTGAGTTTATCATCCAAAAACGAACGGATGTCTGCATAATTTTCTTTTTCGGTAAACCACTCTATGGCTAATTTACCCAAATCAAGACGAGACGGTGCCAAATCCAATTTCACCAATTCTTCGGCAATGGCTAAAGTATCATGGATGGTGATGGGATGTTGGGAAACCGTTTTGGCGTAAGAGTGGTGGTTGATTACCTCTCCGGCAGCCTGGTCAATCAAAGGTTTACGGAACAATACCGTTTCAACGGCCTTGTCGTAATACAACTCACTGATGATCTTGATGAGTTTTACCGATGTTTTTTCGTAGTCAAGCCAATTTTTCAATTCGGCATCGAATGTAGCGGTGGAGCCGTTCATTACAGGTGTTGATATATCGCTCATGGTAAGTATTAACCTAGGTAGGTACGCAACAGTTTGCTGCGTGTGCTTTGGCGAAGACGTTTCAATGCTTTTTCTTTAATCTGACGAACGCGCTCGCGGGTCAAATCAAATTTTTCGCCGATCTCATCAATGGTCAAACCGTGGTTCATGCCAATACCGAAGTATAATTTGATGATCTCTTTTTCTCTTTCGCTCAAAGTATCTAACGTACGCTCAATCTCGGTTTGGAGTGATTCTTTCATCAAATCCAAATCCGCCTTTGGAGAATCGCTGTTTACCATCACGTCATACAAAGTGCTTTCTTCACCTTGTACCAATGGCGCATCCATGGATACGTGGCGGCCGGCAATCATGATGCTGTCCTTAATTTTGTCCTCCGGCAAGTCAAGCAACTGTGCCAATTCTTCTTCCGTAGGTTCACGCTCAAATTCCTGCTCCAATTTGGAGAAGGCCTTGTTCAATTTGTTCAATGAACCTACTTGGTTCAAAGGCAAACGAACGATACGGCTATGCTCTGCTATTGCCTGCAGGATGGACTGACGAATCCACCATACGGCATATGAGATGAATTTAAAACCACGCGTTTCGTCGAAACGTTGTGCGGCTTTGATAAGGCCAAGGTTACCCTCGTTGATTAAGTCAGGAAGGCTTAAGCCTTGGTTTTGATATTGTTTGGATACGGAAACCACGAAACGTAGGTTAGCTCTGGTAAGCTTTTCTAATGCCGCTTGGTCGCCCTGTTTAATTCGTTGCGCTAGGTTTACTTCTTCTTCCGCTGTGATCAGCTCTTCTTTGCCGATTTCCTGTAGATACTTGTCTAAAGACCGCTCGGTACGGTTAGTGATTGATTTCGTGATTTTTAACTGTCTCATGCGCGCGGAGAAATGTGAATTTTGTTCAGTAACCTTTGAAAGAAAGCGCAAAAATACCTGATTTTACCTTACTAGTCAAGTAAATTCGTCAAAAAAAGTATGGCACGGTTTTGGTCAAAAAACGCGAAACCGCTCATAATGGCGGTTTCGTGTTTTTAAGTATTTATATTTTGCTTACAGTCCGAAAGCGTAGTAAGCTTTTTGGCCGTTCGGATAAATTCCTTCGATATAAATCGATCCGTCAGCCAGGGAAAGTATTTCCTGCATATCTGATTTGTCTTTGATGCCTTTGCCATTCACCTTTGTTACCAAAAAGCCTTCCTTTACGCCGGCGGCCTTCAGTTTGCCGCTGCCCAACTTGACAATTCTTACGCCTTGTATGTTGCCATAATTGTTTGTGAAATCTTCCAACTCCGCACCCAATACGTTCATCACCTCGTCGTTCCGTTTGTACATATTCAGGTTGCCTTCCTTATTTTTTAACGTTACGGGAATCACTTGCTCGGAACCGTTGCGTGTTACCGTAATATCTACCTTGTCGCCGGGGCGATACAAAGCGATTTGCTCCTGCAATGCATTAAAGCCGGCCACCGGAACTTCGCCCACCTTACGGATGATATCACCCGTTTTCATGCCTGCCTCGCCGGCACCGCCATTATCCAACGCCTCTTCCACGTATACGCCGTTCAAACTTTTGGAATCCAGTTTTTTGGCTAAATCGGGTGTTAGATCCTTGATGATAACGCCCAAAAAGGCACGTTGTACTTTACCGAATTCGGCTAGGTCATTCACAACCTTTTTTACCAGATTAGACGGAATGGCAAAAGAATAGCCGGCATAGGTTCCGGTAGTGGAGGCAATGGCGGAATTGATGCCGATTAACTCGCCGTTTGTATTCACCAATGCGCCACCACTGTTGCCTTGGTTTACGGCTGCATCCGTCTGTATGAAAGATTCTACGGCCAAGTCTTTATGGATGATATCTATTTTTCTTGTTTTTGCACTCACGATTCCCGCAGTGACGGTTGAGTTCAGGTTAAACGGGTTTCCTACCGCCAGTACCCATTCGCCTACGCGTACATTATCCGAATTGGCAAACTGTATGAAGGGCAAATCTTTCTCGTCGATTTTAATCAAAGCCAAATCTGTCGCCGGATCCGTTCCGATGATATCAGCCGAATAGGTATATTTATCGTTCAACGTTACTTCCACCTTGTCGGAACCTTCCACCACGTGGTTGTTGGTTACGATAAATCCGTCATCCGAAATAATTACGCCAGACCCTGAGCCGATGACCGGTTGGCGGGCACCGTTCCCGAAAAAGAAATCTCGCATCGGATCGCGCGAATAACCCGTGTTTTGCACTTTGCTTACGGTTTGTATATGCACCACCGAATGGATGGACTGTTCGGCAGCCGTCGTAAAATCTACGTTTCCTTCGGGAGGCAATGTACGCACCACGTTGTTGGTAAAGGTGGCCGGCACGCTTTGAACGATACCAATGTGTGAATCTTCGTTTGGTTTAAGGATGAATTGGTAGGCCGCGAGCGAAAACGTACCGCCCACAATTCCGGCCAGGGTGAACCCAAGATATTTCTTCATATTCCGTAAAATATTTTCGTGTTACTTTTGCAATGCTAAAATTAACGCTCTAGGTTGAGTAAGGTTGCTTAACAGGATGTTAAAAGAGGTTTTAATATTGTTAATGTTCTAGGTCTCGGCTTCGCTCGACCTGACGGTGCTTCAAATAATTTACTGTTCATCCGTCAGGTCGAGCGAAGCCGAGACCCGAATAAAACTAAAGACATGATTTTTTCAAAATACCACGGCACCGGAAACGATTTCATCATGGTCGATAATCGTACGGCCAATATCTCGTTATTGCAACAGCAGATTGAACATTTGTGCCACCGACGCTTCGGTATCGGGGCAGACGGGTTGATCCTGTTGGAAAATGGGACCGAACGCCTAACGATGGTATATTATAATTCGGATGGCAGGCAAAGTTCCATGTGCGGAAACGGAGGACGTTGTTTTGCACGTTTTGCCCAAGATCTGGGCTTGGTAAAAAATGATGCGGTGGAATTTGATGCGATAGACGGTTGGCACCAAGCTAATTTTGAAGGCGACGACGTGTTTCTACAAATGAAAAATTGTGATGGTTTTTCTATTTCGGATGATGGATTTGTGTTGGATACGGGCTCTCCACATTTCGTAAAATTCGTGCCATCCGATTTTTGGGAGGATGAAGAATTTGTGCATACCGCACGCACCATCCGTAATCGTCCGCAGTTTATAGAAAAAGGAATCAACGTTAATTATATTTCGGAAGTAGAGAAGGGGAAATTGAAAATCCGCACCTTCGAACGCGGCGTGGAAGACGAAACCTATTCCTGCGGAACGGGCGTAACGGCTGCCGCTTTGGTGTATGGAAGCCAACATGATTTAAACGAAGTAAAACTGGAAAGCAAAGGCGGAAACTTGTCGGTTTCTTTCAATAAAAATTTAGATGGAATATTTACCGATGTGTTTTTGAAAGGTCCGGCGGTAAAGGTTTTTGATGGCGAAATAATTGGGTAATGTTCCGTTTCCTGAATACCGTAAACAGGAAGACGACTATGGCCAATAACATGGATATGAAGAAATAGATTTGGATTTTTTTTGCCAACTCTGGGTATTCAATAATTGCCGTAGGTATGTACAGATGAAAGGCAATATAATGTGCGATGGCGATGGATACGGTACCGAGAAGGATCGAAATGATTATATTTTTCCAAGAGTTGGCATCCATCATCCTCGATTTGATGATAAGGATTATATCATTGTTGATCAACGGCCAAATAAATATCAAAGGAAGGGCGAATAACCTTGCTTCCCTGGCCCTGGCCAATAAAATAACGAGTATGGTATTTATAACAAAAGTAAGCAGGAAAGATGTAAGGTAAACCTTGTTTTTCTTTACACAAACCATCACAAATACAATGGTTAGCGGCAACAGAACCGTAATGATGGGTACCAGCAGGGTTTCCGTGGTGAATTCGGGGTTTTGGAAGTTATAGGTTAAATGTTCCATTCGCCGCGAACTGAGAAGTCCGGCATCGTTTACGATATTTTTATCTGGCGTAAGCATGTTTTTTAGCACCAATGCACCTACCGACGCAATACCAAAACCGAGTACCGGCTTAATTCCTTTCTGCGGAAACAAATGCCTTGAAATAAGAGCGAACCCGGGCAGTAGAAAGATTGAATTTTCGCGCACCAATACGGCACAAACAAAAGCCAACACAGAAAAATATATTTTGTTATCAACGAGCAATCCCAACGATAAAAATAAAAGCATATACTGCAACGGTTCATCGTACGAAAATATATTCGGAAACCAGGCAAACAGTATGGAGAAACTTAAAGCATATACCTGTAAGGTAATAAAATGGTTTTTGTTTGGATGGATACGGTCTGCCGAATAAACCAACGCTATTTGGGAAAAATAAAGCAGGGCAAAAGAAACAATGATAAATGAAATGCCTTTTGATATATTAAATAATGCGGATATCCACAAAACGATTTTGGTAGTGGCCGGCCTTGTGGCAAACGATGGTTCTTCTTGGTGGTAATCAACAACGGCATTTAAATATTCAATGGCAAAATAACTCCCTGGTTTTTCGATGGCTAATTTTAGCGTAAACATCGACTCGTTATCCGGCCACGTATGGAACAGAAAGACAAGCAGGGTAGCAAACAATGGGAAGATAAGCTTTTTTATCATTTTCAGATGTAAACTTAAACATAAAGTAGTGGCTAACAATTTTTATATTCGCTGCCATAAATAAATATTGAAATGCGTATTGCCGTTGTAGGCGCCACCGGTTTGGTAGGCACCAAAATGTTACAGGTATTGGCGGAAAGGAATTTTCCGTTGACGGAATTGATCCCCGTTGCATCCGAAAAATCAAAGGGCAAGAAAGTAACATACAAAGGCAAGGAATTTATCGTCGTGACGGCCGAAGAGGCCATCGCATTAAAACCACAAATTGCCTTATTTTCTGCCGGTGGAAGCACTTCATTGGAAATGGCCCCCAAATTTGCGGCTGCTGGCATTACTGTTATAGATAATTCATCGGCATGGCGTATGGATCCTACCAAAAAATTGGTGGTTCCCGAAGTAAACGGAGATACATTAACGGCCGAAGATAAAATCATAGCCAATCCCAACTGTTCCACCATCCAAATGGTGATGGTATTAAAGCCATTACATGATGTATACAAAATTAACCGTGTCGTCGTTTCCACTTACCAATCCGTTACCGGCACAGGGGTGAAGGCGGTAGATCAATTGCAGGATGAACGCGCGGGAAAAGAAGGGCTGAAGGCATATCCGCACCGGATCGATTTAAATTTGATTCCGCACATCGATTCATTTTTGGATAACGGATACACCAAAGAGGAAATGAAAATGGTGAACGAAACAAAAAAAATTATGGGCGACGATTCCATCCGTGTTACCGCCACTACGGTGCGTGTACCGGTGATGGGAGGTCATAGCGAAAGTGTGAATATTGAATTTGACAATGATTTTGATATAGCGGATGTACGTCGCATTTTATCCGAAATGCCGGGTGTGGTCGTTGTCGATAATCCATCGATGAACGAATATCCGATGCCATTCACCGCGCACGACCGCGACGAGGTTTTTGTGGGCCGTATCCGACGCGACGAAACGCAACCCAATACATTAAACTGTTGGATTGTATCCGATAATTTACGCAAAGGTGCGGCTACCAATGCCATCCAAATAGCGGAATTGTTGTTGGCGAAAGCGTTGTTATAACATTTAGCCCTGTAGATTTCATCAAAAAAAAATGCATCCGAAATGGATGCATTTTTTTTAAGATATATCGTTGTTTGATTAACGAGTCATCGTAATGTCAACAGATGTTGTTTCTGTTTCGGTAAGCGTTGTTGCTGAGTTTGGTTTGCTCGTGTTGGTGCTTGAAGTCCTCAATTGAAGTACCAATTCACTTTTGTCGATGGAAACAACTTGCAATGAACCTAAATCAAAAGTAAGTTGAGATTTTTGCTCACCGGTATTTTGCCAAGACCAAAGACCTGTAGATGATGATACTTGCGCTTCGTTGGTTTGTGTAATCACAGTTTCAGGCACGCCGGTTTCTGAATATGCGGTTGATGTAATTTTTTCTGAACGGTCGCTAGAAAATGTTCCTTCTTTTTCGAATTTATAAGACAAGCTTACATCAGATTTAACAATACTCTTGGTAAAGAAATCAGCTGTGCCAACGATTTGGTTCAGTGTGTATTGCTCTTCTGTTTGAACGCCACCAGAAATGGTTGTGGTGTTTTTGCTAGTTTGTGTTTGGTTAGGGTCGCCGTTAGTGTAAACATATTTGTCAACATTCTCATTTACGATCGTGGCAGTGGAAAGATTCCATGTGTCATTAGTCAGGTTTTTGTCATAACCGTCTTTCTCTTTTGCACAAGATGTAACGATTAATGCCGCAAGGGCCAATGCTGGTAAAGTAATTTTTCTCATGTTCTGTGTTTTTAATAAGCGGCAAATATACTGGCTTATCATATATGTTCCAACATATAGTGAATTTTTTAGTCTATTTTATTTAAAATAACAAATATATTGGGTTGGTATAGGAAATATTCTACACTGCAATAGAACAACTTAGCTTGTTTTCTGGCTGTTTTATATATCATAACATCGGGAAATTATTTTTCTTAAAATATTAATTTACTGAAATACAAATATTTATCATTTTATTTTGATTGAATTTCTTATTATGAAATCCAAACCGGGATGATTGGGCGTAAGCATATATAAATAACATACAAATGAAAAATCAAGGAAAAAAAATGTTGGGTTTAGCACTCGGCATGTTTATGGGTCTGGGTGTGCTTAATGCTCAAACGGTTGATGTAGGTGGCGCGGCTATGTATCCAACCAAGAACATCATAGAAAATGCCATAAATTCTGCGGATCATTCCACGTTGGTAGCGGCGGTAAAAGCGGCCGGCTTGGTTGAAACGCTTCAGGGGAAAGGGCCATTTACGGTATTTGCGCCTACGAATGATGCCTTTGAAAACTTGCCTGCCGGTACGTTGGATATGCTTCTAAAGCCCGAAAATAAAGCTAAGTTGGCTGGAATCCTCACTTACCATGTATTGGGTTCAAGCGAATCGTTTGAGTCAATTTCCAAAAAAATCAAGTCCGGCGGCGGCAAGGCTGAGATAGCGACGGTGGCCGGCGGGAAGATTTGGGTCATGATGAACGGATCGCATAATATCGTCATCAAAGACGAAAACGGTGGTATGGCCAATATTTCCGTGTATGATGTGGTTCAATCAAACGGTATGATCCATTCTGTAGATAAGGTGTTGCTTCCTAAATAATAGAAGATTGCCGTTCATATAAAAAGAATAGCCCCGAATTCGGGGCTATTCTTTTTATATGATTTATTAGCTGCTATGCAGTTTTGGCTTCAACTACCTTCGTTTCCGGTTTACCAAAAATTTTACGGTAAAAGATAATGATTAAGGCTACACCGCATGTGATGGATGCATCCGCCAGATTCCATATCGGAGGAAAAATGAGTTCTCCGCCAACGCTGGGAACCCAAGATGGCCAATAGATATTAAAGTGGAACATATCCACCACGCGGCCATGCATCCAATCGGCATACCCGCCATCGGACGGGAACATGGTGGCCAGTTCGCCTCCGCGACTTTCGCTAAATATTTTACCGTAAAAAATACTGTCGATGATATTTCCCAAGGCACCGGCCAATATCAACGACATGGCGATGATAAGGTACTTGGATGCTTGGTCTTTGCTGAGCCGGAAAATATAATAGGCGATACCACCTACGGCGAAAATGCGGAAGAGGCTCAGGAAAAGTTTTCCGAAATCTCCACCCAGTTCCATCCCGAATGCCATTCCGTTATTCTCGATAAAGAACAATTGGAAATAATCGCCGATCATCGGAATTTGCTCGCCGTATACCATATGGGTTTTTACCCAGATCTTGATAACCTGGTCAAGCAATATGACAACGCCCGTTATGATTAACGGGCGTTTCATGATTTGAAGAAAATTTTTCAAATCGGTAGATTTAAATTATTTATTCTGTTTCAACTTGGCTTCCATGCTCAAAGTGGCATGTGGAACGGCCATCAGGCGTTCTTTTTGGATCAACTTACCAGTTTCGCGGCAAATTCCGTAAGTTTTTGCTTGGATACGTTGCATGGCACCTTCTAAGTTTTGGATAAACTTCTTCTGGCGCATGGCCAATTGTCCAATTTCCTCGCGTGTGGCGATTTCGGAACCGTCTTCCATCAATTTGAAGGTAGGCGAAGTATCGTCAGTGCTGTTTCCGTCTTTGTATGAGAAAGCACTCTGCAGCATGTCCAACTCTTTTCTGGCCTTATCCAACTTCTTTTCGATAAGTGCTTTAAATTCTTCTAACTCAGCATCTGAGTATCTAACTTTTTCTTCAGACATTTTGGTGTGCTATTGATAAATTAAACCCTTCTAACGTAAACTTCTGCTTTTAGGTTTTCGCCAACCTCAATTTCAGTATAGCTTTCGCTTATTGATGAGGTATTGGTTTCAAACGAATCGGCCAAAATTTCCGCGCAAATATAATCTAAATTGCTTCTTACGGATGTAGAAATTGTTTCGTCGGCTTTCAGACTCACATGGATGCGATCCGTAATTTCGAATCCACTGTCCTTCCGGATGCCTTGGATACGGTTAACTAAATCTCTCGCTATGCCTTCCGAAATCAAGGCTTCGTCTAATGTGATGTCCAACGCTACGGTAATTCCGCCTTCAGTGGCAACCAAACTTCCTGGTATGTCTTCTGTTAAAATTTCGAGGTCTTCTGTGGATAACTCTACCGTTTTGTCGGAAAGTTTCAGATCCAGTTTGCCTTCTCGTTCCAAGGTGCCTACATCGTTCGGTTGAAGCAGGCCAATGGCTTCAGCCACGGCTTTCATGTCTTTGCCAAACTTGGGGCCCAGTTTTTTGAAATCGGGTTTCAGCTTTTTCTTGATGACGCCTTCGGTATCGTATAAAAATAACAATTCCTTCACGTTTACTTCAGATAGGATGAGGTCTTTCACTTCTTCCACCAAATCTTTCATGTGCGGACTCAGCACCGGAATGCTCAGCTTTCGCAACGGTTGGCGCACACGGATTTTTTCTTTTTTACGCAACGAAAGTATCATTGAGGATATCTTCTGCGCATAATCCATTTTTTCCTCCAGATTCTTGTCGATGGATTTTTCGTCCACCGTAGGGAATTGGCTCAGGTGAACCGATTCGGCTTTGTCTGATTCGGATTTCGTGAGGTCGATGTATAAACGATCCGCAAAAAATGGTGCGTACGGACTCATCAACTGGCTTACCGTTTTTAGGCAAGTGTACAATGTTTCGTAGGCCGCTTGTTTGTCGCGGTTCATTTCACCTTTCCAAAATACGCGGCGCGAAAGGCGCACGTACCAGTTGGATAAATCTTCGCAAACAAAATCTTCGATGGCGCGTCCGGCAGGCGTAGGATCGTAGTCGTCCAGTTTTTCCGAAACCAGTTTTACCAAACTGTTCAATTTGGAAATCACCCAGCGGTCCAATTCCGTTCTTTCGGAAACCGGAATTTGTTTGTTCGCATCAAAAACGAATTCATCGACATTTGCATACAGCGCGAAAAACGAATACGTATTATATAAGGTACCGAAGAATTTATTCCTGACCTCGGTTATTCCGTCTATGTTAAATTTGAGGTTATCCCAAGGTTGCGCGTTCGTGAGCATGTACCAACGGGTCGGGTCGGCACCGTGTTGCTCCAATGTAGAAAACGGGTCGATGGCATTGCCCAAACGCTTGCTCATTTTCTGTCCGTTTTTGTCGAGTACGAGTCCGTTTGACACTACATTTTTATAGGCCACGGAGTCAAAACAAAGCGTGGCGATGGCGTGCAACGTGTAGAACCATCCGCGGGTTTGGTCCACGCCTTCGGCGATAAAATCTGCCGGGTACGATTTTCTGTCGTCCACTAGTTCCTTGTTTTCAAACGGATAGTGCAATTGCGCATAAGGCATGGCACCCGAATCAAACCAAACGTCGATCAAATCCGCCTCACGTTTCATCGGTTCGCCTTTGGACGAAACCAGGATGATGTCGTCGGCATACGGGCGGTGCAAATCGAACGTGTGATAATTGGCATCCGTCATGTCCCCGGCTTTGAAATCGGCCAATGGGTTTTTATCCATCACCCCGGCTTTCACGGCCGCTTCGCATTCGTTGTATAAATCTTCGGCAGAACCGATACATTTTTCTTCGCCATCCTCGCTGCGCCAGATAGGAAGCGGGATTCCCCAATAACGTGAGCGGGAAAGGTTCCAGTCGTTGGCGTTTTCAAGCCAATTACCAAAGCGGCCCGTTCCGGTACTTTCCGGTTTCCAGTTGATGGTTTTATTCAGTTCCACCATACGCTCACGCAACGCACTCACTTTGATGAACCAGGAATCCAACGGGTAATACACCACGGGTTTATCGGTACGCCAGCAATGCGGATAGTTGTGTTCGTACTTTTCAATCTTGAAGGCTTTACCATCAATTTTCAATTTGAGCGCTATACGCTCATCCACGCTCAAATATTTTTTTAATTCGGGGATAATGGCGTGCAAACTTTTGGCTTGTTTGGCCAATTCTTGTGCCTTTTCACCATCGCTTAAATATTCTTCCTTGATGAATTCTCCACCAAATCCGAAAGTGTCGTCATGCATTTCCTCGCGAAAACGGCCACGCAAATCCACCAACGGAACGGCTTTGCCCGTATCGTCCAATACCAACATGGCGGGTACACCGGCCTGTGCGGCTACACGCATGTCGTCCGCACCGAAAGTAGGTGCGATATGCACGATACCGGTTCCGTCTTCCGTAGTTACATAATCGCCGGGGATGACACGGAATGCATTTTCCGGGTTTTCATGTGGAAGAGCATAGGGGAGGAGTTGTTCGTAGCGAATATTATTATTCGTCAATTGGCTACCTTTTAGTTTTCCTAATATTGTGTATGGAATAGCTTTATTACCAGGAGTGTATTTCGAAAAATCTATATTCTCAGCCTCAGGTTTGAAGTATTTAGAAATTGAATCAGCCGCCAATATTACAGTGCAAGGCAAATATGTGTATGGGTTCAACGTGTGAACAACTGCATATTCTATGTTATTTCCAACTGCTAAAGCTGTATTGGATGGCAATGTCCAAGGCGTAGTGGTCCATGCTAAAAAATATAAATCTTCATTTTGATTAATATTTCTTCCAATTTCCCTTGCGATGATTTGCTCATCATTCAGGTTCACTCTAAACATGGCCACCACCGTATTGTCTTTCACGTTGCGGTAACAACCCGGTTGGTTCAACTCGTGGGACGAAAGTCCAGTTCCGGCAGCGGGAGAATACGGTTGGATGGTGTATCCTTTGTACAGCAAATCCTTGTCATACAAACGTTTCAATAACCACCAAACGGATTCGATGTACTTGTTTTCGTAAGTAACGTATGGATTTTGCATATCCACCCAATAGCCCATCTTGTCCGTCAAATCGGCCCAGATATCGGTATATTTCATCACCGCCTTGCGGCAGGCTTCATTGTATTGCTCAATGGTGATGGTTTTTCCGATGTCTTCCTTGGTGATGCCCAATTCTTTTTCCACACCCAATTCTATCGGCAAACCGTGCGTATCCCAACCGGCTTTACGTTCCACGCGGAAACCCTGCAACGTTTTGTAACGGCAGAAAATATCCTTGATGGCGCGTCCCATCACGTGGTGTATGCCCGGCAAACCGTTCGCGCTTGGCGGCCCTTCGTAAAACACGAACGGCTTTTCCGCGGAGCGGGTTTCCACGCTTTTTTCAAATATGTTGTTCGCTTTCCAATACGCCAACACCTCACGGTTTACTTCTGGTAAATTGAGGCCTTTGTATTCTGGGTATGTTTTTTTTGACATAATCTTTCTTGTGAGTATCAAGTAATTGGTATCAAGTATCACGAATGGATGTAGGGAAATTGCGTGTTAAGCGTAAAGTCCTGCAACCTGCTACTCACTACCTGCTACTTTTTTAAGTGTGCAAAGGTAGTGATTTTAGGAAAAATTATTCAGCGGTTCGATGGATTGGAAACGACAATAAAAAGTGAGGTTTGGTGATGTGAATCTGATATTATAAAAAAAGGGTTACTAAATAAATTTTGGCGGTAGCTGATGGAAAACGTATTTTCGCCCCACGAATTTTAAAACAAATCATGAGCGTACTGGTAAATAAAGATTCCCGCATTGTTGTACAAGGCTTTACGGGTAAAGAAGGCAGCTTCCATGCTGAACAAATGATTGCTTACGGAACGAACGTTATCGGTGGTGTTACCCCGGGTAAAGGCGGTTCTACGCATTTGGATCGTCCGGTTTTCAATACCGTGGCTGATTCGGTGAAAGAAGCCGGAGCCAATGTTTCCATCATTTTTGTTCCACCGGCATTTGCGCCGGATGCCATCATCGAAGCGGTTGAGGCAGGTATCAAGGTGGTCGTTTGTATCACCGAAGGTATTCCGGTAAACGATATGATTGCCGTGAAAGAATTCGTAAAGAAAAGCGGCGCCACATTAATCGGTCCCAACTGTCCGGGTGTCATTACGCCGGATGAGGCGAAAGTGGGCATCATGCCAGGTTTCGTATTCAAAAAAGGACGTATCGGTATCGTTTCCAAATCGGGAACGTTAACGTACGAAGCTGCTGATCAAGTGGTGAAAGCCGGTTTGGGCGTTTCTACGGCTATCGGTATCGGTGGCGACCCAATTATTGGTACTACGACCAAAGAAGCGGTTGAATTGTTCATGAACGACCCGGAAACGGATGCGATCATCATGATCGGTGAAATCGGCGGTACATACGAAGCGGATGCCGCCCGTTGGATCAAAGAAACCGGAAACAAAAAACCGGTGGTAGGTTTCATCGCCGGCCAAACGGCACCGAAAGGACGCAAAATGGGTCACGCCGGAGCCATTGTAGGTGGAGCAGACGATACGGCCGAAGCCAAAATGAAAATCATGGCCGACTGTGGAATCCACGTAGTGAATTCACCGGCCGAAATCGGAAAAACAATGGCCAACGTATTGAAAGGCGTTACGGCTTAATATATTTTCAGTATTGAAAAAGGAAACCCGCTCTTTGGAGCGGGTTTTTTGTTTTAGAGAAATTCAGGATGTTTGTCTGTATATTTTATTGAAATTATATATACATTGTGAAAAATTAACCTTACAATAGTTAGGGTTATCTTTCCAAAAAGGGGGGGATAATCGGGATGAAGTCAGGGTTATTGACAAGTTATAGCCAAGCGTATTAGACGACACAACAACCATTATACTGACAGATAATTATCGAAACATTGGGACAACATATATACTTAACAGAGGACTTTATTCCGACACGACAGACCAACACTTCGTCTTTTATTTTTTTTGCCGGCCCACATTTTTTTAAAACAATTTTAACCAGCCTCGCAAGTGGCACATTTCGTTTTGCCCCGACACACAAAGCCGACCCTTCGGTAAAACCAAAAGAACTACTTTTTGGCGTCGCAATTATTTTACGCACCATTGAATTAATAAGCAAAATCTAAAAAACATGGCTAAAGGAAAAAGCGGACGAGCTAAAAGAAGAAAATTAGAAAGAGATTTGGCTAAAGAGAAATCATCTTCTAATATTAGCGGTAAACAAATATTCAATATTCTTAAATATGTTTTAAATGAGTCACAAGCCAAATCATTATTTAATTCCTTGTCTAAAGAAAGAATAAGTGAGGTTAGAGGTGATTTATTGCCAAAGACTTATTATGAACTAAGAAAATCAGGTAATCATTCATCTAAAGACGAATTTGCCAAAGAAATTATTTGGTATACAAATGAACTATTGGACTACCAAAATGAAATCAATGAGTTTTTAAACCTTGAACATAATTTTGAATGTAGCTTTTTAGCTGGAAATTATAAAGATTCGAGTTTAATCCTTGATGAAATTGAAAACAAAATTTGTGTATCACAATGGAGTATTGAAAAGCGTCTGTTAATAGCTGAATATGAAACAGGTTTCAAAAAAAACAAAGAGATTTTGGCTAACATTATTTTGACTGATAATGACCCAATAACTAATTTATTATCAAAGTATCAAAGCATAAGAATTGAAAAGAAATTATCCTTCTTCAAATACGAAGAGATATTCAATAACTTGTTAGCTGCTAATTCAAACCCTAAAGCAAGAGAATATTTATGTTTTAAACTAAATTTTTTCAAACAAGGAAAATATAATCACAAGGGTTTTATATTAAGTGTTGAAAACTCGGGTTCAATTATTGATAAATATAAATCATTTATACAATGTATACTTTTATATATTAGTGAAATTGACAGAGATCAATCAATTGAGGTTATCCTAAAAATAAATTTAGGTAAATTACTAAATAGGATAAATGATAATCGAATAATAAATTCATTATACGCAATAGGTCAAACACCCAGTTTTAAAATTAGCTCAAAGAATGAACAACTTTTAAATATTACTGATAATTACTTACAAGGGAAATACGAATTAGTATTAAAAGATTTGGAGTCTTTTTTTATTGATAACTCCAATAGCTTTGAATTATATGAATTTTATATCAAATCTACAATAAATCTAAAAAGAACTTTCAAAAATCCATTTCCAATCGACTCTTTTGCGGGGAAATGTATAGAAGATTTAAACAATATTTTTAATAAAAATAACAAGACTGAAAATTCACTTATAAACGCTATAAAAACTTATAATTCTATAGGAAATATAAATTGGAGTTATAAATACTTTGCATTTGTATTTAATGAACATGCTTCAAACTTTGACTCAATTGATATTAATAGATACTCTCATTTGAACTCATCTTATTTCAGTTCATCCAATACTCTTTTTTTTAAAAATATTGATATATCAAAAATATATTTATCCAAGATAAATGAATCTAAGCCCTCTATTTCTGTTGATTTTTATGAACAAGTAAATAGTATAATAAATGATAAGTCAACAAATAAAATTAGCGTTTCTGTTGAACCGTTTCGTGCAATTCTATATTATTGCCAAGCCTTACAAGTGTCTACGAATTATGAATTAGCACTCTATTCATATCAGAATTTACTTGCATCTTCTGAACATAAATCAGCTTTTGAATCCCAGCATAATTTAATAGAGGTAGTACAAGGAATTTTAAATTGTTTGCTAAACCTTAATAAATTGCAAGATGCCGTGATTCTAATAGCAAGCTATAACATTGAAAATCCAAATTTTTCAAATCGACTTAGGTCTGACTTTTTACTGAAAAAAATTATTGAATCTGACAATGAGGAGTTGAAGAAAGAAATTTCGACACCCATAGTTCTGCACCAATATAAATCATTTATAAATCCAAATGATATTTGGATTGCATATGATGAATTTTTATTTTCTTATGACTTAGATTATCCAAAAGAGATTGAAAGTATAATAAATGAAATTGATAAATCAAAAACAATATATTTTTTAAAAAACATATGCAAGCAAGAAGTTTTTGATTCTTCTCATAAGTTTGAAAATCAAGACCAATTAGATAATGAAAGGATTGAAATTTGCTCATTATTGACTCGAATTGACAGAGATAATTTTGAAGATTACATTAACGAAATTTCAGAAATTAATAGAAATTTATTGATTCGACAAGGTATTAAACAAATAGATGAGAGTAAAATTTATGTCGATGTTAAAGGAATCAAAAATTTTCTTGAAAAAGACATTAAAGAAAGTTTTGACAGAAGCATGAATCTACAAACACTTTCTTTGGACCAAATTCAAAAATTAGATTTAAACAGTGACAACGTAATGATACCGTATTACGATGAACCGAGTATTTCAAACAAAATAGAACATAATACTTCAAATTTAAAGATTACTAGCTACTCTAGATTTGAACAATTCTCTGACATGTTTTTGAAAATAAGAGATAAATTCATTGCAAGCAACGAATTTGGAATTGATACTTATCTTAGTATGAGAATTCGACATGGAACATTATTGGGTGAAATTAGAAGTGTATTTGAAAATTATTATCTCATTACAAAAAAAGAAGATACTTCTAAGGATTATAAAGATAATCTTTATTGGCAAAAGCTATTATCAAAATCTGAACTAGAATTATCAACATACTTTAATAAAACAATGTCTGATTTTTCTCAGAAAATTGATGCAATTTCTGATGAATTAAAAAATAAAAAGCTTCAAATTAAAACAGAAAAGAAAGAATCTGAAGGATATTTTGATTATTCGTATGATAGTAAAGAGTTGTTACAATTTTTCAAGAAAAGAATAGCTTCAATAGATAATTATGAAGTATTCTTCGAGGAAATAATTGCGATATTGTGGGAAAGGACAGAATCTAACCTAACTAGAATTAGAGAAGATATTTCAGAAAACATAAAGGAATTCATGGTTTCTTCATTGGTTAATTTATCAAAGGAAGTAGAGGCGATGTTTGATAAAAATGAGCATCCAGAAGTGAATGAACTAATTAGAAACATTACTCTTTGTCAAACAGACATTAAAAATGAGCTGGATAAGATTGCGGCATGGTTTAAAAGAACAAACAGCAAGACAATTAATGAATTCTATATTCAACTTCCTATTGATTCTACACTAACAACTTTAAAGAGACTTTTCAAGGAATATCAAAATTTAGATATTAGATTTAATATCAATTGTAGCATTAAATTTGAAGGAGAAAATTTTCCGCATTTTTGCTATATTTTCCAAAATTTAATGCATAATATAATTGAGCATTCGGAATTGAACTGTGATGATTTGAAAGTAAATATTGGAATAAATGTACGTGAAAATGAAATATCTATTATCATTTTAAATAACTTCTCTTCGGATATTAACTTGGAAAGTAGGAATGTAGAAATTCAAAAAACTCGTGACTTATTGCTTCAATCGCATGACAATGATAAAATTCGTGCTGAAAAGGGAACAGGATATTTAAAAATTCAAAAGACTTTAAAATCTGATTTATTAAGAGAATCCTTCAAAATAATAATTGACCCTGTTGATGAGTATAGAACTTATAGAACTGAAATAAATTTCAATTTAAACAATCTTCAAAAATTAGAGCAATGAAATTAATATTAATAGAAGATGATCAACATAAAGCAAAACAGATAATTCAGTTTATAAGTGAAAGTTTTACTGAGGCATCTATTGAACTAAAAAAATCTTACCAATCTGGGTTAAAGGAGCTATTAACGCATGACTTTGACTTAGTATTATTGGATATGCAACTACCAAATTTTGATATTAAACCAGGCGAAGATGGTTATAAATTTCGAAAATTAGCAGGAATTGATATTATGAGGGAGCTAACTAGAAAAAGAAAAAAATGTAAAATAATAGTTATTACCCAATTTGAAACCTTCGGTGAAGGAGAGTTTTATATTGATTTAGCAAATTTAAAACAGATGCTAAAGTCCGAATTTTCAGCAATGTATATTGACACTATTTTTTATAGTCCTGATAATTCACTTTGGCAAAAAGAACTATTAGAATTAATCCAAAATAAAATATCATGTTAAACATATTAGTTGTAGACGATAATCCGCTTAAAATTAGAGCACTGAGGACACTTTTTGAATTTATTCCAGAGGTTACTCTATTAGAAACAGCAATGAATATAATAGGTGCAAAAAAAATATTATCAGAAAAGCACTTTGATCTATTAATACTTGATTTAGGACTACCGATGAGGGATGGTGATGATGCAAGTCCAGAAAATGGAATAAATTTTTTAGATGAAATAAATAAAAATAGAAGGCTTATAAAGCCATTCCATATTATTGGATTTTCTGAAGTAGATGACTACATAGATAAATTTAAACGTTCCTTTGAAGATGAACTATGGGCTCTAATAAAATATAATGTAAGTTCTACTAATTGGGAGCGACAAATAAAAAATAAACTTAATTATCTTATTCGGTCAAAATTAGATTTACAGAATCCCAATAACTTTGGATTCCAATATGATGTGGCTATTATTACAGCATTAAGAACTCCTGAATTGGATAGTGTTTTAAATCTAAATGCTAATTGGGTGTCATTTAAGCTTGAAAACGATGCTACTGAATATTTTAAAGGTATATTTATAAACGGTGAAAAAAGAATAAAAGTAATTGCAGCAAGTGCACCCCAAATGGGGATGGTCGCATCTTCTACACTTACACATAAAATTATTTTTAATTTCAGACCAAAATATATTGCTATTACAGGTATTGCTGGCGGTGTTAAAGGTCTCGGTAATCTTGGAGATATACTAGTAGCTGATATTTCATTTGATAGTGGAAGTGGAAAAATTAAGACTGATAAAGATGGAAATATTAAATTTGAACCGGATTTTAAATCAATTGAATTAGAACCAGACCTCAAAGAATTATTTATTTCCTGTAAAGGAAAACGTGAATATTTAAATGAAATAAAATCTAAATGGCCAATTAAAGATATTTTATATGAATTGAACATGCATATTGGTCCTTTTGCGTCAGGAGCAGGCGTTGTAGAAAACAAAAAAGTTATTGAAGAAATTAAAGGACATAGTAGAAAACTCATTGGTATTGACATGGAAACCTATGGTGTTTTTTATACGGCAAAGAATTGTTCAAGACCTAAGCCAATGGCAGTCTTTTCCATTAAATCTATTTCCGATTTTGGAGACCCTGACAAAGATGACAAATTTCAACCTTATGCTGCATTCACAAGTAGTAGTTTCCTTTATCATTTTATCATTGAAAAGCTAAACTTTGATTAGCATTAATATTAAATAGACCCTATGCAATTTGCAAGCACAATTAAAAACTGCACAAGCCAACACACGACCATAGTTTTTAATAGAGCTTGCAAAGCCGACCCAAAAGAAAATTTATTTTTTTAAAATTTCCAACGCTTCAAAAAAAAAATAAAACACCGACACACAGCCCGACAAAAAACACTCAATAAATGAGACAAACGGATGACATAAAAATGGTATAACCCATAACAGACAAGGAACGCCAGCCTATAACAGCACCTACAAAAAATTAACGGTTCAGTCGTTAAATGAATATTTGTGTTTCGTATCAAGTTCAGTGGTGACAGACAGTTTAGTGCTTCGAAATCGCCAACTTCTGGTAGCCGCAAACCGTTAATATGCTATTTGTATAAATTCTCATTTAGCAAATCTAAATATGGCACAAAGCAAAAAAATAGAAGTTGAAGGAAAAAAATCACAGTAATTCTTGACAAAGACCAAGAGCATATTTTCGTTAACCGATATGCTGAAGGCAAAGGATTGGGTTTGCAATATACTGCCGAATTGTCGCCAATATCAAACCAATTCCCCCAAGGAAACCGCATCACATGAATATTTTCCGCACATTTATCGTTCAACAGAACAATGGATCGAAAGCAATTTATCATGAGCCTGGCAGGTATAACAACATTGGGTGTAGGGGCAGCTCGCGAGTTGTCCGAACTTCGAAATAATTTGCCCGAGCAGGACGAAAAAATGCCCGTGTTATTCATCGGGCACGGTTCGCCCATGAACGGTATCGAGAATAATATTTTCAGCGAGAAATGGATCGGGTTGGGTAAGGAAATTCCCAAACCGAAAGCCGTGCTTTGCATATCCGCGCATTGGCTTACGAATGGTACGCACATCACGGCCATGCCCAATCCCAAAACCATCCACGATTTCGGTGGTTTTCCGCAAGCTTTGTTTGATGTGCAATATCCCGCGCCAGGTAATCCTGCATTGGCTAAGGAAACATCATCCATCATCACCAAAACGCAAGTCGGGTTGGACCATGAATGGGGATTGGACCATGGTACTTGGAGCGTTGTACGCCGCATGTATCCCGATGCGAATATTCCCGTGTTGCAGTTGAGTATCGATTACGGAAAACCGGCCGCTTACCATTATGAGCTGGCGAAAGAGTTGGCATCGCTCCGTAGAAAAGGGGTGTTGATCATCGGCAGCGGAAACATGGTTCATAATTTACGCATGGTGGCTTGGGATAAAATGGGCGAACACAATTACGGTTTTGATTGGGCCATAGAAATGAACGAAACGTTCAAAAAATTAATCGCGGACAGAAACCACAAACCCTTGTTCGATTACCAAAAAATGGGAACCGCGGCCCAATTGGCCATTCCTACGCCGGATCATTATTATCCGTTGATGTATTCGCTGGCCTTGCAGGACGATAACGACAAGGTTTCGTTTTTTAATGATTTGTTGGTCGCCGGTTCGTTGACGATGACGTCGGTGAAGATTGGGTAACCACATGTAGGCTACGGTCGCGACCGTAGCCTACATGTGGTGTTTCGTATTTTTAATCAAATATTCTCCCAAAAAATATCCACCCACTGCCGTGCTCACATGCCACAACCAATGCGTTCCCCAAGGCATAAATGAAATCTCGATTTTTTCATCGGCGAAGCGGAATATCAGCGCCAACACAAAGAAACCCGCGGCCGATAAAATATAACCGGCCGATTTAAATTGGGTTTTGACCATGAACAATAGGCAAGGCAAAAACAGCATCACCCCACGTACGAAATAGCTGGCGGAAATCTGGTCTTGACCGTCGAGATAATTCCATGATAAAAACGTCAACCCAAAGAAGGTGATGAGTATGGGAATGATGTATAGTTTATTGCTGAGGATTTTTAACCACATCCAGATGCTGATTCCGATGGTGAGCAGCACGATGGGCAATACATCCATGGCCAATAGCCAAGTAGATGACCGGAATGCGTGGAAAAATGTACTTCCCAAGCCACCCAAAATCAACATAGGCGAGCAGTAATATACGAGGAAAGCGTAGCGGTCGTATTGTCCGCGCAATTGCCATAGAAAAATGAACGCGGGAATTAGGAAAGTCAACGAAGAGTAGGCGTTCCACGGTTCTACGATGAGCACCGATAGGTCGGTTGTTTCGCGGTAGATGGGGCCGTGGTCGGGAACTTCGAGTATCTGTTGTAAAAATGAATGCATGCTTCTAAAATCCATATTCGGAGTGCAAATGTCTGAAAATATCTTTCTGTTTGAATGTTTAAAGTTCGATTATTACGCTACGCTCCATGCGCCGCTGCGCTTTGGTTTAGGTTCAAGGTTTGAATGTTCAAGGTTTGTGTTTTCCATAATCTGCCTACTGCCCATTGCCTACTGCCTTCTACCGCTTCCTTCTAAAATCTGTGCCTATTCATCCAAAAAAATCGCTTACTTTGTGCCTCCGAACCATGGATAAAATTCTCATCAAAAACGCCCGTGTCGTATTTCCCGGCCAGCCCGAGAACGGACAATCATTGGATATTTTAATTGAAAACGGAAAAGTGGCCCAAACGGGAACGGGAATTACCGACTCGGATGCCCGCGAAGTTTCAGTGTCCGATTTGCACATCGCACCCGGTTTTTTCGATTTTTCGGTTACGGTTCCCGAGCCAGGATTCGAGTACAAGGAAACCATTGAATCTGCTTGCCGCGCAGCCAAAAAAGGTGGCATTACTTCATTTGTGTTGATGCCGGATGGCGTTCCGTGCAACGATAACAAGGGAATTACGGAATTTCGTTTGCGGAAGGCCGATTATTCGGGGGTGAAGGTTTACCCGGCAGGCGCTCTATCCAAAGGTATGGAAGGGAAGGAATTGGCAGAAATGTACGATTTGACTTCCGTGGGATGCCGTGTTTTCTCAGACAATAAACATCGCATCAAAAACACCAAATTATTGCAACTGGCCTTGTTATACGCCAAACCGTTCGGCGGATTAATCATGCACACGCCGGGCGATGCCTACGTGGCGCAAAACGGAGTGATGAACGAAAGCGAAGTTTCTGCTCGGTTAGGCCTGCGGGGAATTCCTATGCTTTCGGAAGAATTGGGAATCCAACGCGATTTATATTTGGCGGAATATTGTGATACGCGAATCGTGTTAGGGCCAATCACTGGTGCACGTTCCGTTGAAATCATCCGCGAAGCGAAGAAAAAGGGAATCCAGGTAACCGCTTATACGGCACCTCAATATATTTTATTACAGGAGGAAGAACTGGCCACGTACGATTCCAACGTAAAATTAGATCCGCCGTTACGTTCCTCTGCTGATGCGGAAGCATTGAAAGCGGCTTTGGCCGACGGTACACTAGACTTTTTGGTGAGTGACCACACGCCCGAAGATGCCGAGCATAAAATGGTAGAATTTGAACATGCCAGCTTCGGTATGATGGGTTTGGAAACCTTCTTCAGTCTTTCCCGGACGGCTTTGCAAAAGGAGAAGATTGAAAAAGTGGTGGAATTATTGAGCATCAACCCACGTAAAACGTTGGATATTGAAGTTCCCAATCTGCAAGAAGGCTCCCGCGCTGAATTCGTATTATTTCAACCGGACGAAACCATCTCCTACAGTGAAAACGATTTGGAATCACTTTCGAAAAATTCACCTTTCTTGGGCAAGATTCTCCAAGGTAAAGTCATTGAGAGTATTATTGGCTAATAAATAATTGGATTGACCAGTATATTAACAGATTAAAAAAATTAGCACATTCCAATTCCTGTACTATTTTTGTAAACAAACAAGCAAATTCATAACATGAGATTACTTACCGTCCTTTTAGCCTGCTTTACCATGGGTATAGCCACGGCCCAGACCGCCAAAACAAAACCGGCCAAAATCACCCCTCCGAAAGAAGAAGGGATTTACGCCAACATCAACACCACGCAAGGAAACATCCTCCTGAAGTTGGAGTATATTAAAACTCCTTTGACGGTTGCCAATTTTGTGGGATTGGCCGAAGGCAAAATTAAAAATACGGCCAAAGAATTGGGCACCCCATTTTTTGATGGTCTGAAATTCCACCGCGTAATTTATCCGTTTATGATCCAAGGTGGCGACCCGGCAGGTAACGGACAAGGTGGTCCAGGTTATAAATTCCAGGATGAATTCCACCCGGATTTGAAACACGATAAAGCCGGAATTCTTTCCATGGCCAATTCGGGAACGGCAACCAACGGTAGCCAATTCTTCATCACCCATAAAGAAACGCCTTGGTTGGATAACAAGCACACCGTATTCGGTTCTGTAATTTCCGGACAGGATGTAGTAGATAAAACTAAGCAGGATGACCAAATCATCAGCGTGAAAATTATCCGTGTAGGAAAAGCGGCTAAAAAGTGGGACGCAGCCAAAGTATTTGAAGAAAAGAGAAATAAATAATATTCCAGACACATTGCCAAGCCGGACTGAAACTCAGTCCGGCTTTTTTTATTGCTGAAATGTGAACTTTTAAAAGAGTATTCGGTATTTAGTAAGCCCCAATCAATAATTTTAATAGGATTCTAATACCATCTTCTTCCGTGAGTGTTTAAGTTTGCACCTGAAAGTTAAACAAATGGATATGGAATTAGGGCGCGAGATCAATAGTTGGTTTTTGGGGTTGTTGTTGGAGTGGGGCGTAAGCCCTAGGATTGTGCAATACATGAATGTATTGTTTTTGTGTATTGCCATCGTTATTGCCACGTGGATGATAGCGTTTATCGTTCGTAAGGTGATGAATGGTGTTTTTAGCCGCATCGCCAGAAGAACGACTACCCGGTTCGATGATTACTTAGAGAAAAATAAAGCCATCACCCATTTTTCTCGACTCATTCCGTTGATGTTTTTCATCGAAACCATTCCCGTGGCTTTTGACCATTTTCCGAAATACATTGCCCCGATTCTCAAAGCATGTGATGTCTATTTCGCGATCTGGTTTGTGATGCTTTTGCGTAGCGTGTTGCACAGCGTGCGCGATCACCTGAAAACCAAGGACGCCTATAAGGACAAGCCGATCGACAGCTTTATCCAGATCGTGATCATTATTGCCTATCTCATCGCCGGAATTATTATATTTTCAATTCTTACGGGCAAGTCGGTAGGTACTTTCCTTACCGCGATGGGGGCGGCATCGGCCATTATTTTGTTGATTTTTAAAGACACCATTTTGGGCTTTGTGGCCAGTATACAGGTTTCTGCCAACGATATGGTGCGCATCGGCGATTGGATTACGATGGAAAAATATGGGGCTGACGGAGACGTGGTGGAAATTAATCTGGCTTCGGTAAAAGTCCAAAATTTCGATAAAACGATCACTACTATCCCTACGTATTATCTTATTTCCGATTCGTTCAAAAACTGGCGCGGAATGCAGCAGGCGGGTGGCCGCCGGATTAAACGTGCCATTCGTATCAAGGTGTCCAGTATACGTTATCTCACGGATGAAGACATAGAAAGACTCCGGAAAATCCAACTGATAACAGAGTATCTAGATTTTAAGGGCGAAGAATTAAAAGAGTATAACCAGAAGATGGGGGTAGACGTCAGCCTGGCAATCAACGGACGTCGGTTGACGAACATCGGCGTGTATAGAAAGTACATCAATAAATATATTGAGTATAACGAAAATTTACACAAAGGCATGACGATGATGGTTCGCCAATTGGAACCTACGACTACCGGTTTGCCTGTAGAGTTGTATGTATTTACCAATGATATCCGTTGGCAGAATTATGAGCACATCATGGCCGATTTGTTTGACCATTTATTGGCGGCCGTCACTTATTTTGATTTGGAAATCTTTGAAATGCCGAATTCAAATGATGTGCGAAGGTTGGCTTTGGATAGGGATGTGTAGCTTTTATTTTCACAGAAAAGAGACGGAGCGACACTGAGTATTTCTGACGTAGTAGCGCGAGCCCGATAGCTATCGGGCTCGCGCCCTATTGATGGTTTGTTACGTTTTGCCGCTTTGCGAAGGCGGGGATTTTTAGCACTAAACTTCATTAGATGCACAAAGCTTGAATTAAGCACTTCACTTTCATAGAAGCACGAAACCCCCGCTTTTGCAAAACGGCTTTTGTATGCAGTTTTTCTTTCGATTAAGTCCAAAAATTGTACAACCCCCAGTATGCAAATCCAACAATTAAGAATATGTATATCAAGTTATTTGAAACCAATATCGTTTTAATCCAAAGCTTGGTTTTGTCTGATTGTAGTCTATTTATGGTATAGAATAAAATAGGTCCGATTAAAAGTAGTAGTAAGAATGGAGTAAAGGAGGAAGCGCTAATTATATTTGAGCTGTAATCTTTGTATGGAGCGTCAAAATAGAATATGTTTTTGTTTGTAATTAAAACAAATACATAGGCTATAAGTAGTAGATTTAGAACAGTAATTGTCAGAATAGATTTGAATGACATGGCATTAAACTTGTTTTTCCAAAATTTGGAAATGCCCAACACAAATGGAAAGAAAGCCAATAAACCTGCAAGAATTACCAGTAAGATTGTTAATTCAATGGTGTTTGAGGGAGTTTTATAGTTCACGAGCCTCTCAAATTCTGAATTTTTCGGAAACAAACTTGGAATACTCATTATATGGTCGCCTTTTGCTAGCTCTTTAGTCAAGCTAAATTGGACAGCGGTATCATACGAGTGGTAAAAATATAGGTTGACTGATTTATCTTGTGTATCCCAAATCGAAGTGATTAATGTGCCATCGCCATTTCTGTTTCGACATACGTGCATGGTGTCTGAAAGGGCAGTGCAATAGTCTAAAGAAGATTCTACATGATGCATTTTCAAAAAATCTACCCCATTCCTATATCTTTCCATTTTTCTGGCTTGTTTGTTGTCAGTTATCGATGGGCAAAAATTAGCTAGGACATAATTCGGTTCATTACCTTCTATAAGTCTATAGGGTTCCACAATCAAATAATCTCCCAAACTGTCAATATAAATGAATATGTCATCCATAAAAAAGCTATGGTCGTATTGCTCAATGTGTTTTATCACCTCTGCTACAGTTGCACATTTATGCAGAATGTTGGTCAGGTAATTTACTTCATCCGAAATTTTCAACCTGTCTGCAAATGGATTGTTTTGTTGTGGGTAATATGAAGACAAACGTGAGAATGTAAGCCCTGCTGTGTTCATCCCCGATTGTGGAGCTGTTCTATTATGATTCACTTCTCTAGCTCCGGTAAATCCGGCCCCGTATTCGTTTGGCTGAGTTGCATTCTCAAACCATACTTTGGGCGTGGTAAACCAAGCATCATGATTGCAACCCACCATTGTTTTTCCACCCACAGTAATTTTGTACATGCTACAGGCTTGTATCTTGTTGTGAGATAGAGTCAAAATAAGAATGAGAAGTAGAAATATATGGTCTATTTTAATCTTCATTTTTTAAACGGATGATGTTTCTTTTAATTGCACAATATTTCCATGCTTTACGACTGTTGCGGGCTAAAGAAGCCGAAACTTTCGGTTTTTCACTGACCTCAAAGATACAAAGCAAGCTTTAAATTAAGCCCAAAACCTGCAATAGCGTAAAACCTTGTGTTGTCTGTAGTACTTAAATTTTTTCAAACCATAAATTTCGAATTCTATTCATTGTAATATTGAATCCAATAACAGTTCCTTTTTTGTTTCTTTTGTATTTTGAAATTGACATTCCTGACCAACTTAGTACATCTTTTTTTAGTATTTGAATCTCAAATTCACCCCAACGGCTATGATAACCATATAATTTTCCATTTTTTAAACTTATTTTATAGAAAGTTTCTAATTCATTACTATAAAAATTTCCTGTATAGGCTTTTAGTTCTTCAATGGTAGGCGCTTTGTCTTCATATTTTTCAAATGTTTTGATAGAATTGTCAGCTGAAATCAAACTTAGCTTATTGGTGTTTTTTTCAAACGTTAGTACTAATTTTTCATTTATTCCTCCGATTTGAAATTCGTTTTCAGCTATAGGAATTAAAGGTGATTTTTTATTATTACTTCTTAAGTACCATAAGGTATCATCTTCTAAATAAATTTTACGGGAATAATTATCCGTGTCGTTCCAATACATTCCTTCATGTTTTTTTAAACTATTAGTGTCGAGTTTAATTGGATTTGTTAATGCTGTATTTGTTACGACTGTTTCTGATTTGTTTTGCAAAAAAAGCTGGCTTATTTGATCTGCAATTTTAAATATTTGATCGGATGTAAAATTTGAAAGTATAACAACTTCTAAATCGTCATTTGGATAAGCATACATTATTGATCGAAAACCAGCAATAGCGCCTGTATGTTGCACTCTATGATTTCCAAAAAAATCTTCCACAAAAACTCCAAAAGCATAATTGTTTTTTTTTCCAGAGTTTAATACATCTAAAGTTTTAAGTATCGTAAAAGCTTGTTGCCATTCTTTAGATGCTTGACTAAAATTTTTAGACCATTTTAAAATATCGCTACAAGTTGAATAAACATTGGATGCGCCATACGTTAAATCAAAGTTTTCTACATTTATAAAAACACCAGCCTCAATTTCAGTATAAGACGATGCTGTTTTGGTAATTATTTTAGAATAATCTTCTTCAATAAAAGTCGCATTCATTTGAAGCGGTTGAAATACTTTTTCTTTTATCCAACTTTTAAAATCTTGTTTAGTAATGGTTTCGATAATTTTTGCAAGCAAGATGTATCCTGAATTAGTGTACATAAATTCAGAATTAGGCTCAAAATTTAAATGCGTTTGTTTGCTTAAATAGCTGTAAACATCCTCATTTGTAATCGCATCACCATCTCTCCATCCAGCAAGTCCAAATAATTCAGGTGAACTTCTTAAACCACTGGTATGATGTAGTAAATGACGAATGGTAATTGGTTTACCAAAATTGTGCATTTCGGGTAAGTATTTTTGAATATCATCATCAACCGACAGTTTACCGTCGAGCTGTAACAGAACAATTCCCATTGCTGTAAATTGTTTTGATATAGAACCAATACCAAATACCGTTTCTTTATCATTAGGTATGTTGTAAGGAACATTGGCTAAACCATAAGCTTCTGAAAAAATAATTTGATTTTGATGTGATACCATAACGACACCACCAGGATTATTGTTTTTTTTCCATGCTGAAAACAAATCTTCAATATCGTTTTTAACATCTTGACATTTAACCGATAAAGAAATAAGGAACACCAAGCCAAATACTATAATTTGTTTCATTTTGATAGTTTTTAAATTAACAATGAAACAAATGTCGAGTTAAGTATTCTGCTATAAAATTAGATTATGCAAACTCCGTTTTTTTGTCTGCAAAATGAAAAATTGTAGTATTAAGTTTGTTGGTTATAAATTGATTTGTGAAAAGAAATGATTTCTATAGGTTTCGGAAATTGGAATGATATGTTTTAAAATTTTAATTCTGCTTCGTTCAATTTCATCAATTTTGCTGATGGAAACCATGAATGATTTATGAACCCTACAGATCAACTTTGCAGGAAGAAGTTGTTCTAATTCAGCGAAGTTTTGGAGCGTCATAATTCTTTTATTAATCGTATGAATTTTTCTATAATCTCTCATTCCTTCAATAAATAGAATCTCATCAATATTGATTTTTTCTAATCGGTTTTCTGTTTTTATAAAAATAAAATTAGAATATAATTCATTAGAATTAATTGCTTTATTGCTTTGAATTTTATTGACTGCTTGTAAAAAACGTTCGAATGAAAATGGTTTTAACAAATAATCGGCAATATTAAGTTCATAACCCTTTAAAGCATATTCTGAATAAGCAGTAGTAATGATTACCTGACAATCTAATTTCGAACTTTCAAGCAATTCTATACCTGATAGTTCATCCATATTGATGTCTAAAAAAAGTATATCTACCTTATTAGCTTTTAAAAAAGCTAGTCCATCAAGTGCATTATCAAAAGTTTCTAGCAGATTTAAAAAAGGTGTTTTCATAACAAATCCTTTAGTTCTTTCTAGAGCTAAAGGTTCGTCTTCAATAATAATGCAAGAATGTTTAATCATTATATAAAACTAGTTTTATTTTACACAATTATATACTATCCACACCAAGGGATTATTTACCACTTAGCGGACGGCGTATTTTTGGTTTGATTGATTTTAAGACCTCACAGTATGAATCAATGAAATCCTCATAACTCAACTCGCGACTTTCAAGGATGGTTCTCACATTGTACACGGGAAGATTTACCGCATCCTTGTATATGGATATTTCACCACCTTTCTCGGTTATCACTACGTGGGGTAACTCTATTTCAACGTAAGCTATACGTTTAGTTTTAAGATACTCCTTAAAGTAATTTGCAGAAACGGAATGCTCAAATAATAAATGTTCGTTTATGTAACCTCCCATAATGGCTTCGTCATATAATTCTTGTGAACAGGTCACGGTAGTAGCCTTTGGGCCATCACTCGTGATTATCACAAATGGTATTGTAGGCATAAATATAGAAATTTGATTTACTTTTATTGCGGTAAAATTTAAACAAGAAAGCCTATGGCCTAATCGAAAACAATCAGAACATACCATTTTTAAGATAAAGCGTTTAGCTTTTCCCTGACAGAAAACTGGCAAACTTTTCAAGACACGGGAGGAAACGATAGACGTCCATGCATAAGCGTGGGCTTTGACTATTCCTGTGTTTGGGTATGCCAGTACCTCTGTCAGTGTAGTTGAATGTCCCACGCTTTATTATTTGCACGAACCGTCGTTTGGGGCGACGACGGAAAGACACAAAAATTTAAAACAAAAAACAAATGAAAAAGCTGGCACTTTATTTTTTAGCATCGACCCTAATGATTACGAGCCTTTGGGCGCAAACACCGAGCAAGGAAGATAACCTGAAATTTTCGCGTGATTTCATGTCATGCCACCAACTAATCAACTGTGCGTTGAATTACAACACACAACCGGAAATCTACTTCGCATTTTTAAAAGAGGCGGATAGGTATCTCGTGGCGGCACAGACAAAGTTCAACGCCAACAAGGAGAAATGGACTGCGCTGATAACCCAGGCAAAAGCGGAGGACGTTACTTTCCTTTTTGAGGAATACCAAAAATTTACGATGCGTGACAGACCGTTGACGGTATCTGAAATGCAGTCGGCGACGATGTGGCTAAGGATTGCCGATACTAAAAATAGGGATGTTGTAAGGAAGCTAATCGAGTAGTTATTTCTTCTTGCGTTCGACCGTAAAACGTATGGCACGTTCAAAGTCTTCCGACGGTGTGGCATCGCCTCCCATGAATGTGGCGAACTCGTTGACGAGACCTGCGGCGTTGAGCACCTCTTTTACTTCGGTTTCGTTTAACTCACGCTTCTTGGGTACGTTGATTGTAACATCGCCTTTCCTCCATACAATGGAAGTGCCTTTTTGTGATTTGTCGGCAGAGAAGCCGTTATCGTTCAAAAAGTAATTGAGCGTAAGTTCTGAGATTGGATAGATGTCTTTGGACATATAACAAAAGTAGAGATTAATATTTAATCCTGCGGGATACATCAACGTTTCTGATGCGGATGTTGCTCCCTTTTATGGCCTTATCGAAGCGTTCCCTTTCGGAATCCTTGCGCGTGTTGTACTTGAACTGGAACTCCGCACAGTATTTGTCGAGGTACTTTCTGCTTGGCCTATGGTAGATACCACGGAAGGAACGTTTGAGCAAAGACCACGCGCCCTCAAGAGAGTTTACGTGTACGTCCCCGCGAACGTATTCCTTGGAACCGTGGTTGACCGTTTCGTGTTTATAGTCGGGTGATAGCTTTTTGTATGCCCACCATTCATCGGACATTACACGCGTACCCTTCTTCACGTATTTGCGTATGATTGGTTCGAGCGTTACGCGTTTGGCGTTCTCCACCGGCATGATTATAAGTTTCCCGTTGCGTTGCAACATACCGAATACCGGTGTCTTGTTGGGCGAACCACGACCACGTTTACCTTTTTTGCGACCTCCTACATAGGTTTCGTCACATTCGACCACTCCATCCAACTGTCCGCTTTTACATTCGAGGATAGCGCGGATCTTGTGTGCGATTATCCAGGCGGTTTTTTGTGTTATGGTAAGGGCTTTCGATAATTGTATGGAACTTATGCCCTTCTTGTTGGTGGAGATAAGGTAATATGCGAGAAACCATTTCTGCAACGTAAGGTTGGAGCTTTCAAAAATGGTATGTGTGGTAACTTGGAACTGTCTCATGCAAGCAGCGCACTTGAACGTCCTGTTATTTTTATAACGGTAAATTTTTTCGACCGAACCGCAATGCGGACAAACGGGTTCACCGTTCTTCCATATAATGGCAGCAAGATAATCCCTACAACATTGGTCGTTGGGGAACATCTTGAAGAAATTAGCGTAATCGAGTTTTTCATTCATTTACCAAAATACGGAAAATTTCACGAAAAAACAAACAATTTTAACATTGTAACTTATTGTATTTTACTACAATAGAAGTAAAATTATTACTAATTTGGCAGTAAAATTAAGGTTATGAAAAGAGAACCGTTTTGGTCAATTATTTCGTTTGATAACAAGAAAAAATTTGATACCGCTGTAGATAAGGTTGAGCGTATAGCGCAATCTATAGCATTTTTCAATGATGGACACGGCCCGATAAAACTTTACGCTATGGAATCAAGCAAACTGATTTACATATACACGATGCATGGGCCGTTTTTAGGTAAATTACACAAGTATGAAGTCGAACGTTGTTACTCCATACCGAAATTGGGAAAACTTGAGCCTTATTGGGAACTACCTTGCAAAGAGGTGTGATTTTTATCCTTCAACTCTTTAAGTTTTTCAATCACGTATAACAACTTGCCTTGAACCCTGTTTGCGAAACCGGTTGTCGATTCACGAAACTCTATTTTGTTGGTTACGTAAAGGCGTACCGTTTTTTTGTCCTCTGGAGAAATGGATGCTTCCAGATAACCGTTTTTGATTACCTCCTCAAGTTCGTTGATGATGTAATCAATTTCAATATCCATGATAAATAAAATTTAGATTTTAACCGTTTTATGGGTTAGGTGTGGATAGTATATAATTGTGTTATTTTATAAGTATTTTTTTGATTTGTTATGGCTAAGTTATGTTTTTTTGGATATAAAAGTTCAATTCTTTTTGCTATTAAGTCATTCCCTAAACCATTACTTTCTAATAAGGTTTTATTGTTTTCGTTATACTTGTTTTCACATTCAAAAACAATTTTTTTATCTTCAACGAACAAAGAAATAGTTATGGCGTTTTCAGTTTTTTTATTGCTTACATGTTTGAATGCGTTTTCAATAAATGGAATTAGAAGCATCGATGGTATCGTTTGAGATGAAGTTTCTCCATTTACTATAAAATTCACAAAATGCTCATTCGAAGTTCTTATTTTTTGTAACGCAATATATTTTTCGATATATTCAATCTCTTTGGATAACGCTATTTTTTCGGTTTTGGTTTCAAACAACATGAATCTGAGAATGTCTGATAATTTATTTAAATATTCGGAAGCAAGTTTAGGAGATTTAAGAATTAATACATCAATGTTATTTATTGTATTGAACAAAAAATGAGGATCCAATTGCGATTTTGCTAAAGCCAATTCAATTTGATGGTTTTTAAAATTCAGTTCTTCTTTTAATTTTATTTCATCATACCAAGTAATGAAACCTTTAATTATAATACTCATAATGCCAGCAGCAAAACCAATAAGACATATTGAAGCAGTTTCTGCAATATAGCTACTGTAACCTCCTTTAAACATCATTTTTGTTTCAAATAATAAACTTATTAGCAAGCTCGCAATAAAAGTGGAGATAACAGAAATAATAATACCATAAAAAAAGGCAAGCCCTATTTTTCGAGTTTGAATATACTTTGGAAATAAAAAAAAATAAGACGTATAAAATACAATGAAAGAGGGAAATATGACAAAAATAATTCCTAATTTAATAATATGTACAAAATTTGGACCCGAAGAAAATCCTTGAGTCGTCGCTCCAATAATAATGAATAGTAATAAAAAATAGGAGATCCAAAATCCAATATGAATAACAAAAATAACTGACTTTTTCATGATGAGAAAATGGAATAATTAATTCAAAAGTCTGGTTTTATTTCTTTTGTAGCAAAATTAATATGCAAACTAAGTTATTTCATCTGCAAAATCGAAGTATTAATAGGTATTATTCATTTAAACTAATTTTATAAGGGAAGTTCTTGGATTCGTCCGTTTTTTGATAGTATTACAGAAAACTATTCGATTGACGTAAAATCTGCGGGAATAAATAATCTACAAAGGCGCGATGTTTCGCGCCACTATTACCAGCTATAAAAAAATCCGTCCTAAATAATCGGGACGGATTTTCAATTTCAATTTTGTTGTATTTTATTGCTGATACGTTTTAAACATCACGTTGGTTCCTAGGAAAACCTCGCTGCTACCGTCTGGTTGGTATCTCACCAGTGTAATTCCCCCTTCGGCGGCAAATGCAATTTCGTATTTATATTTATTTCCGCTGATTCCGGAAACAGCCTCGAATATAAAGGTAGGTTCCTTCTCAATCGTCTCCCTTCTGAGGTTGGATATCTTGTAAATCTGAGAATCGGTGATGGTACATTCCGTCAATATGTTGTGCACCAAAAATCCATCAGTGAAAGAGATATTGTATACATCAAATGCATCGTAGGTTTTAATTTCTCCGTCTTCCTGGTAAACGCCCATATATATCTGAACGGTGAAACCCTTCGCATCCAAGTTTTGCGCCCGTACGATAACACTGCATAACAACATGACGACTACCAATAAAGCCTTAAGATTTTTCATTGAGGAAGATTTAATTATTTGTGACATCAAACGTATTACTGTTTCGGCGAATTGCCAAAGAATCGGAGT
>Ga0247814_10000341_pt1 | contig 38835 bp, 34 predicted proteins | sample UWRJL179409R1_FD_179947 | JGI IMG/M metagenome (GOLD analysis project Ga0247814, IMG submission 179947) | Plant litter microbial communities from Arlington Agricultural Research Station in Wisconsin, United States - UWRJ-L179-409R-1 | ecosystem: Environmental > Terrestrial > Plant litter >... | reverse complement strand
CAAAAATGATATTTTTCCATAATCCAAAATAATCAAGTAACTTCGCATTCTTTTACATTTTCAATGAAATACATCAGACTACTATTCCTTGTTCTTGTTGCTGTTAGTATCAGCGGATGTTCGGTATACAATTTTACTGGTACGGGAAAAATCGACGCGAATACTTTTCAGGTCAATTACTTTCAGAACAATGCGCCCTTGATTGAACCCGGAATTGAAAGAATTTTTACGCAGCGTTTACAGAATCTGATTCAGAACCAGACCAATTTGAATCTCGTTCCTTCAGATGGTGATTTATTGTATGAAGGTGAAATTGTCGATTTCAGGAACAGGCCAACAACCGCTACGGCAGATATCAGAGCAGCCCAAACCGAATTGGTGATTGTCATTAACGTAAGATTTACCAATAAAAATAAGGAAACCGATAATTTCGAAAAAAAATTCTCTTTCTTTTTTAATTATTCTGCTAACGAGCAACTGGTTGGCGCAAGGCTTACCGAAGCACTTGATGTCATTTTTGAAAGAATAACGCAGGATATTTTCAATGAATCATTGGCAAAATGGTAACAGCTTTTAGTTATTTGTTATATTTGAACCGCAACTACCAAAAACAGTAAGACTTGAACATAAGTGAATATACCTACCTGATTAACAAACCCGATGCTGTCCATGACAAGCAAACTTCGGTGTTGGAAAAAATTGTACAGGAATTCCCTTATTTTCAAAGTGCGCGCGCATTATATCTTAAAGGCCTTTACAATCAAAATAGTTTTAAATATAACTATGCCTTAAAGATTACTGCGGCACATACTACTGACAGAAGTGTATTGTTTGATTTTATTACTTCCGATACTTTTACTGCCATACAAAAAGGGCTATACGACCAGAAAGCAGCAGAAATTCTTGACATCAGTGTCAAAGAGAGTGAAATCATTGAGCCGAGGCTGGAGCAACGGGGAAATACTATCGAGCAATCTATAGTTGCCTCTATCAAAGAAGCAGCACCTGCTGTTGAAAAAGATTTGGAAGTAGAAGTTGAAATATCGACAGAAGAAATTCCTGAAGTTATAAATGAATCCGAAGAAAATCTCTCTGAAGAAACTATTTCAGAAGAAGAGTTATCCGAAGAAATTCCGACGGAATTAGCAGCAGAAAAATTAGAACTGGGCAAACCACTTGAATTTTCACTTACCGAAAAGCATTCGTTTCAGGAATGGCTGCAATTATCCAAAATAAAACCCATTGTCAGGGAAGAAGAAATTAGCGAATCGGATGAGCCTTCAGAAGTAAATTTCGAGAAGCAAAAAAAAAAGGAACTAATTGATAAATTCATTGAAACGAGTCCGAAAATACCGCAGGTAAAACACGACACTCCAATACCTTCCATCTTTTACGAACCCAGTAAAGCAGACAACTCCTTTTTGATGACAGAGACGCTGGCGCGGGTATATCTGGAACAAAAAAAATATCATAAAGCAATTCAGGCATATGAAATATTAATTTTGAAATATCCGGAAAAAAGTAGTTTCTTTGCAGACCGAATTTTAGATATCAAAAATTTACAACAAAATAATAATTAACAATGAACACATTTACAATTTTTTTAGTCTTAATCACAATCGTTTGTTTTCTGCTGATTATCGTCATTATGGTACAAAATCCTAAAGGCGGCGGATTGTCATCTTCAATTGGCGGTTCCCAGATGATGGGCGGCGTTCAGAAAACAACCGACTTCCTTGATAAAAGCACATGGACGCTTGCAACAATATTGATCGTTTTGATCCTGTTGTCAAGCCTTAGTTTTACGGGAGCATTAAGTGACAGCGATTCTAAAATCATAGATACTACAGAAGCGGCAGCTCCAAAAGCAGCTACTCCTGCAACTACGACACCCGCAGAGACAAAACCAGCTGCAGATGCAACAACTCCTGCAACTCCGGCTACAGAAACACCTGCTGCGACAGAACCGGTAAAAAAATAATTCTACATATTCCTATATCAATGCCAGCTTGTCAATGCTGGCATTTTTTTTAAGCAAAAATGTCAGTCTTTAGCAGTTGGCATAATTTCTGACTCAAGCGCGACAGTCCGAAAACAGAACTAATCGCGAAAATTAATTTTAATCATAACAAAAAAATAGTATTATGGCATTAAAGATTAAACCACTTTCTGACCGTGTCCTTATTGAACCGGTAGCTGCTGAAACACAAACTGCTTCGGGGATTTTTATTCCGGATACCGCAAAAGAAAAACCTCAAAAAGGAACAGTCGTAGCTGTAGGAAACGGAACCAAAGACCTAACCATGACCGTGAAAATTGGCGACACAGTGCTATATGGCAAATATGCAGGCACCGAGTTGAAACTGGAAGGAAAAGATTATTTAATCATGAGAGAAGACGATATCCTCGCCATCATCTAATTCAAAAAAACATAACAATCATTTAAAATGGCAAAAGATATAAAATTTGATATTGAAGCACGCGACGGATTGAAACGTGGCGTTGACGCATTGGCAAATGCCGTAAAAGTTACACTTGGACCAAAAGGACGTAATGTAATTATTGGTAAAGCTTTTGGCGGTCCAACGGTTACTAAAGATGGTGTAACTGTTGCAAAAGAAATTGAATTACAGGATCCGTTGGAAAATATGGGTGCGCAAATGGTTAAGGAAGTAGCTTCCAAAACAAATGACCTTGCAGGAGACGGAACAACAACCGCCACTGTTTTGGCACAAGCCATCGTAAAAGAAGGATTGAAAAACGTAGCCGCCGGTGCTAACCCAATGGATCTTAAAAGAGGCATTGACAAAGCTGTAGAAGCTATTGTAGCTGACTTAAGCACGCAGGCAAAAGTTGTAGGCAGCGATTCTGAAAAAATCAAGCAAATTGCTTCTATTTCTGCCAATAATGACGAAGTTATAGGTGATTTGATCGCTAAGGCATTCGCCAAAGTAGGAAAAGAAGGTGTAATCACTGTAGAAGAAGCCAAAGGAACAGATACTTATGTAGATGTCGTGGAAGGTATGCAGTTTGACAGAGGTTATCTTTCTCCTTATTTCGTTACCAACCCTGAGAAAATGGAAGCGGAATTGGAAAACCCATACATCCTTTTGTATGATAAAAAAGTATCTTCTTTAAAAGAATTATTACCGGTTTTAGAGCCGGTAGCACAATCCGGGAAACCTTTATTGATTATCGCTGAAGATGTAGATGGTGAAGCATTGTCTACTCTTGTCGTAAACAAATTGCGTGGGGCATTGAAAATTGCCGCCGTAAAAGCACCTGGTTTTGGTGACAGAAGAAAAGCCATGTTGGAAGATATCGCTATCTTAACCGGTGGTACAGTTATCTCTGAAGAGAGAGGCTTTACATTGGAAAATGCGACTATCGAAATGTTGGGAACTGCAAAAAGAGTAACCATCGACAAAGACAATTCTACAATCGTTAGTGGTGCCGGAGAAGCAGATATGATCAAAAACCGTATCGGACAGATCAAAGGACAAATGGAAACCACTACTTCCGATTATGACCGCGAAAAATTACAGGAACGTTTGGCTAAATTAGCTGGTGGCGTTGCCGTATTATATGTTGGTGCCGCTTCTGAAGTAGAAATGAAAGAGAAAAAAGACCGTGTTGATGATGCACTTCACGCAACAAGAGCTGCTGTAGAAGAAGGAATAGTTGCTGGTGGCGGTGTGGCTTTACTAAGAGCTAAAAAAGCGCTTGCGAATATCAAAGCAGATAATGCAGATGAAGCAACCGGAATACAAATTGTTTCCCGTGCTGTTGAAGCGCCATTGCGTACGATAGTTGAAAACGCCGGACTTGAGGGTTCAGTCGTAGTAGCTAAAGTAGCCGAAGGAGAAAATGATTTTGGATACAATGCCAAAACAGATGAATATGTTGACATGCTTAAAGCAGGAATCATCGATCCTAAAAAAGTAACGCGTGTGGCACTAGAAAATGCTGCTTCGGTTGCCGGAATGATCTTAACTACTGAATGTGCTTTGGTTGATATTAAAGAAGAAAATTCAGGCGGAAACCCAATGGGTGGCGGAATGCCGGGAATGATGTAATAGTACATCTCAAATATTTACAAAAACTGCCTGATATTTTTTCAGGCAGTTTTTTTTATGCCAAAAAATGATATCTTCGTTTTCTTAAAACGCCACAATGCAAGTAAAATCTTTATTTATTTACAATATCTGCCTTATTACACTACAGTTGTTTTCACAATCAAAGCTTAACCCGAACCACGACAAAATTGCCACCGCGTTCGAAAATTATTTTAGGCTTGACCGCGAGAATATTCATTTACATCTGAATAAAAACACTTACCAGACTAACGAGGAATCAGATTTAAAGGTTATGACATTAGGAATGACCGACTGGATACCTTTTATAAAACGGATGAAAATGGCACTTTTTCATTTTTCAATTCCGAATTTAAATCAAAAATCAGTGTATTTTATCGTAGAAGGCATAAGTCCTGATGGACAATTGGTTTCAGATAGCGTCTTTGTTGACATTCCATAAAAAAATGCCTCCAAATAGTTTTTAACTTTTTAGAGGCATTTCTGATTTTATTTAAACTACCGGTTTCTGCTTTTTCATTAATTTCATTAAGACCGGAAGTGTAGAAATCAGGATAATAATAATGATGATATACTCTATATGATGTTTCAAATCTATTCCGAATTTCGCCAGGAACATTCCATATAAGTAGTGTCCCGCAAAAACCAGAACAAAAGACCATAAGAAAGAACTCAGGATATTATAGAACATGAATTTTTTCTTATCCATTGAAACTATTCCTGCGATTATCGGTGCAAATGTTCTGAAAATAGGCAGGAAACGTGCAAAAATTATGGCTTTCCCTCCGTATTTTTCAAAAAAGTCCTTTGACTGTAAGAGGTATTTTTTCTTAAACCAAAAAGTATCTTCCTTTTTAAAAAGATAATAGCCACTCTTCGCTCCAAACCAATAACCTGTCATATTTCCAAGAACACCTGAAATTGCAATAACTAAAGCCAATAAGGTAACATTCAGTAAATCGCTTTCAAGATATATGACATTCTGAATCAAGTCCCGACTGTAAATCCCCGCAAGAAAAAGAAGGCTGTCACCGGGCAGAAAAAAACCGGCAAATAATCCGGTTTCGGCAAAAACAATGAATATGACAATGTATAAGCCCATTTGAACCCCTCCAAAAGTTAATGTAATATAAAATTCAGGGTTGAGCAATTGGGTCCAGTCGAAATTATTCATAGGTTGATACTGTTTATTTTTGAGTGTGTGAAAGTAAGGATAATTTACTTTAACCACAATTTATTACCAGACTTTTACTATTAATTAACGCTTTAAAACAACCGCAGCAGCATAGCGATAGCCATTGCAATCATAAGGCTGTTCTCAATAAAAGTGGCCTTGGTCATTGGTAGTTTCAATGCAGTTCCCAAACAGGCACATTGAATTGATTTTTTATCGAAAAGCACTTTCGTAACTCCTACAGTTGTGATTCCCAAAATGATAACAGTTACTACTAATGCCGCTTCAATTTCAAAACGCAACAGGAAACACAATCCCAAAGCAGTTTCCAAAAATGGGTAAATTACCGCGTAGACCGGAATTTTTTTTGCCAATGGATCGTACATCCTAAAAGAATCCGGAAATCCTTTAAGGTCAAGCATCTTAAAAAAACTGAATACGATATAAAACAATCCCATGAAATCAAGCATGAATCCGTCAGTGTTGAATGGCTTGCTGTTTAAGAGCACGGATGCGACGGTAATGTATCCTAAAATCAGAAACAAAGGATAGAGTTGCTTCCAATCGGATTTCATTTCCTGATTATCTTCAAAAAGCGGCATGTCCATTTTCTCAGCAATCGTATATTTTTGTCCCAACACGTTCTGAAATGCCGCTGTAGAAATATGGTTTTTCATTTCAATTTCGGCTTCCGATTGCTCCAGACTCACCACAGCTTTAATAACGCCGGGAATACTGTTGAGTTTTTCTTCTACGCCAATCCTGCAACCATTGCAGGTCATTCCTTTGATTTGATAGGTATGTTTACTCATGCGATATTATTTTATGGAATTCGTGAATCGATACCGATTTCATTTTCTTTCGTATTTGCAGCAGGAATGTAAATTTTCATAATCTGTATCAGCCGCTTTGATTTGCTCAGTGTCATGCCCTGCTTTTGCAATGCTTTTTTCAACATCGTGCAAGGTACTTTTTTCTTCGTTTAGAATCAGATTCAAAATATGCGTTTCCAAATCCCAAACGGCCGATTTCACTCCGGCGACATTAAAAGCCGCTTTCTCAATGCGTTTTTTGCACTGTTCACAATTGCCATTAACTGCTATGGAATATTTGGCATTCTTGTCTTTTTTTGGTTGCGAATAAACTGAAAATCCTATGAAGGATACCATCAGCATTAAAATTATATTTTTCATTGTAAATGTGTTTTTGAATTAATTATTTGACCTTGAATCGTAATCCGGCGTAATACATTTTCCCAAATACCGGCGCATACACTATAGAAGTGTCGAAATTATTCCCAAATGGATTGTCATTTCCTAAAACAGCTTTTTTCTGCCTGTAGTTGCCAATGTTTTCCCCACCGATATAAATCTGAAAAGCAGAAGAAAATGTGCGCGTGATCTGCGCGTTCATTACTGCAAATGATGAAGAAAAATCAGGCAACCTGTCAGAAGCGGAATTGGTTGATGTATTTGGAAGCTGCTGTTTGCCCAACCAGTTAAACGTATAATCAAATTCCCATCTTTTCCCTTGATCAGTGATGTGCGTTTTATAAGCCAGATTGGTGAAAAAACGGTGTCTTGCCTGCAAAGCCCTTTGGAATGTTCCTGATAAATAATCGGTTTGAATGTCGTAATATTTGTAAGCCGTTCTCAAATCGAAATGTTTTACCAGCTCATAATTGAATTCTACCTGCAAGCTGTTGGCGAAAGATTTGCCATTGAGGTTATAAAATAAAACCTGCTGCGGACTTTTGTACAGGTCAACGACAGCCTGATTTTGAAAATCAGTTCTGTAAAAATCGAATCCGGCATCGGCATTCTTTCCGAAAAGCGAAAATTTCTGCGAAAAACTGATTCCGTAATTCCACGCAATTTCAGGATTCAATCCGTAAATTTTTCCGTTGGCATCCAAAATGTCGAATGTTCTCGAACTTGCAAAAAGCTGTTGGTTTTCAGCAAAAATATTAGCCGCTCGTTTTCCCCTGCCTGCCGAAAATCGCAATACGCTTTTTTCCCATGGATTGTACCGAATGTGCAGCCTTGGCGTGGCAAAAACTCCAAGACGGTTGTGGTAATCCATTCTTCCGCCCATGATGACACTAAAATTATCAGTATTGTCATACGTATATTCAAAAAAAGCACCAATGGAATTGTCTGTCCTGCTGAGGTCATTACTATTGACAAATTCCCTATAATTGTCATAAGTGAAATTTAGGCCTGTAGCAAATTTGTTCATTGTATTATTAATGATCGAATTGAATATCAGATTGGAGTAATAACTGGCCTGTTTAATATTATACCGATTCAATCCGAAATAAGAATCCTGATTGTGGTTGGTAAACGCATTCTGAAACCCAATACTCTGATAAGGCATGTCTTTAAAAACATATCCGATTTTCGTACTTACATCAATGCGCTCGGTGTTAATTTCAGAACCCCAATAATTGGTAGTTCCTCTGTCGCGCTTCGGATCAAAACCAATTTCTCCTGTTTGTTTTGCATCGTTCATGTACCTTAGATTGATAAAACTTACCCAACCTTTTTCGGCATTATAATATTGGTAGCGGTTCAGAATATTGATTTGTTTTGACAAAGGATTGTCCATGAAACCATCATCATTCATATCATTTTTGGCGACTCTTGTATTGCCATGAAGGAAGAGGCTGCTGCTCCATTTGTCTGATATTTTTTTATTAAAGTGTGTATTAATTTCAAAACGCGCATCTGTAGAACCATAAACATTCAGGAAAAACGGAATATCATTAATTGGTTTGATGAGTTCCGTATTGATTTGGCCCGAAATGCTTTCAAAACCGTTTACAACAGAACCGGCACCTTTGGTAACCTGAATACTTTCCACCCAGGTTCCGGGCGTGAATGACAAACCATAGGCTTGTGAAGCACCACGTACAGATGGTATATTTTCTTCGGTGATTAAGAGATACGGACTGGTCAATCCGAGCATTTTAATTTGTTTGGTTCCCGTCAGCGCATCTGAAAAATTCACATCGATAGAAGGGTTCGTTTCGAAACTTTCGGCAAGGTTGCAGCAAGCTGCTTTGAGCAGTTCGTTGCTTGTCATTGTAGTGGTATTGGCTGTAATGCTGTATGATTTTTTTAGGCTTTTACGCCCCGATTCTACTTTTACAGTTTTCAGGCTGTCGGCAGTAATTGTTTCCTGGGCAAAAAAATTGGAAGCAGACAACAGCAATAGCAGTATTACTATTTGTTTTTGCATATTAAAATTTTAATGTTCTTAAAAGTTTTTTACCGCAAAGCGATTCTTTTAAAAGCATTATAATTTATCGTAGAAAATATATTGGGAATACAATTTAAAAAGTGGCGGCGCGTGGGCATCGCAAAAATAAGCGGCCGTCGTGTTTCCTTTTGAATCTGTTACAGGAGAAAACACTACAGGTTTCCATTCTGATGTATAAACTACAATCGCAGGCTGAAAAGAAAACACTTTAAATAATATATTATCTGCTTTCTTTTGAAAATGAACCGTTTTATTTTTACAACAATGCGACTTTTCGATGGTTTTCCCACAGCATCCCATTTCAGATTTCTGCGCTACAAATGCCGGTTTTAAAGATACCGATGCCACTTCATCTCCGCAATAATGCACATTGAATGCAAATCCCGCATTGGAAACCAATAAGAGGAATGCTAAAAACAAGCTGGTGCATTTTTTGAAATTCATAGTGCAAAATTATTCAAAATGAAACTGGAAGTTCAAAATAATATGTTATTTTTTGATAAGATGCTTCTGATAATAAAAAGCCGGTACAAACAACAAAACAAAAAGTGGCTGGATAAGAAAACGCCTCACATAGAATAGCACAAAATTATTACTGCTGTCAGAATAATGAAGCAACATAAAAAATGCAGCGATCAAAAAGCCAAATAAAAAAAGATATAAAAAAGCCGTAAATCTGGTCAATTCCCAATCTGAAAATATAATCTGGATGATCGCCAAAGATAAAATTGTGTTCATGAAATATCGCAGCAACATTCCAAAAAAAAGCGGCCAAACTTCATAATCAGGAAATTTCAGACTTAAATAATCACTTTTAAAGTAGCTGGAAAAAGGATCGTAAAAAAGAGTGTCTTCATAACCTCTAATGGCTGCAAGAAGAAGAACAAAAACGATTACTAAAAAAGTTTTAAGCTTATTATTTCGGATTTTCCGTAGCATAATTTGAGAATTTATTCACCCAGACAATCCACAATCCAAACACAACACCATAAATAAACAAAGGAAAAACAACACCGTGCAGTAAATGTTCCTGCTCGGGGTAATAAAGCAACGCAATACACAGCAAGGCAATCCTTATAATATTTAAAATATGGATCAACAGGCTTCCAAAAATGATAAAGGCAATGGTTTGTTTTACTTTGCCTGAAAAAGCCACCACAAATGCGGCAAAGAGAATAATTACGCTCAGCGCATTACAACCTTCAACGATTCGGGCCACATAAACGTGTTCCAATGACAACCTGATCGAAGCCTGATTGGTATGCATAACCAAACTGCATTCATAATTTAAAAATAACAGCAGCTGTTGGGTTTGATTGGCAACAAGCTGTGTAACATCATCTACCTCAAAAACCAGAAGATTGTCAAATTGCTTTAAGTACAACTGATAGCCAATAGTAAGTCCGGCGTAAACCGCAAAAAACTTGAAAAGGAAAATAAAAAAAGGGCGGTATTGCCGGAAATAGGTTTTCAATACATTATTTTTAACAAATTTATATAATTTAAAATGGTTTACAAGAATTACTTTTGCAAAAAAACACATGACATTAGCCGACTTACAGCCTAAAGTTTCCAGCATTTTAAATCACGCAGATCTTTCAAGGGATGAAAAATTGTTTAAAGTTTGCACCTTATTAAAGGAAAATGTATCCTATTATGATTGGGTTGGGTTTTATTTTCGCAACGGAGAAAAGGAAGAATTAATCCTGGGTCCATACGTTGGCGCGCCTACAGACCACACTATAATTCCTTTTGGAAAAGGGATTTGCGGGCAAGTGGCTATTTCCAATCAAAACTTCGTTGTTCCTGATGTTCAGGCACAGGATAATTATATCGCATGTAGTTTTACTGTAAAATCTGAAATTGTTGTACCGCTTTTTGTGAATGGTGAAAACATAGGACAGATTGATATCGACTCGAATGTTCTTGATCCTTTTACGGAAGCCGATGAGCGTTTTTTGGAATTTGTAAATGCTGAAATCGCGAAATTATTTTAGTCGTTTCTGAGATATTTCTACCGACTATTACCATTTATTGTTTTTCCAGCTTTGCCATGCGTTGCAATAAATCGGCAAGGATTTTATTTTGAGATTCAAGCTGTGCTTTCTGATTTTCTATAATGTCCTGTTGTTCCTGAAATGCTTTCACAAGTACCGGAATAATTTCGGAATATTTCATACCAAGCCTTTCCGATTTCTCCCAGATTTTCCCCTGTCCTTCTTTTCCTTCCACCCAATCCGAATCCACTACGACTTCCGGCAAAACCTTTTGTACTTCCTGTGCAACAAATCCCAAATGGGTAGCATTGTTGTCTATTTTTTGGTCTTTCCACTGAAAAGAAACCGGACGCAAAGCTTTGATTTTATCCAACCCGTATTGCAGCGGAAGCATTTGCTTTTTATCATTCGCATCGCTGGTTTGGATAACACCATTGGTTGCGTGAACAGCCGTCCATCTCAAGGCATTCTGACCCAGAGTAACAAAATTATCTACTGCCGGTGTCACTGAACTCCCGCCAACCCTGAAAATATCTGAAACGGTAACTAAATCATCATTGCTTTGCCCGATAAAAAATATCCCGCCGTCATTTCTCATTTGCCAATCAGAAGCCGTACCCGTTCTTTTCAATTCAATTCCCACTTCTGAAGTTCCAGAACTCGTAATTCTTTGGTATTGCGTGCCCGCACCGTAAACTTCAAGTTCCCTATCGGGATCATTGGTTCCCAATCCAACAAACCCATTCGCGAGTATCCGTGCTTTTTCAGAGTTATTTGTTCGAATAACCAAAGGCTGGGCATCAGTAGTTCCAATAAAATTCGTTGCCGGTGCTGTCGATGCATTCCCACCCAAACCCCAGGCATTAGTGGCTGAATTGGTTTGCCAGGTTCCGGTTCCGTTCGCATCGGAAACGAGAATTCGTCCGGCTGCTTGTGAACCATCAGCGATACGGACTTTCCCTACTATATGCAATTTTTCCTGCGGAGTCGAACTTCCAATTCCTATATTGCCGCTTTTGAGAACAACCATTGCATCGCTGCGTTCAGCATCATCCATTACATTATTATTATTGGCATCATAACCATTGCCTATGACAAACAAGCGATCTGTAAGGTTAGCTGACCTGAATTGTGTCGCACCATTTGTTGTTATGGCATAAGTAGTGGCTCCTGCCCCAATTACTGTCTCGGCAAAACTGGCGGCCGTATTACGACTACCAGAAACGAATGAATGACTGCCGTTTGCTTCCGTACTATTTCCAAAAGACACCGAACCATATCCAGAAGCATTGGTGTCAATATTAAATGCCGCCGAATGGGATCCAGAAGCTATGTTATGCGAATTAAAACTAGCGGCTGCAACCCCACTCGATTCGCAAGCCTGCCCAAAAGCTACCGCTGCATGTGCGGTAGCTTTGGCACCACCTCCAAAAGCTGCTGAATACGTCCCACTTGCAATGCTTAAATATCCAAAGGCAACCGAATAGCTTCCCGTATTGGCATCATCCCAGCTAGTGCCGCCAGGAGAACCCGCTCTAAATGCAGCTTTCCGGGGATTCCAAATCATCCTGACGCCGTTACCCGATGGCATGGTTGCTCCAACGTTAATTGTACCCGTTGAAACCAAACCGTCGGTTCCGTCTATGGTTACAGCACCGCTGTCAGCAGTAATTGTCTTTCCGACACCAGCTCCACCAAAATTATATGCCTCGTCCAAAGTGCCGCTTGCTATCTGACCCGGACTGCGCCATTCCGCATTTCCGGCTGCATCAAAAGAAGTCATTACTTTTCCTGCGCCAGCGGTTCCGTTGCCTGAAAATTTGAGACTGCCCATCACCTGGAAACTAGCGGTGGGTGTCGTGGTTCCAATGCCGATATTGCCCAGCGAACTTACATACAGGCCATTAAGCATCGACGAGCCATACAGACGAAGACCAGCGTTTAGTGTTGTTCCGCTGGTGTTTTCTACTACAGAAATCAGGCGTCCGGCGTTACCATAACCCGAAAAGCCCGAACCCATTGCCGCATTAGAATAGCCCCAAAATCTTATAGAACCTACTTCATCTGTTGGCGCAAGCAAGCTTGGCGATTTCATTAAGCCACGTGAGCGGACTATATTAATCACCGGAATATCGGTTCCTGAATGGCGTAACGTTAAATCATTATCCAAATCGTTCGAACCTATTTCGAGTTTGCTGAATTCATGAAATTCATCAATGGTCATCGCCGAACCAATACTTGCATTTCCGTCGCTAAAAATACGCGCGCGCTCAGTATTTTTGGTTCTGAATGCTAACAATTGGGCATCCGTAGTTCCTACAAAATTATTGGATGTTGTACCAGCATTTCCTGTGAGATTCCAACCTGGTTTTCCTAATTGAATCCAGGAAGTTGTCGGATGGTCCCAGAAATAAAATCCGGGTGTATTGGTGCCGACAGTTGTGGTAAGATAAACCAGCATGCCTTGTTGCGCTGCTGTCATTCCGGTAGCAAATACATTTACTTTGGGAATAATTACGCCATCCAAATTGGTTGGTATTGCGGCATTCGTAGATTTAATTTCGAGTTGGGCATTGGGTGTAACCGTATTGATTCCAACCTGAGCAGGAACGGTTCCAAAAAACAAGATTGCGGGTAATGCGAAAATCAGCTTTTTCATTTTCGAAAAGGATTTTAAATTTTCACTAAAATCTTATAAATCAAAAAGATGTGCAATACGCATTTGTAAGTAGAAATTTGAGCAACAACAAAATTCACAAATATCTGTAAATCAATATTTTAATTTAAAATCGAAATGTTCAAGAGATTATTCTGCCGATTATCGGAAAATCAACTATGTAGATATACGCCGTTAAGCGTAGCGTGTTTTTCTTACAAAATAAATTTTAGAATGGAATATTCAATGATACTGCCAAACCACTATCGTTTACAATGGCGAGTTTTCCATTAATACTTTCTATGCGCTTTTGGATATTTTTGAGTCCGTTGCCAAAATGATTCTGCTCACGGAAACCGTTTCCGTTATCCCGAATGACAATCTGGATTTCATTCTTCTCCGCAGTAATCTGCATCGTTACCACTGTCGCATCCGAATGTTTCAAAGCATTATTCAACACCTCTTTTATACAAAAAAATAAGTTTTTTCGGGTATGGCCATCCAATGCCTTTTGGCTCGATTGGGAAAAATTTTCTTCTAATAAAAATGTCATATGAGTCACTTCGAAAAGCGCATCGGCATAATGTTTTACATATTCACAAAAATGCTGCAACGAATCATTTTCATTGCTGAGCGACCAAATAAAAGTATTAAGCCGTTGTGAGATTTCTTTTCCGGTAGAGGCGATTTTTGTCGCTAAGACATTTTGTTTGTCGTTATCGGGATTGGTTTTCGCCAGTAAGTCGGCATGAATGAGGATGCTGCTCAATCCGCTGCCAATATCATCGTGAAGGTCTTTGCTGATTTCGTTCTTTTGGTCAAGCAATGTTTGTTGCAATTTACTTTTTCTTCGGAAAATAAGAACCACCAGGCCTAAAATGAGTACGCAAAGCAAAGCAGCAATAAGCTGAAGGATTGTAATATTCTTTTGCCTGTTGAGTTCCAATATCCTCAAAGACAGTAACTTATTTTCATTTTTTACATATTGATTCGTAATGTCCTGCAAAAATGAATTGCCTTTGATGCGGGTTTCTTCATCATTTCTGATGATTTTTCCCTGAACCAGCAATGCGCTGTCAAAATCACCGACAGCCATAAAAGCATCAAGTGCATAAGTGTAAAAATACCTTTGATATATCGCATTGACCATGTGCTGTTCCATTATACTTGTACCTTTTTCAAACAAGTCCCCTACTTCGGGTTTGTCATTTTGGGCGCACTTCATCAGGAAAGCATAATTAAGCATTACGATATCATAATACTTGCTTTGTATGGCTGATTCGCTGCTTCTTTGAAAATAGATTTTGGCACTGTCCATATTCTTTTGCTTGAGGAAAATCTCTCCGAAAGTCTGTTCAACGTTTGGAATTCCCCTCGGACTTCCTGCTTTTTTCGCCAATTGATACGCGCGGGAATTGTACCATATCGCCGAATCGGGTTGATTCAGCTTCAGCTTGAGCTGTGCCAGGTTGTTATAAATATGCTCTTTCTTTATTGTTGTACGAAGGCGTTTTTTATTCGACTGATCAGAAGGGAAATAATTCCTGGACATCCACAATGCTTTGGCCGACGCATTATATTGCTGTAATTCGAAACTATTGATACCTATAAAAAAATAACTGTCGGCTACAAGCAGGCTGTCTTTGATCGATTTTGCTTTTTGCATTCCGGTTTGTGCTTCATGCGCGCCAAACTGGAACAGTCCCATATAATAAAACAATTCGGATTGCAGGCTGTGAATGGCACAAGCAGTTGCATCAATCTGTCGCGCGGGAAAGTCATCACGGGTTTTCTCCAACCACTTTTGCGAAACGTTGATATCATTGTTCTCCAGATAATATTCGGCGTTGACAAAAGATTTCAAGATTTTACAATCGGAAGTTTTACAATCCGCGTACTCTTTATTGAATGTAATCTGAGACTTTACAAATAAACTGGAAAGCAAAGTAATAATGCAGGCAAGCCGTTTCATACGCATTATCGTTTCAGGAATAAGTTGACAGCCTCAACCCTGGTGTTGACGTGTAATTTTTCGTAAATATTCTGGATGTGTTTGCGAACTGTGCCGTGGCTGATTTCAAGTTGGTACGCCACTTCTTTATTCATCTGTCCTTTTGCCAAAAGATTAAGGATTTCCTTTTCGCGAAGCGTAAGCGATTCAATGACTTTGTTTTGTGATTCCATTTTGGAGAAACTGGCTACCACTTTTCGGGCGATGCTGCAACTCATCGGACTTCCGCCTTCAAAAAGTTCATCGATGGCACTGATAATCTTTACCGGACCTTCGGTTTTGAGAATGTATCCGGTAGCACCGGCTTCGAGACTTTGGAATATCTTATCGTCATCTTCATAGGAAGTACACATCAAAACCAATAAATCCGGACACAAGGCTTTTAATTTGCTCACGCAGGAAATACCACTTTCACCGGGAAGATTGATATCCATCAAAACAACATCTGGGTTGAGATTGGGTAATAATTCAATTGCAGATTCAGCATTTTCAAAGCTTCCGGCCAATTCATATTGATCGGTAAATTGAATCATCATACCTAAAGCTTCACGCAAATCACGGTCATCTTCAACAACACAAATGCTTTTTTTCATGGAATTATTATTACAATACAATATTAAAAATACTAATTCTTACTGGAAATACGCAATTAGGCGTAGGAAATAAAAATGAGCATAAACTTGGATATCCAAAAAATATGGCTATTTTTGCACCCGTATTCAAAAGATGAATACCTACATAATAATCATTTAAATATATTAGCATGTACTTAACTAAAGAAGTTAAAGCAGAAATCTTCGCTAAACACGGAGGAGAAGCGGCAAACACAGGAAAATCTGAAAGCCAGATTGCGTTGTTTACGTTTAGAATTAATCACTTGACAGAGCACTTGAAAAAAAATCGTCACGATTATAATACCGAGCGTTCACTAGTGAAACTGGTAGGTAAAAGAAGAAGCCTTCTCGATTACCTCAAGAAAACGGAAATCAACAGATACCGTGAGATTATTAAAGAATTGAATATTAGAAAATAATCAATACGAAAAGAGGTGCTCACGCGCCTCTTTTTTTTTACAGATATTACAGGAAAAAGTTTGGTTTTTCATTGGGTTCACAACAACTACACAACAACTACAACACAACTACCCATTGTTTAATTAAGAGAATAAAAATTTATGATTCCACAATTATTTGTAGAAAAAATCGATTTGGGAGATGGAAGAAGCATCTCAATCGAAACAGGACGTTTGGCTAAACAAGCCGACGGTTCCGTAGTAGTAAGAATTGGAAAAACTGTTATTTTAGGAACAGTTGTATCCTCAAGAAAAGCAAGTCCGGGTATCGACTTTTTACCGTTAACGGTAGATTACCGCGAGAAATTTGCAGCAGCAGGCCGTTTTCCAGGAGGTTTCTTTAAAAGAGAAGCACGCCCGAGCGACAACGAAGTGTTGACTATGAGATTGGTAGACCGTGTTTTGCGTCCGCTTTTCCCAAGTGACTACCATGCGGAAGTTCAGGTAATGATCCAATTGATGTCGCATGACGACGATGTGATGCCGGATGCTTTGGCAGGATTGGCCGCTTCGGCAGCATTGGCCTTGTCTGACATTCCTTTTGAAACATTGATTTCAGAAGCCAGAGTAGGAAGAATTGATGGAAAATTCATCATCAATCCATCACGTGCCCAATTGGAATTGTCTGACATTGACATGATGATTGGTGCTTCGACTGATTCTATCGCAATGGTAGAAGGAGAAATGAAAGAAATTTCAGAAGCAGAAATGCTTGAAGCCATCAAATTTGCACACGAGCATATTAAAAACCAAATTGCAGCGCAGGAACGTTTGCAGGCTGCCTTTGGAAAGAAAGAAGTTCGTACTTACGATCAGGAAAAATCAGACGATGCGATTCATGCAAGAGTTAGAGCATTCGCTTACGATAAAATTTATGCCATTGCAAGCAAAGGTTCGGCAAAACACGAACGTTCTGCTGCATTTGACGCGGTGAAAGAAGAACTTAAAGCTTCGTTTACAGAAGAAGAATTGCTTGAAAACGGTGACCTTGTTGGAAAATATTTTTACAAAGTGAACAAAGAAGCGGTTCGTAACGTAACCCTTGATTTGGGAACACGTCTGGACGGAAGAAAAACTACTGAAATTAGACCAATCTGGTGTGAGGTAGATTATTTGCCATCGGTTCACGGTTCGGCATTATTTACACGTGGTGAAACACAAGCATTGGCAACAGCCACTTTGGGAACTTCGAGAGAAGCCAACCAAATCGATTCACCATCTGAACAAGGAGAAGAAAAATTCTATTTGCATTATAATTTCCCACCATTTTCAACAGGAGAAGCGCGTCCGTTGAGAGGAACTTCACGTAGAGAAGTTGGTCACGGAAACTTGGCTCAAAGAGCTTTGAAAAATATGATTCCAGCTGAAAATCCTTATACGATCAGAGTGGTTTCTGAAGTATTGGAATCAAACGGTTCGTCTTCTATGGCGACAGTTTGTGCCGGAACTTTGGCTTTGATGGATGCTGGTGTGCAGATGATCCGTCCGGTTTCAGGAATTGCAATGGGATTGATTACCGATGGTGATCGTTTCGCAGTGTTATCTGATATTCTGGGTGATGAAGATCATTTGGGAGATATGGATTTCAAAGTAACCGGAACTTCAGAAGGAATTACGGCTTGCCAGATGGACATCAAGATAGACGGATTGAAATACGAAATCATGGAACAGGCTTTGGCCCAGGCGCGTGATGGCCGTTTGCATATCCTTGGGAAACTGATCGAAACTTTGGAAGCACCAAGAACCGATGTAAAAGACCATGCTCCGAAAATCATTATGAGAACCATTCCTGGCGCTTTCATTGGCGCGTTAATCGGACCTGGTGGAAAAGTGATTCAGGAATTGCAGAAAGCAACCGGAACGACAATCGTTATCAACGAAGTGAACGAAGAAGGTGTTGTTGAAATCCTTGGAACTGATCCTGCCGGAATTGCAGCAGTTTTGGCGAAAATCGACTCTTTGATTTTCAAACCTGTTGTTGGTGAGACCTATGATGTCAAAGTTATCAAGATGCTTGATTTTGGTGCGGTTGTAGAATACTTAAATGCTCCGGGAGCTGAAGTATTGCTTCACGTATCTGAACTGGATTGGGCACGTACAGAAAATGTTTCTGACGTAGTCAATATGGGCGACGAATTCCAAGTGAAGTACCTCGGAATCGACCCTAAAACCAGAAAAGAAAAAGTTTCCAGAAAAGCGTTGATGCCAAGACCTCCGAGAGATGAAAACGCTCCGAGAGAAGATCGTGGTCCGCGTCCGGAAAGAAGAGATGACAGAGGTCCGAGAAGAGATGATCGCAGAGACGATCGTGGTCCGCGTCCTGAAAGACGTGAAGAAAGAAAAGACGACAGTCAGGATAAGCCGCAAGACTAATTCTAATGTTCAAAATAAAAAAATCCGGTTTATTCATTTAGACCGGATTTTTTGTTTGAATATATAATCTTTGTAGTCTTTTATTTATCTTTAACAGAAATTAATACTACATGAAACTCCAAAAGATATATTGCACTATACTTTTATTAATTTCATATCAAATCAATTATAGTCAGACCAGCTATGACAAGACACTTTATGACTCTTTTGACAAGGCAATAGGCTTGAAAAATCTGGGGATCAATAATGGCACGATTCATTTTGACACTTACCGGATTTTTGATAAGACACACCGTTATCACGTTACAGATAAATATTTTCCCGGAAATGTATTTTATGACGGACAGCATTATACCGCCCAAAATCTGAAATATGACATTTTTAAAGATGTGCTCATTGCAAAAATAAACGAGCCTAATAATTCTCTGGGAATTAATCTCATCCAGGCAAAAACCGAATGGTTTACATTTAGCAATAAAAAATTTGTAAATCTGAATTTCAACAATAAAGACCTGGGAATTGCAAAAGGCTATTATGAAGAATATAAAGCCGACTCAAAAGTATCTCTATACATTAAATACCACAAAGACCAGATTGAAGTGTTGACTCAGGAAGGCGTGTTTTATAAATACCTTACCACCAATGAGTTTTTAATTAAATACAATGGCAGTTTAAGTAGAATAAATGATCCCAAAGTCCTGGCAAGACTGTTTCCTGCTTACGAAAAAAGCATCAACGACTATGCCTATGTCAATCGTGATACACAAAAATCCGATGCGGTAGAATTCATGAAAATTATGGTGGATTATGTCAACAATTTACTCTTAAAAGAAACCAGGTAAGCATGAGAAAGTTGTTACTTTTATTATTCGTGATTTGTATCCAATCTGCATTTTCGCAGGAAAAAAAGATTACTGTTGAATTTAATTCCGTATCACACAAAGCGGCATTACTCAAAATCGAACAGGCTTCAGGGTATACTTTTTATTTTGATCAGGAATGGCTCGATGCAGATAAAAGCCTCATTTCCGGAAGCTATACTGACAAACCGATACAAGCCATACTTGAAGCTGTTTTTGAAAATACCACACTTAATTTTTTCATCGATAGAAACAAGATTATCGTTACCAATAACAGTATTATTTATGATAAGATAGCCGATAATTATTTTGGAGCGGCATCAGGAAATCTAAAAAATGAAGTGGCTGAAAATCCTGTTTTTTATCAGCAGTATGATTCTATTGCAAATTCGAGAAAGGCAAACGCCATAACATTGGTTGGAAAAGAAAACAAACAGGCAGAGAAAAAACTGTATACGCTTTCCGGTTTCATCGTCAACGAAAAAACTGGGGAAAAGATTTCAAATATCACTGTAAGAGCAAAAAACAAAAACAGCAGCACTGTTACAGACCAAGACGGGCATTTCTCGTTACAATTGCCTTCAGGCCTGAATACAATAGAAACAGAATCGGTAGGTTTTACAAAAGTGAGCCGTAATATTATGGTTTACAGTAATGGCCAATTGGATTTTAAGGTTACTGAAAAAATAAACCAGCTCAATGAAGTTACTGTGAGAGGCAAAAGGAGCCAGACCATACGAACAGCCGTAACCGGAGTAACAACAATTGATTCAGAAGGTATTAAGAATATTCCATTGGTTTTTGGCGAAAGGGATATTCTTAAAGTAGCCATTGCAATTCCGGGGATAAAAACTGCCGGCGAAGGATCATCCGGATTTAATGTAAGAGGTGGAAAAGAAGACCAGAATCTGATTCTGCTCGACAATGCATTATTGTATAATCCGGCGCACTTTTTTGGTTTCTTCTCGGCACTAAATCCATACACCACTAAAAAAGTAGATATTTATAAAGGTAGTATTCCTGCTGAGTTTGGGGGAAGATTGTCTTCTGTTTTTGATATTACTACTAAAAATGGAAGCTATGATAAATTTACAGGAGAAGCCGGAATTGGAGCAGCGACCAGTAATATTGCTTTAAGCACGCCCATTTCAAAAGGAAAATCAAGTTTGATATTGGGCGGAAGAGCAACTTACTCAGGGTGGATTTTAAAAAGCCTCGAAGAAGAGTCCTTAAAAAATAGTCAGGCTTCATTTTATGATGGTATTGTAAAATATTCCCATAAGATAAACACTAGTAATTCTGTTGAAGCTACTGCGTACTATAGTAGCGATGTATTCAGCATCTCTTCAGATTCGCTTTATAAATACAGCAACCGATTGGTTTCTTTGAAATGGGACCATAGCTTTAACGACAAGCACAAAGGCGCGCTGATTTTGACCAATAGCGAATACAAATTCAATATTGATTACCAAAATGAGATCGACGCATTAAAATCTTTTGACTTTGGCTACAAAATCAATGAAACGCAGGTCATGTTTAAAATGGGTTACCAATGGAACAAAAAACACAAGTTGAGTTATGGTCTTTCCGGCAAAACGTATGGAATTAATCCGGGCTATTTGCATCCAAACAACCCGCAATCTCCATTAAATGTCGTGGATATTGACAAAGAAAAAGGATTTGAATCAGCTGCTTACATTGCCGACAGCTTTAAAGTCAGTGAAAAATTGCTCATCGATTTCGGCCTTAGGTATTCTTTCTTTGCTGCTTTGGGCGCTTCATCACAGCGTGTTTATCAAAACGATGTGCCGATTAATGATGCAACCGTTGTAGAAACAAAAAGCTATACCAATAATGAAGTTATCAAGTCGTATGGCGGATTGGAACCCAGAATCGCAGCACGCTATTTTTTAACAGAAGATTTTTCTGTAAAAGGAGGCTACGACAAAACCAATCAATACATCCATTTGCTTTCGAGCAATACGACACAATCGCCAACGGATACCTGGAAACTTTCAGATTTAAACGTAAAGCCGCAAAGTGCCCAGCAATTTTCTTTAGGATTTTACAAAAACCTGAACGACGATATGTATGAAATAAGCCTTGAGGGTTACTTCAAAAAATCAAAAGATATTTTAGATTATAAAGTCGGTGCCGAATTGCTGTTGAATGAAAATATTGAAACGCAGCTTTTGCAGGGTGAAGGCAAAGCATATGGCGTAGAATTGCTGATTAAGAAACAATTTGGACGTCTTAACGGATGGGTTGGATATACTTATTCCCGAACATTTATAAAATTAGACAGCCAGTTTAATGAGGAAAAAGTGAATAATGGGGAATATTTTGCGGCAAATTTCGACAAACCTCATGATGTAAGCGTAGTCCTTAATTACAAATTCACCAAACGCTACAGCTTGTCTACGAATTTCGCTTACCAAACCGGAAGACCAATTACCTATCCAATTGGGAAATATGTATATGGGAATGCCGAATATACTTTATATAGTGACCGGAACAAATTTCGAATTCCTGATTATTATCGTTTAGACATCGGCGTTAACATCGAAGGAAATCACAAAATAAAAAAACTGGCACATAGTTTCTGGAATATTTCCGTTTATAATGTGTTGGGAAGAAACAATCCTTATTCTATTTATTTTATTACCGATAAAGGTCAGGTTAAAGCTTATAAAACCTCTATTTTCTCTATTCCGATTCCAACTGTAACCTATAATTTTAAGTTTTAAGGAAATGAAAAAAGCAATCTCATTTATTGTTCCTTTCGTAATGTTACTTTTTCTGGCACTGACTGGCTGCACCGAGCAATATGTCCTCCAAACCAATACGTTTGAAAGCGCCATAGTTGTTGAAGCAACTATAACTAATGAATTCAAAAAACAACGAATAAAAATCACCCGAACTTATCGTCTTGAAGAAAATTATCCTACAAATGTTACGGATGCAGAGGTTAGTGTTACCGACAGTGATGGGAAAGAATATGTTTTTGAGGAAGCGGCCGGCAGTTATGTATCTATTTCTGAATTTGCAGCTATCCCTGGAAAAACTTATCGTTTGAACATTGTAACTAATGATGGCAAAACTTACAATTCGACTGCAGAAAGTCTTACTACCATTAATCCGATTGAAGCCATTGTTCCAAAAGTTCAGACAAAAAATGGTACACGTGGCGTATTTATTTATGTAAATAGTCAAGATCCTCAGAATACTTCAAAATATTATAGATACGAATATGAAGAAACTTATAAAATAATTGCTCCAAAATGGAATTCTGATAAAGCCATAACAGTTCCCGGAGAAACACCATCAGACCATCGGGAAATAGTACTACAACCAAGAGGATCTGAAGAAACAAGAATTTGTTATAGTTCTGAAAGGTCAAATGGAATCATACAAACAACTACTTCTTCTCAAAATGAAGACCGCATCGACTTTCCTGTACGCTTTATAAGTGAAAAAAATGCAATAATCTCTAATCGATACAGTATTTTAGTACGCCAATATATCCAAAATTTGGCATCTTATACATTTTATAAAACACTAAAAGAAATATCAGGTTCCGAAAATATTTTATCCCAGACACAGCCTGGTTTCTTTTATGGAAATATGAAATCAATCGACAACCCAAATGAAAAAGTGATAGGCTTTTTTGAAGTTTCCTCTGTTTCTTCAAAAAGAATTTTCTTCAATTATGAAGATTTATTTCCCGGACAGCAACTTCCGCCATACTTTACCGATTGTACTGTAAAGGAATTTAAATTTTGTTTTGCTTCCGGAGTTTCGGAATGTAAAGGAAATGAGTTACTCTCGGCAATAAATGCCAATACATTACTCTATTACGGAAATATTAATGATCGGTATTTTATGGTAGTCCCTATGTGTGGTGATTGTACTACTTTTTCTTCTAACACAGTTCCTTCATTTTGGGAATAATAAAAACAATAATTATGAAGGCAACCGATTATTTTTACAAGATTATTTCAATATTTATATTATGCCTCCTCTCGAGCTGTACTGAGCAATATATGATGCAAACTAATGTGTTTGAAGACAGGCTCGTAGTAGAAGCAACTATTACGAACGAATTCAAAAAACAGGAAATAAAATTATCCAAAACATATAAGTTGGAAGAGAGCGTTCCCACTTTAGAATCAGGAGCCGAAGTCTTTATTACCGATGACGCCGACAACAGATACAACTTTATAGAAGACTCAGGGAAATATGTTTCAGAATTTCCTTTTCAGGCAGAAACTGGACGTGCTTATAAATTGAACATTTCTACACGCGATGGAAAATCTTACAGCTCATCCTCAGAATTTCTAACTGCAGTTAATGAGATAAAAGAAGTAATTCCGAAAGTACAATCAAAAGACGGTATCAGAGGAGTAGAAATTAATGTAAACAGCTATGATCCAACCAATTCTTCAAAATACTATCGTTATGAGTATGACGAAACTTATAAAATAATTGCGCCTTACTGGAATGCTTCACGGGCAATTGTAACCGGAACATCGGGTGATTATGAAATAAGAATTATTCCCCGGGAACAAGAAACCAGAACGTGCTACAGTACTAAAAAATCAACCGATGTACTACTAGTAAATACAAATGAATTGAATGAAGATCGGGTGATTTTTCCTATTCGTTTTATCAGTAGTAAGAATTATATAATAACACATCGATACAGCATTTTAGTAACCCAATACATCCAGAATCTGGCATCCTACACCTATTATAAAACGTTAAAAAAAATATCCGGTTCTGATGGCATTTTATCGCAGACTCAACCAGGCTTTTTCTATGGAAATATAAAATCGAATGATTATCCTAATGAAAAGGTAATTGGATATTTTGAAGTGTCCTCTGTCTCTCAAAAAAGGATATTTTTTAATTTCAGTGATCTGTTCCCTGATGAAAATCCACCTCCGTATTTCACAAAATGCGAACTTAAGAGCTTTGGGTTTTGTTTTGACTACGCAATTCCGGAATGTGACGGATATAATTTAATTTCGGCAATTCAAACTAATAGTCTGGTTTATTACTCTGGACTAAATGACCATTACGATATGGTAATTCCGCCATGTGGCGATTGTACATCTTTTTCTTCTAACATAAAACCTCCATTTTGGATAGAATAAAAAACATAGTGCTCATTGCATTGCTCATTGCAAATACTTTTGCGAGAGCTCAAAATCCTATTGCAAATAATAATGCAACAATGTCTGCGTTGGGTGAAACGCTATATGTTCACGCCAATACTACTACAGTTGTTACTGGAGAAACATTGTATTGCAAACTCTACTGCCTCAATCCGTCCAATAATACGCCAAGTACAATCAGTAAAATAGCATATATTGAACTCATTGAAAAGACTCAAAAAAGTGTTTTGAAGCAAAAACTGTATTTAGACAATGGAAAAGCACAAGGTGATTTCTTTATTCCAACAACGCTAAAGACCGGGAATTATAAATTGATTGCCTACACAAAATGGATGCTGAACTACAATACGTCATCTTATTTTGAAATGGATATTACTATCATCAATCCCTTTCAACCACTCGATCCCGAAAATATTGCCAAAAATGATAGTGTTTCCGAAGAGGTCTCGCTTATAAATCCGGAAATTAAAAATGAAGGGATTTTTTCTATTCTAACCGACAAAAAAAATTATTCCTTCCGCGAGAAAGTGAACTTAAAGATCCAATCACTGGAAGGAACAATGCAAAAAGGAAGTTATTCTGTATCTGTACGAAAAACCGATGCGCTTTCACACCAAAAGCAAGCCAACGCTAAAGAGTTTGTGAAATCGAAAGAATCCGTTTCACCGGCCAAAACCATTTTCCTGCCTGAACTTCGCGGCGAACTGCTTTCTGGCAGTATCATTTCAAAGAAAGGCAAAGAACTGAACCATAAATCTGTTGCAATTTCAATTGCCGGAAGTTCATTCGCACTTAAAATAGCAGAGACAGACCGTCTCGGAAAATTTACTTTCATATTGGATAAAAACCCCAATCTTTCCAATCTTGTCATTCAGGTTTTGGAAGAAGACAGAGACGATTTTAGTATTATTCTCGATGAAAGTAATACGGTTGATCTTTCCCGCCTGAGTTTTCTTGCAGAATTTCTTCTGTCACCAAAGTTGAAAAATGCCATCGAAGAACGATCAGTCGCTAACCAGATTGAAAATGCCTATTATGCTAAAAAGAAAGATAGCATCACTACTTTTTCGGGTTCAGATTCGTTTTTCCATCCGCTTGAAAAAGTATATGTCCTGGACGATTATACGCGATTTCCTACTATGAAAGAAACCATAACCGAAATAGTATTGGAAATGTATTATAAAAAGGATAAAAATAAATATGCGATCTTTTTAAGAAATTATGCAGTCCCTAATATGGAAGTATATGGCGCCCCTCTTTTGCTGATCGATGGCTTGCTTATACAGGATGCCAATGAACTTTTCGATTATAATATTGAAAATATTAACAAAATCAGCTTAATTAATGAACCTTACGTTTACGGACCTAAAACATTTGGAGGTGTCATTAATATTACGACCAAAAATCAGGATTATGAAACGAGGGCTAAGGGCGATTTTATAAAAAACATTACTATTCCAAGGCCTGTAAACCAAAAAAATTATTACCAGCCGGATTATGCAGCAGGAAACTTCAATAGCCGGATTCCGGATTACAGACAGCAATTGCTATGGCTTCCGGAAACAAAATTGGATAATTTGGAAAACACCATTTCTTTTTACACTTCCGATATTGCAGGAAAATTTGAAATTACTGTTGAAGGTTTCACAGATACAGGAATTCCGGTGTCCATAAAAGACAGTTTCGAAGTAAACAATGCACAATAGCAAATTCAAGAATCCCATTAGTTAAATGGGATTTTTTATTAAAAAATAAATTCTTACGCAACCTTTTCATTTTTTAAAGACTTTGGATAAAACCAATTCTTCTAAAAATGAAAAATAGTGTAAAGCCAATAGTAAAATTGCTCCTAATTACGGTACTTGCGTGCTTCTCAGGCTGCAGCGATCTTGATGATAACCTTAAGAAAATTAATCCTTCATCCGAAGCCGTTGAAGTAATTACAAAACATTCAGAACTCTACAAGTCGATTGTAAAAGTAACTGCCGCTGATAACAGCACGCCTCTTGATGAAATTGTTTGTATTGATTTTGTTTATCCGCTTCAATTGCTGATTTATAATGCCAATCTCGAAATCATTGGTTCGCAAATCATTATTGATGATTTCCAATTCAGTTCCTTTTTGGGATCACTTCCTGATAATCAATCGTTAAGCATCAGTTATCCTATTACGACTACTTTGGAAAACGGAGATACTTTTAGCGTCAACAACAATTCGGAACTAAAATTAGCAATTGATAATTGCTCGAGAGAAGACATTATTGCATTTTGTAATAATTTATTCTGTAACGCATCAGGAAATACAATTACGCAATGTTTTTGGAAAGTGATGTATACTGAAAACGAAGACAATCAATATGTAAGCGGTACATTCTTCGTAGCACCTGACGGAAGCCTGACCTTTAATTATAATCAGATCAATTACACAGGAACATGGACTTTCCTGTTTGTCAATGATGAACTGCACCTCAATATTAATCTGGAAGGAAACTCAAGTGTTGCACAAGATTGGAATATTGACCGCCGTATCGAGTTAATCGCTGACCGAATGGTTATCCATAATACTCCAAAAAACAGAGTGATCAAACAAATTTGCGAAGCCGGAACTTTTATCGTAGGCGAAACTGGTCCCGGAAACGGAGTCGTATTTTATGACAAAGGTTTTTATAGCGAAGGCTGGAGATACATAGAAGCTGCAGCGGCTGATTTAGGAATATCTGAATGGGGTTGTTCTAATACAACTATTTCCGGCGCTCAGAATTCCGGAATCGGGAAAGGCCTTTTTGCCACAGCCGCTATTGTTAATTTCCACGACAACCGTAATAATTATTATTTGAATCCTGCCATATGCAATAGTGCCAATAACGGAACGGTTGCAGCTAAAAAAGCAATTGGCTTTGTTTCCGGTTCCGATGGATGGTTTCTGCCTTCTGCCGAAGAATTGGAATTGATGTACAGCAATCTTCATTTATCAGGGTTGGGCAATTTCTCGGCAACTGCTTATTGGAGCGCTACAGAAGTTGATAACAGCAATGCATTTGTTGTTGATTTTTCAACCGGAAGTCGGATTTCAGCTCCAAAAATACCGCTCGCAGGAAACACCATCAAAACCAGAGCGGTACGTTATTTTTAACCATTGACAATCAAACTTTTTAAAACAAAATCGATATGAAATCTACTATTCATTTTTTGCGATTAGCATTTCTTCTGATGACAATGTTCATGCTAAGTAATTGCTCAGATTCAGAAGATAACACACCTGTAATTCTGCCACACGAATTATACTGGGAAACCGTTTCTCCGGGTTACGGACATACGGCTGCCATACGGTCAGATGGAACTTTGTGGACTTGGGGCAGCAATCAATATGGCGAATTGGGTGACGGCACCAATAGTAACAAAACCACACCCATACAAATCGGTAATGACAATAACTGGAAAGCTGTAGCCGCAGCCGGTTTGCATACATTGGCGTTGAAAACCGACGGATCGTTATGGGCATGGGGACATAATGCTTCAGGCCAATTAGGCGATGGCACGACCGTCTCAAAAAACATTCCTACGAGAATTGGCAACGACAATAACTGGCGATCGATTTACGCTAATGACGCGCAAAGTATGGCAATCAAATCTGATGGGAATGCTTACAGCTGGGGAAATGGCGCATTCGGACAAATTGGAAATAATAATACCGAAAACAAACTCATTCCTACCAGAGTGCCTGGAGGTGATTGGGAAACAGCAAGCGTTGGATACAATCACAATATGGGCGTAAAAACAAATGGTGCTATTCATACATGGGGAATTAATTATCACGGAGAATTGGGCGATGGGACTCATATTCCGATGTATTCACCGATGGGCCTGAATTTAGAACCCAATTGGAAATCAGTCTCTGCCGGATTTCATAGCGTGGGTTTAAAAACAGATGGCACATTATGGACATGGGGATACAATCAGAATGGAGAATTGGGTGACGGGACAAATGCAGATAAAAACATTCCAACCCGCATTGGAACAGCTACCGACTGGAAAATGGCTACCACTTCAAACGATCATACTGCCGCTATAAAAAGCGATGGGACAATCTGGATGTGGGGATATAATCTGCAAGGGCAATTAGGAGACGGTACTTTTGAAAATAGAAATATTCCGATTAAAATAGGAACAGCTACCAATTGGCAATCGGTTCGTGTCAGCGCAGCCACATCTTTTGCTCAAAAAACCGATAAATCTGTTTGGGCTTGGGGTTCAAATGATATGGGGCAATTGGGAATTGGCAATACTATTGGATCAAATATCCCGGTTTTGGTCAAATGTCCGCAGTAATTGGCATCGATCTAAAATATTGCGTTACATTTAAAATTATTTTGAATTGATATTTTGAATTTAGAAGAACTCATCAAAGGCTGCATCAGGCAAAACAGCAAAGCACAAGAAGAATTATACAATCTGTATAAAAATGTTCTTTTTGTGCTCAGTCTAAAGTATTGCCAAAATGAGGCTGAAGCCGAAGATAATCTCCACAATGCTTTTATAGAAATTTTTACAAGCATTAAAAAATACAACAAAAAAGGCTCATTTGAAGGCTGGATCAAGCGAATTACCATCAACAAAGCTATTGACAGCTATAAGAAAAAATACCAACTGGTAACTATCAAAGAAGATCTGGCACAAGACACAATGTTGGAAGAAGATGAAATGGATTTGCCATTGGATTATATTTTGTCATTAATTCAGGATTTGCCCAATCAATACCGGATGGTTTTTTGCTTGTTCGAACTCGATGATTATTCGCACCAGGAAATAGCGAAACTGCTTGCAATCACCGAAGGAACTTCCAAATCAAATTTACACCGGGCAAAAGTAATCCTCAAAGAAAAAATTAAAGCCCGGAGTGCATCCGACAAACATACATTGCGACATGGAAAATAGTAAAGACATAGGAAAAGTATTCCGTGAAAAGCTGGAATCGATAGATAAATCTCCGGATCCAAAGGTTTGGAATGCTATTTATGCTGATTTGCAAAAGAAGAAAAAAAGAAGAATTCTATTCATTCCGTTTTGGATGAAATCCCTTGGCATATTCTCATTGGGTGTAATATTTTCGTGGATTTTATTTTACAACCATTCTAGCGACGATGCTGTTCTTCAAATCAATCCGTTACATCTTCCTGAAACCGAAAGTACCGATAACAATCTTAAGAAAAATACAAATAAACAAACTACAACAGCCGGTAATCGATCTGAAGAAAACAATATTCATGATGATGATGAAATGAATATCCGCGACACAGATTCGGGTCAGTCGACTTCTGCTTCTTCGCAAAAAATGGCATCTGGAGAAAATATTTATAGTGATACCCAAAAATCAGGGATTACTAAAAATAAAAAAATCGGTACATCTCCAAATAAAAAAACAAGTAAGGCAGGTAAAAATTTTGAAGTAAAAACAAGCTTAAAGAGGAAGTCGGACAGACCATCAATTGATAAGGAATCCAAGCATAATAAATCCGGAAAAAACCAAATTCTTAATGACGGAAATTCTACAGAAATAACACAATCAGATGCAATCGATTTGGCCAAACACGATTTAGTTAACAATAAAGAAAATAGTACAATCGGGTTGGAAAGCAGTAAAAATCCTGAAGAAAACACCGAAAAGAAAATCGATAGTTTAAATAAGAAAAAAGAAAAGAAACCGCTCAAAGAAACAATAAAAGAAGAAAAAGACAGTACGGCAACTAAAGAAAAAACAGGATTAAATGTGTTTGGTTATGGTGCGCCAACTTCCAGCGGCTTTTTTGCTAAAAAATCGCCTATTGACAATCGCCTGACGGACAATTCAAGAAAAACTGAATTGTCATGGAGTTATGGCGCTTACCTGATTTATGATGCTACGCCAAAATGGAGTTTGCGCTTCGGTGTCAAGAAAACAAATATGAAGCTGATTACTGAAAATGCATCGGTTAACGGCTCTAATTATACCGGCATTAATTATTCCAAATTTTCAAATGCAGCAATTTACAGCCAAACCGCTGCCGAAACAATGACTCTTAAACAAGAGATTTCTTATTTCGAAATACCATTGGAGTTAAAATATGCCCTTATCAATAAGCGTTTCGGACTCAACGCTTATGGCGGCATCAGCTATATGTTTTTGGATAAAAATGCCGTTTATGGAGAAACTCCAAATGGGAAAATATTTGAATTGGGAAGTATGAAAAATCTCGCCAGTAATTCATATAGCATCAATCTCGGTGTCGGAACAGATTATAAGTTTACACCAAGGCTGCGGTTAAATATCGAACCCATGTTCAGCTATCATCTTGTTGATTACAAAAACTCGGGAAAGATCAATCCTTTTACTTTTGGCATTCTTACCGGACTGCAATTTTCTTTTACTAACAATTAATTACTTTAGCAAACAAAACTTTTAATATTATTCGTGAAGTTTGTAACTTTTTTACGACTTATTACGTACAATACAAGTACGCTTTAAAAAAGGAGACAAAAACATGAGACAACTTAAAATCACCAAGCAGGTTACCAACAGAGAAACCGCTTCATTAGACAAGTACTTACAGGAAATCGGAAAAGTTGATCTTATAACTGCCGATGAAGAAGTAGAATTGGCGCAAAAGATTAAAGCCGGTGATCAGAGAGCCTTGGAGAAATTGACAAAAGCCAATCTTCGTTTCGTGGTTTCCGTAGCAAAACAATATCAAAATCAGGGTTTAACACTTCCCGATTTAATTAATGAGGGAAATTTAGGATTGATCAAAGCGGCGCAACGTTTTGATGAAACACGTGGTTTTAAATTTATATCTTATGCCGTTTGGTGGATTCGTCAGTCTATCCTTCAGGCATTGGCAGAACAGTCAAGAATTGTACGTTTGCCTTTGAACAAAATTGGTTCGATCAATAAAATCAATAAAATGTATGCTTTGTTGGAGCAATCCAATGAACGTCCGCCTTCTGCAGAAGAGATTGCAAAAGAGCTCGACATGACCGTAAATGACGTAAAAGAGAGCATGAAAAACTCCGGACGCCATTTATCCATGGATGCGCCACTTGTTGAAGGAGAAGATTCTAATCTATACGATGTATTGCGTTCTGGTGAATCTCCAAACCCGGACAGGGAATTGATTCACGAATCATTGCGCACAGAAATCGAACGTTCTTTAGAAACTTTAACGCCAAGAGAAGCAGATGTTGTACGCTTGTATTTTGGATTGGGCGACCAACATCCGATGACGCTTGAAGAAATTGGCGAAACATTCGACTTAACAAGAGAGCGTGTGCGTCAAATCAAGGAAAAAGCAATCCGAAGATTGAAACACACTTCCAGAAGTAAAATATTAAAGACCTATTTGGGATAATTTCCCACTTCCATTTCCGGTACGGATTTTGGAAGACCAATAACAACAGTCTGATTAACTGTTCGTTTTTTGATTGATGATTGAAACTCCGGCTGATTACCGGAGTTTTGTTTTTCATATAAGTTTGTTTGACATTTCGAAATTATCCTGGATCGATCATTAACCTTTTTATCCGGTCAGTTCGGCTTGCAGCCTCGGTATCAAGCGTTTTGTTTTTATAACTTTTTTTGGGCGTTGCCTTCGGCCGGGCTTTCGGCTGCACGCGGTGCCTGCCTCTATCCCTAACGCACAAGGCCCAAGAAACTTTATCTTCGCTTTAGAGTCTGCATTAAAAAAACTATTTTTGCACAAACTACACAACTACAAATGAAAAATATAATAATTGCTCCTTCCATTCTTGCGGCAGATTTCGCAAATTTACAGCGTGACATCGAAATGATCAATAACAGTGAAGCCGACTGGTTTCATATTGACATCATGGATGGTGTTTTTGTTCCCAACATCTCCTTTGGAATGCCGGTTTTGGAAGCAATCACCAAACATACCAAGAAAACTGTCGATGTCCACTTGATGATTATCGACCCTGAACGCTACATCAAAACATTTGCTGATCTTGGCGCCAACATATTATCTGTACATTATGAAGCCTGCACACACCTCCACAGAACGATACAGGCCATCAAAGCAGAAGGAATGGAAGCTGGTGTAGTACTGAATCCGCACACCAATGTTGATCTCTTAGAAGACAGTATTAACGACATTGATTTGGTTTGCATCATGAGCGTCAATCCCGGTTTTGGCGGACAGTCATTTATTGAAAATACGTATGCTAAAGTCCGGAAGTTAAAAGAGCTGATTGTCCGTAAAAATGCCAACACCATTATCGAAATTGATGGTGGCGTTACGGGCAAAAATGCAAAGCAATTAGTAGAAGCTGGCGCAGATGTATTGGTAGCCGGTAATTTTGTTTTTAAAGCGGAAAATCCAACGCAGACTATCGCCGATTTAAAGCAATTGACCGCTTTCTGATTAATCAAACATTGATTTTTGCACGTCTGGTTTTGCAGGAACAGTTAAGGATAAATCAAATGCCTCGTTCATTCGTTGGATAAAATGTGACGCAAGCAAGGGCGATTCCAGTTCAATGTTCTGATGTACAAAAAAATAGAGCTTTTGTAATCCCTGTGAACGCCATTTTTGAATACGTGTCACCCATTCGTCAAGACGGGCAATATCCGAAGGATGATTCGCGCCCACATATCTTATAAAAGCAGTGTCATTTGTCAAGCGCATGTGCAGCATATCACGTCTTCCGGCAGTATCTACAATTATATTGGTCATTTTATTTTGTTCTAAAAGACTGCAAAATTGATGTTGAATTTCGGCATCATTAAACCATTCTGCATTACGCACTTCTACACCCAATGGGAAGTTCTTGGGAAAATCGCTTAAAGCAGTTTCCAGCCGGGCAAAATCCTTCGGGGCAAAATTATCATGAAGCTGCAAAAAAGCCATCCCGAGTTTATTTTCAAAATTACTTACAGCATTGCAGAAATTGCCAATCGGTTCTTTGACATCAATCAACCTTTTAAAATGGCTAATCGTGTTGGTCACTTTTGGAAAGAACTTAAAATTTTCCGGGGTTTTATTTTTCCAGATTTCCACTTGCTCCCATTTTGGCATGCCATAGAAAGTGGCATTGAGCTCAATCGAATTGAATTGTGTCGCGTAATACGCCAGTTCGTCCTTGGTTCCGCGTGGGTAAAATCCTTTCAATTCTGTCCGGTTCCATTTGGCACAACCAATGTAAACCTCGAAAGATCCTTTATTTTTGTTCGACCTTAAAATGTGCTCAGTTTCAGGGGCATCCTCAGGAAGTGTGAAATCGATCAAACCGGGATTGTCTACTTTTCCAAATTGCATAATTCAATTTTTACAGAAAGATAAAAAACTTTCAACCAATGCAATTATGATATTACCAAAAAGATTATTGAAGGAAATAAAAAAATGTCAAACCTTAATTTGATTTAAGATTTGACATTTGGTGACCTCGGAGGGGTTCGAACCCCCAACCATCAGAGCCGAAATCTGATATTCTATCCAGTTGAACTACGAGGCCATTATAATATTGGCTATGCCAGTAATTTTTTTACAATAGAAGAAATTAATTTTCCGTCGGCTTTTCCTGCCAATTGCGCCGAAGCCAACCCCATTACCTTGCCCATAGCCGCCATTCCGGAGGCATCATTATCTGAAATAATTTTGGCAACAATAGTTTCCACTTCCGCTTCCGACAATTGTGCGGGAAGGAATTTTTCAATAACTGCAACCTGAGCGAGTTCTGGCTCAGCCAAATCAGTTCTTCCCTGTTCTGTATAAATATTGGCGCTGTCTTTTCTTTGTTTGACTAACCGTTGCAATAATTTTATTTCATCCTCAGTCGAGATTTCTTCTTTGGCTCCGCTTTCAGTCTGCGCGAGTAGGATAGCTGATTTTATAGCTCTTAACGATTCAAGCGCTACGGTATCTTTGGCTCTCATGGCAGTTTTGATTTCTTCCATGATTTGTGTTGATAAGCTCATTGTGTCTGTTGTTTTATAATTGCGTCTACAATCGGGTGCAAATATAAAAAAATAACCCGAAAACTTGAGGAAATTTTCGGGTTATCGACAATTGATTCGAGTTAGTTAATCAACGTTATCGTGAAGGAAGGAATTATTGGACCGCAACTGGATATCGTCATTACTGTCTGTTCCTAATGAAGTTCGCGATTGGTTATTACCGATTCGCTCATTAGAAATATCGATTCCTGATCTCTTGTAAGCCGGCTCTTTTTCTAATTCCTCCATGCGTGATGGATTGTTGTGGAACTTATAATTGAATTCCTTCAATTTCCTTCTTCTTTCGTCTGCTCTGTATTTAAGTGTGTCTTCAATAGACATTTCCATTGGAGAAACTTCTTCAAAAGCAGAAGAGAAATTAGAGATTGGTTCTACTTTTTTCATCGTGATGTTCAATTCTTCCGCAATGGGTTCAGCAGCGATATTTTCTGCAGGCTTTGAATTCAACAATTCATTTTCCACTTCCATATACTCTTCAAGAGAATATTTGATGATGCCATTTTCATTCAGTTCAGTCATCGGAACTACCTGTACCGGTTGATTTACAATGATGTTTTTGGTTTCATTCGTCAATTCAAAAAGAATCTTGTTCTCATCAATGTAGGCTTCTGTTTCGGGTTTTGCGATAGGAAGATCGAATGAAAAAGTAACCTGTTCTTCTTTTACTTCGATAGCATCGGTAACTTTGATTTCTTTTACATCATTCACTAATGGAGTCGTAAACGTGAAATCCATTGATTTTTCTGGAGAAACGATTTCGAAAGTGACATCTAAATTTTTAATGAATTCAGAAATTACAATGAGTTCATTTGCATCAAGGATTGGTTCCTGGACCGAAGGAAGTTCATCTTCTATCAATTCAAAAACAACTTTCTCTTCGATATTTGATGATGCAGTTGGAGTTTCAGTATTCATCTGAAACGACGCTACGGTTTTATTGGATAAATCCCGTTCTAATTTTTGTTCACCATCTAAAGAATGAATGATCTTTTTTGGCTCGGTATTTACAATTTCGTTTTGTTGTTCAACATTAAATCCTGTTGCGATAATCGTTACAGCAATAGAATCGCCTAAAGTTTCATCTTCGCCAACACCCATAATAATATTGGCATTGAAACCTGCTTCTGTTTGGATATGGTCGTTGATTTCGCCTATTTCATCAATCGTGATTTCATTGGTTCCTGAAACGATAAGCAACAATACGTTCTTGGCACCCGAAATTTTATTGTCATTGAGCAATGGAGAATCCAAGGCTGCGATTATGGCTTCTTTCGCGCGATTATCACCTATAGCTGTAGCCGAACCCATTATTGCAGTTCCGCTGTTTGACAGCACGGTTTTCGCGTCTTTTAAGTCAATATTCTGTGTGTAATGGTGTGTTATAACTTCTGCAATTCCTCTTGAGGCTGTAGCCAAAACTTCATCCGCTTTTGAGAAACCTGCTTTGAACCCAAGGTTTCCGTAGACTTCTCTCAATTTGTTATTGTTGATAACAATTAAGGAATCGACTTGTTTTCTTAGTTTTTCCACACCCAGTAATGCCTGATCTGAACGCACTTTTCCTTCAAACTGGAAAGGAATAGTTACAATTCCTACCGTAAGAATGTCTCTTTCTTTGGCCAATTGAGCAATAACCGGCGCAGCACCGGTTCCGGTTCCACCGCCCATTCCGGCAGTGATAAAAACCATCTTCGTATTGCTGTCAAGCATTTTTTCGATTTCAGCGATGCTTTCAATTGCGGATTGTTGTCCAACTTCGGGATTAGCGCCGGCACCAAGTCCTTCTGTTAAGTGCATACCCAATTGAATTTTATTGGGCACCGAACTGTTCTGTAAAGCCTGGGCATCAGTATTGCAGACAATAAAATCCACTCCTTTGATTCCTTGCTTAAACATGTGATTAATGGCATTGCTTCCGCCACCTCCAACGCCAATTACTTTAATTACATTGGATTGGTTTTTTGGTAAATCAAATGATATACTTCCAAAATCTGAGTTGCTTGTCATAATATTTGGTTTTTGATATTCTTATACTATTTTGTGAGGCCGGCCGACCTACTCTGCGTTATCTAAAAATTCTTTGATCTTATCTACGTATTTGTCGAAAAATGATCTTCTGATCTTGGTTTCGGTAGATTCCATTTTTAAAGGTGGTTCCGGAACATATACTTCCTGTTCTACCGGAATTTCTTCTTCTTTCTTTGCTTCCGGAATAGCAACTGGTTCAAAAACCCTTTGCGTTTGGAAACCGGCACTTACTTTTTCAGGAACGATAGTGGTTTCAAATTTAACCGCGCTTTGCGTTTTGTTCTCGATGCTGTTCATTACCAAACCAACAGCTGTAGCATAAAGCGGACTTGAGATTTCTTCATCCGAATTGCCTGCCAGATGCTCATTAGGATAACCGATTCTGGTGTCCATTCCGGTGATGTATTCTACCAGTTGCTTGATGTGTTTCAGATTGGCACCGCCACCTGTCAATACAATTCCGGCAATTAACTTTTTACGGGGATCTTCATGTCCGTACGCTTTGATTTCGGCAAAAACCTGTTCAATAATCTCAACAACTCTCGCGTGGATTATTTTTGACAGATTCTTTAACGATATCTCTTTTGGTTCTCTTCCCCTTAATCCCGGAATAGAAACGATTTCATTGTCTTTATTTTCTCCCGGCCACGCTGAACCAAATTTCACTTTGAGTAATTCTGCCTGTTTTTCAATAATAGAACAGCCTTCCTTGATATCATCAGTGATTACGTTTCCACCGAAAGGAATTACGGCCGTATGGCGAATGATGCCGTCTTTGAAAATGGCCAGATCTGTTGTTCCGCCACCAATATCAATCAGTGCGACACCTGCTTCTTTCTCTTCCTGACTTAAAACAGCATCTGCGGAAGCCAATGGCTCTAATGTGAGTCCGGACAATTCTATTCCCGAACTCTGAATGCATCTTCCCACATTTCTGATTGATGATGCTTGTCCGACAACTACGTGAAAACTGCTTTCCAGACGACCTCCGTACATTCCGATTGGTTCTTTGATATCTGACTGTCCGTCGATTTTAAATTCCTGTGGCAATACATGGATGATTTCTTCTCCCGGAAGCATCGCCAGTTTATGCACCTGATTGATGAGTAAGTCAATGTCTTTTCCACCGATTACCTCTTCCGCATTGCTCCGGCTGATGTAATCGCTGTGCTGAATACTTCGGATATGCTGTCCCGCGATACCCACAACAACATCTTTAATTTTGTAGCCTGAATTGTTTTCCGCTTCAAAAATAGCCTGCTGGATAGAATGGATAGTTTGCGTGATGTTATTAACCACGCCACGGGCCACGCCAAGACTTTTGGATTTTCCAACGCCTAAGATCTCGAGTTTTCCGTACTCATTTTTCTTGCCGATCATCGCGACAATTTTCGTTGTCCCGATATCTAAACCGACTGCAATATTCTCTTTTTCCATAATCTATTATTTTGTGCAAACTACCTGTTGCGTAAACTTCAGATTGATCTTTTTATAATGGTACAGCGAACTGTCTGACACTGCTTTTTGATAAAACGCTTTATAATTGCTGAATTTACGCTCGACATTGATCGTTTTCCCGAATTCAATTTCATAATTGAAATTTCTGCTTAACATTTTTAAGCTTCCATCCGGCAAAATCTGAATGCCGATGATATTTTTTTTCAAAAATTCATCATCGTAAACAAACTGCAGCAATTTGTTTAATTCGTCCTTATTTTCTTTGTTTATTTCCCCCGAAATAATTGGAACACGGGCCGTAAATTCTTTCGATAACGGCATTACATTTCCCTGATAGTCAATATAAAACGATCCGTTCTCATCAAACACTCTTGCAACAGGTGTTTTCTGTTTTACCACAGCTTTCAAGACACCATCAATACTTACAAAAACCTCTGATTTTTCTACCATTGGATTTGTATTGATGGATTTTTCCAACTTGTTCAAATCTAATTTATCTTTTTGAATGCTTTGCGCCTGCGTTTTATTTTCTATTAACAATTTATTAACCGTTTCCTGCTTGATAAACGGACTGCTGTCATCAAGAAAAACAACCACCGATTTGGTCAGTTTTCTATGTTCGTTTCTTATCGAAGTGAATGAATATAATAACGCAACCACTGTAAACATTA
>Ga0247814_10000340_pt1 | contig 38839 bp, 35 predicted proteins | sample UWRJL179409R1_FD_179947 | JGI IMG/M metagenome (GOLD analysis project Ga0247814, IMG submission 179947) | Plant litter microbial communities from Arlington Agricultural Research Station in Wisconsin, United States - UWRJ-L179-409R-1 | ecosystem: Environmental > Terrestrial > Plant litter >... | reverse complement strand
CGGGAGTTCGTTTATTTTAAGCTCATTTTTTTGAAGGATGAACGATAATGCGTTGGTGTTTATACGGGTAATAAGGTCGGCACTTACAAATTTCTTTTTAAGGTAGGGTATGCGGTCGTAGTAAAAGTCTATAGAATCAATCTTTGCATCGGTACGTAAATCAAACACATCTTCGCTAAGGTCGCCCTTGCCCACATAGTTAAAGCCGTGGGCATCTACCAGTATTTTAGCCGAACGGTCGTTGTATTTTATATGGCAATTTTCAAAGTCTATACGGTCCAGCCTTATGGCAGCACCTTCGGCTGTGGTATCTTTAGGCTGTTCGTTTTCGGGCACATATATATTATAATTGGCCTGCCCTTTCTCGTTAACCATTACATTAACATCGGCATTGGTTACATACAGCTTGTCTATTTTTATCTCGTTATTAAAAATAAGCCTTTTAAGGTTAATACCAAAGGCAACCTGGTCTGCATTAAGCAGTTTTTGGTTAGAGTAGGGTGCCGACCCGGTTAGCGAAAGGCTGTCCAGCGATACCGTAAGCGAGGGGAAATGGGTAAAAAAGGAGAGTTCGGATTTTGTGAAATCCAGTTTGGCATCAAGGTTTTTATTGGCTACGTTCTTTACTTGCTGCGCTATGGTACCCGGAAAAAGTATGGGTATAATAAACATAAGGAAAAGTATAAATACAATAAAGATACCTGTCCATTTCAGTATTTTAAGGGCTATCGTTTTTACAGGCGCTTTCATAATGTGCTGGTTTTAAATACATAAATAAAAGTAAGTTTTACCTGTCAATATTTTGCAGTATTTAACGTAGCCTTAATACATAAGCCTTTGTTAAAGAAGGGAAGCGGCGCATTATAAATAGTAATTAAATACGGTTGTTAAAATATGAGCCTCAGGACTCTGCGAAGGAGAGGGTGCAGCTACAGCCGGAAGTTTAGATTTCGGATTAACATGAATTATTGCAGAACGGTACCCACCGGTTGGCTCCCTTCCCTTTGGAGACTATCATATAGACCCATTTTATATAAGGATTAAATGATCTAAATTATGAGTGAGCGAATAGGAGTGAAGCTAAGGCCTTAAACTTCGTTGCGTGCATAAGAATTTAGAGCCTTGAATTTTGTTCAAGACAAAAGAAAAGAATATCAATGGCAACCGCAATCATCGCCACCACAGCCATCGGCTTTCTTTTTCTTAAAAAAATATTTCTTTACCAAAAAAGCTACCGATGCGGCAACAAGTAGGTATACAATTATTTGCTGAATATCCATAATAATTTACTTTAGTAACTGGTATGCTATAAGCGATACCACATAAGCAAAGCCGCTCATGCCCACCAGCTGTATTATAGGCCATTTCCAGGAATTGGTTTCCTTTTTTGTTATGGCAAGCGTGCTTATGCACTGCATTGCAAAAGCATAGAACAGCAATAATGATACCCCGGTTGCAAAATTAAAAACTTTTTCTCCGGTAACAGGGTCAACCTCGGCGGCCATCCGCTGTTTAATGGTGCCTTCGTCTTCGTTCTCGGCACTGCTGCCTATGTTGTAAATGGTGGCAAGAGTGCCCACAAATACCTCACGCGCTGCAAAAGAGCCCACAATGGCCACACCTATTTTCCAGTCGTAACCCAGTGGGCGTATAACCGGCTCTATACTTTTACCGGCAATACCTATGTAGGAGTTTTCAAGCTGGTAGCCTGCAATATCATCATCCAGTGTTTTAGGCGATACTTTACGGTCGCCCCACTGGTTGCGCACAATTTCTTCGGCATTGCTAAAATTCTCTCCCGGCCCGTGCGAACCCAGGAACCAGATAATAATAGACAGTGCCAGTATAATTTTGCCCGCGCCATATACAAAAGCCTTGGTTTTTTCTAATACGGTTAGCCCTATGTTTTTTAGTAGCGGAAGTTTGTAATTGGGCATTTCGGCCACAAAAAAGCTCTTGTGCTTTATCTCTAATATCTTGTTCAGTATCCATGCCGATAGTATTGCCCCTGCAAAGCCCAGCAAATACAATGTCATTAATGTAAGCCCCTGCAGGTTAAAAATGCCCAGTACATACCGGTTAGGTATAATAAGCGATATTAATATACTGTATACCGGCAGCCTTGCAGAGCAGGTGGTAAATGGCGTTACCAGTATAGTAATAAGCCTTTCTCGCCAGTTCTCTATATTTCTCGCCGCCATAATGGCCGGTATGGCACAGGCCGTACCCGATATTAACGGCACCACACTCTTGCCGCTAAGGCCAAAGCGTTTCATTATATTATCCATAAGGAAAACCACGCGGCTCATATAGCCTGTTTCTTCCAGTACCGATATAAAGAGGAACAGGAATGCAATTTGCGGAATAAAGATAACCACACCGCCTATGCCGGGAATAATTCCCTGGGTAATAAGGTCGGTTAGTTTGCCCGGCGCCATGTGTTCAGACGTGAATGACGACAGCCATGCAAAGCTTTCGTCTATAAAATTCATAGGTATTTCACTCCACGAAAATATCGACTGGAAAATGAGCATCAGTATACCAAAGAAAATAGCATAGCCAAATATCTTATGAGTTAACACCCTATCCAGTTTGGCACGCAGGTCGTTTGCCTTAGAGGTGTCTACTGCGTGGCCCACCTTTAAAACATCGTTTATAAACTGGTAGCGCTTTATGGTTTCCTTTTGCTGAAGCCTTTTAAGCTCTGATTTTGTTTTGGTAAAAGAAGTGCCCTGAAGCTCCTTCATATCTATAACGCCAAAATTAGCATCCTGGGTAATTACCAGCCATAACTTGTACAGCAGCTGGTTAGGGAATGCCTTGCGCAGTTTATTAAAATAATCAGGATCTATAGACGATGCATTGAGGCACGGCTCGTGCGATACATTTTTATAATCAACAATAAGCTGCTTAAGGTTATCTATACCGGTGCCCTTGCGCGAACTTATAAGTGCAATGCGCGTTTTAAAATGCTCTTCCAGGTAATCAATGTCTAAAGTAATGCCCTTTCGGTCCATCCTGTCGGCCATATTAATAACCAGTATGGTTGGTATTTCAAGATCTTTTATTTGGGTAAAAAGGAGCAGGTTACGTTTAAGGTTCTCTACATCGGTCACTACAACGGCAACATCGGGGTAATCCTTATCGTTCTTATTCATGAGCAGCTCTATAACCACATTCTCGTCCATAGAGCTTGCGTTAAGGCTGTAGGTGCCCGGCAGGTCCAGTATGGTGCCTTTAGTACCATCCGGCAGGCGGCACGAACCTATTTTACGTTCCACCGTAATACCCGGGTAGTTGCCCACCTGCTGGTTAAGGCCTGTTAGAAGGTTAAATACAGAGGTTTTACCGGTATTGGGGTTGCCTATTAAGGCTATTTTAAGTGTAGAGCCAGCCATTAATTAATCCGTTATAATTATAACGTCTATTTCGGCAGCTGTTTCTTTGCGAATAGCCACATGGCTGTCGTTAACGTTAATGTAAATTGGGTCGCCCATAGGGGCAGTTTGCAACAGCTGTACCTCATTACCCGGCAGGCAGCCCATTTCCAGCAATTTTAGCGGAATGGCATCTACGTTAAATTCGGTTATTATGGCCCTTTGACCTTTTTTTAGTGTTGCAAGAGTAGTTTTCAATGCTTATTTAGAATAAATTCAGATTACAAAAGTAACCATAAATTTTTAAACGACTTGGTTTTTGCAGGGTAAAGACACGGCAAAAAGATTTAGGTAAGAATTGCACTAATTTGCACTAATTTGATAATTGCAATACCCTACACATCTTTGTTATGTGAAATTTTACCACATAGATACATAGGTTTTATATTTCTTTGTTTAATATATGATAGAAACACATAGTTGACGCTCCGCTTCTGTACACATCTATGTGAAAAATTTATTTCTATGTAGCCTTCCATGTAATACCAGGCCTATGTACCTATGTGGTTAAATCTAAAAGTTAAATATTGAAAGATGTGTCCACACATAGCCTTGGAGAGGGGTTGGGGGAGAGGGCTTACTTGCAATTCGTGGTAAAACTATTCATTTTCAGCCAGCCACTTAATATCTTCAAGCAGTTGCTTTACGTTCTTTACGCCAACTTCGCCCGGCTTATCAAGGTTTGTGCCGTCATAAAAACCGCGTATCCGTCCTTTTTTATCAACAAGTATAAAATTTTCGGTATGCACCATATCATACAGTTCAGATGAGGTGGTGGTCTTAACCGCCAGGTACGATTTTCGGGCAATGTAGTATATGTCTTTTTTATCGCCTGTAACAAGGTTCCACTTGCCGTCTATGGCGCCTTCCTTTTCGGCGTATGCCTTAAGCACGGGCACGGTATCAACATCTGGCGTAACAGAGTGCGAGAGCAGCATTACATCCGCCATATCTTTTATCTGGCCCTGCAGCCACGCCATGTTCTTTGTCATTTTTGGGCAAATGCTCTGGCAGTTAGTAAAGAAAAAGTCGGCAACATAAATTTTACCTTCATAATCTTTTTGGGTAATGGTCTTACCGTTCTGGTTGGTAAAAGCAAAAGGGGCAATTTTGTGGTGGTGGGCAATGGCCTGTACGGTACTGTCGGCCAGCTCGGGGTTTACATCGGAAGGACTGTAAATTTTAAGTGTTTTTTGCGGGGTAAGCGCCGTATAAAACAACGCCATTATTACTGCCGAAAGGCTTAAGAACACAATAAGGAAAAGCCTGTATTTTTTAAAGAAAGCCATTGACTAATTTTTTACAAAATTACAAAACAGCAATCTATTAATCCCTAAACTATTGCGGTTTTATCAGTCAAAACAAGCATTACATCTATATTTAACAACATTTGGAACCATATTTGCATAACTTAGGTTTATATTTGTAACCCAAAGATTTAAACTGAGACAATGAAACTAAACATTAGCGCAAAATATGCCGCAGCTGCCTTAATGGTAAGTGGTGTGGCAAGCGCACAAACTACACCTGCAAAGCAGGAAAAACCGGGTATCGAACTCCAGTACATGGATAAGAGCGTTACTCCCGGACAGGATTTTTTTAGGTATGTAAATGGCAAATGGGTAGATGCAACCCCTATACCGGGCAACAAAACCCGCTGGGGCAGCTTTGACGAGCTGCGCGAACGCACTAATAACGATGCGCTTGCTATACTAAAAGAGGCTGCGGCCAATAAAAGCCTGGCATCTTCTTCAGACCAGGGAAAGGCGGCCGGCCTTTATAACACCATTATGGATACCGTAGCCCGAAATAAAGCCGGTATTGCACCCCTAAAGCCCTACCTTAAAAAAATAGACGCGGTTAAAAACGTAAAAGACCTTGAGGCGTTACTTATAGAGATGGAACCTCTTGGCGGCCTGGGCTTTTTTGGTACCTATATAGGCGCCGATGCTAAAGACAGTAATAAAAACTCTATTTACCTTGGCGTAGCCAGGCTGGGCCTTCCCGACAGGGATTACTACGTATCTGATGATGCCGACAGTAAAGAAAAGCGCGAAAAATATGTGGAGCATGTAGCAAAAATGTTGGGCTTTATAGGCTATGAAGGCAAAAATGCTACAGAGCAGGCAAAAAAGATACTGGCACTTGAAACTGCTTTTGCCCAGCCTATGATGGACAGGGTAGAAAGCCGTGATGACCGCAAGAGCTATAACCCAATGACGGTTGCCGAATTGCAAAAGCTAACCCCGGCAATTAACTGGAAAGCTTATTTTACAGGCATTGGCATTGCTAACCCTGCCGAGATCATTGTCACCCAGCCTAAGTATTTTACAGCTTTGCAGGGTATACTGGCTAAAAACAGCGTTAACGACTGGAAAGCCTATTTAAAATGGTCGTTGCTAAGGAGCAGCTCATCTATGCTTACTACCGATCTTGAAACTGCCAACTGGGATTTTTACAGCAAAACCCTGCGTGGTGCCCTTAAAGAAGAGTACCGCGATAAAAACGCACTGCAAACCGTTAACGGTACTGTAGGCGAAGCCCTGGGTAAACTGTATGTTGAGAAAAAATTCCCTGCCGAGGCTAAGGCCAAAGCAGAGAGCATGATAAAAAATGTACTGTTAGCTTACGAGAACCGTATTAACCGCCTGCCATGGATGGCAAAAGCCACCCGTGAAGCCGCTATAGACAAGCTGCACAAGCTTAGCATAAAAATAGGCTACCCAGATAAGTGGGAAGATTACAGCGCGCTTACCGTTAAAAATCCTGCCGAAGGCGGTACTTACTTTAGCAACATGCAAAGTATTGCCCGCTGGCACCATAACAAAGATATAGCTAAACTGGGCAAGCCGGTAGACAAGACAGAGTGGGGCATGGCGCCGCAAATTGTAAATGCTTACTTTAACCCGTCTTACAACGAGATCGTGTTCCCTGCCGGGATACTGCAGCCGCCTTTTTATGATTACAGGGCAGATGAAGCTGTAAACTATGGTGGTATAGGGGCTGTTATAGGCCACGAAATTTCGCATGGTTTTGATGATTCGGGTTCGCGATACAATGCCGAAGGTAACCTTGTTAACTGGTGGAGCGATAAAGACCTTGAGCAGTTTACAGGGCTGGGTGGTGCACTGGCAAACCAGTACAGCGCACTACAGCCGCTGCCGGGTATTTTTGTAGACGGTAAGTTTACACTGGGCGAAAACATTGGCGACCTTGGTGGTGTTAATGCTGCTTACGACGGCCTTTTATTATACCTTAAAGAAAAGGGTAATCCCGGCCTTATAGACGGCTATACACCGCAACAGCGCTTTTTTATATCGTGGGCCACTATATGGCGCACAAAAGCAAGGGATGAAGCTATTAAGAACCAGGTAAAAACTGACCCGCACTCGCCGGGAGTGTACCGCGCTTATGTGCCGTTGCAAAACGTAGATGCCTTTTATGATGCCTTTGGCATTAAACCCGGCGATGCTATGTATGTAGCGCCAAAAGACCGTGTAAAGATCTGGTAAACAGTTTTTGCAAAATATATAAAGTCCCTATATTGTAGCCAATACAGTATAGGGACTTTACATTTTTAGTTGTTTTAGTAGTAAATCAACTATTAATTGTAAAAAGATATAACTTATTTGTTTTTAAAAAAAGTAACTTTGTTATCCCAAAGCCCCTAAAATTGAATAAATTAAATGTACTTGCTATAGACGACCATCCTGTGGTACTGGACGGTTACCAATTTATGTTTCAAAATCTTGACCACGGTTTTAAGGAACTTAATTTTGTGAAGGCTTATGATTGCGAATCAGGGTTTAAAACCATTAACACCACCCGCAATGAAGCCTTTAACATTGCGCTTATAGATTATAGCATACCTGCATATCCTGACCAAAACCTTTATTCGGGCAAAGACCTTGCGCTGCTGGTAAGGCAAACGGCGCCCGGCTGCAAGATCATAATGATGACCATGCACAGGGAGGCCGATATTATTTTTGGTGTTTTTAATACTATAAACCCCGAAGGGTTTATTAATAAAAGCGACTGCAATACAGATGAGCTTATGCACGGCTTTAAAGAAGTTTTAAGCGGCAACACCTTTTACAGTAAAATTATAAGCAACTACAGCAGCCTGCAACAAAAGGGCATGGTGCTGGAAGATATAGATGTGCGCATTATACTTTTCCTGTCACGCGGTATTACAGATATAGGCCTGAGTAACTACGTACCTTTAAACTATAATGAGATAGAAAAGAGAAAAGAGAAAATTAAAAGTGTTTTAGGAGTAGCAGGCAGCGATAACGACCTTGTAAACGAGGCTAGGGCACAAGGTTATATTTAAATACCTTTTGTAAACCGGTACCCTAAAACGTTAATAATTTTATCTGAAACTATAGTTTTGCCTACAGATGGCGTACTGTTGTTAAACTGTGGTAATGGCAAACCTGCCTCTTTAGCTTTGCCGGTATAATATGCCTCACGCGATGGGTGATGCGGATAAGCTGCATTAAACGTTTCTCCCCAAACACCTTGCTCAATAATTTTCAGGATAATGCCTATGCAGTCTTCCTGCTCTATAAGGTTTACAGGTCCATTAGGGCTGGCAAGGTTTTCCTTACCTGCTAAAAATTTTACGGGGTGCCTGCCTGCGCCTGTTAGCCCGCCAAACCGCAGTATTGTGGTTTCGGGGCCGTGAGCAGCCCGAAGCAATTGCTCTGCCTCCAGTATTTGGCTACCGCTTTCGGTATCCGGGTTTGGGGTGGTGTCTTCGGTAACCAAATTATTATCATCGGCGTAGACCGATGTTGAACTTACAAACAACACCTTTATACCATCTGCTTTTTGTATTTGGGGCAATATCATGTTTATTTTGGCAGTATAATTTTCATTCCCTCCGGAGCGCAGCCTGGGCGGAATGTTAATGATAAGCACTTCGCTCCCGCTAAGGAAATCAGATGCTAAAGCGGGCGAATAGTTAGCAAGGTCTATAATATATGGGTCTATGCCCGCCTCTTTAAGCACAGGTGCTTTATTTGGGGTGGTGGTAGATCCTTTTACGGCATAACCCCGGGCTGTCATGGTTTTTGCCAGTGGCAGTCCCAGCCAGCCGCAGCCTAAAATAGATATTTGCATTACGATACGTCTTTTTTAACCAATATGTAATAATCATTTTCCAGCGCCATGTAGCCCTGCTCATACACAAAGAAATAAGTGTTGCCGGTTTTAGTTTGCAGCAGGTTTGTAAAATAATTAAAATCGAAGCCCCTGCCTGTTAGCCTTGCCTTAGTGGTTTTGGTCTTGCCATCGGCGTTCAGTTCGGCCAGTATACGGTAATTGCGGCGCAGTGTGTTGTTTACATTGCGCATAAAGTTTGTGCTGTCTTTATTTATCTTATTATTATACGCATTGCGGCAGGCATCACTGCAAAACTTTTTGTCTTCGCGGCCTATAATTTTTTCGCCGCATTCGGGGCAGTTCCTTTCCATTATCCTTTTACCTGCCTTTTAGTCGATTTTATCTCGGTACCTGTTCCGGTAGGCTTGGGTGCGGCAACCCTTGGTGCGCGCGGTGTGGTAACAGCCCTTGGCGTTGTAACCCTTGGTGTTGCTGTAGTGCGCTTGGTTTTGGGTGGCGCCGATTTTGTAGCCGTTGGCTCCTCTACATTCTCCATGTTTATCTCGGCAAGGCTTTCGCTCTTAGGATCGGGTTTGCTTACCGGCTGCTTTTTAATACGGTACAGATCCTGGCGGCGGTCTTTAAGTATACGCACACTGCCAAACTCGTGCAGCTCTTTAAGCAAATCAAGATCAACATCAACAATAATGGTCATCTCGGTATTAGGGGTAGCCTCGGCTTTAATGCCATTAGACGGAAACGAAAAGTCAGACGGTGTAAATACAGCCGTTTGCGCATATTGTATATCCATGTTATTAACCCCCGGCAGGTTGCCCACACAGCCTGCAATGGCCACGTAGCACTCGTTCTCTATAGCGCGGGCCTGTGCACAGTGTTTTACGCGGGTGTAACCGTTCTGGGTATCGGTAAGGAAGGGTACAAACAGTATATCCATACCTTCATCGGCCATAAGGCGGGCCAGTTCCGGGAATTCTACATCATAACATATCATAATGCCAATCTTGCCGCAGTCGGTATCAAAGGTTTTAATCTCGCTGCCGCCCACCATACCCCAGTAGCTTACCTCGTTTGGGGTAATGTGTATTTTAGTGTACATCTCGAATGTACCGTCGCGTTTGCATAAAAAGCCCACGTTATACAGGTTACCGTCTTCTACCATGGGCATACTGCCGGTAATGATGTTTATATTATACGATATGGCCATTTCCTGGAAACGCTTGCGTATGGGCTCGCAGTAACGTGCAATTTCCCTTATGGCATCGGCCTCGCTAAGGTGGTTAAAGTCGGCCATAAGCGGTGCCACAAACAGTTCTGGGAACAATGCAAAATCGCTGCCGTAACCCGAAACAGCATCTATAAAAAATTCGGCCTGCTCAAATAACGCCTCCACATTTGCAAGCGGACGCATTTGCCACTGCACCAGCCCAAGGCGAATAATACTCTTACGGGCATTAATAAGCACGGGGCTTTTATCGTAGTAAATATTGTTCCACTCCATAAGCGCAGCATAATCCTGAGAGTCGTTATCGCCCTCCAGGTAGTTGCGCATTACTTTTATAACGTGAAAATCGTTGCTAAGCTGAAACGCCAGCACCGGGTCATGAATTTCTTTCATCCTAACCTTCTGGATGTATTCCTTTGGGGTAGTATCTTCAGAATGTTCGTTATAATTAGGCATCCTGCCCGCAAAAATAATGCTCTTAAGGTTAAGCTGCTCACACAGCTCCTTACGCGCATCATAGAGCCTGCGGCCCAGGCGAAGCCCACGGTAGGCAGGGTCTATAAAAACATCTATGCCATACAGTACCTCACCATCATAATCATGGGTGCTAAAGGTATAGTTGCCGGTGATTTTCTCGTAAGTGTGGTTTGCGGTAGCTTTTTTGTAATCAACAATAAGCGACAGGGCAGAGCCTACCACCTTGCCGTCTACCAGTACTACCAGCTGCCCTTCGGGGAAAATTTTAAGCAGTCGCTTAATGTCCTGCTCACCCCAGTAAGGTTCATCCATATCCATATCTTCGCCTTTGTAGGCATGCTGCATGGTAAGGCGCAGTTCTTTATAATCTTCTATACGCAGGTTACGTAACTCTACTTTATTTATTTCTGTTTGCATGGTTGTCTTTCTTAGGCCTCACCCCCAGCCCCTCTCCAAAGGAGAGGGGAGGCAGGACGCGGTATTGCTCAAATATACAAAAACCATTCCGTTTGTAAACGTTTGTATTTGGTTAAGGGGGTGTTAAGAGATTAATTTATACGATATCGCGATTGCGGTTTAATCCTTTTAATCACACATTCATCAAAATCAGGCATTGAGTCATGAAAATAATTAAAACTGGAAAAAGCCATAACTTCAATATCACTTAGATGGTTTTCGGTCAAACAATGTTCTTTTTTGCTTATTACGGCCATAAAAGCAGCATACGCCAACAGAGTAGCATTCGTATCTGCGTGACTCCCTAAAACTGCTTCAACGTTTATTGTTAATCCTGTATTATTCTTCAATTTACTGTAAGCATATTTTAGGCCATATAAAACAGCTTCTTTCCAAACTTCATATCCTTTTTCCGGAAGATTGGTTAATAATATATCATCTTGTGGCTGTTTACCGTATTGTGTAATTATTTTAAGTTTACCGCTGTTATTTTCTTCCAATTGTAATTTTACAAATGCAAAATGCAACAACCCTCTACGCACTTCCCGTTAAAAGAAAACAGATTCCTGTGTCATAATTATTATCACCGTATAAAAATTTAACCCATACGATACAAGTTTAAAGACCTCAACTCCTCAAAACAGTCCATAACGACAGATACCTGCGCCGTAACTTTTGCGATGTCCTGTTCGTTATCTTCAATATACTTATCTAAAATATCCAGTTCTTTTTTAGTTTTAAGGAAATTAGGGTTCCCGGGAAATGCAGATAATGAATTTAAAAACCTAATACGGTATGCTGTAAGCGAATCATCACCATTTGGCCCGCCCCATACGGCATCGGCTCCCTCGTTATCCTGACCGTCATCCTCCCAAAAGCAAATTTCGCACAATTCAAATCTATTCCTGCTTTCCAAAGTAGGATAACCGCAGGCAGGACAGGTATTAGGAAGGAAATCAGAAATGTACATCCTCATCGTATCTGTCAGCTTTGGCAATAGTGTTTCAAAATATTTCCTGCGGGGTAAGATTATATTTTCAGCTTCGTTTTTTGTCATGGTGCGTATTGAATACGTTCAACTTAAAATTTACCAACCGGATTTACTATCTCAAACACTATAGTAATGTTCTCTTCCAGTTCAATTTCCTCAACCTCATATTTACTAAATGATGTGGGTGGAGCCGATACCATAGCGGCGGCCATGGGTTTATACTTTACTTCTTCTACAATACGGTAATGCATATCGTTACCAAATTTAGATACGCTTTTAATTTTTACTACCGTTACTTTAAGCGCCTTTGCAATATTGTCTGCATTTGCCTGAGCATCTGTTATGGCCAGCTGCACAAGGTTTTTACGGCTGGATTTTTCTAATTCCTGAGACAGCTCTGCCTCAAAATCAACCAGTACATCTTTGTAATTTCCGGCCTGTAGTTCCTGGTAAAAAGCATCGAGTACTTTTGTATCAAGCTTAAAATCTATAACAAGAGTGTTCTTTGCATTGTATTGTTTTTTTTCGCCCCCGTAGTGATCTTCTGTAATATTGTATTCAGATATTTTAATGCTGCTGTTTGCAAAACCCAGCTTGCTAAAAAACTTTTGCAGCTTTTCCATCTCTTCATTAAGCTCTTTAAGCGCATTTTTTTCAGATACATTTTCTTTACTTACAGTAATGGTAAGTAAAGCAACATCCGGCTTTACTTTTATTTTAGCTTTTCCTTCAGAAGTAATTTCGCTGGTTTGTGCAAATACATTTAGATATGTAAATAAAAGAAGAAGGGTTAGTTTTTTCATATTATTGATTTTGGTTATTACCCACTTACAAACGACTACAACCGAATGTAAATAGTTAACAACCGTTTAACTCCGTTGCAGTGACGCATCTTTGCAGTGTAGAAATTTACAACAAATAACAATAACTCTTAAAATTTATACGCCATGAACGCATTAAAAAACAAAGTACAGCTAATAGGTAATGCAGGTAACGACCCGGAAATTAAAACTTTTAACGAGGGCAAAAAACTGGCACGGCTGGTTATTGCCACTAACGAAAGTTATTATAACGACAAAGGCGAGAAAGTAACCGATACACAATGGCACGCCGTAACCGCCTGGGGCAAGACTGCCGAGATTATAGAAAAGTATGTTACTAAAGGCAGGGAACTTGCAATAGAAGGTAAGTTAACACACCGCAGCTATGACGATAAAAACGGTGATAAGCGCTATGTGACTGAGGTTGTGGTAAGTGACGTGTTACTTTTTAGTAAATAGTTTTTTGCTAAAAAAAGTGCTATGCAATACTATTATTTGTAATTTTGCGTTAATAAATAGTAATCTTATTGCGTATAATATTTTATACCAATAAGGCTACAGGCTGCACAGGTGCAGGAAAATTACCAGGAAGACATTTACACAAGGTTAAAGTAATTTTACGGTATGGTTACAATTGTAAAAATACTAATTACTTAAAAATATAAACGGGGGTTTATTTTATGCTACGGCTGTTTTTGTAATGAGAACAGCCGTAGCTGTTTTAAGACGGGTCATAAAAAAAGAGGCCTTAGCCTCTTTGTATTATCTAACCTCTAATGCAGGGGTTACCCATTTAAAAATATGCGATTCCTGTGGTATAACCAGCCTTTCAGATATTTTAGCCATCCTGTCCGGTAGTTTCATAAGGTAGTCACGGGCTTTCTCTGCCTCGGCGGTAAGGCCGTTTATTTTATCTATCTGCCATTTTTCGGTCAGCTTGCGCAAAATATCTACATAATCGGCAGCGGTATATACCCCTGCGCGCTGCGCCGAATCAGAGAACGCCTCGAAAGCACTGCTTATAGCATTGCCCGATTCTCTTAAAAAGTGGGCAGGCATTACAATTTTTTGCTTCATCATGTACTGGAAAGCCAGCATCATTTCGCTTGGGTCTACTTTAAATATCTGGTCTACAAACTCGCTGTAGGCCATGTGGTGGCGCATTTCATCGCCGGCAATAAGGCGGCACATTTTAGAAAGCTTGTTGTCGCCATACTTTTTGGCCATTTGTGCCACACGGTTGTGCGATATATAAGTGGCCAGCTCCTGAAAACTTGTATACACAAAGTTTTTATACGGGTCGCGGCCTGTACCAATGTCAAAACCGTCGTTTATTAAGTACTGCGTGGTAATTTCTACCTCGCGCATGTTTACACGGCCGCTAAGGTACAGGTACTTGTTAAGCACATCGCCATGGCGGTTTTCTTCGCCTGTCCAGTTGCGTATCCATTTACTCCAGCCATTGCCCACGTTCTCTGTTTGGTGCACACCTTCTACATCCATAAGCCATGACTCATAGGTAGGCAGTGCCTCCTCTGTAATGGTATCGCCCACAAGGGTAACCCAAAAATCGTAAGGCAGGTCTTTAGCAATCTCGCGAAGTTCTTTTACATCTTCAAAAAAGTTTTCGCTTTGCGAATCAGGCAACAGGTCTGTCGGCTGCCATATCTTTTCCACAGGGATAAGGTAGCTATCAACAAAAGTGTCGATATTCTTTTCTAAAAAGAGCATTACCTCCAGGCGGACATTGTGTATAGACATGATATATTTTAGTTTTTTATTCCTTGTGTTACTGCATTCTCTGTTCTCATCATCACTTCTTCAAAAGGAATATTTTTAATAGCAAAAGGTTCCTGTATTGTAAAAGTCAACCGGCTGCCCAATCCCAGCGGGTATTGCCCATAACGGACAATTTTCCATGAATTGTTTATACTTATAGGTACAATATACGCAGATGGGGCGTATTTACAAAGTATTTTAAGACCGTTTTCACTAAAGCGTTTGGGTACACCGGTCTTACTTCGGGTACCTTCCGGAAAAATAACGGCACTGCGGTTGTGTTTCTCTATATACTCGCCAAGGCTCTTTATGGCAGGTAATGCCTGTTTGGCATCTTTCCTGTCTATTAAAACGCTGCCCCCGTGCCTTAAATTGTATGACACGCTGGGTATGCCTTTCCCTAACTCTTTTTTACTAATAAATTTAGGGTGAAATTTTCGCATAAACCATATAATGGGCGGTATATCATACATGCTTTGGTGGTTTGCCACAATAATAAGCGGTACCCCTGCAGGAACTTTCTCTATACCTTTAAAGGCAATAGTAGTGCCAAGAATGTGCAGGCACCTTACAAGGCAGCCGTTAAGTATATCTACGGTTTTTTTATGTGCCTGGTATCCAAATACATTAAGGCATACCCACTGCACCGGGTGAAAGACGAATAAGAACACCGCAAACACCAGGTAAAATACAACAGATACGAAATAAGAGAGTACCTTTTCCATTTAGTTACTAAAAAATCCGCGTAAAAGTAGTATCTTTTTATGGAATAATAAAAAGTTTTACTATGCGGGCATAATTTGGCGGTTTTTTGTGCAGCACAAAATGCTTTAATCGTAGGGTAAAGAGGCAGCGAAAGCCGTTGCTGCCATAAAATACAGGTGTACTTTATGTAACTTTGCATAAACAACGCAACGCAAAATGAACTTAAAAACCCCGGTTAAAATACTGCATATAGACAGCAACCACCCTGTGCTTTGGGGAGGGCTGGAAGATGCCGGCTTTACTAATGAGGCCGATTATAAATCATCTAAACAGGAAATTGAAGCAAAAATACACCAGTACAGTGGCATTGTTATTCGCAGCCGGTTTAAAATAGACAGGCAGTTTATAGATGCTGCCGCAAACCTTAAGTTTATAGCACGCGTGGGTGCCGGGCTGGAAAGCATAGATACCGCCTATGCCGAAAGTAAAGGTATTGCCCTTATTGCCGCCCCCGAAGGCAACCGCAATGCTGTGGGCGAACAGGCGCTGGGCATGCTGCTCTCTTTATTTAACAACCTTAACAGGGCCGACAGGCAAATTCGCAATGGCGAATGGATTCGCGAAGGCAACCGCGGCCACGAACTGGAGGGTAAAACCGTAGGGCTTATAGGGTATGGCAACATGGGCAAATCGTTTGCTAAAAAGCTGCGAGGTTTTGATGTTGAGGTTTTGTGTTATGATATTAAACCTCTTGTGGGCGATGCCAATGCCCGGCAGGTATCTTTAGAAGAACTTAGGGCAAAGGCCGATGTGCTTAGCCTGCACACCCCGTCTACCCCCGAAACAGATACCATGGTTAACGCCGCTTTTATTAATGCGTTTGCTAAACCGTTCTGGCTTATAAACACCGCCCGGGGCAAGGCTGTAGTGACCAGTGCTTTAGCAAGTGCCCTGGAAACCGGCAAGGTGTTAGGCGCTGCGCTCGATGTGCTGGAGTATGAGCAATTGTCTTTCGAGAATTTGTTTACCGATGATGGTATGCCCCCCGCCTTCCAATATTTGCTTGGCGCAGATAATGTACTGCTATCGCCCCACATTGCCGGCTGGACATTTGAAAGCCATGTGCGCCTTGCACAGGTTATAGTAGATAAGATAAAGGCATTATATTTAACCGTTTAAGAAACTATACAGTAATAGAATGTTTGCTGTTGAAATTTCTGGAATATAGGAAGTAGTGCAATGTGCGAAATTCGTGGCTAACTTATTTTGTTATCCTTTTGTACTGACGAAACAGGCATGAATATTTTAGTATGTTAAAATTATATTTTATTTTTAACATAATTTTAAAAACCTACAGCACATGAAGTATTATTTAAATGTATTGCGCTATAATTATGCAAATTTTAGCGGACGCGCACGAAGAAGCGAATATTGGTATTACTTTCTTTTTAATATGATAATTATTGCTGCTTTGGCGTTTTTAGGGTTTGAAGCAGATGAAATGTTTATAGTATTAGGGCTTTACATACTTGCCATTATTGTACCGTCTTTAGCTGTAGTTGTAAGGCGGCTGCACGACCAGGATAAAAGTGGCTGGTACTATTGTGTAAGGTTTATACCTTTTGTGGGCCAACTGTGGCTTTTAGTGTTGTTGTGTACAGAAGGTACGTATGGCCCAAACACCTATGGCGCCGACCCAAGGAATCCTTATGACGAATTTGACGACATAGGCAAAGAAAATTTTTAACAAGACCTAATATTAAGTAAACCCAAAACATATTGTTATATATTTTGGCAACAAATTATAATGTACACTAAAAATTTATTACTATTTTTAGCCTGCTTATAACCAACGGAGAACCTGAAAATCCGATAAAAGAGTAGGGCCAACTAAAAAATAAAAAATATGTTTGATTGGTACTTAAAGGTAGTTAGGGATAACTACGCAAATTTTAACGGCCGTGCGCGCCGTAGCGAATACTGGTACTTTGTGCTGGTAAATGCTATAATAGGCATTATTTTACGCCTTGTTGATTATGCCATAGGATCAGAAATTGGCATCATTGGCGCTATTTACAGCCTTGCAGTATTAATACCTGGCCTTGCGGCAGGTGTACGAAGGCTGCATGACACCGGTAAAAGCGGCTGGTACATACTGCTTATATTCTTTGTATGTATAGGCTGGATATGGCTTATAGTGCTGTACTGTACCGAAGGCGACAACGGCCCTAACGAATATGGCCCAGATCCTAAAAACCCCAATTACGGTGAGTTTGACGAGATAGGGAAACCGGATATTTTTTAAAAAGCAAAAGCCCCAATTTGGGGCTTTTTTTATGGCTTTTAATACTGTATCAATACATCTTAAATTATGTTAGACCTATTTATGTTATACAAGTTAGTGAATGATGTTGTTTTGGGGGCGATAGGGTGAAACCTGTTTGGCCGGTGTACCTCGTTATTTAGAGGTTATTGTTAATATGCAATAGTTTTATTTCTATGTCTTTATTTCATTTTTACCACAAAGGGCACGAAGTTTTTTCACAACGTGCACAAGGCTAAATAAATATTCCGTCATCGTCGGGAGAACACAAAGCTGTAACGCAAAGCCTTGTGTCCTTCAATCCCCAAGGGATTGTGGCCTTTGTGCAAAGCCTTGTGTCCTTCGTGAAAAAACTTTGTGCCCTTTGTGGTGAAATTTCAAGAAGTATTAGAACGATCAGTCTAATCTATATTCATAAATGGTTTTGTATCAAATGTCGGAAAATGCAAACGGCTACTATCGCGTAGCGATTAATTTTGGTAGTAATTGAGAATGCTGGTTTACACGTAGGGAATTAATTATTTAAACTCAATGCGCCTCCAGCCAGCTCACACCTTCGCCTAAATCTACCTCAAGGGGCACCTCCAGCACAAAGGCGTTTTCCATTTCTTCCTTAATCATGGGTTTAATGCGCTCCAGCTCGGTATTATGAACGTCAAAAACAAGCTCATCATGTACCTGCAGCAGCATTTTGCTTTTCCAGTTTTCGCTTATCAGCCTTTTATGAATGTTTATCATCGCAATCTTAATAATATCGGCAGCGCTGCCCTGTATAGGGGCATTTACGGCATTACGCTCGGCACCGCCGCGCACTACCTGGTTTTGCGAATTAATGTCTTTTAAATACCTCCTGCGCCCGGTTATGGTGCGCACAAAGCCCTGTTCGCGTGCCAGCTCTACCTGCTCCTGTATGTATTGCTTAAGGCGTGGGTAGGTTTTATAATAGGCATCTATAAGGTCTTTAGATTCGCCACGGCTAAGCGAGGTCTGGTTGCTTAACCCAAATGCCGATACACCGTAAACAATACCAAAGTTTACCGTTTTGGCATGGCTGCGCTGCTCGCGGGTAACTTCTTCCAGGGCCACATTAAATACTTTAGCCGCGGTAGATGCGTGAATATCCTCCCCGTTCTTAAACGAGCGTATCATTTCCGGGTCGCCGCTAAGGGCTGCAATAATGCGCAGTTCTATTTGCGAGTAATCCGCGCTTACAATAGTGTAATTTTCGTCGCGGGCAATAAACGCCTTACGAATTTGCCTGCCCCTTGTGGTGCGTATGGGTATGTTTTGCAGGTTAGGGTTGTTGCTGCTAAGCCTTCCGGTAGCGGCAACGGTTTGCATATAATCGGTATGCACGCGGCCGGTTTTAGGCTTAACCTGTAACGGCAGTGCATCTACATACGTGTTTTGCAGTTTAACCAGTTGTCTCCACTCTAAAATATCCTGAACAATTTGGTGTTCGTTTGCCAGGTACGACAGTACTTCCTCGCCGGTGGCATATTGCCCGGTCTTGGTTTTCTTTATCTTATTACCGCCAATTTTCAGTTTGTCAAACAGTATTTCGCCCAGCTGTTTTGGCGACCCCAGGTTAAAGGTTTGCCCTGCGGTTTCGTATATCCTGTTTTCAAGCACTTTGCTATCAGTCGCCAGTTCTCCCGAAAGTTCGCGCAAATAAGCAGTATCAAGGTTAATGCCTTCCTGCTCCATATAGGCCAGTACCGGCATTAGCGGAATTTCTATATCGTCAAACAATTTTTGGGTACCGGTGCGTTCCAGCTCCGGTGCAAAAAGTTGTTTCAGCTGTAGCGTGATGTCGGCATCCTCTACGGCATATTCCTTAACGGTCTCAACCTCCACATCGCGCATGGTTTTTTGGCCTTTTCCTTTTTTGCCAATAAGCGCCTCAATAGGCATTGGGCTGTATTTAAGATAGGTTTCGGCAAGGATGTCCATACCGTGGCGCATATCGGGGTTTATAAGGTAATGGGCAATCATGGTATCAAAGAATTTTCCTTTCACTACAATGCCGTAATTAGAAAGTATCTCAAGGTCGTACTTTAAATTCTGACCCACCTTCTCTATATTCTCATCCTCAAAAAACGGGATAAATTTGTTTACAATTTCCTGTGCCTGTTCACGGTCGGCAGGTATGGGTACGTAAAAGCCTTTCCCTTTTTCCCAGGAAAAAGACATACCCACAAGCTCTGCCGTAAGGGCGCAAATATCGGTAGTCTCGGTATCAAAGCTTACGCTGGTTTGTTTAAGCAAATCGCGTATTAAAAAGTTAATAGCCATTGGGCTTTCCGCCAGTTGGTAATGGTGGTCGGTAGTTTCCAGTGTGGCATAAAATCCTGGAGTATCTGCGGCAGTTGTTGGGTCGGCAGAACCATCATTAAATAAGTCGAATTGCTGTGTGGGCTTGGTAACCGTTTGCGTAGGCGAGTAGCCCTGCGTGGTAACATCATCATAACTCTCACCACCGGAAAACAGTTTATGAAACTGGTCTGCCATACGGCGAAATTCCAACTCGTTAAACAATTCTTCTACCTTAGGGGTATCGGGCGCTGTAAGTTCATAATCGTGCTCATCAAAAGTAACATTACAATCAATTATTATGGTAGCCAGCTTTTTAGACATAATACCTTTTTCCTTATTGGCCTCTATATTTTCGCGCAGCTTGCCTTTAAGCTCGTGGGTGTTAGCCAGCAGGTTTTCCATGCTGCCGTAATCTTTCAATAATTTTTTAGCAGTCTTTTCACCCACGCCCGGCAGCCCGGGAATGTTGTCTACCGCATCGCCCATCATGCCCAGGTAATCTATAACCTGCTCCGGGCGTTCAATTTCAAAACGTGCCAAAACCTCCGGTACGCCCCATATTTCTATGCCATTGCCCATACGTGCAGGGCGGTACATAAACACATTTTCGCTTACCAGCTGTGCAAAATCCTTATCTGGGGTAACCATAAAAACCTGGTAGCCCTGCTTTTCGGCCTGCTTGGCAATGGTGCCTATAAGGTCGTCTGCCTCACACCCCGCCGACTCTATAATCGGAATATGCATGGCCCTTAAAAGTGCCTGTATGTATGGTATGGCAATAACAATAGCTTCGGGTGTGGCACTGCGGTTACCTTTGTATTCGGCAAACATTTCGGTGCGCACGGTGCTGCCTTCCTTATCAAAAGCCACGGCAAGATGGTCGGGCTTTTCGCGCTTAATAACGTCCAGGAGGGAGTTCATAAAGCCCATAATGGCCGATGTATCCATACCTTTAGAGTTTATCCTCGGGTTCTTTATAAAGGCATAATAGCCTCTAAAAATAAGGGCGTAAGCATCGAGCAGGAACAGGCGTTTTTGTGCAGACATGTATAAAATATTTGTGTGGTAAAAATAAGCAAACGGGCGGACAATAAGAAGCAGCAGAAAATGTTTTATGAACATACCTCTCACCCGGCCCTCTCCGAAGGGGAGCTATTGTATTGATTGTCCTCTCCCCGACCCTTTCCGAAGGAAATGAAGTAACCACACTCTGATGTCTTTGATTGTGAATTAAACATAAATTATGTCCGAACTGTATCCGTTCGTTGGCTTAGCTTTTGAAAAGATTGTGTGCTTTTTTGTCCTCTCCCCAGCCCTCTCCGAAGGAGAGGGGGTAGCTGCACTCTGATGTCTTTGATTGTTTTGCAGGGAAATTGCCGTACTGTACCCGTCCGTTGGCTCCCCTCTCCTTCGGAGAGGGGTTGGGGGAGAGGACTATAAGGGAATGTCTTTATTTAAATACCCACACAATAACCTTTGAAGTCCAGGTTTGTTATAAAATTCACACCTTTTCAAATCTGGTATTCATTAATCCCGTACCTTTGCTATACTACAGTAAGTACTATACTAATGTATAGTAAAATTTGATTTTTTTATGGGAGATATATCTCAACTCACTTTAACCGAATGCATGGGCATGATTCGCCCCGTGCGCGATGCCCTCGATGTGCTTAGCGGAAAATGGAAACTGCCTATAATGGTATCCCTAATGTTTGGCAATAAGCGCTTTGGCGAAATGGCACGCGAAATACCTAAAATTACCGACCGCATGCTCTCTAAAGAACTGCGCGACCTGGAGGTTAACGGCCTCGTGAGCCGAACGGTTAAAGACAGCATACCCGTGGTGGTAGAATATTCTATTACCGATTATGGCCACACTCTGGAAAAAGTTATTCACGAGCTGCACGACTGGGGTACCAAACACCGCGAACGCTTTGCTACGGCTGACAAAGTGTAATAAAATTTTTTAACCCTCTTTATGGCATGTTTTATGATGCATGCCTCCATACTTAACTTATACCGCAAATGCGCCGTTTTCTCTTTATACTTCCTTTAATTGCACTTGTTGCAGAGATCTATACTTTTCAGGCCGTAAAGGCAGCCACAAAAACCAAATGGGTACACTGGGTTTACCTGGCATTATCTATACTGGTTATAGTATATATAATTTATGCCTTTACCCAGTTTGACAGGCGGCAGGGCCAAAACAGGCAAAGCCTTTTTGCTATTGGCCTTATGCTTATTACCGTTATACCAAAGCTTATTATTGCTTTTGTAATGCTGGGCGAAGATGTTATACGGGTTTTAGGCGGGCTTATGCGTTTGTTCCTGGGAGATTCTAAGCAGTCTTTTTTGCCCGACCGAAGAAGGTTTGTAAGCATAACAGCGCTGGGGCTTGCTGCCATACCGTTCCTGTCTTTACTGTACGGAATGACCAAGGGCAAGTATAACTTTAAGGTTAGGAAAAGCACCATTACATTTCCTGACCTGCCCGATAATTTTGATGGTATGACCATTACACAAATATCTGATGTGCATAGCGGCAGCTTTGATGACAAGGAAAAAATTGAGTATGCGATTGACCTTATTAATGCCCAAAAAAGTGATATTGTACTTTTTACCGGCGATATTGTAAATACGCACGCCACCGAAATGTACCCGTGGATAGACACTTTTAAGCGTATCGAAAATCCGCCGATGGGAAAATACTCGGTATTGGGTAACCACGATTATGGCGAGTATATAGAGTGGCCATCTGTAAAAGCGAAAGACGATAATTTTGCCGCCATTAAAGACCTGCACCGACAGATTGATTTTAAACTGATGCTTAACGAAAATATTAAGCTTGAAAGGAACGGACAGGAAATTGCCCTTGTAGGGGTAGAGAACTGGGGGCATAACTTTAAAAAAGCGGGCGACCTTGCCAAAGCATCTAAAGGTTTAAAGCCCGAAGATTTTAAGATATTAATGAGCCACGACCCCTCGCACTGGGAATACGAAATTAAAAACCACCCTAACAACTACCACCTTACCCTTAGCGGGCACACGCACGGTATGCAGTTTGGTATAGAGATACCCGGCTTTTTTAAGTGGAGCCCGGTGCAGTATGTATACAAACAATGGGCAGGATTGTATGATAATTTAGGCCGTTACATTTATGTAAACCGCGGTTTTGGCTTTCACGCTTATCCCGGCAGGGTGGGTATTTGGCCCGAAATTACTGTTATAACGCTAAAAAAAGGCTAAAAAATAGGAGCATATAGTAAAAATGCTATATTTGTACGATATTTATCATAATAAAAGGTTTTTATAGATAGTTAAATTACCATTTTATGTCAAAATTCGGAGAACTAATAAGCTCACATGTTCCGGTACTGATCGATTTTTATACGGAGTGGAATGAACCTTCGGTATCTATGCACCCCGTTATAAGGGATGTGGCCGCTGCTCTTGGCGACAAGGCAAAGGTTATAAAAATTGATGTGGATAAAAATCAGGAACTGGCCGAAGCCCTAAGGATTAAAGGGCTGCCTACGCTCATGATATACAAAGACGGGCAAATGGTGTGGAGGCAAAGCGGAGAGCTTGATGCCAATACCATTATTGGCCTCGTGCATGAGCAAATTTAGGTAAGCACGCCAAAACTAAATCCTCTTTCTTTTAAATGAGCAATAGCTTGTGGTAATGCATACCGCAGGTTAACCGATGCTTTTATGCTGTCATGAAATATAATAATGCTGCCATCGGCTACATTATTTATAACATTGGCCAGGCATTGCTGTGGCGTTATCGTTTGGTCAAAGTCAGCGCTCAGCACATCCCACATTATTATTTTGTAGCCCATTTTTCGCACTTCTTTAGCCTGGGCTGTTTTTATTTTGCCATACGGCGGCCTAAACACTTTTACTGTACTGCCATGCCTGCTTTGTATGGTCCTTTCGCATTGTATAAAGTTAGCTATGTAAGCTTCATAATCTGTATTCCAGCCATTAAGGTGGTTAAAGGTATGGTTGCCTATGGTATGCCCGTCATTAATAACCTGTTTAAAGGTATCCGGATGTTTTTCTATATTATCGCCTATGCAAAAAAAGGTAGCCTTTATGTTGTGCTGTTTTAGTACCTCTAAAACCCACGGTGTAGCCTGGGGTACCGGGCCGTCATCAAAAGTAAGGTACACAGTTTTGGATCCTGTTTTGGGCATAGACCACACAAACCCTGTAAAGAATTTTTTTATAATGCGGTATGTTTTTACCCAGTACAGTTTCATAAATCGCTTAAAATAAAAGATGCAGCTGTGAAGCTGCATCTCAAAGTTATAAATTATATTGTAAACCTACTCGTTCTCGCGCTGATACCTCTCAAATTTCTTATTGTAGGCATTAAACTCGGTGCGGGCTTTATTGTAAGATTCTATATCGTTGTTGTCTTTCATAATTAACAACAGGCTCCTATAGCGCTCAATATCAGTAATGATATCTATCTTAACATTGCTTTGGCCTGTTAGCGATAATCCGCTAAAATAAGCAAGCTCTTCCTGGTACTTTTTAATAAGCTGTGCCAGTAACTGCCTTGCTTTTTCTTTTTCGCCAAGCTCATAATAACCCGATGCAAAAGGCTCCAGCAATGTATAAAAGCCATAATAGTCTACGGGCATTTTTGCCATGGCAAGGTCTATTACTTTTTTAGCTTTGTCTTTTTTGCCTTCATTAATAAGGGCTTCTACTAAGCGGGCCAGGTTAGTGCGGTAGGTAATACTGTTCTTGCGCGTTTCCGGGTCATGGTATATGTTAGGGCTCTCGCTGTTGCCCCAGTCCCACGACATTACAATGTTATACATTTTTTCGGTATCTATACCGCCCATATCCAGCGGGCTGCCGTCTTCCGGTATAGGGGTTTTAACCGGTACAAGCTTGTACACCATACCATCCAGCTGCAGGTAATCCTTCATCCACAGGTAATCGTCGTCGCCAAAGCTGCCGCCTGTAAAGTATATTGGCCTTTTCCAGTTATTATTGTTTACAATATCCAGCATTATAAGGCGGTTTTTATAAAGTGCATCGCCTTTAATATCTATATCAATATACGGAACAATAGAATCCTGAAGTGCCGGGGCAACAATTTTGTTCTTAATAACCTCGTTACGGTTTACCGCTATCCTAAGCTTGTTAGTAAGGTAAACGTTTACAAAGTGGCCGTTGTTAAGTTCCCTTTTGGCCCTTGGGTCTTCAGATCCTATAAATTTAAGGAAGTCGCCTAAATTCCAGCGCGCATCGGTACTTTCAACAAACAGCATATAATCACGTGTTCCCGGCTGGTACTGCTCGTGGGTAAAGCTAATAGGCATAGGGTCGCTGTCGTAAGCCTTGGCTTTCATCTGGTCTATATACCAGTCGGTCATAAGCAGGCTGGTGTTTACAATACGCACATCGGTACGGTAGCCTTCAACTTCCTGGGCATACCATAGCGGGAACGTATCGTTATCGCCAATGGTAAAGAGTATGGCGTTCTTATCGCAGGATGAAAGGTATGCCTTAGCCATAGCAAGGGCAGTATATTTGCCGGCGCGGCTGTGGTCGTCCCAGTTTTGCGAAGCCATAAGTACCGGCGCTGCAAGCAGGGTAACGGCAATAACTACGGGGCCTGCAAGCTTAGGCTGAAGGTATTGTTTAAGCCCATCATAAATGGCATAGGCGCCAAGGCCTATCCACATGGCAAAAACATAGAAAGAACCTACCAGTGCATAATCGCGTTCGCGCGGTTCAAACGGCCTTTCGTTAAGGTATATTTTAAGTGCTATACCTGTAAAAAGGAATAATGTTAGCAGCACATAAAAACTTTTAGGGTCTTTTTTAGCATGGAATAAAAAGCCTACCACCCCTAATATGAACGGAAGGAAAAAATACATGTTCCTGCCTTTATTATTAAGCTGGTCTGACGATAAATTATCCTGAGAACCCAGCCTCATTTCGTCTATAAATTTAATACCGCTTATCCAGTTACCGTCAAGGTTATCATAACGCCCCTGGTTATCATTTTGGCGGCCTGCAAAATTCCACATTAAATACCTGCCGTACATGTAGCCAAACTGGTACTCAAACATAAACTGCATATTACTTGCAAACGATGGCTTTTCTATAAGCAGGTAACGGCTGTAGGTATTAAGAAATTTATGGTAATCTTCATAATCCATTTCGCCGCTCTTAAACCCTTGTTTAAACTGGTTTATGTTTCCCTGTATGTTGTTTCGCGCTTCGGCCGATGCCATTCCCACCTCTTCATCGCTCATTTTATCAACCGGCAGCCCCATACGGGCAAGGTCTTCGGCAAAATCGTAGTTAGGGTCTATTTTAAAATCCAGCGGTTTTGTAAACCTCATGTAGTTAGCAGCATGATCTGCACTCCACATACGGGGCATAAAGCCTTTGTGGTTATCATCGGTATTTTGCTTGGCGTTCTTATAATTGTTTACAATTATGTATTTGCCCGATTTATAATCCCTTTGGTAGTTGGGTTTTTCGTCTTCATAAGGGTGCTCTGCATCAAGGCCGCTGTAGGTATCGCTGTACATAGGGCCGTAAAAAAGCTTTTGCTCGCCATACTGCTCACGGTTGTAATAAGCAAGTACCTCGGCAGCATCGCTTGGCCTGTTCTCGTTAATAACCACATTTGCATTAGCACGTATAGGCAGCATTATCCAGGTACTGAAACCTATAAGAATAAACAGGATAACCAGTAAAATGGTGTTGTAAAGCGGCAGTTCTTTTTTGCGGGTATAGTTAAGCCCAAAATAAAAGAAGGCAATAATGGCAAGGAAAACAACGATGGTACCCGAGTTAAACGGAAGCCCCATGCTGTTTACCATAAATATTTCGGCGATCCTGAAGAGTGCCATGGTATATGGCAACAGCAATTTAAATATAAAAAGCAATATGGCTACAATAACAACATTAGCTATAATGAAGTTTTTTACAGTAACATTTTTGTAGTTTTTAAAGAAATAAATAAAGCCTATAGACGGCAGTGCCAATAGTGCCATAAAGTGTACACCAAACGATAAACCTATTACTAACGATATAATAAGCAGCCACTTGTTGCCGCGCGGCGTGTGCATTTCCTGCTCCCAGCGCAGGCCAAGCCAAAGCAGCAGGGCTATAAATAACGATGCCATGGCATATACCTCGGCCTCTACGGCGTTAAACCAAAAACTGTCTGAAAAGGTGTAGGCAAGGGCGCCCACGGCCGATGTACCCAACAGGGCTATAGCATTGGTGTCATTAATTTCGGAATGTTTTGCCAGTATACTTTTTAGTACAATGGTAGACGACCAGAACATGAACAATATTGTAAAGGCACTCGAAAATACCGACATCATGTTTACCATTAGCGCTACCTTATCCGGGCTTGGGGCAAAGGTGGCAAAAAAGGCACCCATCATCTGGAAAAGCGGTGCTCCCGGCGGGTGGCCCACCTCCAGTTTTGCTGCGGTGGCAATGTACTCGCCGCAATCCCAAAAGCTAAGGGTAGGTTCTACGGTTAGCGAGTAAACAAGAAGTGCAATGGCAAAAACGGCCCACCCAAGGATGGTATTCCATTTTTTGTAATTGAATGTTATCATGTAGTATGAGTTGTTCCCAAAATTTAATTGATATGCAAAGAAACTATTTTTTTACCAAAGGAAAAATTTGTGCACAGGTAATTTGAGGATTTGTTCTGAGGGATTGGTTATTTGAATATTTGGCAATTTGTTGATTTGTGCTTTGCATTTTCTATGTTGTTATTTTAGGAATACAAAATCACCCACCGGTCTTCAGGCAGAAAGGTGGGTGATTTACTTAAGATAATCCTAATTTATAACCATCTATTTAGGGGACGTTTTTTAAAACATATAATCAAATCCTCAAATATCAAATCAACAATTCCTACTCATTCTCCCTTTCAAAATACTTAAACCATTGGTTGCACTTATTAAACTGCTCCCTCGATGCATTGTAAAACTCAAGGTCTTTATTTTCCTGCATTACCAGCAGCAGGCTGCGGTAGCGTTCTATATTAGCTATAATTTCGGCATAATTAATATTCTGGCTTTCTATAGATTGCGACTTGTAATAGGTAAGTGTTTCTACATATTTGGTTATAAGCTTAGTGATCAGTTCGCGCGCAGCTTTTTTATCGCCTACCTGGTAGTAGCCACCTGCAAAAGGCTCATACATGGTGTAAAAGCCGTAATGGTTTACAGGTATGTTCTTAAGGGCAAGGTCTATAATTTTACGGGCTTTTTCCGGTTTGTTCTCTTCTATCAGGGTTTGCATAAGGCGCGCCAGGCTGGTACGGTAAGATATGCTGTACCTCCTGGTTTCGGGGTCGTGGTAAATGTTGCCGCTGCTGTTGCCCCAGCCCCATTTCATAACGGTGTTGTATAAACTTTCGCTGTCTACATAACCCATGTCCAGCTGTGAGCCGTTTTCGGGCACCGCTGTTTTTACAGGGACTAACTTAAGTGCCATACCCTCTAATTGCAGGTAATCTTTCATCCAGGCATAATCTTCGGGGTCAAAACTGCCGCCCGAAAAGTATATAGGGCGCTTCCAGTTGTTGTTCCTAATAATGTCGAGCATAATGAGGTTATGCTTGTAAATAGCGCTTTGCGGCAAATCTACATCTATGTAAGGTACAATAGAATCGTAACGCTGCGGCGACACCACCTTGTTTTTTATTACCGTGTTCCTGTCTACCGGAATGCGTATTTTGTTAGACGGGTATACGTTAGCTATCTGCCCGCTCCTAAGTTCTACGGTAGCCCTTTCGTCATCGCTTTTTACAAAATCCATAAAGTCAGCTATGTCTATGCGCTCTTTGGTACGCGGGTCGCACAGTATAAAATCGCGGGTACCGTCTACATACTGGCTGTGCGCAAATGATATGGGCAGCGGTGCCGATTTATATGCCGGCAGCTTCATTTGATCTATATACCAGTCTGTAGGCAGCAGGGTAGAGCATACAATGCGCACATCGGTGCGGTAGCCCTCTATTTCCTGGGCATACCATAGCGGGAAGGTGTCGTTATCGCCTATGGTAAACAGTATGGCATTAGGCTCGCACGAGTCCAGGTAGGCTTTTGCAAGTGCTATGGCGGTATAGCGCTGCGAGCGGTCGTGGTCGTCCCAGTTTTCTTTTGCCATAAGTGCCGGTGCGGCAAGTAGTGCTGCTGTAAGCACTACGGGCACGGCAATTTTGGGCTGAATGTATTTTTTAAGGCCTTCGTAAATGGCAAATATTCCAAAGGCTATCCACATTGCAAAGACGTAAAAGGAGCCTACAAGGGCATAATCGCGCTCGCGCACCTCGAAGGGGCTTTCGTTAAGGAAAATTTTAAGGGCAATGCCTGTAAATAAAAATAGCGTAAGCAGCACATAAAAGCTTTTAAGGTCTTTACGGGCATGATATACCATACCTGCCACTGCGAGTATAAGCGGCAGGAAATAATACGCATTACGGCCTTTGTTATTTTTCATATCGTTGCTTAGATGCTCCTGAGAGCCCAGCCTTAATGCGTCGAGGGCGTTAATGCCGCTTATCCAGTTGCCGTTTACATTATCATATTTACCCTGCTCATCGCTTTGGCGGCCGGTAAAATTCCACATAAGGTAACGCCAGTACATGTATCCAAACTGGTACTCAAACATAAAGGCCATGTTTTGGGCAAACGTGGGTTTTTCTACAATGAGGTAATCTTTGTATGTGCTTAAAAACTTGTGGTAATCATCGTTATCCATTTCGCCTTTGGCGTAACCGGCTTTAAATTCGGCTATAATTTGCTCCAGCTGGCCGCTTGCCTGTGCTACTGCCTGTGCAGCCTGCTCGTCGCTAAGCTTGTTAATATCTATGCCGTAGCCCGCAAGGTCCTGGCTAAAATCGTGCTCCGGGTTAATGCGAAATTTAGGCGGGCCCACAAAATCCATGTAATTGGCCGCTTTTTTATCGTTGCCCATTCGTGGCAGGAAACCACTCTGGCTTTCGTCCGGGTTTTGCTTGGCGTTTTTGTAGTTGTTTACAATCTCGTATTTGCCTGTAGCAAGGTTGCGCTCGTAATTGGGCTTAGAATCTTCAAACGGATTTTCAGGATCAAGCCCGGCATATCCCTCGGTATACATCGAGCCATAAAAAGTGCGCTGCTGCGGGTACTGCTCGCGGTTGTAATAGGCCAGAACATCGGCAGCATCGGCAGGTTTGTTCTCGTTTATAACCACATTGGCATTGGCACGAATGGGCAGCATTATCCAGGTAGAAAATCCTATTAGTACAAACAGTATGCACAGCAAAACGGTATTGTAAAATGGCAGGTTTTTCTTTTTTGTATAACCAAGGCTAAAGTAAAAGAATGCTACAATGCATATAAAAACAAAAATAGTACCCGAGTTAAACGGCAGACCAAAGTTGTTTACCATAAAAATTTCTGTTTTGCCAAACAGTGCCAGCGTATACGGCAGCAGGAAGCCAAAAACAAAGAACAGCACCAGTATCATGACAATATTGGCTATAATGAAATTTTTAACCGTAACGGTTTTGTAATTTTTAAAGAAATAAATAAGCCCTATAGAGGGAATAGTGAGCAGCGCCATAAAGTGCACCCCAAACGATAAGCCTATAAGCAGCGATATAATAAGCAGCCAGCGGTTGCCGCGCGGGGTATGCATTTCTTCGCCCCAGCGCAGGCCTGCCCAAAGCAGTATGGCAATAAATAAAGATGCCATGGCATACACCTCGGCTTCGGTGGCGTTAAACCAAAAGCTATCGGTAAATAAAAAGGCCAGTGAGGCTACTGCCGATGCACCTAATACCATAACGGCATTGTCTTTTGTAAACGGGGTTGTAACGGTAATTACATTTTTAAGTACAATGGTAAGCGACCAGAACATGAAAAGTATGGTAAGCGCGCTGGAACATACCGACAACATGTTTACCATTAGCGCAACTTTATCCGGGCCTGTAGCAAATAATGCAAAGACAGCACCTGCCATCTGGAAGAGGGGTGCACCCGGCGGATGGCCTACCTGTAGCTTTGCCGAAGTGGAAATGTACTCGCCGCAGTCCCAAAAACTAAGAGTTGGCTCTACGGTTAGGGTGTATACCACAAAGGCAATGGCAAAAAGGCACCATCCGGTTATGGTATTCCATTTTTTAAAAGAAACGTTATTCATGTTGATTGGCAGGGTATTATTGTTGTGCAAAGAAAATGGTTTATATGGTTGCCACAACGGTTAGATAATTTTTTTAATTTTTTTTACTCTAAAGTTTTTATAATTTAAAATATGTGTTATATTTGCACCCGCAATGAAGAACAATTGGTCTATGGTGTAATGGTAACACTACTGTTTTTGGTGCAGTCGTTCAAGGTTCGAGTCCTTGTGGACCAACAGGAAACCTCCCAAACCGGGAGGTTTTTTTGTTTTTATACGTATTTAATTTAATCATTTGTATTTCAAATTATTAGGTTTATCCCGCGTTTATTTTTAGATGTTGCGCTAAAGCAATAACGTTCGGGACTGTCAAAAATACGCTGACTTTTTGGCTTTAAAATCTCATTTAAGCCGATTAACCGCTAATTAACCTACGCAGGCATTTACAAAATACTTACTGAATGATGGATAATTACAATTAATTTGTAGATTAGTCCCTGAACCAACAAATATATTTTACGGTTGACGTAACAACTTTACTATTGAAAAATAAGCATAGGTATATGGAACAAAAAGATAAGGAACAGGGTGCAGAGCTAAACATTAGTATGAAAAACTATTTAAAAATGGGGTTTTTAACCATAGCAATAGTATTTGTGATAACTATTTTTTATTATTCAGGTCTTGAAACTAAAAGCTATAACAGAGAAGAAAGTTATAATACCAGTATTACATCAAACACATACATTGAGGGGCGCCGGCAGGTGCTTATTACAGAAAATGCGAATAACAACGGCTCTATAGTTGCCTTTGGAATTATTGCTGCTGCCTCACTAATAGGCATTGCCATACTAAGTACAAAAGATCCCGAATAATTTCTAATAGTAATGCCGATTCATAAGGGGAAACAGTAAACTTTTTGTTTAAATATATTTCCGGTCAGGATATAACAACAGATAAAAATGGATTTTTCAGATTTTATATTCCGGGGGAAGTTGAATAATTTAGGAATTGGTATCACTGTTTTGGAGGCCGACAAAAAACACTCTTTACATTTAATTCAAAAAGAAGAAGGAGATATCCCTGCCTTATATGAATTGACCGTTGCGAAGTGCAGCTTTGAAATAGCAGCCATAAAGGATACCGTAATAGGGATAACATTCGATTTTGAATATGAACCCGAAAATAAATATACTTTAAAACACAAGAGTTTTGAGTTTTCTATAGGGTTTGCCACAGCATTAGAAGACCTCATTATTTTTTTGAAAGACTGCAACGTAAGTTTTGAGAATATTGATATAGATGAAAATAACAGCCATATTATAATAACAAATAGTGGAGTTACTTTACGGTTTTACAAAACTGCCGGCCATACCAATTTATACAAGGCAACGCTGTTTGATTTAGAACTTTACAACAGGCTCAGCCTTACAATATAATTAAAGATATTTTTATCTGAAATTAAAGAAAATAATAGTCACACTGAGCTTGTCGAAGTGCGGCAGTTATTTTCTTTAATTTAGTTTATTCATCAGGCGAGGGCTCTCTCAGAACTTCGCCTATTATTGAAGCTAAACCTTTTAAATCCGCGTTCCATTATAAATAGCTGCAGAAAAAAAATACAGGATAAAAGCGAATTACTTCACCCCACTTAAATCACTTCGCGCCTCAAGTTCTTCCGGCTCTTTACCCTGGCGAAACAACCTTGCCTGCAAATCACCTTTTAAAATAACTTGTTTACCGTTTACCTCCAGCCAGCTGCCTTCGCGCAGGCCAAGAACAGGAGGTGTATTAAACGCATGAAATTCGTTTATACGGGTTTCGCGGGTTTCGCCCATGTGCTGCGAATCGGGTAACGGATCCTGGTAATGGGGGTTAAGGTTAAACGGTATGGCGCCAAGGGTTTTAAAACTGGGCGGGTACACTATGGGCATATCGTTAGTGGTTTGCATGGTAAGGCCGCAAATATTGCTGCCTGCACTGCTGCCCAAATAGGGGGTTCCGGTCTTTATAGCCTGCTCTAAGGCGGTCATAACGCCGTTTTTGTAAAGCTGCGTTACCAGCAAAAAAGTATTGCCGCCTCCGGTAAACACGGCCTCAGCGTCGGTTAACGCCTGCGCAGCGTCGGTAAACTCGTGCAGCCCTTTTACTTTAATGCTTAATTTTGCAAAGTATGCCGCAACGCGTTCTGTATAGGCTTCGTGGCTAATGCCGCCGGGGCGTGCATAGGGTATAAAAACCAGCGAGCTGCAATTTTTAAAATGCTCCTGCAGGGCAGGGGTAAGGTATTCCAGGTATCCGCCGCCGTGTAAAGTGGATGTGCTTGCAATAATTAATTTTTTCATTCGTTTAAGTAAGTGTAAGAAAAGGTAAAGTTACAAAGATTTTTATGCGGCGGTAAAAATGTTGGGCGCTCTGTCTTTCTTATAATCATCAATTGCCAAAATTATTTGTTTTGAAACATATTTTAATACTCTTTATCGCTGTTGTTTCTGCCTCATGTTTCGCACAGGAACGCAAACCGCTTAACGGCAAGGTAACGTCTGATTTTGATACCCTCGAAGGTATTTACGTCATCAACAAAACCGCCGATAAATCGGTTACCACCACCCGTGGCGGCTACTTTACCATAAACGCGCAGGCAAACGATACCCTTATTTTTAGCGCGCTGCAGTTTGTGGCTAAAGATGTGGTTGTAAAGGAGGCCGATTTTTCAGACAACCTGTTCTTCGTTCCGCTCGATGTGCTTAACCATGAGCTTAACGAGCTTGTTATTATAGATTACAGTTATATTAATTCCGAATCGCTTGGGGTAGCACCCGCAGGGCAGGAGCGTTTTACCCCGGCAGAGCGCAGGCTGGCAACGGCATCGCGCGGCAGGATGAACCCACTTGGTTTAGACCCTATTTTCAATGCCTTTTCCGGCCGTACTGCCATGCTTCAAAAAGCGGCAGATGTTGAGAAAAAGGAAGACCTTATGCAAAAAATAAACTATATTTATACTCAGGACGATTTGGTAAACAAATTTAAGATACCTCTGGATTATGTTCAGGGGTTTATATTTTATATCGTTGAAAATAAATATTTTGCGAACGCTATTAAGGATAAGAACGAAAACATGGCAAAGTTTTTACTGGCCGGCCTTGCCGAAAAGTATACTGCCCTTTTAAAAGAATAATCGTTGACTAAACTACTCGCTATACTACTCTTGTTTTATGGTACTGTTTTTTGCCAGGAGCGCAAAAAACTACCGGGCAAAATAGTAGCGGCAGGCACGGGCATACAGGATGTTTTTGTTATAAACAAAGCTACCGGTGCTGAAGTTAAAACGGTTAGTGGCGGTACGTTTACCATAGATGCAAAAGCAGGCGACCAGCTTGCGGTGTACAGCCAAAAAATAGAAGTGCGCAATTTTGCCATAAGCGATGCCTCTTTTAATGAGGTGCCTTATGTGCTTGAGGTTAACCTTAAACCGGGCGAAACCGGTGCAGCTGAACCATCTGTCGAATTAGATGAGGTAGTTATAAACAGCCCCACGGTAAATTCGCAATCGTTAGGCCTTGTTCCCAAAGATTTTAAGTTTGAAACCCCTGCCGAAAGACGGGCAACCCGTTATGCCACTGAGGCTGCACCGTCTATTGGGGTTGGCTATGTTATTAATGCCCTAAGTGGTCGGCTGTACAACCTTAAGCTTGCTGCAAAGTATGCCAAAAAGGAAATGTACATGGAAAAGATTGATAACATTTATACCGAAGAAGAGCTTGTAAGCCAGTGCGGTATCCCGTTAGAATATGTGCGCGGCTTTGTTTTTTATGCTGTAGAAAATGCCGAACTTACCTCTGCATTAAAGGCTAAAAATGTGGGAGCGGCAAAACTGCTGCTGTCGGGCCTTGCCTTTAAGTACCTCGAACTTATTAAAAATGAATAGGCTAATTGTACTATTGCTTTTAGTAACCGCTGCTGCCTTTTGCCAGGAGCGAAAACCGCTATTGGGCAGGGTGGTAGCTGCCGGTGTGGCTGTAGCCAATGTGTTTGTGATTAATAAAGCCACGGCCACAGAAACCAAAACCGATGGCAGCGGCAATTTTACCATTCCTTCTAAACCCGGCGATATGCTTGTGGTATACAGCCCCAAAACAGAGGTGCGCGAATTTGCCATTAGCGATGCATCGTTTAAAGAAGTGCCCTATGTGGCAGAGGTTGTAATGAGCGCTTTAGAGCTTAAAGAGGTTGTGGTAGATGGCGGCATTACCAGCGAAAAGCTGAACATTGTGCCCGAAGGCCAAAAGCAGTTTACACCTGCCGAACGCAAATTATACACCGCAGGCGATTTTAAACCCATTATGTTATTGGGCTTACTGGGCGGCGGTATGCCCTTAGACCCTGTTATAAATGCACTAAACGGCAGGACTAAAAGCCTGAAAAAGCAGGTGGATTTAGAAAAACGTGAACTACTATTGCAAGAATTGCACAATATTTGCACTGTAAACGAAATTACCAACAACCTTAAAATTCCCGAAGAGCATGTAGAGGGTTTTCTTTATTTTGTAATTGAAGATAAAGAGGTAGCCACACTCATGGAAGCAAAGAACGAAAGCCTGGCAAAATTCAGGATCGCAGAACTGGCACAACACTATTCGGAACGTATAAAAGAATGACTAAATGGCTCGTTATATTATTGCTTGTTTGCACCACAGCCTTTTGCCAGGAGCGTAAGCCGCTTTTGGGCAGGGTACTATCGGGCGGTGCAGGTATACAGGATGTTTTTGTAATAAACAAAGCTACCGGCACCGAGGTTAAGACCGATAATACCGGCGGCTTTAGCATTGCCACAAGGCCCGGCGACAGGCTTGCGGTATACAGCGCACGGGTAGATGTTCGCGAATTTGTTATTAGCGAGGCCTCTTTTAAAGAGGTGCCCTATGTGCTGGAGGTTAACGCAAAATCTACAGAACTGGAAGAAGTGGTAATACAGGGACAGGTAACATCGGAGTCGTTAGGCATTGTGCCTAAAGGCCAAAAGCAGTTTACTGTTGCCGAGCGCAGGGTGTTTACTGCAAATAATGGTACCGATGCGCTGCTTAATAAAATATCGGGGCGTGCCAAAATGCTCGAAATGGCGGCCGAAACTGAGAAAAAGGAAACGGTAATTGATGTTTTAAACGGCCTGTATACCGACCCTGAGATAACGGAACAGTTTGGTATCCCATCTGAAAATGTAAGGGCGTTTATGTTTTATGCTGCCGAAGATGCTAAGCTTGCCACCGCCGTAAAAGAGAACAATACATCGCTCATAAAATTATTAATGATAGATGTTGCAAAAAAATACCTTGCCGCAATTAAAGAGTAAATGAAACACCTTTTTTACATACTGCTTTTTATTAGCCTCACTGCCTTTAGCCAGGAGCGCAAGCCGCTACAGGGTAAAATAGTAGCAGGCGAATTGGTGGTGTCCGGGGTATTCGTTATTAATAAAGCTACGGGTATTGAAGCAAAGACCGATAATAATGGCGCCTTTTGCGTAGATGCTAAGCCGGGCGACAGGCTTGCCGTATACAGCACCAATATAACCGCAAGGGAATTTGCAGTAAATACCGAAACCTTTTTAGAAGTGCCTTATGTAATGGAAGTTGCCATTAATGCCTACGAGCTTAAAGAAGTTGTTATTAACGACATTACATCTGAAAAATTAGGGATAGTACCTAAGGGACAGAAACAATATACCCCGGCAGAACGCAGGCTTAAAACCGCAAGCGACCTTAATCCAACGGTAGGGGTAGGTACTATGGCGGGGGTATCAATATCTACAGATGCTATAATAAACGCGATTAGCGGCCGTACCAAGATGCTTAAAAAAGCACTGGCTACCGAGAATAAGGAATTTGCCATGGAAAGAATAGACAATATTTATACCAAAGAGCAAATTGTAACCGACCTAAAGATTCCGTCAGAATATGTAAACGGCTTTTTATTTTATGCCGTTGAAGATACTGCGTTTACCACAGCCCTTAAAGCAAAAAATAATGAGTTGGCTAAACTTAAATTAATGGTGCTTGCAGAGCAATATAAAAAACTTATTGCCACAGAATGAAATGCTTTTAGCCCATATATTACAAACTAAATTAGGCTGTTTTCCGTTATAAAGTGCTACCTTTAGGTAACCAACACACACCACCTTATTATGAAACACTCATTATTCAGCCTTGTACTCGTGCTGATGCTGCCTTTTATGGGGTACAGCCAAAAGCTGCAGCCGCGTAAGTTGCTTCATGCTAAAGTTGTAGCCGATTCGCTTGCGGTAGATAACCTAACGGTACAAAATATATCGTCTAATATTAGTGCGATAACCGATACCGAAGGCAAATTCACCATGTATGCCCGCGCTTCAGACACGCTTTATTTCTCCGGTATTTCTTTTCGATCAGCCTACCTTATTGTGAGCGAAACCCACTTTTTGCAGGACCGGCTTGTTATTAAGCTCAACGTAAATGTAACAGTGCTGGATGAGGTGGTTATTACACCAAATGCGTTATCGGGTGACCTGGCGGGCGACAGTAAAAAGACTAAAACCAAAGCCATTGCATCTACCATGACCATGGTGGGTGAAGACAAGGTTTACAATATAGAGCGTAATAAGTATGACATGAACCAAAACGGCGCCCTCCCCACACAAGTAACAGGGAGCCAGCTTACGGGTGTAAACTTTGTGCGTATTTTTGAAACGTTCTTTAAAAAGAAAAAGAGCGATAAAAAACAGGACCGGGGAGAGATATACTCGCTGGGCACTAAACCGTTTACCGATGCTGTTAAGGAGCGTTACACCTATTTTTTCTTTACGCAAACCCTTAAAATACCTAAAGATGAGGTAGGGCTGTTCCTTGTTTTTTGCGATACCGGTGCCCAGTCTAATGCGCTGCTCGACCCAAAAAAGGAATTTGAACTTACCGATTATCTTGTGGGTAAAAGCAAAGATTATTTAGCGGCGAAGAAGTAGTTAATTCGATGGTTTTTTGCACTCCGAAAAGCCACCTTTCTTCACGCCTTGTCATTGCTGGCAGAGGAACGGAGCGCGGCAATCTGTTTTTTTATAAGGAAAAGATTGCTTCGTGCCTTGCAATGACGGTGCGTGAAAGTAGTTGTAAATTTTAGCACTAACAGCTTTCAGGCAGCGTTTTGGATAGATACATTTATATCAAATTCCTATCTTTGTTTATCTACAAAACCAAACCAAGCAATTATGGAGTTATTCCAAATTATACAACCCACAGCCCCCAAAGTCCCTGTTATACTAAGCGTGCCGCATTCGGGTACTTTCTTTCCACCCGAAATTGAGTCGCGCCTGTACCCTGATAAAGCGCAAAACCCTGATGATACCGACTGGTTTATAGATAAATTATATGACTTTGCTCCCGCTATGGGCATTACCGTTATAAAAGCTAACTACAGCCGATGGGTAATAGACCTTAACCGCGACCCCGAAAGCAAACCCCTGTATACCGACGGCCGCGTGATTACCGGGCTGGTGCCACTTACTAATTTTAATGGCGAGCCGCTTTACCAATCAGGTGAGCCGGACGAGCATGAAATTGCCGAGCGTGTTCATAAATATTATATAGACTATCATGAGCAAATAGAGAACCTGCTGGAGCAGACTAAAAACGAGTTTGGCAAAGCCCTGCTTTTCGATGCGCATTCTATTCGCAAAGTGGTGCCGGGCATACAGGAAGACCCGTTTCCTGATCTTATTTTAGGCGATAACGATGGGGCATCGGCTTCAACAGAAATTATTAATGCTGCCTGGGATGCCCTGCAAACGGATAAATATAAAGCCGAACACAACCACCCTTTTAAAGGCGGGCAAATAACCCGAAGCTTTGGCAGGCCGGGTAACAACGTACATGCGTTACAGCTGGAAATGGCCAAAACAAATTATATGGATGCCACCGAAACGCATTATGACGGGCAAAATGCCGCACAGATTCGTGAGGTGCTTAAAAACGTTTTCACC
>Ga0247814_10000339_pt1 | contig 38851 bp, 57 predicted proteins | sample UWRJL179409R1_FD_179947 | JGI IMG/M metagenome (GOLD analysis project Ga0247814, IMG submission 179947) | Plant litter microbial communities from Arlington Agricultural Research Station in Wisconsin, United States - UWRJ-L179-409R-1 | ecosystem: Environmental > Terrestrial > Plant litter >... | reverse complement strand
TGCCGCCTTGGCGCTGTCGCTCAAGCCCATCAGTTGGATGTACATCGCGCGGCCGGCGTCCGTCGTGCTGTCGATGCCCTCGACCATCGCCCGGAAACCAGGCGCACTATCAGGAAGCGTCAGGTTCAGGCTCTTAAACTGAGCTCGGACTGCCGCAAGTGTATCGTCGGCCCGCTCTGTTTCGCTGAAAAACGCGTTGTAGTAGGAGGTCGCCGCGGACTGCAAAGCCTCCATGCCGCCAGCCATCGCGACGTACTGCTCTGTCAACTTGCCGCCCCAGACCGACACGGGCAGCGCGTTGATGTTCAGCAGTTTGAATATGTCGTTGATGGAGTAAAGATTGTTCGTGAACGTCGTCAGTTCGTCGAAGGTGTAGTTGCCTACCCCAGCGTTGGTCGCGTCACTGATTGCAGCTACAGCGGAATTGCCCAGCGAGGTAAACCACGCGTCCAGATCCTTCTGAATCTCCTCCTGATTCCTGCCTTCGGTGCTGATCCGGGTCACACCCATGGTTAGACCGTCGAGAACCGTTTCGCTCAAGGTCACGCCGAGGGCCGAAAACAGCCCCATGGAATTCAGGACCTTGTCGTTGTAAGCAGCGCCTAACGAGTCTTCCAGCTCGGGTGCCAAGTCAGTCTGCAGATACCTGGTCTTGCTCGATCCAGAGATCAGGCCACCCTTTTTCTTCTGCTTCACGAACCCGCCGGCGTCAAACACGCCATCGGTCACGTCAAGCTGAATACCGGAGTCTTTGTTCTCGTAGCCACCGCCAAAAAGCTTCTTGCCGACCGCTCCCCATACAGCCTGGTGCAAGGTCGAACCGCTGAGAATCGCAGCCAGCTTGCCGCCAACGATGCTGCCGTTGATCTTGTCGGTCAGCTCCATGATGCCGGATTGCAGGGCAATTGGAGCCATGGTTGCCTTACCCAGCGCGGTGTCGCCGCCGGTGGCCTGCATTTCGCTCATGCTCGGGCGAACCCCGGCGTCGTACAGCTTGCCGGACTGGTACATGCCCATCACGATTGCCAGCGGCCACATGGCCGCCGCGCTGCTGAGTGCGCCCGATATTGCCCCGGCAATGCCGCTGGATGCAGCCGCAGTTGTCGCGCCCGCCACTCCGATGCTTGTACCTACTGACGCAGCCCCCTCGGCCACCGCACCGCTCAGCATTGCGGCTGTGATGCCCTCAGCACCAACTGTGGCCGCCGTACTTGCAGCAACCTCGGCAGTGACACCGGTTAACGCGGCAGTCGTGGCAGCAGTAGCAGCAGCAGTCGCACCAGTGATCGCGATATTACCGCCGATCAGGCTGGTGAAGCCGCTCGACAACGTGGTGGCGATGCCGTTGAGCATGTTGCCGTAATAACCTGCACCGCCCGAGATCGCGCCGCCGATACCGCCTGACGCGTAGCCCGACGCCACGGAAGAGCCTACGCCAGTGATGGTGTTCCAGGCAGAGAGCAGGTTCTGAGCAGGTTCTGACCAACGCCAGCCAGTCCGCTAAACAGGCCACCACCAGATGAGCCCGACGAGGATCCGCCGGCACTCCCTAGCAGCTTGCTCCAGACGGATGACAGGCCCTGGCCATTGTCAGTGCCGGTCAGCCAGTTGCTGATCGAAGCCAGCAGTGGCTTGGTGGTGAGCATGTGAGCAATTTCGCCCAGAGTCTGCTTGAAACCTGTCTTGAGGTTGTCCCACAGGCTTGCAGCGCCGTCGCCGATGTTTCCCCACGCATTGGCAAACGCCTCGTCGATGCGATCAATCGCACCCTCGGTCATCTGGCCCCAGATGGTGGCCTTGCTACGGTTTACCTCGTACTCGTTCCCGAGCTTTGCCAGCGCATCCTCATACTGGGCAGCATTGGCGGGGTACAGCTCCATCGCGGCGTTGAGCGCTTTCTGGTCCTCGACGTAGCTTTTCAGCAGAGCTGATTCCGGGTACAGGCGATCCATGATCCCGGTAGCGTTGCCAGCCTGTTGGGCAATCTTCACAGCATCCAGCTGCGCCTTGTTTGCAGCCAGAAGCTGTTTGTATTCCTCACTACCAACGGCGATGTTTTTACCCGCAAGGGCAATGGTCATCGACTTTTCAGAGTTATAGGCCGCGAGCGCGTCCGCACCCTGAAGCGTGGCTTTGGCCTGAGCGATTATGTCGGCCGTTTCTTTACCCAGGTCATACGCAGCTTTGCTGACGTTCAGGCGGTCCTGCGCATCCTGCTGAGCGGTGAGCTTGGCAATTACCTCTGCACGGGCAGCGGAGCCGGTTTTGAGCAGCGCCTCTTCGATCTTCTGCTGCAGGCTAAATTCTCGGGACTTGTCCGTGCCAGCCAGGTAGGCAGCGGCCAGGCCAGTCGCAGAAGCAATGGCTATGTCGGACTGCGTTTTAAGATCAGTAAGCGCCTTAGCCTGGTTCTTTAGCTCGGTGGCTGCCTCTTTAGCTGCGCTGGTTCCACTTTTAGTTGCCTTGGCAGCAGCGTCATCTGCTGCTTTTTGGGCATCTTTGGCGGACGCGACTTTCAGAATCTCTGCCGCCATTTCCTTAGTGAGAAGCTTGTTCTCGGAAATGAATCGATTCGCAGCCTCTACGGCGGTTTTGTCCTGGGAAGTAGCAAGCTGCTTTTGCAACTGCTCCAGGTATTTCTGGCCAACACCAGCGGCTTCCGCTTTCGCAGCAGCGTTTTCGCGCTCGGCCTGCGTGAGTGCGTTGGTTTCGCCAGTCAGCTGGGAAACAGTCTCCTTGAGCTTATTAAGCTGCGCAGCCGCCGACGCCGAGGAAGTACCGCTTTCTTCGAGAGCGACGGCCATTGCCTCGGTGACGCCGGGAACAAGGCGCAGTTCGTCGGCCACAGCCTTCCAATCAACTACGATGCCCGAAGCTTGGTCTTTTGAAGCCTTGCGGACCAAATCAAGCGCGGCTTGGGTGTCGGTTGGCAGGCTGACCAACCCAGCCATGAGACCGTCAGCACCCGCTGCGCCCATGTTGCGGAGGTCGTTCTCGAACTTGTCGGCCATGGCGCCCGACATCTGGGCGACCTTGCTTTGGGTGTCGGAAATTGTTTCCTGGAGCCCGCGCAGAGTTACCGACTTGCCAGCCCGATCAAGCTCGTTAAACCGCTTTGTGAGCTTTTCGATTGGATCAGAAAGATCACCCAGCTTCTTCTCGAGCGCACTGGTGTTATCCCGAAGCGTCAGAAAGGCGGTAGCGGCGCCAATGGCGAGGAGCGCTATACCTGCCGGACCACCCAACAAACCAAGGAGAGTTCGGCCCGTTCCGACAATAGCGCCCTGAGCGACCCCTACCGCAGTTGTGGCCCGAGCCTCAACCATCCGGGCTTCAGCAAGCTGCAAGGACAACTGCTTTTCGACTGCCATGCCACTGATACGGGTTTTCGATGCGGCCAGCTCTTTCTCAGCCAGGAATACTGCTGTCTGCGCCTTCTGCTGATCGGCCTGAGCGGCGAGCAATACAGCCGTCGCCTGGGCGCGCCGAGCCATGGCGTCATCGATAGCCGCCTTGGTCGCAAGTACTGCACCCGCAGCCGAGGCTGCAAGCCCGCGCGCGTAAGCTGCCAAGGCACCGACCGCAGCGACACCGGCAACCTCGGCAATTGTTCCAAAGTTGTCCGCCAGTACCGAAATCCCGGAGGCAAGCAGGCCAGTGCCGTCAGTTGTTTCGTTGAGCTGCCCGATATACACGGTGAAGGCGTTGTTGAGCGCCACCATTGCATCGCGAACTGCTACGCCCATGCTGTCAGCAAGCAGGCCGTTCGCTTCAGCGCTCTTCCGCAAACCCTGAGTCAAAGTGTCGAGGCTGAGCTTACCTTGAGCGCCAAGGCTACGGATCTCCTCGGCTGATTTGCTGGTCGATTTGGAAAGAGTGTCAACAATGGTTGGCATTGCGGCGAGGATCGCCTGCCAAGAATCAGCTTCAACCTTGCCGGTCTGCAGCGACTTCGAATACGCATCGATAGCGGATTTAGCCTTATCTGCCGACGCGGAGTTGGTCACCAGCAGATAGCTGAAACTGTCCATCACGTCCATGGACTGAGTAGCACTCAAACCCATAGACCTCAGGCTGTCCGAGGTGCGGATATAAAGCTCCTGCGCCTCCTCAAGTGGCCGGTAGGTACGGTTGGCCGTGGCGAGCAAGCGCTCTTGGACGGTGTTGTATTCAGCAAAGCTTTTGGTGGCGAGGCCGATACGGTCGGACATTTGCGAATATGAGTCGGCAGCTTTGATGATGGTGCCGATGGAAGCGGCACTTACCGCTGCTGCAATTGCGCTTTTGATCGCACCTGATGCGCTTTGAGCGCTGGACCCCGCACGATCAAACGCGTGATCGATGCGACCAAGGCTTGTGTCCATTTTGCCGGCCGATTGCGCAACCGCTGACTCGCCTCGCGCAATTTCCTGACGAAGCTGCGCCGTTGTCGCCTCAATGCGAATCAACATGCCTTGAACGTCGGCATCAGCCATGTACTTTTCTCCAGGCGAAAAAAAGCCCGCTCATGGCGGGCCTGTTATTCGTCGCCTGGAATCAGGCGACTAAGTATCGGTAGTTTTTACTTTGTGCCCGCAGGACGGGCACCGAGCGGCGCTAGATTTCATCTCCATTTGGCATTTACCACAGGGCCTTCTGGAGTCATCGAGGTCATCAACCCAATCAAGCGCCCCTCCTAATTCCGAATTCTGTGCAGCATATTTTTCACGAAAGATCCTGTTTCCTTCATGGATCTGTGCAGCGACGCGTCTTTTAGAATTCCATGCCCTGATGTGCGGCCAGAGAACGCTTCCAACCATGAGCAGGACCGAAACCACAGCGACGATCCCGAGAATTAGCCCGTAGACCGCAGCGCCGGCCGCGAAAAACCAAATAAGCCACGGCGCAAGGATCAGGACGATCAAGCCGAGCAACAGAGCAACTACCACTTTCATGACGCAACCTCCGTGTGAAGGACGGCAATCTACCATCCCCCTAGAGCTCGATCAAAAGAGCAGTCACGCTATAACTTTATTCCTCGCCATCGCAGCAACACGGAAGCTCATACGTGCATCTTTGGCGACCTGTACTTTCGACTGTTTACTCGTGTCTTCGCCCTTGCCGTGTGGATTGGTGTCGATCATGAATTGACGCTTAGAATCCCAAGCCATGAGCGTTTCAACCATCGGGGTATCCCACGCCTGACTGGCAGACCAGCCCAGCCAGCCGGTTGCAATTTTGAAGATCAGGTCTACCGTGCTGATTTCCGGCCCCGCTTTTACTCGTTTCCCGCTGCTTCTTCTTTCTCTTGCTCAATCTCCGCGTCGGTCTTGCCCGCCGGGTTGAGGAGCGCATTGAGGAACGGGAGCACCTGGTTGGTTACGGTGTTCACGCCAGCAGCAAACACCAGCTCTTCAACCGCTTCGACGTCTTTGCGCTTGCCTGTGTCGACGCCGGTACCGGCGGCGATGATGAACGAAACGTTGCTGACGTTTGCTACGCCGATGGCCTGCATCGCAGCAATGACACCGCCGAAACGACGCTCAATCTCGCGGAATGCACGCAGGGTAGGCTTCAGGGTAAAACTGATGTCGCCGCTGCTTACAACAACTGTACCGTGGTCAGTCTTGGACATGGGAGGCTCTCTCTAGCAAATTATGGGGTGATGGACGCCGCCGCGATGTGCGGCGACGTAAGGCCGGATTACTCGCTTTCTACTTCGTAGATTTGCGAGTTGATACCCAGGGTGACGGTGCGCTTCACAACGCCTTCAACGCTGATGCCGGTCTTCTTGTTACTCATGACCTTCGCGGCGAAGTAGTCGGTGTTGCCGTCTACGTACACAGCCTTGATCGGGTAGTCGTAGCGCGAGCGATCAAGATAAGCCTGGACCAGCGCCAGTTGACCGGCATCGCCTTTGTCAAAACCGATGGATAGTTCAGACTGACCGGCATCTGCCAGACCCTTGAGATGCTCTGCTCGGCCAGCGGCCAGGCCAGCGAAAGTCACGTCGTTCGTGCTGTCGCCATAGTCGCCGATGCTCTCAAGCTCGCCGACCTCGACATAGGTCAGGCCTGACAGCAAGGTGATCGCGGCCGCTTCAGCAACAGGCAGTTTCGCGGTGAGGCGTGGACCGATATAAAGTCGCGTGCCAGCGCCGGTATTGATAGGCATGGGTAGTCCTCCTGAGGACAGGTGATAGAGCCGCGTGGCGGCGTGTCGGTTAGTGCTGGGTGATGATTCGGAGGGTGACGGCGCCCATGTAGGTACGGCCGTCTGGCTCGCGGTTTGAAGATGTTCTTAGCACGCGAATGGCAACTGCCCTGCCCGTGCTCAATGAGAGTTTGATGCCGTCCAGCGCCTGGGCGATTTCGGCATTGATCCGCTTTACTTCGGACTGGCCCTGATAGTCAGACCAGACACTCAGGTACAGCAGCCGGTCATCGCGCTTTTTGCCAGAGAGCGGCGACGCGTTGCTCGATATCTCGGAATCGATAACGACGTACGGGTACGGCGTGTCTTCGGGAACCGAGTCATGCACCGGAACCGTAAGCGTCGAGCTGAGCAGTTGGTAGAGCGCAACCTGTAGCGCAACAGATGGATCAGCCATTGCCAAGCTCCCCCGCCGCACGCGCCAACGTTGAGCTGATGGCGCCTTCAATGATTCGCACGATGTCTTCCTTGTTCATGTCGTACGAGGGCCGCAACCACGGATGGGCGGCACGGGCCGGAATGTCGGGATATTTACCAAAGAAGGTGCCACCGTTCGACTTGTTGGTGTCACGTCTCTTTCGGTTCCCGGCACGCTTATCGCCGCTGTAACCCTTGGTGCCATGCTCAACAAAGCGCATGTAATAAAGGTCCTTGTTGTTCTTCTTGCCCCGGATACCGATCTGCGCATCCAGACCGTTTTTCGAAACAAACGCGGTGAGCGCTGCCGCCGCTGCGCCCGTATCCTTCGGGATCAGTTCCTGCTGGGCAGCCAGCACGATGTTGGCTGCTTCCTGCATTGCCCCGCGCAGCTCGTTATCAAGCGTGGTGTGGATGTTTCGAAGCGTTTTGCGCAGTTTGAAATCACCATCCAGACGCGAGCGGCGACCCATGGTTACTCCTTGGCGTCACCGCTTTTCGCTTTCGGGTCTACCTTCGCCGCAGCTGCTTCGGTCACAGCTTCAGCAAGCTTGCGATCAATCAGATCCTTGCCTACGTCCGCAGCGACAGTGAACTCATCACCAGACAGCTTCGAACCAAACGGGCCAGACAATCCGGCCAGTGCTCGTACTTTCATTGGAAATACCTCAGGGGTGTGGAACGTTGGAGCACAACAGCCGAAGCATGGAGCGCTCGTTATCGGGCAGAACCGCCTCGATCAGGTAGGTGGTGGTTTTATGCACCAGGCGCATCTGGGCGACTACGTCGGAACGCGGCCTGATTCGGATCTCGGCAGTCACCAATCCGGTGAGCTGATCAGCGACAACAGCAACACGGCCGGTGGGCATGGTGATTTCTGCCCAGAGGCCTCCGCCGGGAATATCAGCCCAGTCTTCAGTAAAACCGCCGGCACCATCTTTAACTCGCTGCCGGGCCTGGAGCGTGCACCGGTTACGCAGTGGACCGGCGCGCATTACACGCCCAACCCGATTCGATACGGCGCCAACAGTGACCGAGAGCCCATCGGCAGCGCGCTAGAGATCGCGCCTACCACCACGTCTTCCCTGTTTGCGTACAGATGGCCAAGTATCAGCAAGCAAGCCGCGACAATGGACTGGGTGACCACAATGGGTTCATCGCCAGCCGTACCGTCGAGTACCGCAGCAGCCAAAGCATCAGCGTCGGCATAAAACGCCCGATTGATGTACTGGCCAGCGCTGTCCTCTGCGGCATCGAGTAGAAGCTGCACATGGTCACGATCAGCGTCATCGGCTCGGACGTGGAGCATGGCAACTGCGATATCGATAACCGACATGATCAGTCCGCCTTTTTGGTTGCCTTTTTCCCTTTGCCGCCGGCATCGAGAGTCAGGTTTTGACTGAGCGGATCGCTGGTCAGCGCCATGGCGCTGCCACTTGGCTCGTCATCAAGAGTGACAACAGCTTCGTCGCCTGACTCGTCCAGTGCGGCATAGCCTTTCTGGATCAGTTCTCGCCCGTGCTGCTCGCCCGTTTCGAAGGATCGGCCTTCGACCACAGTCACGCCGCCCAGGTACAGGGGCTTGAGAGTTTTCAGTTTCATGCTGCCTCCAATGGGGCCGCCGATCTGGCGGCCCGTCAGGGATTAGACCGCCGGGGCGAAGGTGCCGTAGATGAACGCTTCCGGACGCTTGACCGCCAGTGCAAGACGCTCTTCGCAGCGGATCGAGATCATGTTCTTCTCGAAGTCATCGGCGTTCTCGGTAGAGATCACCACGTTCGCGTCTTCACGGTCGAAGATTTGAGCGCCAGTTTGGAAGGCACCGGTGAGGAACTTGCCCAGGAATGCAGCCAGCTCAGTAGCAACAACCGGCAAACCCCACAGGGTTGGGCCAGCCAGGCTCAGCGGGTTGCCGATGATGTAACGACCCAGCGAGTCTTTGGTCAGCTCGATTTTTGCCCAGTCCGTAAAGTGCAGAACGTGTCCACTGGCGGGCAGGCGAGCCAACTGAGACTGAAGCATTGCCAAGCGCAACTGATCGATGAAAGTCAGTTCTTCCGGCACGAAAGCCGGGTCGTATGCGCTGGCCTGAGGAACGATGCCCTGCAAGTGCACACCGGTGCCGTCGCCGAACAGGATTTCGGACTCTTCAGCATATTTCAGGCCGTAGCGCATTTCAGCGTCGATGGTCGATTGCAGCTGCGCGAAGTCGTCCAGGATTTGCTTGGACGCCTTGAACATGTGCGCGATGGTAGTCACCGGAGTGATTTTGGTATCGAACACGATATCGCTGTACGGCTTGGCGGTGTTCTCCGCAACCACACGGGCTGCATTGGTGAAGCCGGTCTGCTGCACCCAGAAAATTGCAGGGGAAGTGGTACGGCCCGGTGCAATCAAATCACGGATGAACAGGCGCTGTTTGGGCATCACATCAATGCCAGGCAAACGCTGAGGCTCGACAACACCCTGTGCCACGCCTGTGCTGAGCAGCGCGGCATTTACCGGCACGCTTACACGACGGTTACCCTGGATGCTCTTGGCGAACTCGACCAGAGCCTCGCTCTTGATCACGGTGCCGCCCAGCGATTCCATCTGCTGGGCCGATGCCTGCGTAGGCAGACGGGCGAATTCTTGCTCCAGCTCACCCAACTGGGATTTCAGCTGCTTTTCAGCTTCGGTCAGGGTGTTGAATTTCAAGGCCATCTCATCGACGGCGGCCTTGGTTTCAGCGGACAGGGCGCCAGCTTTTTTGGCTTCGCCGAGGGCGGATTCAGCTTTTGCACTGAACTCGCTGGATGCCTTTTCCAGCTCGGCGCTCATTTTCGCAAGCAGTTGGGCTTGTTCGGACATTTGGAGTTTCCTTATTTGGTAGCGGCTGCCGAGAAACGTGCGAGGGCGCGTTCAAGATCGGCGATAGGTTCGGCCAGGCTGGCCAGGCTTTCGGCAGCGTCTTGCTTACCGGGTCCGACAGCGTCATGCGTGCCGGACTTGATCTCTTGAATCAGGGAGCGGCGCTCACTGCGCGGCATCCCCTGCTTGGCAAGGAGAAGGTCGAGCTTTCGAGCGGCAATCACACTGCTCTGCGCCTTCGTCCCTTCCTTGATTGAATCTGAATCGAGAAGCGAATCGGCAAACCCCTGCTCAACCGCGGCGGAGCCGCCGATCCAGCTTTCGGAATCCATGAGCTTCTGCATGGCCTTGAGCTCGCCGCCAGTGCGGGCTGCGTAGATGTCGCCCATCGCAGCGTCAAACGGCTCCATCATGTCTGCGATTTCACGAAACTGATGGCGGTTACCGGCGGCGATGGTCCAACCGTTGTGGATCATCAGAAAGCCAGATCGGGCGACCTGAATCTCATCACCGGCCATGGCAATGATCGAGGCCGCAGAAGCGGCCAGACCCAGCACCTTCACCGTGACGTGACCTTTGTACTCGCGGAGGATGTTATAGATCGCCAGCCCCTCGAACATGTCGCCGCCCGGGGAGTTGATGTTGACGGTGACGTCGGCCCCATTGATCGAGCGAAGCGCTGCGCTGATTCGCTTGGCCGTTACACCCTCCCCCGACCATGGGTCAAAGCCGATGGCATCGAGTACCGAAATGGTGTTTTTGTCGTCTTCAGCAGCAGCTTGAATGCCTGCGTTCCAGCGCTCCATGGCTTGCGGCATCAGATCAAAGGAAACGCCCGCGCACGGACGACCCGCCGGCGCTGCCGGAAGGCTTCGAATAGTCATGGGTCAGTCTCCAGGGTTGCCGGAGCTCCGGCCTTGTTCGTTCGGGGTGAGCCAGGCGGTCAACGCGGCGCGGACTTGCTCACCGCTGCCCGCGCCCTGCCCCAGCATTTCAATAGGGAGCAGGTTAGATTGCACGGTGTAGACGTCACCGCCGGGGATCGGCGGAAGGTTTTCAAGGCGACGGACCTCGTTGCGGCTCATCCAGCCATTCTGTAGGCAGATGTTGTAATAGCTCGCTCGCCCCTGGCTGTCAGCCCGGAGCAGACCTTCAACCGAGAATTCCGCGAAGTAGCGGTCGTCGCGATCCAAAAGGCAGCGAATGATTTCCTGTTCGATGTTTTCGAGCAGCGGCCGAAGGCAGTTGGTGAGGAACTGCAGGTTTTGCCCTTCTACGCTGGAAGCCCAACTGCTCTGCTTGTCCATGTGTCCCACCATGAACGGTGGCACCCGGAACCAGCGACACACCTCTTCAATGCCGTACGAGCGGGACTCAAGCATCTGAGCCGCTTCGGGGTTCATGGTGATGCCCTGGTACTTCAACCCCGCCTCGGCGACCATGATCTTGCCGGCGTTTTTGGAGCCCATGAAAGCTTCAAGGCTCTTGCGCAGATGCTCGCGCTGCTCTGGCTTAAGTACAGTGTCGCTACTCAGGATGCCGGATGCCTGCATGCCCTGAGCGAATACCTTGGCCGCCGCCTCTTCTGCCGACATCGCAGCGCCGAAGATCTCTTTACCGGTCGATACCGGCAGCATGCCGCACACGCCATCGAGGCCAAAGCCACGGATGTGCATCATGTCGTCTTCAGCAATGACCCTGGGCTGGCCCTTGACCGTGTATTTGTACTCAAGGCGCCCGTTTTCCAGGCGCTTCACGGTCATCAGCTGCGGCAACAGAGGGTCCAGCGCGACAATCCGCGAACCAACCCGGCGCTTCTCGACGAAGGCGTTGCCACGTAAGCAGATGCTGGCGACGATCATCAGCATGAAACGACCCGGCGTCATTTCAGCATTCGGACGCTTCGTTAATATTTCGTAAAGTGGGTGGTTGGTAGCAGGAATTCGCCCGCCGTCGCTGTGACGCTCGTACAGCTTCAACGGCAGCGTCGACACCGTTTCAGACAGTAGGCGAACGCATGCCCAGACCGCAGAGAGCTGCAGAGCTTTGTCCACCGTGACCGACTTGCCCGACGCCGAAGTGCCGAACCATTCTTGCCAGTACGAATCAATGGTCAAACCAACCGGCACGCCCAGCCAATTCTGGAGGGCAGATCGAACCCGCCCGGGTTTCTTATCGCGCGCCATTAAATGCCTACCATAATTGGGTTGTCGTAGAAGCCGCTGGTGTCAGGGCTGCCAGCCAGGATCATTGCGCGGTTGACGCCCATCAGCAGGGCCACCGGGCCGTCGATCTTGTTCGCGTTCTTCTCCTTTCGAGGAAAAACGTTTTCGTTTGCGTCGGGCTTGGCAGTGACGTTGCCCATCATCCAGCTGAGAATTGGGTTGCCGTCATGGTGAAACCGGCCGCTGAGGATTGCGCCGTTCAGTTCCTTCATGGCGGGTGAAAATGTCTTAACCGTTTTCGGGATTTTCACCGGTGTGTGACCGAGCGCTTCAAAATCCTGAGCGATCTGAAACGCGCCCCATTCGTCGTGCGGGATCTCTGTCAGCGCAACGTGGTTGGCATCTTCGAGCAGGTCGTCACGCACCAGATTGAAACTCACCTCGGCGCCATCGCAGCCAGTCAGGACGCCCTGATTCAGCCACTTCTGATAGCGCTCAATCACAGCCCGCTCCTTGCCGTACTGGATAGTTTCCTCAGGCAGGTAGAAGCGCGGCGCGATGCAGTAGTAGTGCAAAACGCCGTCGATCATTCGATAGAACAGGTTCACCCGGGCGCAAATGTCGGTCTTGGATGCCAAGTCGAGGCACATCAGGCATTCGGAGCCTTCGAAGTCCTCAAACGCCAGGCCAGGGTCAGCGCAGTCACTCCACGCCTCCATGTTGAAATAGGCGGCGCGGGCCGAAACCCACACATTGAGGTGCTTGGTTTTGAACGTGTTCTGAAAACTGGCGTTCTTCACCGCCTTCAACTGCTGGCTTTCCAGATACTCCTGATAGACCGAGACACCCATGTTCGGGTTGGCCTTGGCCATCACCGTTGGGTCGGTCCAGTCGTCGCCTTCGTCGATGGTCCAAATCCACCCAAAAAGCTCTTCGTCAGTCACCGTGCCTTCGAGCATTTCGACGACGCGGCGCCGCATCTCATAGCACGGGCCTTCAATGTTGCTGCCGGCCGTGGTGATGATGAACATCAGCGGCTGGAGCCTGGCGCCCATACCCGTGACCATCGTTTCGTACAGCGCAGCAGAATCGTGTTCGTGGTACTCGTCGACGATGGCGCAGCTTGGCGACGCGCCGTCGCCCGGGTTGCCAATCACCACTTCGAAGCGGCTGCCGTCGATTGGCTTGCTCATGTTTGAGGCGTTGACCTCGATGCCAGCGGCCTCCATCAGCATGGGCGAGCGAAGCACCATCAAGCGTGCCGGTCGGAAAACCTCCCATGCCTGTTTCTCAGTGGTCGCACCGCTGTAGATCTCCGCGCCGAATTCGCCATCGGCGACGAACATGCCGATGCCGACCGATGCCGCGATAACACTCTTTCCATTCTTGCGCGGGACCTCCCAGTAGCTCTCGCGAAATCGGCGTAGGCCGGAACGCTTCTTGACCCAGCCGAACGTGACGGCAAGCCCAAACTTCTGCCAAGGTTCCAGGGTGATCAGCTGCCGCTTGCGTGCCCACTCGCCTTTCACGTGTGGCATCAGCTGGGCAAGCTTCAGGTACTTCTCAGCTTTTTTGGCGTCGAATTTGTACTGGAAGCTCGCGGCCTTGCTCTTGATCAGGTCATCTATGTGCCGCTGGCAAGCCAGTTGGACATACCGGCATGCCGGTACATGACCACGAATCACCGCGCGCGCCCAGCGGTTCGCCGCTTCGACGTTCGGGTGTTTGAAGGCCATGGTTATCCATTAAGTAATGCCGAGAAGGCGTTGGCTTCGCCGGTCTTTTTCGCTCCCACAAGTCGCGTGCGGCTTGAAGGGTCGAGACCAAGCAGCGAGCCGAAGGTAACCATCTGCGCCATGGCCTCTTTCGCGGCGGTGAGCGCAGGGTTTTTGATCGGTGATCCCATCGGCGAAGTGACCACGATTCCGAACTGAACGACCGAGGCCTGTGACGCACGCCAGTTGGCATAGGCCGTACAGAACGCCTCGACGTTATGCAGATCGGTGACGCAAAGAACCTTTTCAGCCAGGAGCGCCGGAACGACCCGAGCCCACATCTCTTGTGAGTTCGGACATAGCCACTCCGGGGGGTCGATATTGGTGACAAGCTCAAAGCTGGGCTCATCTTTGTTGAGTTTTCGTTTGCCGGGATTCCCGGCCAACTCCTTGCTGGCCGTGGGTTTCGGGCGACGGCCGGAGCGCCCCTTGACCCCCGGCATTCGCTCAACTCCTGAAATTCATTTTTCGCGGGCGCGTGTAAAAGGCCAAGGGGACGGTCATGTCAACGAAAGGCCTGAACTTTTGCCCCTCCCCCTGCGATTCGTTCTCATTAGCGAGATTCGCGACCAGAACCGGCCGATTTGCCCCTTTCCGACGCCGTTTTGGCCTTGTGGCATGGGCCGCACAGGGACTGGAGGTTGTCATCGTCCTCGGTGCCGCCATTTGCACGGCTGATCACGTGGTCAACCTCGTTCGCAGACTCAACCCGACCCGACCTTGCGCACAACTGGCAAAGGTAGTGATCACGCTTGAGGATTCGAGCGCGCTGGATGCGCCAGGCATGACCGTAATTGCGGGAGGTCGTGCTGCCTGACCTGTCTTCGCGCTTACTCCAGCCAGATCGGAGATCGGCATGCGCATCGCAGTAGCCCTTCTGGTCCGCAGTCTTTACCAGCGCGGGGCAACCGAAGGAACGACACGGGCGAGCCATTGACTACCTCACAGTTGCGTTGGGCCAGATGCCCTGGGCGAATGCCAGTGCACCAGCGTGGTCGTGGTCTTCTTGCATGATCAAGGGGAATGGTGGATAGCCTGGCGCTGTAACCGACCAGGATTTCTTCATCTGTTCTGTGCCGCTGAGTAAGCAGCCTCGCAGGCCAGCCCCGCTATTCGACTGCGGTCAAGCGCTTCAGCCAGGCTTCCCGCTCTTTCGTCAGCGCTTCGACGCAAGTCGGCAAGCACTGCGGCAAGGTCGTCTCTTGTCTTGCCTCCTGCGGTAGCCGGGGCAGAACAGGACTTTCTGGCGGAAAGGAGACTGGTGATTTGCTGCTGCAGGCTGTCAGCCCGATCAGCAGCAACAGCGACAGCAGCCGTAACATGGTCAGCATTGGCTTTCGCATCGTCGGCTACCTGATCTATGTCATGGGTTACTTGGCGCTGCAGGCGCAGGGTACCTGCCAATGACGCGGCCTTGGCCTGGGCGGTGTCACGCTCCAGCGTCACGGCGACACGATCAGCCTTAACGCTATCCAGCCGCCACGCCAAATAGCCAATAGATGTCAGCAGACCGAGTGCTGCCCATACCCAGAGGGGAACAAGCTTGAGCGCGGCGGTCATGGGCTCTGCCGCTCCACCGCCTCATTGACCTTATCAGCAGCCTTGCTCGCAGTATCTGCCGCATGAACAGCGCTGGCTGACGCTGCTTCAACCTTCGACGCAGCATCAGTGGTCTTGTCCGCCAACTTGGTGAGTCGGAGATCACGCTGCTTTGTGGCTTCGTCATAGCCGCGGCGAACCTCTGAGACCTGAGCGCTATACCAACCGGCGAGCGACCACTGCGCCGCTTGGAAGCCGAGCATGGCACCACCCGATAGCAGCAGAATAGCGATCAGCCAAACCTCTACCCGACGCCACCAATGACGTGCGATGAAGTTGAGTGCGCATTTGTCCATCAGTTGATTCCTCCCAACTTGGTGCGAAGCCGAGTGATCTCGTCGCTTTGCTGGGTGACACGCTGAGTCAGCTGGGCGACTTGGCTGGTGAGGGCTTCAATCTTCCCTTCCATCCGGCCAACTGCTGCGGCGAGCTCGTTACGTTCTTTGGCGAACTGATCGGCACGTGCTTCGGCCTCCCTGCGCGCTTGGCGCTCTGAGTCCAACAGCTCGTTCAGCCGGCGGACCGTGCCAATATCGGCGTTATCCATCGCCCGATCGGCTGCGTCCCGCGAGAGAAACTTGCGCAGCCACAAGAAGCCCGCAAGCAACACCGTGCCAGTACCGCCCAGCCAGGTAGCTGTGCCTGGTCCGAGGTCAGTAGGGTCCATCCGTCACTCCAGAATGCAAAAAGCCCCGGCAAATGCCGAGGCTTGAAATCTATGTAAAGCATTGAAAAAATCTATGAATCTTCTCGGGAGGCTTTTTATCAATCTGGTGACATTGTCATAACGAGAGCCCGCCATGCCACTGGAACATCACTACCGTATCGATTACCTATTACACGGCAATTACAAATCTTTCTATGTCCGCGCGGCCACAATGAGCAATGCGGAAGCGTGGCATTGGGCGACTCTGGATGCTGGTATCGGTCAGATCCCTAAATATCGAACCGACCCAGTGCCCAAACTGAGTAAGCCTCAGGCAGAGAGACTTGGCGTCACGAACGTCGAGTGGATTCCCGCGTGAGTAGATCGCGCCCAGATGAAGTGAGACGAACTCTCGCGGCAGCATGTTCCGTGGCACCATCAAGGACCAGAAGCTCAACCTCAATCAAATGCTGGAGTAACTCTTCTTCCATCTTCCAACTTCCAGCAGCCGCTGCCATGAACTCGGCCAGGATCAAGCCTCGCTCATCGGCTCGGCGCGCTACGATGCCAAGAGCCTCAAACACCATATCCCTGTTCGCTTCCACCGTCGCTACTCGAACAATTGCAGCTGCTAACTATGCAATAAAATCGACGATAAAAGAAGAAAACCCGGCTCAAATTCGGCCGGGTTTTCTGTTTGTGGAAACAAAAAAGCCCAGCTTGGTGGCTGGGCTTTTGGGGTCTTCTCTCATAACGCGTAAGATCGACATGATGGGGTGAATTTACGGCCAATCGGCCAATTCGTCAAGCGGCGTCAAGGAATATCTGTTCCAGGTCGAAAAGCTCGGTGGCGTGAATCACTGCCGCCTCTTCCAGCGACTCAAGGCGCTTATGGATCCCAGCCCTCCAGCCTCGACGAGTCCGCTCCGGGGAGGCTGCCGGGTCCCATGTGTTCATGTCGTAGAACTCAGCAGGCAACACGATCATGTCTGTGGAGCGCTTGCCAGTCTGGACGCCTTTGAGCTGCGGGATTGCCCACGCAGTCAGCGCCTTATAAAGGAAGAGTTGCGGCGCCGGTGACGTGATGCGGCTCGCGAGACGACCAATCGAGGCCACCTTGTTCGCCTTATGCGTTGAATACTTGGCTACCAGCACGTCCCATTGAGCCGGGGCCAGCTCGCGATGCAGCAGCGCATACAGGCAGCAGTCGTAATCGAATTTGTCTCGGACAGAGATCGAACTGCCGTTGCCACCCTGGCGAAGGTCAGCATCGATCAGCTTCTGCCAGCTCTGCTTGGTGCTGTTGTCGATGTTGTCGGCGGCCAGTACGCGTACCAGGGTGCCCATCACGTCTTTATAGATGCCCATCGCTCAATCCCCTGTGTAATTCGATCCGCCGGCACCGCGGCGGTTGTTCTGTTCGTATTGCTGCTGAGCGCCTAACGACTGGGCGGCCATTGCCAACTCCAGATCGCGAGTAACGGCACGCAGTTTCATATTCAGTTGCAGCACCAATTCGGCCAGCGGAAGTGCCTCCCCTGTTTCGGCGCAGACCCAGCCCGATGCATTGCAGGTGACGCATTCCATTTCGTGGAACATGCCGATGAAAAGCCCGCTACCGCGACAGTCGTAACAGACCCGGAGCGGCTTCATTGCCCTGCGAAAGGATGGGCCGTGGCTCTTCTTCATTGGGCGCCTCGGCCTTTCTTTTGACGAAGCCAAGGACGTGACCTCTTTCCGTGCTCATACGCCTCACAATTGATGCGGGCAAGGTCCTCTGCGAAGGCCGCCCAAGCATCGGAGGCTTTCAAAATCTCGACCATACCCACCGCTACGAAGACGCCTTGATCATCGCGAACGGACAAGGTTGTGCCTGATGTCCTCATTTTTAAACCTCGCCTATGGTGGTGTTGGCAACTGCGCCAGAGGCCACGCCATCCGTGGTCTGTAGCTGATTATCAGAATCTTCGAATCTAAAGCCGGTCAATGTGTGAATGAGGCCGAAGCCTTTCCCGTCTAGATGGGCGTTCCACTTGATCAGGGCATCACGCTTGCGGTCCATAACGCCTGACTGGACGTAGACCTTCACGTTGTGGCCCATGGCGTGGTTGATCAGCAGCTCACCAATCAGGTGATCGATGCCGATGTCTGCCCAGCACGTGCGAGCCAGTTTGCGAAGGTCATGGCTGGTCCACTCGCCCTTCCCTACCCGAGCGAACACGGCACTGGCCCGGCCCTCACTGAGACCCGCACCGCCGCGACCGGGGAACAGGAACTGCCCGTCATAGCCACCGGTCTGCTGTTTGTCGCGGTACCAGATCAGCAACTGCCGCACTTGGTCTGTCAGTGGCAAGTGATGCTCGACGCCGGTCTTGGTGTTCTCGCTGGGAATGAACCACTCACGCTCGGCCAAGCTGATGTGGGACCAGCGGGCCTGCCGGGTTTCGCCGATGCGCGTGCCGTGGCAGAGCATCATCACTGCCAACATGCCGTCGTGCGGATTGGATTCGATGACCCCTGCCAGATGGTGAAGCAGATCCTGTAATTGGGTACCGCGCAGCCTGGACGCCTTGATGCCGACCTTGGCTGTTGAGAAGTCTTTGAATTTGATGTCCTTCATCGGGTTGGCCGATATCAGGCGCAGTTTGAATGCCTGACCAAACGCCAGCGCCAGCAACTGGAATGCCGATCGAACGTAGTCGATGGAGACACTTTCCTGCATCGGCCACATGAGCTGGCTGTCGAGGGTGGCTTTGTCGATGTTGGCCAAGGGTGTTTCGCCCAGGCACGGCATAAGGTGGCATTTGATCATCGACGCGCCGGTCTTCTTGCGTTTGTCCGAGAGGCTACGGTCCCGTGCGTATCGCTCTGCGAACCAGTTCAGCAGCTCGCCCGTGGTCGCCCACTTGGAGAGCGTCGAGTTGGCCCCGGCCTCAATGCGCAGTCGGATAGCAGGCAGTGCCGCGACGACCTGTTTGGCGGTCAGGTCGGGGAAACTGCCAACGAGATTCCATTTGCCTTTGCGGACCAAGTACCACGACGCCCGGGCGCGGTCCCGGGTGAAGCGCAGGTACAGGCCGCGATTCTCGACGTCACGCAGATCCCGCTCACTACCGGCGGCTTGGCGTTTGATTTCGGCATCTGTGATGCGCACGGCAGCAGTCATGCTGGCATTTCCTGCGCTTTGCGCTGCTCAGGCGCAAAGTCATCGCGCAATGGCATCAGATGGATCGGGTCAGCCATTACCCAGCCATTCGAACCGCACCACGATGTGAGCCCGTCGCCAACCACTACCCAAGCTGAGCCAACATCACCGTTCTGAACCCGCTTGCCATCACTAGGATCGCGCCATGTGCTGATTTGCTCAGGCGCCAAAAGCTCCGCCAGCTCGCATACTTTGCCAACGTTTTCCGGAGTGGTATGTGCCCCGACGATCATTGCCAGATCGCCCGACTTGAATTGATGGCTCATGGTTGGACCTCAACGTAATCAGAAATACGAACACGGACAGCACCGCCCTTGATGGTCTCGGCGCTGATCTGCAGTTGGGTTACGAAACGGCTGTCGTCGATACCCAGAGCTTGAGCCACACCGTCACGGCCGGACTTGAATGCGGCGATGCAGTTGTCATCGTCACGGCGACGGCGATCAGGCGGAATGAACTCCAGCGACAGCAGTGCACGACCTGTGGGAGCGGACAAACCAGCCTGGCGGCAAAGCAAGTAGCAGGCGCTGCGGTACGCTTTGGCCGCACGGCTCTTGGTTGCCCAGTGCGTACGCGCGTTGGGGCTGAGAACCTTTGGTGGCCACGGCAGCATCAGATCGATCATGCCGCCCCCTTGACGGTGAGGTTTCCTACCGGCTTCCCCGTGACGACATCGACAACTTCGTATGTGCTCGGCCACATCCACGCACCGTACCGCTGAGCCATACCGGCATCGGCGAACAGTGCTAGGGCATGATCAGGCGTCGACCCAAGGTCAACCTTGAATGAGCAGCAGAACACCGCAAAGCGGTAGGCATCGATCTCAGGAACAGCTAGGCGGCGATCAGGCACGCGAACCTCCACGGCGGGCGCGCAACTCGGCGAGCGCCTTATTTCCAACTTCCATAGTGATCACAGGTGCAGGTCCGGCAATCTCCGCAGCGGGCAGCGGGCCGACATCCTCGCCGCGCCAAACCTTGCAGACCTGGACCATGTAACGCTTTTCGAAGCTGACCAGACCCAATTCGCGACTGAGCAACGGCAAGCTGTGGAATCCGGCCGCTGCCGTGGCGTGATAGACCGCTGGGTGAAACCATTTCTCTTGTCCGCGCATCGCCGGGTGGCAGTTGCGCAGCGCCTGCTCGTAAGCGGTTTCAACGCTTGGCAAGCCGATCATCTCCGGCAGCGGAACGCACATGTGGACGAACTTGCCAGGACTCGGAATGAAGTCGGTGTTCTCAGCACGGCAACGGGTAAGCCCTATGTCGATCTGCTCTTGGGTGCATACCCCGTTTTCGATGAATGCCCGCAGCCAGGTCAGTTTGGAAGCGTCGTATGCAGCCTGATTCGGCCATGCCTGCCGCCACGCCGAATGGATAGAGCGAAGGTCCCGGAAAAGCTGATTGATGATCAGGCCGACAGCATCGGACTGGGATTTCTGCTCCTGAGCGTCGACGGCTGGTACTGTGTCGATGTATTCGCCTGAAACGACCCCGGCGACGGCGCGGGCAGCGATGGTGGCAACGGACCTCATGGCTTCACCCCGTTCATCCATGTTGTATCGTCAGCATCAAAGTCAGCAGCAGCCCGCGGCCGCAATGCAGTGACGTTTGAAGCAGCAGACCGGGTTCGGTTGTTCTTCACCCACTTCACCAACATGCTGACCCACTCAGCCTGGGTGTTCACCTGGCCCTTCGGCTCGTAATAGCTGGTGAAGTCGGCCAAGTCAGTGTCGGTGATCGAATCGACGGTCATGCCCTGATGCAGCGCATAGGTTTTCAGCAGCTTCGGATCTGCAACCCAATCAAGAGTCATTGCGGACGGCATCCGAGGATCGACTGCGTCATGCGCAGAGAGAGGGTGTTCTTTCTTCTCTACATCTTCTTTAGGTAACGCTCCGCTAACGATTTGAGCGTTACTTTTTCCGTTAGCAGACTTGTGATTTGCAACGCGTTTCGCCGTGAGAAGCCTGTTTTTAGCGGTCTTTCCGTTGTGCCGTTCGAAATGAGGCAGGGAGATAACGCCGTCCGCCTCGACCATCCACCCAACAGACTTCATGTGTTCGCAGAAACCGATAACGCCAACCTGACGATCCAGTAACTTTTTACTAACGCTCGGAGCGTTACCATCTTCGGTCTGCTGGTCGAACCAGCCCCATACACGCATCAACTTACCCACGACGGCATCGGGATCGATGTCGGCAAGGTCACCGATCTGGCAGACCTCGGGCTTGTCCAGGGTGGTGAGTTCAAACTTGATCCAGTCACCGGCCATTACAAAGCCTCCTGCAGCATTTCAGCGAGGCGCGCCATACCCTTGGGCGTTACCAGAGGCTGAGGAACGGCCTTGGTCTCGCCTGTCAGCTCATTGGCTTTCAGCTCGGTAAACTTATGAGTCATGTAGCCCTGATCAATCCGATCCTGCTTGGCTGTCAGGCGTTTGCGGTTTCCACGCTGGTAAAGCCAATCGCGATTGACCATCCATTCGATGAACTGGCGCGGCTTGACCTGAAGCAGCTTGGCGGCATCGGTAAGGCACACGGCGCCATGGGCAGCAGCCAAACGCTTGATCGCGGCGACCTTGGGTGCCTGGAGCTGAATGACACCGATGAGCCGTTCGTTCTCTTCCGCTTGGTCAGCAGCGAGCCGTAGCGCTTCGGGCAAGGTCGATGGAACTGCGAACTGGCGTGATGCCTGGTCTTCCAGTTCCTGCCAACGATCAATCACTCGGGCTCTGTGCTCGTCGCTGTATCCAGAAACAACAAGGTGGGTATCCCGTTCGATAAGGTCGTAAACCTCAATGGGGCGCCCGCCTGTAGCTTCCCGGCGGCTTTTACGAGGAGATCGTAAAAGCCCCTTCGAGAAAAGCCGTTCTATTGTGGCGAGCACGTCGTTGTGTCGTGCCTCTACCAGTTCGGATATTTCACGCGACGACATGACCTGACGCGTCAGATTTGACGATTGATGCAAAACTGACGAATCAGCCCTGCTATTGATCGGGGTGGATATGGTGTGCATAATCGACCTCACAAAGTGTGGTTGAAGAAGCCGGGCCGTAATCCCGGCTTTTTTGTGTCTGCGATTCGGTACTGGATGAATCACCAGCTAATCCGCTGTACTACTGCCCCCCTGCTATCGCGCTGATAATTGCCACACACCGCTTAGTTCCCGTAGGGGCTGACTTCAAGCGGCGGATTTTTTGGGGTGGGCTTCCGCCAGCAGCCATGACGCATCGAAGGGCTTTCCATTGCCCGATGCCAAGCTTGAAATTCGTTCGGCATAGCGCGTCTCTCCGGTGTACTCAGTGCGCGGCAGGCATTCGGCAGTCAGCCATTTGTAAACTGCTCGCGGGGTCAAACCGCAGGCCAGGGCAACCGCCGGAACGCCACCGGCGTCATCAATCGATTTCTTGAGCGGGCTCATGTGGCCTCCGGGTCAAATATGAACTTGCAGTACATATTATGTCGGAACTGAAAGTACATGCAACTGCATGCGATATTGAACCTATGGTTCAGATAGAAGAAATCCGCACAGCCTTCGTGGCTCGCCTCAAGAAATCCCTTTCAGCTCACGGCATTGACCAGTGGGGCGCAGGCGCTCGGCTGGCTGAAATAGCCAAGGTCACCCCAAAGGCGTCGAGCAAGTGGCTGAATGGTGAGTCGATGCCTGGCCCTGCGAAAATGCAGGCCATCGCCAATGCGCTCGAGGTAAAGATCGAGTGGCTCCAGCATGGTGCGGGCGAGGATCCAGCGCTTTCGCAGATCGCCAGGGCCGATAAACCAACCGCCACGGATAAGCAATCTGCTTCCGATATCGTTCGCGACATGCTCGCCAAACAGGGCAAAGGTCTTTCCGAGGATGCCCGTAGACGATTACTCGCGGCGGCCAGCGCTGAGGATGGTGGCGGCGCAATCGAAATCGACTACTACCGCCCCGGTGTTGCCGGGGATGAGGTGTGGATTGCGCACTACGACGTCCGCGCAGCAATGGGTGGCGGCCAGATACCGCACGACTACCCCGAGATGCTTCAGGACGTACGCGTCAGCCCGCAGCATTTACGTGAGATGGGCGTCGAGTTCACCGAGCACTTTAACCTGAAGATGGTGACGGGCTGGGGCCAGTCGATGGCGCCGACCATCAAGCACCGCGACCCGCTGTTGGTGGACATCAGTATTCGGGAGTTCGCCGGTGATGGGATTTACATGTTTTCGTGGGATGGGCACCTGTACATCAAGCGCCTGCAATGGATGGGCGACAACCAGATCAAGATGATTTCGGACAACACTAGGCATCCGCCAGAGACGATCAGGGTTGACGAGACCTACATTCAGGCGAGAGTTCTGCTGGTATGGAATGCGCATTTGGTTTGAGGCGTTGGGCTAAATCTTGCGGCGATGAATGCCTATAGTTACCACCATGGATGGCTGTCTATAATCGAATTATGAAAGATATAACGCTCTACCTCGACGGAACCACCCCAGAAAGGCTTTCTATGAAGCGCCTTGCTGAGTACCTGCGCGAGCTGTCTTCGTTCTACGGATCTGAGCCGGCAGTCCATTTCGACTGTGTCAAAGATGGATCTGCCCAGCTTGTGTGCAGGGTTGAAGATGCGTGCTATCCGGTAATCCTGAACCAGGTTCGTGAGGTTGCCAGCGGTATCGGTGGAAAACGGCCAACGCGGGCATTTCGCAAGCTCTCAGATTTCATGCTTGATGATCGAGTTGATGGATATCTTAAGGCCGAGGGAGCTCAAATCATCCAATTCCCTAAGGGGAAGCTGGCGGAACCCCCGCTTCGCGTGATTAAGAGCTCGAGCGTTCAGGGCCGCCTCTATAGCGTTGGCGGCAAGGACGCGACCGTACCTGTTCGTCTTGAGGGCGCAGATGGTGAGACGCTGTTGTGCGAGACAAACGTTCAGATCGCTGAACGACTTGCCCAACTCCTCTTTAAGCCCGTGAGGCTACAGGGTGAAGGAGAGTGGGAGCGCCGCCCAGATGGTAGCTGGAGGTTGATCAAGCTTGTGATCTCCTCCTACGTAAAGCTTGAGGACGTTGGCTTCAAGGCTGCAATCGCAAAGTTAAAAGCTGCCGGGGGCGTCAAATGGGATGACATGCCTAGCCCCCACTCGGAAATTCTGGAATCTAGGGGCTAGGGTGAAAATCGTAATAGATACCAATGTGCTTGTTCAGATTATGCAAAACCAAAGGTCTACCGATCTTCGTAACCCAGAAAATGGCGAAATTGTAGACCGTCCATTCGAGCGGGCCCTAGCGCTAGTTGATCACGTAGATGCTGTTGGGGGACTGGTCGTATTACCAGCGCCAGTGCTATCCGAGTACCTATTTGGAATTGATAAGACGGCTTTCCAGGCACACCTGGACGTGATCAATTCTGTGAAATCCATTGAGGTTGCAGCTTTTGATCAGGTTGCCGCAATCGAATGCGCGATGCTCGTAACGGACGCGGAGCAAAGGTTGATGGACCCTAACGCTACAAAAGCGAAGCTGCGGGTTGATCGACAGATCCTGGCTATCGCAGTAGCGGCTGGCGTCTCTGAGATATGGACCCATGACATAGGCCTTACAAAAAAAGCCGCGTCCATGGGGCTATCAGTGAAGTCCTTGTCCGACATTGGGCCACCTCCAATGCAGTATGGCTTCGAACCGAAAATGTGATGTTCGCAGTAAATGAACAAGGCCCGGCTAAATGCCGGGCTTTTTATTGCCTGTCAGAAAGGTGCGGCCTCCTCTTCTGGGTCATCGGCAGTCTCAAAGGGTAGATCATCCAGCGGGATCGGCTCCCATCTCACAGTCACCGCGCCGTCATCCTCAAAGGTCACGTCCAGCTCCTCAGTGGCTGATAGCACGCTCATCACCTCCTCCCATTCCCGGTCACCGTCCGTATCCAGACGATGGATTTTCACCGTGCGCCGCGCCTGCGCTATCGGGTGATTGATCATCCCTGACACGCGCAGCCCCAAGCGCTCTACCCCGGACATCTCAACTCGTACTGCTGGTTTTGCCTTTACCTGCGCCACGCTCATAAATCCTCCTTTACTGTATATACATCCAGTTTTAAGGGAGCATAGCGAACCATTGGTTCGCGGTAAATCCCCCTACAGGCATAAGTTCAATTTCCTTCAAATTTGTACTTTCTCAAAAATATGTACCTTTGGTACTTGACTCAATATGAACCGTTAGTTCATATTTACCCCATCGCAGCAATACTCCGCTCCGATAGAGGCTACCGGCCTCACCGCTCTTTAACAGCCTGAAGACAGACCCTGATTGCGATCAGGGAACAACACGCAACACGGCCTGCTTCCGTGACCGGTAATTCGGCACGCAAGGTTTGCTGAGAAAGACCACAGATTTACTGATGCCGCTTCGATGAGGCGGTATTGGAAATTGAATGGAGCAATGAAATGAGCACAGCAGTATTTGAAGCAAGTGATGAGGTGGTTAACGAGGCAGCTGCATCGTGCGCCAAGCTGCTGGAAAAGTGGTACGGCGGTGTCGATGAGGCAATAGCAGCGCTAGAGGCTGATCAGGTCGATTTGGCGGATCTGGCGATGCGCGGACACATCAAACAGCGCAAAGCAATGACAGTAGCTACGCACATGAACATTCACGCATTTAGCCGTGCAGTTCTGAAGCGGGTTTCTTGAAAATTTCGCTGGCTGGCCTTGGCGACAGGGCCAGACGGGAAGTTAACCAGGAGTACAAACAGGAGCAGCACGATGGATTCGACAATCACTTACGGAGGGTGGAAAGGAAATTTAGGGCAAGGGCTGGCACCGAGAGAGCTTCAGTTTGTTCTCTCGGTTGCCCAAGGCATGACAGCAAAAGAGATCGCCAGGATGTTCGGCGTTGCGCCGGGCACCGTAGTTAAGCGTTTGTCGAACGCCATGTTCAAGCTTGGAGTGAATCGCCAGACGGCGATGGTCGCGGAATGTATGCGGCGGCGGATCATCTCGCCCGTTTGCGTAGTGCTGGCAGCGGTGATCGCCATACACGCAATGATCGATGACCAGCCGATGAGACGGGAACGTCGGTCGAGCGAAAGGCGCATGACTGATATGCGCCCTGCTCGCCGCCCGGACACGTTGGAGTTGTACGGCTGACACTTTCACTCATGCAGCTTGGCGACAGGCTGCATCGGGAAAGTCCCCAACCCTCGAAGGTAACCCCATGTTAGGTAAATTTTTCGGCAAGAAATCTGGCGAAGCGCGCGCCGCTGTCGCAGTCATGACCAATCGCGACCTGATGCAGGCCTGCGTCTACGGCTGCTTCTACGTGGCCGCTGCTGATGGCGACCTTGAGGCCGCCGAACTCGACAAGATCGAGAAGCTGATCAGCAACGCGCCGGCGCTCCAGGGTTTCGGCTCGGAGCTGAGCAACACCATCGACCGCGCCAAGAATGACTTCCTCAACGGCGGCCCGCGCATCCTGCGCCAGAACGCTGAAAAGGAACTGAAGGACCTGGCACACAGCGCGGATGACGCCGCCACGGTGCTGAACTTCATGCTGACCGTCGCCGAAGCTGATGGCGAAATCGAGCCAGAAGAAACGGTAGTGCTGGAAAAGGCCGCCAAGATCCTGAACCTCAACCTCAAAGACTACCTGTAACCATGCTGGGCGAGCTCAGCAGCAAGGTTCGCCGCTGGGCTGCCTTCGGGTTGGCTGGTGGTGTGGTGTTTGTCGACTCGGCCAGTCACATCTTCTCAATGGTTGGTGACCTGATCCTGGTGTCGCTGCTGTTGGTTGTGCTGATGACGGGTAAGGCGAAGAAAGGAAACTGAACAACCAGCGCCACGTCAGCCTGACGTTAACTGCCCGATCCTCTCAACGAGAGCGCATCGGAGATTGATCGAAGCGTGCTCAAGCGAGCTGCAGCGCTAGGATCGCAAAGCCCCGAAAAGTTCTGAGCCGGATCTGCCGGCCAATACCAGAAACGCGGCGGGAACCAAGCAGGGGTAGCGCCCTGGTGTTTCGATCAATCTCCGATGCGGATGAGCACACACCGCGAAAGCGGCCCCCTGCATCACCCTCCCCCCAACCATTACGACCGCATCGGCAGATGCCAGGCCAGTCTCACGGCTGGGTTTGGTCACCCGTGCCTGGCATCTGGCCAATGCGGTCTTGGAGAGTTCAATGCACCAGTCAATCAGCCAGCGCCGCGCCATTCTCGAAGGCCTGCGCCAACGTTGCACCCTCTCAACCGCCGAGTTCTACGGCAAGGTTGACCGCCTCAATCCAGCCTCCCTGCCGATGTTCAGCGTGATCCCGAACGGCAACAACCAGTTCGGCGTCGTCGAGCGGGCCACCGGCGAGGTTAAACAGATCTGCACCGGTCATGACACGGCGTGCAAGTTCGCGCAGCAGCTTGAGCTGGCGCCGGCCCCTAAGAAGCCAGCGGGCTTCGGGACCATGATGCTTTACTGGACTGCCGCCCTGTCCGTGATCATCGGCCTGTTCGCCTTCTTCGGTGCGCATCCATGATCAGCACCGAGCTGAGCATGGTTCAGCACAACCGCAGCGCCTCTGAACGACTGGAGGCTGCCACACGCGAATTCTTGAGTCGGGGCGGCAAGGTCGACCAGATCGGAACCACCTACTACCGGCCGCTGACCTACAACAACGAGGTTATCCCGCCCAGCGCCAAGCTGAGCCAGGCGGCCAATTTGAACCGTGCGGCAAAGGCCCTGCAATTTGAGCGCTCGGTTGCCGAAAAGCTGGTCGCCTACATCGATATCGGCGTTGCCCAGGCGGCGAAAGACTTGGGGCTCAGCACCCGCCGACTGAACTTCATCGCGTCCAGCTACGGCGTGGTGTTCAACACGGTCAGCCATGAATCAGCGATCAAGCGTAAACGAGCGGCTGAAGCTGAGTTAGCGCCCCAGATCATCAAGATGTTCGCCGATGGGTGCAGCCAGCAGGACGCGATTAGAAAATTCGGCCTGACGAAGGACCGGCTCAGGCGAATGGCTCGGGATCACGGCATCAAGCTCCCAGGCCGTGTCGATGAGGCAGCCGACCGGAAGCTAATCGAGAGCATCACGGCTATCCGGGATCTCGGCTTGCCGCGTCGAACCTGCGCCCAGCGCCTCGGCATTGCCGGCAAGAAGCTCGACCGCATCGTCGAGATGTACGGCGTCAGCTACCCGCTACAGCGCATCCACAGATGATGCGCATGCAATCACGCGCGAACCAACGGCGACGCCCACTTCAAATTCACATACCAGCATCCGGGATCGTACCGAATGGCCCTATCAAAAAAGACGCCGGCGGATCACTCGCGGGAGTACCGGCAGCGGGAACAGCAAAAGGCCAGCAAGCTGGGGATCGAGAAGATCACGATCGACATGGCGGCCGGCGTGAAAGCCGGGATGGCCGCTGCCATGAAGCGCAACGGCATCAAGAACCTTCAGGAAGCATGGCAGAACTTGGGACTATTCCTGATGCGCGCCAGCGCTGAAGAGCAGGATCAAATGCTGCAGTCTGACAAGTCAGGTTTCGAAATCTCCAAAGAACAGTCATGTGAGTTCGTTAGGCTCAGTGTGAAGATCATCGAGAAAGACCCAGGAGATGAGGTTAGTCCACCGATTTAGCGTGGCGTGCTGCGGAGGACCGACTAGACAAACCCGGTTCCGCGTATTGGGTTACCAAGAGTCGTGCCATCCCATATAGGGTGATGAATATCCATCCCCCAGCTCTGCAGCCCAGTGATGTTGTGACACATCTGATAGCGGTGACCATCAGCAGATACCACTTCTAGGCTCACAAGCTCGTAACAGTTCTCTACGAAATCGTAGTCATCGGGGAACTCATAATCCATAGGCTGATCAAGTTCAATAATCTTTATGTCCCCTGGTGCGATGAGGAAAGCATCCACATCGCCAGACGGAATCACCGTGAACGGGACGTGGCTTCTGAGGTTTCCTCTGGTGTCGGCCCCACGGAGAAGATCGACTGACTTAACGTAAAGCGTCTGCTTGCCAGTATTACTCAAACTGTACCGAAGATGCCTGATTTGCGGAGAGACCATTGTGCTGGTTGGCGGTAGATAGTCCTCATGCCCTAGCCCCCTTTTCCATACGGCGGCGGAAAAGTTTCGCTCTAGCAGAATTAACATTGCGCCTGATGGTTTGTGAATCTGGGCAAAGTAAAAGCTCGCAAGGGAGACAACGAACGCAGCACCAGAAACGACAAACGTCACTAAATCTTTGGTTTCCAACTTCATTCCTCAATCCGGTTCCATGCCGGTCACCTGTAATACCCCACTTAACTCATCTGCGCCACCTCATCCGGTATCGGGAGGGTTGCGCCTGCAATGGAGCCCACCATGAGCAACTATAACTGCGCGTATGTACGCCAGCACTACAACGTTCCGGCCGAGGTCGGGCGGCGGGTAATCGCTAACGACGAACCCGGCGTGATCCTGGCCGACCGCGGCCAGTACATCGGCGTGGTGCTCGATAGCGACCCGAAGAAGCGCATCCGTAACTACCACCCAACTCGGGAAATGCAATACGGCGAGATGGCCGAAAATCTTCCTCTCAAAAAGTGGATGGTTCTGCCATTCAATTTTGGCTGGGACGAGCTGAGCTGGAACCGGGATGCGCAGGGATATCTGACTGAGGTCTGGGCGGCTACCCGCAATCAAGCGAAGTACCTCGCCTATCGAGAGCTTGAAGACTGCTGCGTCGACGCAAAGGCAATGTGCTTTTTCAAAGTACGCCGCGCCTAACCCAAATATCAGCCAGCGTGATCCGTACCATTCACCAAGTCTCGGCACCGGCGAAGCTCCTGCACAGCACCAGGCTTGAATTGGTCGAACCATTCAGGCGCATCATCTGCGGCCAGGTCCTCGGCCGCCAGCTCTGAAAGCTCGTCAATATCAATGCCCATGCTCGCCGCCGTTGCCAATACGGCGATGAGCGCCTGCTTCAGTTCCATTACGTGCTTGTCGGTCATCTCGGCACCCTCTGGGGTTGAGATTTGAGTTTAGGCCGGCCTCGACACGGCTTTAAATCACGTCGCTATAACGGCTAATCCGGCAATTCCAAACCCACTTCAACGAACACGCCACACCGGCGAGGATGATCTATGTCCGCTCACCAGAAGAAACACCCCTTCGATTTCAAAACCCAGTACGGCCTTGGCTTCAACACGCAAGACGATGAAATCGTTGTCGACTTCTTCTGCGGTGGCGGCGGTGCCGGTACCGGGCTGGAAATCGGGCTGGGCCGCGCTGTCACCGTGGCGAAAAACCACAGTCCGGCGGCGATCAGCATGCACACCGTCAACCACCCGCACACCAAGCACTTCACCACTGACGTGTTCGAGGGTGATCCGGACACGGAATGCGGCGGGCGCGCAGTTGGCTGGTTTCACATGTCTCCGGATTGTACCCATCACAGCCAGGCGGCCGGCGGCCAACCGCGCAAGCGTGAGATTCGTAACCTTTCATGGATCGGTCTCAAGTGGGGCGGCAAGAAGAAACCCCGGGTGATGAGCCTGGAGAACGTCAAACAAATCCTGCAATGGGGTCGATTGATTGCAAAGCGCGACAAAGCCACCGGCCGCGTGGTGACGCTTGACCAAGTTCCGCACCCAACGAGCAAAGGTAAGACGATCAACCGGGTAGCCTCACCTGGTGAGCGTGTTCCGGTCGAGAATCAGTTTTTGGTCCCTGATCCTAAACATCGCGGCCGCACATGGCTTCGTGGCTCTGCTTGAGGGCATGGGCTACGTCGTTGAGTGGAAGGTGATCAAGGCCTGTGACTTCGGCGCACCAACCAGCCGTGAGCGTCTGTTCATGCTGGCCCGCTGCGATGGGCAGCCGATTGTCTGGCCAGAGCCGACGCACGCCAAGAAACCCGCCAAAGGTCAGAAGCCTTGGCGCACCGCCGCTGAGTGCATCGACTTCAGCGACCTCGGCAAAAGCATTTTCGGCCGTAAGAAGGACCTGGCCCCCGCCACCCTTCGACGCGTAGCCAAGGGCATGAAGAAGTTTGTGATCGACAACCCGACACCCTTCATCGTGCCGATTGCTAACTGGTCTGGCGAAGCTGTGCAGTCGGCACATGAGCCGCTGCGAACCGTAACTTCTTACCCGAAAGGCGGCGCCTTCTCGGTTGTCAGCCCAGTTATCGCGCCAGCCACTCACCAGGGCAGCGATCGCATTAACGATCCAATGGAACCGTTGCCAACAGTCACTTGCGCCAATCGCGGCGAACTGACACTGATCAGCCCGGTAATGGTCGGGGCTGGCGGTCCTGAATACGCGGGTAAGCCAGTCGGCGTCGACCAACCAGCGGGCTCGCTCATGACTCAAAACCATCGCGCGCTCGCATCGGCCTACATCGTTCAGGCTGGGCACGGTGAAGGATCAGGAAAAACCAAACGACGCAGCCACGGTGTGAACGACATCTGCGGCCCAGTCGGCACCGTTACTGCCAGTGGCGGCGGACAGTCCATCAGCACCGTCTTCATGGCCCAAATGAATGGCGGCTTCAACGCCACCCACGCCAAGGGCGCTGACGAGCCAATGACAACGGTCACCAACACCGGCAGTCAGCAACAACTGGTGGCCGCGAACCTGGTGCACTTGCGCGGTAACTGCGATGCCCGCCACCTGAACGACCCGCTGCACACCATCAGCGCCGGCGGCACCCATCACGGCCTGGTGTCGGCATTCATGGAGCGTCAGTTCGGCGCCAGCGTCGGCCAGGGCTTGGACGAGCCAGCGCCAACGGTTACAGCCGGTGGTGGCGGCAAAAGCTCAGTCGTCTCGTTCAAGCTCTCCCCGGAGCATGAAGAAGGCGCGCTACGGGTCGCCGCCTTCCTGATCAGTTACTACGGCACCGAGAACATGAGCAGTTGCGACCAGCCCGCGCCAACGATCACCACCAAGGATCGCTTGGCGCTGGTAACCGTGATGGTCAAGGGCACGCCCTACGTGATCGTCGACATCTGCCTTCGGATGCTGCAACCTGCGGAGCTGTATAAGGCGCAGGGCTTCCCCGCCGACTACATCATCGACAAGGGCGCAGACGGCAAACCATTCACCAAAACCCAGCAAGTGCACATGTGTGGCAACAGCGTCAGCCCGCCTCCCATGGCGGCGATCGCCCAAGCCAACGACCCGTGGCCAAGCTGCTACGTCGACATATGCGCTGCGTAACGACCGCTGAGACTCAGCAACCCCACTACTTGCTCTTCCCGAATGCATAACCCAAAGCTAAGGTGATAATTGGGATAAACATTGCCCAGACGGATCTAATTTGCTCGATATAGTTAAAATCCTTATACGCAACTACCAAAGAGAAGAATAAAAGGCTTAGGCCGGTCCCGATGAAAAAACTCCAAGTTATGGTCATCCATACGATAGAGTTCTTTGCATTTTCACCGGTGCCTATCGTCTCAGCTATCCTTCCCGAGCTAGAGGTTTTGGCTTGGGGAGATTGCCTGCCAAATGCCCCGCCACTGCTGCCCTTAGAGTGTACTTCAGACATCGGAGCTACCTTCTTGGAAAAGCGAGTACTCGAAAACTCTCAAGGATCGAGCTTTGTCGATAACTCCAACGCGAAAACTTAGGAGAATATCGCCCCGTTCGTTCGAAGCCACGGGTATTGGCTCAATTCGACCTTCCGGCATAAGTCCATTTAAGTTATAGAGTTTTAGTTCGAGTCGATTATCCGCGCCATCAGTAGCCCATCTAGGCCCGTGCGCATCATCCAAAAAGAATACGTCGATGGGTAACCCATCAATCGTCATCTTTAAATGATCACCTACTACATGCACTATCCCAGAAGTAATGAGCTCTACACTTCCATAAAATATCTTGACGTCCAATACATCTCTCCACACATGTAGCACAAGGATCGTCGATTATGACCTGAAAATCGACAGAGATCCTACTCGTTAAGTAGCCACAGGGGTTTTGGCGATCCAGAAATCGCTTAAAGCCCAAGACGTCGACTGCCACGTGTACTACCAGATCGATTAACGACTCACTCTGCCGCAATAGTCCGGCACGGAGCATCACATGAAATCTAAGCGCCCAGCAGTACCGGCGCGCCGCGAACTGGTGAAAATCAGCGAGTTTCAGCGGCGTGTATGGGGTGAGAACGGCACGCCGCTGTGCTCCCAAGCTATCCGCAATCAGATCAGGAATGACGCTCTGCCCGGTGAACGGGTCGGAAAGCTCTGGTTCATCGACTGGACTTCATACCAAAACGCAACCGGGAACGACTTGGTTGATTCCGTGCTCAGGGGAGCCGCCTAATGTCGCCACGCCCCCGCAGCCCCAGGCACAAGGGGCTACCGCCAAATCTCTATGCCAATAACGGCGGCGAATCATTCAAGTACCGCCGACCCGACACTGGGGCATGGCACGGCATGGGCACGGATCGGCATAAGGCGGTCCAGGCAGCAAAGCAGCTGAACAGTTTGCTCATGGGGGGGACTGATTTGGTATCTGGCGTCATGGGCGGAACGCAGACCTTGTATTCGTTCCTGGATACCTATGAGCGCGAAATCCTCCCACCGCGTGAGCTGGCAAAGGCCACGCTGGCACTGTACAAGGTCCGTGCTAAGCAGATAAAGGCCGCTTTTGGTGACCAGCCCATAGACCAGATCACGATCCGACACATCGCGGAAATGCTCGACGGCATGACAGCACGTGGCGCGAACCAGACACGGGCGCTGCTGGTTGACGTTTTTAATCATGCCGCGTCAAAGGGTCTCTGCCCGGATAACCCCGCTGCGAGCACGATTCCAAAGATCGAGAAGAAGACACGCAAGCGGCACACCATTGAGGGGCTGAAGGCTATTCGCGAGGCCTCCCCGCCTTGGTTACAGAATGCCATCGACCTGGCACTCATCACTGCCCAGCGCCGAGGCGACGTGCTGAGCATGAAATTCAGCGATGTGCACGACGGCGGCCTGCACGTGATTCAGAGCAAAACAGAAAAGGCCAGTGACGCGGGCTGGATCAAATTTGCTCTTACGAAAGAACTGGCCGCGGTGATATCGCGATGCCGTGACGACATCGCATCCCCTTTTCTGATCCACCGAAAGCCAGAGCGGAAAAAACAATCCCAGGCACGGGGCAAAGAGCATTGGACGAAGGTCGAGGAAAGGTTTCTGACGAGAGCGTTCAAGGACGCGAGGGACGCTGCAGGTTGCTACAGCAAGTGGACCGAGGCCGAGCAGCCAGGCTTTCATGAGGTGCGCGCGTTGTCGCTCCACCTGTACAAGCGGGCGGGCAAGGACGGGCAAAGAATTGCGGGGCATACAACGGAGGGGATGACGCGGAATTACCAGAAAGACCACAACGACATCATCTGGTCAGAGGTAGTCGCTGACCTCGATATCAAGGAGATTTCGGGCTGACGTTTTGATTTTATTTTGATTCTGTTTTGATTATGGGGTCAGAAATGAAAACGGCTCAAACACCGTAAGTGCTTGAGCCGTCTACAGAATAAATGGTCGGGACGGAGTGATTCGAACACTCGACCCCTTGCACCCCATGCAAGTGCGCTACCGGGCTGCGCTACGCCCCGACTAGGCGTGTATCAGCTTCGCTAAGTGCGAAAACTTCGAGGAATATAACCTAAGCTTTTGAATTATGGAAGTATCTGACCGACTTCTATTTGGCCAAAACCACCAGAACGTCTTCAAGCTCGACGATCATTTCCCGGAGCAATTGCTTGTACTCCTGGGTTTCATCCTTGGGCTCTCCCGCCGTCATGCGCAACCGCGCACCGCCGATGGTGAAACCCTGCTCGTAGAGCAAGCCACGAATCTGCCGGATCATCAAAACGTCTTCACGCTGATAATACCGGCGATTACCGCGGCGCTTTACGGGGTTGAGTTGAGGAAACTCCTGCTCCCAATAACGCAGAACGTGCGGTTTTACCGCGCAGAGCTCACTGACCTCACCAATGGTGAAGTAGCGTTTGCCAGGAATCGGCGGGAGCTCATCGTTATGACTTGGTTCCAGCATATGCCTCAACTCGGGCTTTCAACTTCTGCCCTGGACGGAACGTGACTACACGGCGAGCCGTGATAGGAATTTCTTCCCCGGTCTTCGGGTTTCTACCTGGACGCTGGCGTTTATCTCGCAGGTCGAAATTGCCGAATCCGGACAATTTGACCTGCTCGTTATCTTCCAGAGCGTGCCTGATTTCCTCGAAGAACAGCTCCACCAATTCCTTGGCTTCTCGTTTATTCAGGCCCAGCTCTTCGTACAGACGTTCGGCCATCTCAGCTTTCGTCAGAGCCCCCATACGCTACTTCCTTAACGTGGCGTTTAACCTTTCCTCGAGTGAGGTGAGGATTTTATGCGTCGCCGCATTGACCTCATCGTCGTTAAGAGTGCGCGATGGATGCTGCCAGGTCAAGCCGACTGCAAGGCTTTTTCTATGCGGATCAATGCCTTTACCTTGATAGACGTCAAATAGCCTGAGGTCTGTGAGCCATTCGCCTGCATTTTCTCGAATAACCTCGAGCACTGCAGTCGCGGCGACGCCTTCATCTGCGATCAGCGCCAGGTCACGTCGGACTTCAGGAAACCGCGACAACTCCTGGAATTTCGGCATTTTACCCAGTGCAACTTCAGCCAGTACCAGCTCGAAAACGAACACTGGACGATCCAGTCCCAAGGTTTTCGACAGTTCAGGGTGAATGGCGCCAACATAGCCGACTTCACGGCCATCGCGTTCGATGCGGGCAGTCTGACCAGGATGCAGCGCGGGGTGTTTACCCGGCATGAATGTGAAGGCATCCAGCGCACCCGCGAAACCCAGCACCGCTTCAACATCAGCTTTGACGTCAAAGAAGTCGACAACGTCGCGACCTTGCGCCCACCCTTCGGGCAGTCGGCTACCGCACACCACACCCGCCAACATCGGCTCTTGCTTCAGGCCGTCCAGCTGACCGACGAAACGCAAACCACTTTCAAACAGGCGGACACGATCCTGCTGACGATTGAGGTTGTGTTGCAGAGACTTGACCAGACCCGGCCACAATGAAGCGCGCATTGCCGCCATGTCATTGGAAATCGGGTTTGCCAGCATCAGCGGCTGAACGCCGGGACTGAAAAGCTCGAACTGTTTAGGGTCGATGAAACTGTAGGTAATGGCTTCCTGATAACCACGAGCCACCAGCAAACGGCGTAGTTCAGGCAAGTCACTGCGGGCTTCAGCCTTGGCCTGCGGAGCCAGACGCGCCTGGGGGTAACGAACCGGCAGACGGTTGTAGCCATACAGACGTGCCAGCTCTTCAATCAGGTCAACCTCAAGGCTGATGTCGAAGCGATGACTTGGCACTTCAACCTGCCACTGCCCTGCTGCTACAGCGGAAACGCTCAGGCCAAGGCCAGTCAACAACCCCTCAACTTCAGCAGGGTCCATTCTCAGACCCAGCATCTGCTCGATACGCTCAGCACGCAGAGTGACCGGGGCAATGGCAGGCAAATCTTTTTCGCTGACAGTTTCAATCACGGGGCCAGCTTCGCCACCGGTGATTTCCAGCAACAGGCCAGTAGCTCGTTCCATTGCCTTTCGAGCCAACTGCCAGTCGACACCGCGCTCGTAACGGTGCGAAGCGTCGGTATGCAGCCCATAAGAGCGGGCTTTGCCAGCAACAGCAATCTGATCGAAGAAGGCGCTTTCGAGGAACACGTCACGGGTTTCGCTGGAAACTCCGCTGTGCTCACCACCCATCACTCCGGCGATGGCCAAAGCGCGCTGGTGGTCAGCAATAACCAGGGTGTCCGCCCGCAGGGTGACTTCCTGGCCATCCAGCAGAACAAGCTTTTCGCCCTCTTCTGCCATGCGTACGCGAATACCACCGTTGATCTCTTTCAGATCAAACGCGTGCAGCGGTTGACCGAGTTCGATCATCACATAGTTGGTGATGTCGACAACGGCATCAATGCTCCGAATATCGGAACGGCGCAGGCGCTCAACCATCCATAGCGGCGTTGGTCGCGACAGGTCGACATTGCGAATGATGCGCCCCAGATAACGAGGGCAGGCAGCGCTGGCCAACACGTCAACCGGACGCACTTCATCGTGAGTGACTGGCACTGCGGCGACAGCCGGGACCGTCACCTCAGTTGCGTACAGCGCGCCGACTTCCCGGGCCAGGCCCGCCAGTGACAGGCAGTCGCCGCGATTTGGCGTCAGGTCGACTTCGATGCTGGCATCATCCAGCCCAAGGTACTCACGAAAATCATGCCCCACCGGTGCATCGGCAGGCAGCTCCATCAGGCCGTCATTGCCCTCGCCCACTTGCAGCTCGGACTGGGAGCACAGCATGCCGTTGGATTCAACGCCGCGCAGCTTGGCTTTTTTGATCTTGAAGTCGCCCGGCAGCTCGGCACCGATCATGGCGAACGGGATCTTCAGGCCTGGACGCACGTTCGGTGCACCGCAGACAACCTGGAAGGTTTCCGAGCCATTGCTGACCTGACAGACGCGCAGTTTATCGGCATCCGGGTGTTGCTCGGTGCTCAGCACTTCGCCGACGATCACGCCGCTGAATTCACCAGCAGCCAAAGTGACGCTATCGACTTCAAGGCCGGCCATCGACAGACGAGCAACCAGCTCGTCCCGGGACACTTGCGGGCTTACCCAGCCGCGCAACCATTGTTCACTGAATTTCATCCTGCTCTCCAAAAAAGTTCGTTACGGGCGACCCCGGTGCTCTGCGATGGCGGCCTCTTTGGCTGCCCATCGCCAAGCGCCTCAGCGAAATTGCGCGAGGAACCGCAAGTCGTTGTCGAAGAACAGACGCAGGTCGTTCACGCCGTAACGCAGCATGGCAAGGCGTTCCACACCCATGCCGAAGGCAAAGCCCGAGAACTCTTCCGGATCGATGCCGGACATACGCAACACATTCGGGTGAACCATGCCGCAGCCCATGACTTCCAGCCAACCGGTTTGCTTGCAGACACGGCAGCCTTTACCGCTGCACATCACGCATTCCATGTCGACTTCAGCGGATGGCTCGGTGAACGGGAAGTACGAAGGGCGGAAACGCACGGCCAGTTCTTTCTCGAAGAAGACCCGCAGGAACTCTTCGATGGTGCCTTTGAGGTCGGCGAAATTGATATCGCGATCAACCAGCAGGCCTTCGACCTGATGGAACATAGGCGAGTGGGTAATATCGGAGTCGCTACGGTACACACGGCCTGGGCAGACAATGCGGATCGGCGGCCGATGCGATTCCATGGTGCGGACCTGTACCGGCGAGGTATGGGTGCGCAACAGCATGTTCGCATTGAAATAGAAGGTGTCGTGCATCGACCGGGCCGGGTGGTGGCCTGGGATGTTGAGCGCCTCGAAGTTGTGGTAATCGTCTTCAACTTCAGGGCCTTCGGCAATGCCGTAGCCAATGTGGGTGAAGAACTGTTCGATGCGTTCCAGAGTACGGGTAACTGGATGCAGACCGCCTGAGGTCTGACCGCGACCGGGCAGGGTTACATCAATGGACTCGGCGGCGAGCTTCGCGGCCAGATCAGCGCCTTCGAACAACGCTTTACGGGCATTGAGAACCTCTGTGACACGCTCCTTGGCGACGTTGATAAGCGCGCCAACTTGTGGCCGCTCTTCTGCCGGCAAATTCCCCAGGGTCTTCATCACCTGAGTCAACTCGCCCTTCTTGCCAAGGTATTGAACCCGGATTTGCTCCAGGGCATTGATATCTTCAGCGCTCTGCACAGCCTCAAGAGCTTGCGAGACCAGCGCGTCCAGGTTTTCCATGTACAGACTCCAGATACGAAATAGGGGAAGAGCTTTAAGGCTCTTCCCCTATTTATGACGTTTAACACCGGGCTCAGAAAAACTGAGACCCGGTGATTGTCGGGGACTTAGGCCAAAGTGGCTTTAGCTTTCTCGACAATCGCAGCAAACGCCGCTTTTTCGTTCACTGCCAGATCAGCCAGAACCTTACGGTCGATCTCGATCGACGCTTTTTTCAGGCCAGCGA
>Ga0247814_10000338_pt1 | contig 38862 bp, 34 predicted proteins | sample UWRJL179409R1_FD_179947 | JGI IMG/M metagenome (GOLD analysis project Ga0247814, IMG submission 179947) | Plant litter microbial communities from Arlington Agricultural Research Station in Wisconsin, United States - UWRJ-L179-409R-1 | ecosystem: Environmental > Terrestrial > Plant litter >... | reverse complement strand
CCAAATATCCCGTACCGGTAGCGGCATTTTCGGCGGCTAATGTTTGCCAAAATTTTACTACTGAATTTATTGATTCATCCACTATCTCATCTGGTATTATCCAATCTTGGGCTTGGAGTTTTGGATCGGGCGACAGTTCTTCTCAATCCACACCCACATATATATATGATACCACAGGAACCTACAATATTACATTATCCGTAGTTTCTGAATTCGGATGCTCAGATACGGCTTATGGAACTACGGAAGTATATCCATACCCTACGGCAGCATTTACAACTGTTCCTCCAGCCACTACCACACTCCTCGAACCGGAAGTACTTTTCGTGGAAACGTCTACCGGTGCTGAATCTTGGTTATGGACGGTGGGAAACTCGGGTACATCCAACAATCAAAAGCCAATATGGACATTTGAAGCCACCGGCACCTATTTGATCCATCTATTGGTAACCAATGAGTTTGGCTGTACCGATGAAGCAAAAAGAGAATTTATAGTAACACCTGCCTATAATTTCTTTGCACCTAATGCTTTCACTCCATTTAACGGGGATGCCGTAAATGAATATTGGAGAGTATATACGATGGGGTTAAAAACGATGACCTTAAGGATTTACAACCGTTGGGGCGAGCAGTTATATGCCACCCAAGATCCTTTATTTTTATGGGATGGAACGTATAATGGAAAAAGACTTCCGGTCGATGTATATATTTATAAAGCCGATGTTCGCGACATGGAAGGAAAACAGCACGAATACTACGGATCAATCTTGATTCTGGAATAGAAATTGCCAATAGGATTTGTTTTTTATTAATTATCCGTTAAAATAATAGCGTAATGGCTCATTTGACGGGAAAAGGCTAGGATTTTGATTACACTTGCCTAAAATTCAAACATGGGAAAATTCCGACTCATTTTAGCATCGATTATCGCATTAAATTCTTCCCTTGTTTTTGTAAATGCCCAGCCATCCCAAGATAAGCAGATACTTGTTTCCACATCCAAAGGAGATATAAAAGGTGTTTTTGAGAACGACGTGTATGTATGGAAAGGTATTCCATATGCCGAAGCGCCCATAGGTCATTTTCGTTACAGAAACCCCGAACCCAAAAAATCTTGGGCAGGAACGTTTGATGCTACCCAATTCAAAGCTGTTTGCCCGCAGGAGCCGGGTATGCTTACCCATGGTGAGAAACAGAATGAAGATTGTCTCTTTCTCAATGTATGGACACCGGCCGCCGACAATAAAAAACGCCCGGTCATGTTTTGGATCCATGGCGGTGGTTTCATGAGCGGTTCTGGATCGTCGGATTTATATGATGGATCCATATTGGCAAAAAAAGGGGATGTGGTTGTCGTCACCATCAATTATAGATTGGCGCCTTTAGGACTTCTGTATTTCAAAAATATAACAAAAGACAGTGAGGGTTTCCAAAATAATTTGGCCATCAAAGACCAGATTATGGCTTTGACCTGGGTAAAGGACAACATAGCTTCATTCGGGGGCGATCCCAATATGGTCACTATTTTTGGAGAATCAGCCGGGGCCCGTAGCGTATTGGCGTTATTGGGTGCACCATCGGCAAAAGGCCTTTTTAAACGTGCCATAGCCCAGAGTGCCACACCTGATTTTAGTTGGACGCCGGAGCAGGCTACGGCTATTACCCAAACATTTTTGGAAATACTCCATATACCACAGGACAGCCTTGAAAAACTCAGAAGCATCCCGGTGGATACGCTTCTGAAAGCCATCAACACGCTTGACAATAAATTGGTGGGCCAAAAAGGTTGGAATAGGGTATTTACACCGACCATCGATGACGAAAAAGCATTATATGCATCAGAAGATGCAGAACCTAGTACGGTTGATTTGTTGATCGGAACCAATATGGATGAATCCAACCTGTTTACTACTAAGCAGATGGGGATGATGCCGAGAAGAGAAATCGGACTTAAACCATATTTTTCAAATTTGGATAGCCAACAGGTAAAACAAGTAACCGGTTCATATAAAAGTTATCCGCGTACGAAAGCCATCCACAGGCTTTTGACGGATGCCATATTCAGGATTCCATCCATTGAATATGCGGATAAGCAGTCACAATCTGCCCATGTGTATATGTACCGTTTCGATTGGTGTTCATTTCCTTTGAAGATGGTCGGTTTACGATCGTTCCATGGATTGGAAATGCCTTTTATTTTTGGCAATTACAAGGCGGCTTTGGCCAAGAAAATGTTGGTGATGTCCAGCAAAAAGAAGGTTACGTCATTATCTGAAAAAATGCAGCAGGCTTGGATTAACTTTGCCAGGACGGGAAATCCGAATAATACCAACAACCCGACTTGGCCAAATTATACATCGGAAAACCGCGCCACTTGGATATTCGACTCAAACAATTATCTGGAAGTTGATCCCGACAGTTTAAACCGGAAAGCGTGGATAGGCATTGACTTTCAACCTTAATTAATTCGGTTTAGGTTTGCTTTACCAAACCGTTTTTCGCGTAGCTTTGCCCCCAAATTCAAATTGGATGGACAAGGTATCGCCCGCTATTGCTTTTGACAGGAATGGTATTTCAGACAAAGAATTGCTTCATATATACGAGCAGTTGTTGTTGCCCCGCCTCATTGAGGAAAAAATGTTGGTGCTGCTTCGTCAGGGCCGTATTTCCAAATGGTTCAGCGGTATCGGTCAGGAGGCCATTTCGGTAGGTGCCACGTTGGCTTTACATGCGGATGAATATATCCTGCCGATGCACCGCAACTTGGGTATGTTTACCGGCCGCGGAATGCCAGTATGGCAATTGGTGGCCCAATTCCAGGGAAAAATCACCGGTTTTTCAAAAGGCCGTGAGCGTTCATTTCACTTTGGCAACAACGATTACCATATTGTAGGGATGATTTCGCATTTGGGTCCACAGTTGGGTATTGCCGATGGAATTGCCTTGGCCTCCAAACTCAAGAAAGAAAAGAAGGCCACCTTGGTGATTTCCGGCGACGGCGGAACCAGCGAGGGCGACTTCCACGAATCGTTGAACGTGGCCGCCGTTTGGGATTTGCCCGTTATCTTCATGATCGAAAATAACGGATATGGACTTTCCACACCCAGCAATCAGCAATTCCGTTGCGAATACATTTCGGACCGCGCCAAAGGATATGGTATGGAATCGGTGATTATTGACGGAAATAATATATTGGAAGTATATTCCACGGTAAAACGATTGGCTGAATCACTGCGCGAAAACCCGCGTCCCGTTTTGTTGGAATGTCTTACTTTCCGCATGCGTGGACACGAAGAAGCTTCGGGAACCAAATATGTGCCGCAGGAACTGTTTGATGTTTGGGCCAAAAAAGACCCAGTGGCCAACTACGAGCAATTTCTATTGGAAGAAGGTATTTTGACCGAAGACGAAGTGATTGAACGCCGTGCCGTCATCAAAAGAGTAATAGCCGAGGACGTGGAGAAGGCATTTGCCGAACCGGCTCCGATACCGGAATCATCTGCCGAAGTGGAAGACGTATATGCGCCTTATACATACAAAGAAACAAAAGCCGGAAACCAAACCTCCGAAATGCGTTTGGTCGATGCCGTAAGCGACGGTTTACGCGAAGCCATGCGCAAGCATCCGAATTTGATATTGATGGGGCAGGACATTGCCGATTACGGTGGTGTATTTAAGGTAACGGAAGGGTTTACCGACGAATTTGGCACGGAACGCGTACGTAATACGCCATTGTGCGAAAGTGCCATCGTGGGTTCTGCGTTGGGTTTGTCCATAAAAGGTATGAAGGCCATGATGGAAATGCAGTTTGCCGACTTCGTGACTTGCGGCTTTAACCAGATTATCAATAATTTAGCCAAGATACATTACCGTTGGGGGCAAAAAGCCGACGTGGTGGTTCGTATGCCCACCGGGGCGGGTGTAGGCGCGGGGCCATTCCATTCGCAAAGCAACGAGGCTTGGTTTGTACACACGCCCGGTCTAAAAGTGGTTTATCCGGCATTTCCGGCAGATGCCAAAGGATTATTGTTGGCATCCTTCGAAGATCCAAACCCGGTGATGTTTTTTGAACACAAAGCACTCTATAGAAGTATCTCGGGCGAAGTACCAGCTGGATATTATACCATAGAAATAGGTAAGGCCGCCAAGATAAGAGATGGCAAACAATTGACCATCATTACATATGGGGCTGGCGTTCACAAGGCATTGGAAACATTATCAAAACATGCGGATATTGATGCGGAATTGATCGATTTGCGTACGCTGCTTCCTTGGGATAGGGAGACCGTGTTAGAATCAATCAAGAAAACCGGTAAGGCCATCATTTTACATGAGGACACTTTGATTGGCGGTATAGGCGGTGAAATATCTGCTTATATCCATGAAGAAGCATTTACTTATTTAGATGCACCGGTGATGCGCTGCGCCTCCTTGGATACGCCGGTTCCTTTCGAGCCGGGCTTGGAAGCCAATTTTTTGCCTTGGAAAAGATTCGACGAGATGTTGTTGAAGCTGGTGGAATACTAACATAAACAAGTATTTTGGACTAATTCTAACCTGAAGTGTCGCCTTCATTAGGTTACCGCATTTTCATGATTAGATAGCGCTTTATGTTCTGTTTAACAAATTTCGGTTATATTGCCGGAAAATGTTAAACAATATTACCCCATGAAATTTCGCTCCCTAGCGCTTGTTTTATCATTATCCACTTCCCTTTTTTCCCAGTCGCCACATAAAGTTGCCATTATCGGTGGTGGAATGTCCGGTATTTCTGCGGCTTATCATATCCATGAGATTGATCCGCAGGCATCGATCACCATTTTTGAAAAAGAGAAACTGCTGGGTGGAAATGCCAAAACCATTCTCACCGCCAACGCAAAGAAGGAATTTATACAGGTGGATGCAGGTCCCCAATATTTTACCGAAGGGCCTTGGGATGAATACCTGAAATTTTTGAAAGCCAACGGGGTGTATGACGAAAAAAAAACATCTGAGTTTGTGGGCTCCATATCTATACAAAACGAAGGCTCAAAACGTCCGATTTTGATTACGCCCTTGAAAGGTTCTTTCCGTGGTGAGAGGTTAGGCAAATTGTTGAACCTCAAAAAGTTTTTTGATATTTCCCATGCTGTCTACAACAATCCCAATTCAAAACACGAAAAGGCCATCGGTTCTTGGGTAAGGGACCTGGACCTGGACATGGATCTGGAGTTTAAGCAACAGGTAGTATTGCCTTTTTTGGCGGCCTCCTTAGGAACCACCATTTCTGAAATAAAGCAAACTTCCACGGCGGATATCGTTAAATTATTCGCATTTAGAAAACCTTCCAGCAAAAGCACCTACAAGGTGATGCATGAAGGGATGGGGACGCTCATTCAACGCATCGGCAAAAAATTGGAGAACAAAAATGTACAGATCCGTTGTGGGTCTCCAGTGAAGGGGCTGTCTATGCAGGCCGATGGGAAAAGTTTGGTTACGTACTCCCAAACGGATATCTCAAAAGAAGAAACATTTGATTTTGTGGTGATGGCCGTTCACGCAGATCAAGCGGCTAAGTTGGTAAAGGAAGACGTAGGGTTGGGGCAGATTTATTCAGTTTTGAAGGAGTTTGAATATTTTAAGGCCCGTATTGTGTTGCATAGCGACCCGTCTTTGGTTAACAATGAAAGGCCGGCTTTTTTGAATGTACTGACGACTATCGATAACCAGATTGCCGCCAATACGATGAATTTGGGAATGATTGATGAGGGGTATGAAGGGATTTATAAAAGTTGGCTGACTGAAGAGTTGGCGATGAAGTTAAAAATAAACGGAAAATTTATCCATGAAGAAATATTCTGGCATCCACTCATCACACCGCAATTCAACCAGTCCCTATTGAAATTAAATAAATTGACCGATGAAATAAAAGGATTATGTTTTGCCGGCGGTTGGTCTCAAGGATTGGAAACACAGGAAACTGCAGTGGTGTCCGGGATAAAGTCTGCCGAGAAATACAGGAAGTTTATCGTCAATGAATAGCAGATCTAAATTTATAGAACAAAAAAGGCCATGAATCCATGGCCTTTTTTGTTCTATTTTAATCGTATATCATTTGATATATCGGAAATCGTGTCCGTTTTTCAGTTGCAAAATAAACTCATGCATCAGGCGGATCACGTTTTCTACATCGTGTAGGTTAACGGTTTCGACTGTGGTATGCATGTATTTCAAAGGTAACGAAATCAAAGCTGAAGCCACGCCCTCGCCCGAATAGGCAAACGCATCGGTATCGGTACCCGTGCTACGTGATACTGCGGCACGTTGGAAAGGAATTTCTTTCTTTTCGGCCGTTTCGATGATCATATCCAACAGGTTGTTTTGTACTGCCGGGCCGTAAGTCAACACGGGCCCTTTGCCGCAATGTTGTTCGCCTTGTTCCTTCGGGTCGTACATAGGCGTGGATGTATCATGACAAACATCGGTGATGATGGCCACGTCCGGTTTGATCCGGCGTGAAATCATTTCCGCACCGCGTAAGCCGATTTCTTCCTGAACGGAATTGACAATATACAGACCAAACGGTAATGCCTTCCCGCTTTCTTTGATCAAACGGGCTGTTTCGGCAATCATGAATCCACCGATTCGGTTATCCAATGCCCGGCCTACCAAGAATTTTTCGTTCAGGTAAATCACCTCATCCTGGTATGTAATCACAGAACCTACGTGGATTCCCATTTTGAGCACTTCCTCACGGCTTTCGGCGCCTACGTCTACGGTAATATTTTTTACCTGTGGCGTTTCTTCCTTCTCCGGTTTACGTACATGGATGGCTGGCCATCCGAACACTCCTTGCACGATTCCTTTTTTTGTGTGGATGTTCACACGCATCGAAGGGGCTATCTGGTGGTCGGAACCGCCGTTGCGGATGACATAGATGAGCCCTTTGTCTGAAATATAATTCACATACCACGAAATTTCGTCGGCATGCGCTTCAATCACTACTTTGTATTTGGCGTCCGGGTTAATGATTCCTACGGCGTTGCCGTATACATCGGTAAAATGGGAATCTATATACGGGGCAATATAGTCTAACCAGATTTGTTGTCCTTTGGACTCGAACCCGGTGGGTGATGCATTATTGAGATAAGTTTCAAGAAATGCTTTACTTTCTTTACGCATAGAAGAGGGGTTAAGGTTAATTTTCGCCGGTGAGCTCGAAGCGGTAAAATTCCATCACCGGATTAGCCAATAATTTGGAGCATGCCTGTTCTACGGCAGCTTTGGCTGTCGCTTCGTCAGCAGCTTCTACACGCAACGTAACGTGTTTGCCCACACGGATTTCGGAAACGTTTTCTATTCCCATGTTTTTGAGTCCGCTGCCTACGGCTTTACCTTGCGGATCCAACAATGCCTCCAAGGGCATGATATCAATTTCGGCTTTGAATTTCATTGATGCGAAAATATATGAATGATAGTATAAAATACAATGGAAAAATAATGGCTGCGGCGGCAAATTTAAGCAAAACCGCCAACACCACGGAACCAACCAAAAATGAGATTTTAATCCACTCCCTCTTTTTACGGTAAGTCTTAAATTTTAGGGCCAACAAAGGAATCCTGGAAACCAACAGCAACGACAGTATTACAGCAACGATTGGGATAGCGATGTGGTAATAGGCAAATTCAAACTTTGCATTGTATATCCAGCATACCACGGCACCTATAAAAAGGGCATTGGCCGGTGTGGCTAACCCCTTGAAATGTTCGCGTTGGGTTTCGTCCAAATTGAATATGGCCAACCTGAAAGCCGAAAAAACGGGAACCGAAAAGGCAAAGTAGGCAGGCCATTCAGGACCTACCACGACTTGCTTGTATAGCGTAAACATCATTAAACCGGGAAGTACGCCGAACGTTACCACGTCGGCCAACGAGTCCAATTCCTTGCCTAAAGGCGAAGCGACTTTCAGTAACCGTGCCGCAAAACCGTCAAAAAAGTCAAATACCGCAGAAATAATCATGCAATAAAAGGCATGATCCAGTTGTGGTTCAGGTTGAAGCGCGAGTGTGATTCCCAAAACGCCAAAAAAAAGGTTGCTTGCCGTAAGGACGTTAGGAATATGTGATATGATTTTCTTCATGGAATACGCACCGAAATTAACCAAATCCCCCGTGCGGGAAGCCACATTAGACGAAAAAGTGATGGCTATAGATTAAAATTTCTATGCCCAAATCCGCATCGTTCGTTTCAACGTATTGTTATTTAGGTGGATAGTTCTTTTCAATAGCGGCCATACACTGAAAAATAATCATTTGCACATAATACCTAAGTACACTACTTTTGGTGAGCTCTTATTTCTAAATGAAGTCATACGCTTTTTTATTCTCTTTTTTTATTGGAGTTTCGGCCCAAGGCCAGTTCAACAAATATGCAAATGCCTATTTAGATATTGGCGTAGGGGCAAGGGCGTTGTCACTTTCCAATGCGTATACCCATTTGGCGCAAGATAATTCTTCCATCTATTGGAATCCGGCGGGGCTTACCGGCATCAAAAATTCCGTCGATGTGGGATTGATGCACAACGAACATTTCGGAGGAATCGTGAAATACGATTACGGCGGTTTGGGCATCAAAATCAACGACAAAAGCGCCTTGGGATTTGGATTGATCCGGAGTGGAGTGGATAATATTCCGAATACATTAGAATTGTTGGACGCCGACGGGAATATCAACTATGACCGGATTACTTCATTTTCGGTAGCGGATTATGCGGTCATGTTGAGCTACGCGCGAAAATTCCCGAAAATAGGCTTGTCCTACGGAGCCACTGCCAAGGTACTTCACCGTAACATCGGTAAATTTGGAAAGGGTTGGGGTTTTGGTATAGATTTGGGGGTGCAGTACCAACGGAAAAATTTGTTTGCCGGCGTCATGCTTCGTGATATTTCGACGACCATCACCAACTTTACTTACAATACCGAAGAGTTTGAGGAGGTATTTGCGGCCACGGGGAATGAAATCCTGCGTAAGACATCCGAGATTGCGGTTCCCAAAATTTCGTTGGGCTTCGGTTACAAGATAAATTTCGATAAAAAACAACGTTTCCATGCCACGCCATCAGTCGATTTGTTATTTACCACGGACGGTCGGAGGAATACCCCCGTTTCGTGGGATCCCATTTCGATGGATCCGCGTTTTGGACTGGAGATAGGTTATAAGGATATTGTTTTCATCCGTGGCGGATGTGGCCAGATTCAGCAGATGGAAGAAGTTCCGGGCAAGAAGGTATGGTTGGTAAAACCCAATATAGGTGCCGGATTCAGGGTGAAATCAATATTTATAGATTATGCCTTGGCTTCAGTCGGCGATCGCTCCGTCTTTCTTTTTTCACACGTGTTTTCACTTCGTATCGGATTCAATGTGAAGAAAAAGAATAAGGAAATCCCACTGCCGCCCGCCACCCCTAATCCTACTACACCATGATGGGACCACACATAAAACAAATCGGTTTGTACAGGATATCACTCGCTTTTTTTATCACGCTTTTTACGGCTTTCGAGGTTAGCGCACAAAATCCATTTGGAAACGAATGGATCAATACCGACGCCAATTATTACAAAATTCCGGTGATGGCAGAGGGTGTCCATCGTATCAGTTATACTACGCTGATGAACTCGGGTTTTCCTATGGGAACCGATCCTCGTTCGTTTAAGATGTATGCACGGGGAGTTGAAATTCCCATTTTCGTTCAAGGCGAGCAAGATGGTGCCTTTTCGTTGGGCGAATTCATCGAATTTGTAGGAATTCCCAACACTGCAGCGTTCGATAGCTTGTTATACAGCGTAACCGATGGTCAGCCGAACCTTAAATACAGCATGTTTTCCGATACCATCCATTATTTTTTGACGTATGGCACAAACATTACGGGCAATAGGAGGTTTACGGTGGAAACCGACCAAAACACGGGAGCTTATGCCGCTTCTCCATACTATACTGCGCAAATAAGCCAAGGTTTTCAGAGTAACTACCATACCGGCCCATATTATACAAACAACACACAAGACCCATTTTATTTGGGTGGAGAAGGATATACACGAATCTTCGAAGGTCCGGATACATACACACAACCGTGGAATACGTTTATGTCGTCGCTGCAATCTACGATATACAGTGGTGGGCCTGATGCAAAACTCAAGGTAAGGATAGCCGGTGCAAACGATCCGGTATCGAGCACCGGGATATATGATCACAGGTATATACTTTCGTTTGGTAATGCATCCTTGGATACTTCTACCACCTCATTTGATTTTTCTCGCATACTTCTCACTTCATCAGCGGCGGCATTACAGGCTTCGGGTAATGCTTTCGTGATACAGTTTTTGGGGACTTACGCATCCAACACCCGAAATGGACTAGGTTATATAGAAGCCGAAATTCCACAAACGTATGCACTAGGCAACAGAACGAGACATAGAATGTTAATTCCCGATAACCCTTCTGGAACCAAATACACATTAAACATAACGGGTTTTAATGCCGCGGGAACGGCCGTCAGAATTTATGATATCACGAATGGCCGTCGTATTAATCTGCAGGGCTCGGGATCTTCATTCAATGGTGTTATCCCAAACGGGAACAGCGTGAAAAACTGCTATATCGTTTCTGACGCTTCGTTGATCAATGTAACGGCTGTAGCACCAATCCAGTTCAAAGATTCACCTACCGGAAAGTTTAAGGATTTTAGATCCTCATACAAAGATTATAATTACATCATACTCACGGTTTCCAAGTTTTGGAACGAAGCCCAAAGTTACGCCGCATTCCGTCAGTTGACGGGTTATAATGCCTTGGTGGTGGATGCCGAACAGCTGTATTACCAGTTCGGGTACGGCATTCCGAAACATCCGCAAGCCGTGAAGAATTTTCTGCGTTTTGCATTGACATATTGGGCGCAAAAACCGGAATTTTTATTCATTATCGGTAAGGCATTATATCCTACGGCCGTAAGAAATTCGGTGGTCAATTATTCAGCCAGTACGGTTCCTGCGGTTGGTTATCCCCCGGCTGATAATTTATATGGATATAATTTAGGGGGAAATAAATTACAGGATATTGCCGTTGGTCGGTTAAGCGCCAGCACACCCGCGCATGTATCCGATTACCTACAAAAGGTGATGGAGCATGAATCGACGGGTATGTTGCCATACACCAAGAATATTCTCCATTTCGGAGGGGGGGGCAACGTTTCCGAAACACAAATATTATCGTCGTATTTGAACAGTTACGAAAACATCATTGAAGATACTTTGTACGGTGGCCATGTCTCCACCTTTTTAAAATCATCGAATGTTCCATTTCAGACTACCTTAGCCGATTCTATCCGTAATTCTATTAATCGGGGAGTAGCATTGATGACCTTTTTCGGTCATGCATCGGGCACTGGTTTCGATGTGTATGTAGATGATCCAGCTACTTACCAAAACAAGGGCAAATATCCGTTAGTCATTGCGAATTCCTGTTATTCGGGCGATCTTTTTCAAGGTTATGAAACCACATCCGAGAAATTTGTGCTACAAAGCGATAAGGCCGCTTGGGGATTTATTGCCACCGTAAGTACCGGTTTGCCGCCATTCCTAAATATATATAACCGGGCTCTTTATCAGCATATATCATACAAAAGTTATGGAGAACCGGTGGGTGTTTGTATGAAACGTTCGGCCAATGAGGTATATGCACAATATCCCGGAAATGTATTTGCCATGGGAACAGCCCTTGAAATGGGATTGCATGGCGATCCGGCTTGTCGTATCAATGATTTAAGGAAACCCGATTTGGCCATCAGTGATCCAGGTGTTTCATATATCCCTACATCCGTCACCACGGATGTGGACTCGTTTGACGTACAAATCGTCATCAATAATTACGGTCGTACGTTCAATGACTCATTCAACGTAGAAGTTACCCGTAAATATGCCAAAATAGGCAAAGCGGACGACGTCTATCATATTTTGCTCCCAGCCATTGATTATAAGGATACGGTAACGGTTAAAATACCCACGGATAGAGTAAATGGTGTCGGTTTAAATACGATTAATATAGCCGTTGATCCAGGTAATTTTATTGATGAATTAAGCAACTCAAATAATAACCTCACCAAAAACCTGTTCATCACCACGGGAGATATCGTGCCGGTTTATCCCATGGAGTTTTCCGTTATACCCAATAATAGAACATGGCTTAAAGCTACTACGGGCGATCCTTTTGTGGCAGAGAAAAAATATAAATTTGAAATAGATACCACCGATTTATTCAATAGCCCATTTAAAAAGGATACCATCATTATACAAACGGGTGGTGTGGTAAAATGGAAGCCATCTTTCACATTGGTGGATAGCACCGTATATTTTTGGCGCACCGGTGTGGATTCTGCCAACAGCGGGAATTATTATCATTGGAGAGAATCTTCGTTTCAGCACATCAACGGAAAAAGGGGATGGGGACAAGACCATTTTTTTCAGTTCAAGAACGATTTTTATACTTACATTAATTATAACAGGCCACAACGTAAATTCGAATTTGTTCCGAACCCTAAGCAATTACGCATACGTACATACGGCAACACCATGGGTGCCATCAATGTGTCTTCGTTGGCAGATTGCATGTATGATATTGACGGTATCGTAAAAGAATCCAATGCGTGTCAACTCATACCATCCATCCATGTGTTGGTCATAGACCCGATAACGCTTGAACCATGGAAAACCACTTGTATGGGCGGTTCTGCGCCGATAGCTACCGGTGCTGCCAATGAATTTTGCGCTTGCCGGGACACGCGGCCTGAATCGTATTTTATATACAGGCAAACGGACAATAATTCAAGAAATAATTTGATGAATTTCCTGAATACCATCCCTAATGGGTTTTATGTAGGTATATACACCATGATCTATACACAATTTCAGAATTTTTCGCCGGCTCAGTTACAGGCTTTCACTGATTTGGGGGCAGATTCTGTTCAGGCACTTGCAGCCGGGGCGCAAAATAGGCCTTGGGCATTTTTTACCAGAAAGGGATATCCAAACACAAAGAAGGAAGTATTGGGCCAACAAACCAACGACATCATTACTTTGGAAGCCACTATGGAAAACGATTGGATATTTGGAAATATAACATCTACCCTGGTGGGTCCGGCTTCCGAATGGAAATCGTTTCATTGGGATGCACGATCGCTTGAAAATCCGTCAACGGATTCGGTGAGTGTTGATATTATCGGTGTGGGCGGAAGCGGGCAGGAAACCATTTTTTATAGTGGAGTCCAATTATCAACCCCCGAAGTTTTAAACCTAAATAATACAATCCCGGCCGCTCAATTCCCATACCTAAAACTACGGATGTTTACGCGTGATGATGCCAACCAAACCCCGTCCCAATTGAATCGTTGGCATGTGCTGTTCGAAGGTGTGCCAGAAGCTGCCATTAACCCTTCGGCCTCATTTTCGTTCAATGACGATACCTTGCAGCAAGGGAAAACATTGAGTGTATCCGTAGCCGTTGAAAATATCGGAGACTATCCGATGGATAGTCTGTGGATGCGTTATTTCGTCGTTAATTCATCCAACCAGGTGACGTCTTACTTCCAAAAGGCCGACTCTTTACGTTTAAATACTTTCATCACGGATACTTTCTCCGTTTCCAACGCGAATTTTCCGGGAAGAAATTCCCTTTGGATAGAAGCCAATCCGCTAAACCATCCGGGGCACCAGAACGAACAATACCACTTCAATAATTTGGCGGAAAAATCGTTCTATACGGCTGGGGATAACATTAATCCGTTGTTGGAAGTGATGTTTGACGGCATGCGCATCATGGATGGTGAAATTGTTTCGGCCAAACCGTTGATCGACATTAAGTTGAAAGATGAAAATCCGATTCTTTTGCTTACCGATACCACTTCTTTCGATATGTATATCCAAGCGCCCAACCAAGGAAGCCCCCGGAGGATCACACTAGGAGGGAATGAGGTTACTTTCTTGCCGGCCACGGCCACGGAAAATGCAGCAAAAATTGAATATAAACCCGATTTTTCGCTTCAGGATGGCAAATATAAAATGATGATCCGTGCACGCGACGCCAGCAACAATTCATCCGGAAAAGGAACGGGTGATTACGATTATATGATTTCGTTTGAAGTCATCAACCGCCAAACCATCACGGAAGTGCTGAATTATCCAAACCCATTTTCTACATCCACGCGCTTTGTGTTTACGCTCACTGGGTCAGAAGTGCCCGATTTTATGAAAATCCAGATTTTTACGATTGATGGAAGGATTGTGCGAGAAATATTTCAGAATGAATTGGGGCCGATCCGTATCGGAAAAAATATAACAGAATTTGCATGGGACGGAACGGACGAATTTGGAGACAAGTTGGCATCCGGGGTTTATCTGTATCGGGTGTTTACAAAAGATAATGGCGAAACGGTAGAGAAATCGTCTACGTCTGCCGATAAGTATTTCAAAAAAGGTTTCGGTAAGATGTATCTGATGAGATAGTCGTTCCCAAAAGATTATTTATTTCTTTGAATCATAACTATCGGTATATGATAGATACACAATTTTATATTGTGGATGGTTTACCGTAGTTTAATCGGTATTTTTGCCGGATGAGATTGAGTATATTCATCGTTCTATTTTCACTGGCGTTTATTACAGCCAAGGCTTCGGACAAGCCCGCCTACCAAATTTTTGATAAAAAGGGCAAACCCGTATCGTTCGAAAAATTGTCCATAGGCGTATCCCAAAAACAGGTTATCCTTTTTGGAGAATATCATGACGATCCCATCATCCATTGGCTGCAATTTAACCTCACGAGAAAACTGCATGCGGATAAGGGCGGTAAACTCGTTTTGGGTGCCGAAATGTTCGAGGCCGATATGCAGGAGCCGCTTACCGCCTACGTGAAAGGTGAAACGGAAGAGAAAATATTTAAGGAAAACGTAACCTCTTTGTGGAAAAATTATGCGACGGATTATAAACCGTTGGTGGAATTTGCCAAGGAAAAATCATTGCCGTTCATTGCCACCAATATTCCAAGGTATATTGCCCGTTATGTGTACCGTAACGGATTTTCAACCCTGGACACGTTACGGCCGGAGGTGAAAAAACTGTTGCCTCCATTGCCATTTCCTTACCAAGCCGATTTGCCGGGCTATAAAGCCATGTTGGAAATGAGTGGCGGACACGGCGGCGAAAATCTACCGAAAGCCCAAGCGGCAAAAGATGCCACGATGGCTTTCCACATTGTGGAGGCATTGAAAAAATATGTTGGTTATACGCTTATCCATTACAACGGAAGTTTCCACAGCGATAATTTCGACGGCATTGTTTGGTATTTATCACAATATAACCCTAACTTAACGGTATCCACCATCAGCACGGTTCGTCAAAAAAATGTGACCAAACTGCAAAAAGAGAACGTAGGCAGGGCCGATTTCATCATTTGTGTGGATGAGGAAATGACAAAAACACATTAAATATAATAACATGGTTTTATCGGAATATTTTGAAAAAGGCATCACCTACCAAGAGTATATGGATGCTTTTGGGCATGCCGTGGCATCCAACAGAACTTCCGGCCACATACAGACCGAAGAATTGGCACATTATACGCAGTTGAACCTCACGCGTATGAAACGTATTTATAAACATACGAATCTTTTGCCTTCGTTTGTTGAAGCCGTAAATTTGGTAGAGAGACGCATAAACATCATTTGTCTCACCGAATTCTGGTGTGGCGATGCCGCACAGAATTTACCGGTGATCGAATTGGCTGCGGAAAAAAATAAAAATATTACAGTCAGGTATTTATTTCGCGACGAAAATGAGGAGCTGATGGGACAATATTTGACCAATGGCGGAAAAAGCATTCCCAAATATATCTTGTTGGACGGTGCCGGAAACGAGATGGCAAATTGGGGGCCAAGACCATCCGAAGTGCAACAGGAAATGGAAAACCTGAAAGCCATAAAAGCCACCAAGGAACAAATGATAGAAACGATACAAAAATGGTATAATACCGACAAAACCGTTTCCTTACAACAAGAATGGATGGCATTGTTCTCAAAATAAATAGTATGAAAAAATTAATCATAACAACATTAACACTAAGTACGGTTTTGAATCTATCAGCGCAAGTATCCTACCCGGAAACGCAACGGGGAGATGTAACGGATGAATATTTTGGAGTGAAAATAAGCGACCCATACCGTTGGTTGGAAGACGAAAACTCCAACGAAACCAAGGCATGGGTGGGCGCCCAAAACAAGACCACGTTGAGTTATATGGAACAGATTCCATATCGGGATGCCATCAAGAAACGATTGGCGGAACTATGGGATTACGAAAAGAATTCGCTTCCGATAAAAGAGGGCGATTATTATTTGTTCTATAAAAACACAGGTAAGCAAAACCAAAGCGTGTTATACATCCAAAAAGGATTGGACGGCACGCCTGAAGTCTTATTGGATCCCAATACATTTTCTGCTGATGGCACAACTTCCCTGAGCCAATTTGCCGTTTCCAACAACCATAAACATGCGGCTTATGGAATATCCAAGGCGGGATCTGATTGGAATGAATTTTATGTGATCGACCTTCCCTCCGGAAAAAAATGGGATGATAAATTGGAAAATATCAAATTCTCCAGCATTGCCTGGTATAAAGACGGCTTTTTTTACAGCCGGTTTGATAAACCGGTGGATGGAAAAGATTTATCGGGGAAAAACAGTTTTGGAAAATTATATTACCACAAAATAGGTACCCCACAGAAAAACGACGAGTTGGTTTATGAAGATAAAAACAATCCGTCGTATATGTTTGGTGCCGAAGTGTCTGATGATGAACAGTATTTGATTATAACCGTATCTGAAAGTACTAGCGGTAACCAATTGTATTTTAAAAAGTTAGGCACCAAAAAAGAACAGTTGGTAAAAGTGGTGACAGATTTTGACCATACTTTTTCACTGATTGATGTGGTTGATGACCAGTTAATCTTATATACGGATTATAAAGCCCCTAAATATCAGGTAATTTCCATCGATACTAAAAATCCAATGGCGGAGAATTGGAAAACGGTGATTCCGGAAGCAAAAGACTTGTTGCAATCCATCCATTTAATCAATAACGGTTTTGTGGCCTCTTATTTAAGTGATGTGAAATCCGTGTTGAAAAGGTATGAGTTATCCGGCACGTATATATCGGATATTGAATTACCCGGATTGGGTATGGTTGGTAGCTTTTCATCTAAAAGGAAAGAATCTGAAGGTTTCTTTTCCTTTACCAGTTTTACCGACGCGGGAACCATCTATCGATATGATGCCAAAAGCAATTCCTATAAAGAATTTATAAAAACAGAATCGCCCTTTAGGGGCAATGAATATATAACGGAACAGGTTTTTTATCCAAGTGTTGACGGAACACAAATTCCGATGTATATCACCAGGAGAAAAGATATACCACTCAATGGTAAAAATCCATGTTATCTGTATGGTTATGGCGGGTTTAATATTTCCGTAACGCCATCTTATTCGCCCAACGTGGCTCTGTTTCTGGAGAATGGGGGGATTTATGCCGTAGCCAATATTCGCGGTGGGGGAGAATATGGTGCCGATTGGCATAAATCGGGAACAAAACTCCAAAAACAAAACGTATTTGATGATTTTATATCAGCCGCCGAATATTTAATTAAAAACGAAATTACATCCAGCGAAAAATTGGCCATATCCGGCCGTTCGAATGGTGGTTTATTGGTGGGCGCCTGTATGACGCAACGCCCGGATTTATTTAAGGTGGCTCTGCCTGGCGTGGGTGTATTGGATATGCTGCGTTACCACAAATTCACGATCGGTTATGCCTGGGCTGTGGATTATGGAACATCCGATAAAAAGGAAGAGTTTGAGTATTTGAAAAATTATTCACCGGTTCATAACGTAAGACAGAACCATTATCCCGCTACATTGGTTTTTACGGCCGATCATGATGATAGGGTAGTACCGGCACATTCGTACAAGTTTATATCTGAATTGCAGCATAGGCAACAAGGTGAAAACCCGGTATTGATCCGCATTGATGTAAATGCCGGACATGGGGCCGGAAAACCGTTATCCAAGACAATTGAAGAGTGGACGGATATCTGGGCTTTCGTATTCCAAAATTTGGGTATGCAACCGGATATAACGCCCGTGGGTACAAGCGCCAAGAAAAAAATTGACTAAATATTTCATCATTTTTCAAACATTTTTGATGCATTTAAATTTGTTATATTTTCCGCCATTCAACTTGATTGAATGGCGGATTTTTTAGTTATTTCATCAAAACTGTTTAGGTTTTAGTTTTTGGCTGGCCAGCGTTGCTATTTCAGTGATTCTTTTTTGTCTGGTTTCTGGTCGTTTGGCAAGTGCAACCCACTGTAATATGCTTTTTTTGACAGATTTACTCAAGCCCAAGAAAAATTCTTTTGAACCGGGTCGTTTTTTTAACTCGCTTTCCAAATCCTTTGGAATGATTAATTCTTCCGCCTCATCCAAAATTGACCAGGAGCCGTTTTGCTTCGCGGTTTCGATACTTTTTAAGCCAGCTGGGGTCATACGGCCATCAGCGATAAATTTCCCAACCTTTTCCTTATTCACTTTAGACCAAGTGCTATTGGCTTTTCGTTTGCTGAAAAATTGGATAAAGGTTTCATCATCTTTCGTTTTCCTTATGCTGTCAATCCACCCAAAGCATAATGCCTCATCTACTGCTTCGCTCCATGAAATGGATGGTTTGCCTGATTTCTTTCTATGCTGAACAAGCCAAACGGATTGTTTTAAATGGTGGTTTTCCTGCAACCATTCTCTCCATGCCTGCTTACTAGTTGGGTAAAAAGTATCCGTTTCCTGTTTTTGCATGAATTCGCTATTTCATGGCAACTAAAATAACACTTACTATCACAATACCCACCAAATGATATGAACCGCTGATGATTCCGTATAGAATGGGCCTTGGGATATTTGGATTTATGGCAATATTAACGGTATTGGCTACCAAATATCCAATACCGACGATGCATGCGAATTCTATGGCTTGTCCATATGAATTAATGTTTAATGCATATACCAAAATGGCGGTTGCGATGGTAATCACCAAACTACAAATAGCCGGCCCGATGATGAAAATAGGTTTGTTGGGTAATGTTTCGCCTTCGCGGCCTAACGATATTTTGTAAGGTTTACTGAAGAATAACGTAAACCACAGCGCCCCAAGTACGAAATACGGAACGAATGCCACTAACACGCTAATCCAATTTAAGGTTGTCAATTGATCGATCATAAAATGTTTATTTAATTTATGATACAAAACTATATCGCTCAGATGACAGCCCTATGTCAGGGGTTGCTGGATAGTCTAATAATACTTGTCAAAATATTCTTGTAAGGTCATTTTGTGCGGAACAAATTTTTCGGTCAGCATGTCTAGTTTATTGATTCTATCCAAGCGGAAATACCGGAATTCAGTCCGTAAACGGCACCATGCCACCATGAGCCAATTCTCATGCGTACTTAATAAGGCAAACGGTTCTATCAATCTACTTGTGGCTTTGTTGGCTTCGTTGGTGTATTCAATTTTTACCAGGCAGTAGTTGGTGAGGGCAAACTGTAAGGCGGATAAATTATTGCTGTTCCGTTCCCCGTTGATGTTTTGGTCGAATCGCGTTCTTTCGGCCAATAGGTTGGCTTTATTTTTTACGTCCTGCCTTAACACGGCTTTTATTTTGTCGATGGCTTCGGAATATTCTTTGATGAATGAAGCATCTTTGTTTTTCAACACCAACTGTTCCGCCAAAATCAAGGCGTTGGCTTGGCTTTCGGTAAACATCACGGGTGGAATCCGGTAACCTTCCATCAAACTATAACCCTTACCTTCTTCGGTTAGGATGGGAACACCGGACTGCTCCAACGAGCGGATGTCGCGATAGATGGTCCTGACGCTCACCGAAAATTTAGCGGCCAGTTCGGGTGCCGTCAGCAAACGTTTCGTCTGTAGTTGGGTTAGAATGGCGGTCAGGCGCGAAAGCCGGTTGTTATCATTGTTATGCATGGCCGATTAGGGATAGAAAGCTGGTCTGATCGTGGTCTTTATGTCTTTATTTATCCAATTCAATTTCTACTGCATCAATCCTAAATCCGGTGGCGTTCTGTTCGCCCGCATGGCCAATAACAATCCCATAAAAAATGTTCCCTTTGATCAACACTTTTTTTCCTTCAAAATATGCATAATTGATTTTATTATTGGTGCTTTTTACCGGCACGGCCAAATCTTGGTCTAAAACAATCTCCCAATCCCAAAACATCTGTTGGGCGCCTTTTCCTGTTTTATTGGGTGTATATTTTCTGAAAGCACCCTTTATGGTTACATCCTTATTTTTATTTTTTTCGATACAATCCCAAGTGCTACAATTTACGGCATACGTTTTATTATTTGCTTGTTGGGCTTTTGAAACGCTTGCCGTGAAAGGGTTTACAAATAAGGTGATGAATAGTATGGTTATGGGGTAGATTTTCATATTAATTGTTTTTATTTATTTTAACGTGAAATAATTAGTTTTTTGGATACATCAAAACCTGTTCCCGAAATCTTCGCTAGATAAATTCCATTTTTTAGTTGGGTAAGGTCTATATACTGGATATTTTCCTTGGCTATTCTTTCAACCTCACGTCCGCGTATATCAAAGATCGTAACATGTGTAACTATGTATTTTTTTGATTCTATGTAGGCAATATTTGAGGTAGGGTTTGGCCAAACATTTAATTCCACATCCGGATAATTTTCATTTAGTCCCATCTCTGATTTTTCGTATTGGCTAAAGAAGCGCCATATTTCGCGGCAAGCATCAAAATCCATGCAAGTAACATCAGAGGAACCGGGCATGGGTGAGCCGGGCCATGTATGTTCGCCGCCTACCACCTTAAACAGTTCAACCGTGTGGTTGTCGACACCTCCGGAATATACGTACCGAATAGCCGTTGCGCCATCAGAAGTATTCGTGTTTGGTACAGGATTTACGGAAGGAGTCGTATCGCACCCATTTTGGTTTACCCAAAATCTGCTCATTTGTTCTATTCCCACCATGCTGGAAGTCCCTGCGTATGGATTGGTATTATCATCGGTTCCGTGTATGTGCATGGTGGGTGTTGGTCGCATCGGATTACAAGAGTTATACATATCCGTAGACATAGATCCCGTAACTCCTGCCACTGCCGCAAAACGGTTGCTTTCGCAGGCCATAAGATAACTCATAAAACTACCGTTTGACATTCCCACGCAATAAATACGCTTGGAATTGATGTTGTACTGTGCGGCTATGGTATCTATCAATGCCTCCAGAAATCCTACGTCATCTACCGTAGACCCCAATATATTCCCGTAGTTCCAGAATCTAACGCCCAACATGGTCGAACCATCCGGATGCACCATGATAAAATTGGCCGTATCGGCAATGGGCCTAAAATCACGGTATTGTGCAAAGTCTGCACCGCTGGAGGATAATCCATGCAATCCGATTACCATAGGTGCTTCATTCGCAGGATTATATGATGCGGGTACATAAAACGAATAAGTACGGTTTTTTCCGCCATGCATAAACGAGCCGTTGATTGTTGTTTGCGCATGGATAAATAGGTTCGAAAAAAGAAAGAGTATCGATAGTAAATGTTTATGTGTCATGCCAAATTTATTTATTAGCTAATCATAACTTTAGGTGTTGGATAAGGTATATTTAACCGTGTTGTCCTTATGTAGTGTTAAGTTTTTCATACTCTTCAATCATTGCGGTATTTGATCGATACCATCCTAGTCTTACGGAGTCAAATTCATCCATTCCTTCGTGTTTATATATGCCGATGGTTTTTAATGCTTCATTGATTGAATTTTTCCACAGCTGGGCACCTTCGGGCACTTTTGGGTTATCAATACCGTCAAAAGAAATGAGTGGCCCTAATATTTTCATACCATTTTCCCACACCTCGCACATCTGGGTACCTGGCCCACCGAAATAATTAGTTTCAATATAGGCACATTTTCCTTTGAATGAAAGCTCTTTCAATATTTTACGGATTTCCTTGGTCAGTTCTTCGTATGGCTCAAGGATTTGATCGGAATAATTGGGGCCATACTTATTTTGAAAAGGAATGATATGATAATTACCCACCAAGATAATGTTGGGTAATTCTCCCTTATACTGATAACTTGTGATTATTCCATGGATATTGTGAGCCATTTTTGCTTTATATCATTTTGAAACCAGCGTACAAATTATTGAATTTTTTTATATCGGCTTATAATATCCCATGAGATATCTAACCATTGTGTTTATGTCATCTTACATTAATCTAATACTCTTTCCATCAGTTCATCCGTAAAAATATTCACGTCATTCAAAATAGTTGATTTTAAAAGCTTCCCATCTTGGTAACTGTTCTCATATACCATGTATTTCGAATAGGTGCGTGAAATGCCCGCACGGTTATAGAATACGGCAAATTTAATTTTTCCTGAAAAAAATCTGCCATTCATTTTTATTCTATAAGAAATTAATTTTACCAATGTATAATTTGCAAGTTGGGTCTCTGGATTATTTACTCCGAACCAACCATCAAATTGAAAATAATATAGAAAACGCAAGTAATCGGTAGAATCTATGATGGTAGGTAATAACTTTGTGGAAATATTGATCGTACTGTCCTTATTGTCTATGTTTATTCTATCATAGCATAAGTTAACGTACTTGCCCACCGTGGATCCTTGGCAATTTTCTCTTTCCCGTCGAAGCCGTTTATTTTCCAGATTTGGGTCTGGGATGTGCTCTATTAAACCTACAGTTTTTAAACGGAATAGGGTACTGGGGACAATGCCTTGTTCCAAAAGATGCAACATTTCATTTTTTTGCTTGCTTGTCAAATTGATTTCTTCCCATCTGGTTATATGTGATTTTTGTGGACGTAGGTAACATTTGAAGTATCCTGACTGAAACCAGACCTGTTCCATGATGTCGGTTAAACCCGCACCGTTTTCTTGTCTAATATCTATAAAATCGATGGTCATCGTATCATTTTTGTAAATGAGCGTTAACCTTTGGTTTGCCGTAATGATTCTTTTATTCTTCCGAATAATATAGTCTGGAAGATAAATAAAAGCGGAATGTTTTTCGTTCTCTCTTTCCCTTCCGGTCATCGAATATTCATTAATGACTTTATACGTTTTATTGGATAGAATATAATGTTGGATTTTTAAGGAAGTGTCTTTTTTGCTGATGATATTTCCGTCATGATCCAATACATTGAGAATTTCTAAACCTCCACCGCCGCCAGGTTGCGCACTTGCCGATATGGCAATAAAAAGCAATAATAAGATGGTGGTTTTTCTTAGTATCATAAATTAAAATTTTCATCGGCTAACTGTAGCTGACCCATATATGCAATTTACGATTTTATCGTAGACGATTTCATACAAATATTTTCACTTATTCGGGAAAAAGGTAAATTACTAATACCTACCAAAATACTTACGGATAAACCATTCGCCGGCCAAGAAAGCCAAGATGACAAAGAAAAACCATTTAAAATCGCTTAGGCTTTTGAGTTGTCCGCTGCTGTACGTAAGCGGACGGATATCATCGCGTGCTTCTATTCTTCCGGGAATTTGGTCCAGTTGGTTGGCTGTGAAAAACTCGCCGTCCGTTTCGTTAGCCAATCGGCTCATCACGCCAAAATCTGCCCGTGTATTCAAGCTTTCTATGTTGATTTGGCTCACGGTAAACGAACCGCCTTTTTCCAGTTTCTTGCCGCCAAAGTTGGTGCTGGCCTGAAAGGTATAATCACCGGCCGGTATTTTACCGACATCCAGCCGATATGCCTTTCCTGCACGGCTAAAGGAGTAGGGGAAAGCTTTTCCTTCAACATTCTTGATGGAGATGATGGCTTCGGGGGTATTGATCAACTCATAGCTTTCGTTATATAATTCGGCATCGATGAGAATGTTTTCGGTCTCGGGGTAGATGTTTTTGGCCACTACACGGAAGCGGCTTTTATCTTCCGTAACGGCTAAGTATTGCACAATTTTTGAAATCAGTTCGTTGAACTGTTCGCGGTTTTGGTTCTGTTCGTAATCTTCCAGACCCCAGCGCCAAATCCCTTCCCCGGCCAGTATGGCGGTTCTTCTGCGTGGTTCGGCATGGAACATTAGCATAGGCGATTGCGTGGTCGTGAGGCCTATTTTACGATAAAAAATGACTTCGGCACCCGGTTTGGTTTCATAGTTACCGAATGGCGTAAATAACGGCGGAACCTTCCCCAATAGCTTCTGTAGGTTATCGCTTACCGTAAATGCGCCAAATCCCGTGTTTAGGGAGGGCAGTGACTCGTCTGGTTTCATGCCCGAATTGGTGATTTTTAGTCCCGCATCCAATTGGTTAAACGCAAATAGGTTGCTACGTGCGCCCAATATATACCAAGTGCTGATTTCGGCCTTGGCCAAGCGCTGCGAAATCTCCGTGGCTTGGTTGCCTTGCCCCGGTAGTTGGTACATGATGGCCAAGCTATATTCCTCAATACGTGCGCTAAAGTCGTTGATATATTGTAAGTCGGCTTCGTAGTTTTCGTTTACGGATAAGGCTTGCATGATGGCCCCGAGATCCGGATGGGGACCCTCGGCGAGCAACAGGATTTTTCTTCGTCCGTCAATCACCTCCACATAAAACGGGAAGCTGTTGTTTTGGTCGGTGTATTCACCGTCTACCGCATCCACGGTTACCGTATATTTACGGGTGCCGGGCTTGTCTGCATCCAACGTAACCGGAATGGTGATATCAAATCGATCATCCGAAAATGAAACGGTTTGGGAAAACAAAGTTTTTCCATCCGCAGATATTTTTACGTTGGATGATTTCCCCTTTAATTTATCCGCACCGATGTTGATTTCCACCGGGAATTTATTGTTCAGATAAGCCAATTTATTGGCATTTACGTGGCGGATATACGCATCCCTTCGTAAAGATGAATCGCCCATGGCTACCGAAAATATGGGCGCTTTTAGATTTTTGACGCGGTATACCGGATGGATACCCTTGTTATATAAACCGTCTCCGGCCAATATGATGGCACCGATGTTCCTGCCGGCATACACGGCTTCCAATTCCTTGAAAACCTGTTCGTAATCGGTCTGCTTTTCGCTGAAATCTACAGCGCCGTTCTGTGTCAGTTTTTCACCGGCTGTATAAAAAACGGTTTCGTATGATTCCGCTAAATTCTTTGAAAGTTCATTGAGGCGATTTTTGTATTCGCCGTTATAAAATGTACTGTCTTTAGAATATTTGATGGATTGCGAGTTATCCTGCACCACTACGATGATCGGATTTTCCTTTTCCTTGCCCATGGTACGGAGCAGGGGAGAAAATATCAAAAATAAGATCAGTGTGACCGAGAGAAAACGAAAAATGGCCGCGGCAATTCGGTATGGCTTTGGAATTTCGGCGTGGTCGCTATTTTTATAGTATAACAAACCCGCAAACAGCAATCCGCCCAGCGGACTGATAAATAAAACCCAAAGGGGATAATCCCAAATTAAACTCACAGGCCGTTTTTTGTATCAGTATGGTTAATGAACGGAATGGACACTTTTTTATTATCCGGTAGTTTGCATCGCACCACAAACGTTCAGGGTTTGGCCAGAAATGTAGGAAGACATATCCGAGCCCAGGAATACGACAGCATTGGCCACATCGTCGCCAGAACCCGCACGCTTTAACGGAATATTTTCAATCCATGTTTTCTTTACGTTTTCGTCCAACGTTTCGGTCATTTCGGTTTCAATAAATCCGGGAGCGATGGCATTGCAGCGGATGTTTCTGGAACCCAATTCCATGGCGACGGATTTCGTAAAACCAATCAACCCGGCTTTGGATGCGGCATAATTGGCTTGTCCGGCATTGCCCGAGCGACCTACGACCGAACTCATGTTGATGATGGAACCCGAGCGTTGTTTCAGCATGGGTCTCTGTGCGGCCTTCACCAAACTGAAGACACCTTTTAGGTTGGTATTGATTACGTCGTCCCATTGTTCTTCGGTCATACGCATCAACAAATTATCTTTCGTGATGCCGGCATTGTTCACCAAAATATCAAGACGGTTGAATTTTTCTATCGTCGTTGCCACCAATTTTTCGGCCTCTTCAAACTTTGAAATATCCGAGCGTACGGCCATCACCTGGGTGCCGAATTGAGCGGAAATATCCGCGGCCAATTTTTCCGACGAAGCAGCCGACCCTTCGGATACGAAAGTAAAAATAACGTTGGCTCCATGCTCCGCCAACTTACTGACGATCGCTTTGCCTATACCGCGGCTTCCGCCGGTAACTAATGCTGATTTACCTTCCAATAATTTCATGGGAGTAGTTTATCGTTTGCTCAAAAGTAATAATCCTTTTTTAGACTATGTGACTATACGGAAGGAGACTTTATGCTGAGGGCCATGGAAGATTGAGGGTGTGGGATTTGCGACGTTAGAATATCGCTCCCATGTACCAGTTGAATTGCACTTTTGGATCTCCAAATACACGTTCGTCGGTATATTTTGTATCGGAAAGGTCATACTGTGAACCCAATCCGACATCCAGCCCAAAGCGGAAATATTTGGTGGGGGTAAACACGACGCCATTATAAAATAACCACCGGATTGTATTTACATGGTGGTTTCCCACCGGCTTTCCACCGAATAGCGGGCCGCGTTTATTATTTAAGATATAATGGATTCCCGGGCCCATCACATACCTTACACGACCTTGACCTCCCGGATAATAACGAAAGTCCGCGCCCGTTTCAAATACACGGTTCCTTCTGAACACGAATGCATTATTGATTTTAGATTTAACGTTGAAATAATTATTGTTGAACCCGATTCCGATTGGAATCCGCAGACCCATCCGGTCGTCATTGAATATATATTCGTAATGTATCGTGGCGTCGGTTCGTAATAAATCGGTTAGGTTGGCTCCCACGAAATGATGTCCGTAATCAATCTTTTCCCTGGCCGGTTTCTCCTTTTTTTCAGGCCGGGTCGTTTTATTTTCCGTGGCCAAATAAAAACGTTCTTCCGTACCGTTTTCGTAAACTATTTTATCTATTCTCGTTTTATCGATTACATATTCAGGGCCATTCAGGTTATCAAACAGACGATATCGAACCGTTTTTTCGGTGATTTCGGACACTTTTACGCTTTCTGTTTTTCCACTTTTTAGATGGATTATATCTTGTGAAAATCCATATATAGATAGACATGTGAATAGGAGGGTGAGTGCGGTAAGTTTTTTCATTGTAATGACAAATATAAAACTTCCAGCTGGATATAAACTAAATTAACACAGAAAAGTACCGTGCTAAAAACGATAGCCCAAGTGTAAATTAAAGTGAAGTTTAGGTACAAATGCCCTCCCGAGGGTATAGGTGGAATAGGCGGGTTCGTTAAAGTCAATATCACCGCCCAGTCCACCATCGAAGCCCAGTTGGATGAAATCATTGGGTCGGATGATCAATCCCACCAAAAATTGGATGCGCATGGAATTACCCTGTTTAAATGCCATATTTTTTGGGTCGGTGGTCACATACTCCGGAATGACACGGTTTAGCCTCAGGTAATGGATGCCGGGACCAAAAACAAATCTGGTCATCCGGGCACCACGTCCCGCATATACCCGCAAATCCAGACCGGTTTTGAATACGGTATTTCTCCTAAAAGAAAATGGGTTGCTCAAATTAAAATAAGCACTCCTGAATCCATAGGTTACCGGCATCCTCAAGCCAATTTTGTTGGCGAAAATCCATTCGTAATAAATGGTGAGGTCTGTTCTTAATAAATCTGCCAAGTTAATGCCGATGTAATGGTTTCTGTCGTTTTTATCGAGCGGCTCGTCAGAAATACTTTTAGGCTTCGGTACGTCATAAAAATAGTCCCAACCTTTTCCTTCCAATTTATATTGATCTATGGTGCTTTTGGAAACGTTGTACAAAGGGCCATCCGGGTTTGAATAAGTGCGATATTTGACTTGTAAATCACTGATTTCAATAATTTTCACGGAATATACAACTCCTGTCTTCATCCGGATACTGTCTTGCGCTTGGATTTGTTGTACAGTTACAAGCAGCAGCAGGGCGGCGAACCAATTGTATATGGAAGTATTCGTGATGTTCATGGAAGTTCTATCTTAGTGCAAATTAAACGAATGAGGCGGTTTATTTTATTGTTTGTCCTTTTTTTTGTTGTCGGCGGCCCGGTTCTTTTTTCCCAAACTGCTCATTATAAAATAAAACGCAGCCATACATTTTACGTTCCAGAGGAAGCGGAAGAGACTTCGGGCTTGTTTTTTTGGGACGGGGACTTATTTACTTTTAACGACAGTGGCGGAAAAAGCATGTTATATGTATTGGATACGATGGGTGGTGAAATCAAAAAAAGAATTCCTGTTTCATATGCTATCAATAGGGATTGGGAGGCCGCTACTATAGACAACGGTAAATTATTCATCGGCGATTTCGGGAATAATTCATCCCAAAGAAAAGACCTCACGATTTACATTGCCAACCTAAACAAACTGGATGAAAAGGTCACAGTGGTTGATTCTATCAGATTTTCTTATCCGGATCAGACCAATTTTGAAAAACAGAAACGTAACCACGATTTTGATTGTGAAGCGATGGTGGTTTTTAACGACACCGTTTATCTATACTCCAAAGGTTGGTTGGATGGTATAACAAAAATAAGGACGATACCGGCAGTGCCTGGCGAATATACGGCCAAAGAAATAAACCGTTTCGAGGCGGGTGGGTTAATTACGGATGCCACATACGACGCCGAAAAAAAAATGTTGGTGTTGATTGGATATAACATCGAAACGCCTGTGATGCAACCGTTCTTGTGGTTATTTAACACATCTCATCCCGGTCGCATAAAAGCATCCAGAGGAACAAAAATAATTTTGGAGCCGGCTTATTCACAAATCGAAGGGGTGAGTTTCTTTCCACAGGGAAGGTTAGTGGTTACTGCCGAAGGTTTGAATAATAAATGGATCGATATAGCGCCTGCTTTGTTTAAAATAAGTTTGGATGTCTTGAAGGAAAAAGCGAACGGAAATTAATTTTCATTATGTTCGTGAAGCTAAACTAATCATACCCGTTTCATGAAAAAATACATCGCCGAATTACTCGGTACATTTTGCCTCATATTCTCCGGAACAGGGGCCATCATCGTTCATCAGGAAACGGGAGGAACCGTTACGCATGTAGGGATTTGTATCGTTTTCGGTTTGATCGTGACCGCCATGATTTATGCGTTCGGTAATATCTCCGGGGCGCACATTAACCCAGCGGTTACGGTAAGTTTTTGGGTAGCCGGCTTATTTCCGGCCAAGGAAATTTTACCATACATCATCAGCCAAACCATCGGGGCCTTTTTGGCGACGGGTCTGTTGAGGTTGATGTTTCCCGAAAATGAGGGTTTGGGTGGAACTTATCCTTCCGGGAGCGATATGCAATCTTTTGTCATGGAGGTCGTACTCACGTTCATGCTAATGTTGGTGGTACTGTTTACATCTCAAGGCTCCAAGGAAGTGGGTGTATTGGCTGGTTTGGCCATTGGCGGCGTAGTATTGTTGGAAGCCTTGTTTGCTGGGCCCATTTCGGGTGCGTCAATGAATCCTATCAGAAGTTTGGCACCCGCCATCGTAGCCGGTAAAACGTCCCAATTGTGGGTTTATTTGGCGGCACCTACCATTGGTGCCTTATCGGCCACGTTTACTTGGAAGGTAATGAAAGAAGTAAAGGCGGAATGAATTTAGCATAACCCCAATAAGTTTCCCGCAGATGGCGCAGATTTTCCGATGATTGCGCAGTAATCTATTATATAAACGGTCAACTTTAAAATTAAATCAGCGCTGCATTTTATGCCTATCTGTAGGGAATTAAATGCCTGTATCTATGAATTGGTGGTTGAAATAATTCGTATTCTTCAATTTAAATATAACAAAAAACCGCCCAGAAGGCGGTTTTTTTTATCATAAATAAAAGAATGATTGGCTATTTAATGATTACCCCAGTGGCTTCAAAAGTTAATTTGGTTTCTGGCTTGGTGATGGCCGCAATCTCTTTTTTGGATTTTCCTTCGTCCTCCGCATAGTGTTTCAAGGTTGCCACGCTCAATTCTTCTTTGCGTGCCACGCCTTCCATAACGGCTGTTTTACCGGCAGCATCCTTAGGAACGAAGAAACCGTAATCCTTGAAGGAAACCTGCATCTCGGTACCGTTCAGGTCAACGGTCATCCAACAACCTTTTTTCTGGCAGGCTGCAGTAATGGGAGCCGTCACTTTACCGACAACGCTATCGTTTGATTCCAATGATTTTAACAAATCGGCAGATGCCAATGCCCCATGTTCATCGATTTTGGCGCCAAAGTTACCCGTCGAGGCACCTTCTTTTGTAGCACCGTGCGCATCGTGTTCTCCGTGTGCACCATGGTGGTCGCCCTCGGCCTCTACATTATTTTCAACCGGAAAGTTAGGGTTTGTATTGTGGTTATCGCAAGACGAAACCCATGCCGATACGGCCAAAGCAACTGCAAAGAATTTTATTTGTTTCATTGTGATTGAATAAAAAATTGAAGTGCGAAATTATAGAATCAAGATGTAAGAAGCAAGTGTGATTTTTTTTAAGAGGAGATAGATAGTATCCTCCGTAGCGGCGCGATGCTTTGTGCCTGCTGATCCGTCTCCGAAACATTGTAGTGTCGCGAGGCTAATCCTTTCATATTAAAAAAATAATAATACAAGGCAAAATTTAACGGACAATAAAAAAAGGTTTCGAAAAATCGAAACCTTTTTTGGGTGGACAACCGGGGTCGAACCGGCGACCTTCGGCACCACAAACCGACGCTCTAACCAACTGAGCTATGCCCACCATCTAATTTGCGAGTGCGAAAATATATATGCTTTCTCGCTTTACAAAATTTTTATGGCTTATTTTTTAATTCGGCCTGTTTCTCAAGTGATTCCAATAATTTAGGAATGGCATCTGCGTTCAAACGGCGGCCCACAATCGTTTTATTGGCATCCAATAAGTAAATCTGCGGTGTCGAACTGATATAATATGTCTTGTGTAGGTTCAAGCTTTGGATATCCGTTAGGCCCATTTCATAAATATATTTCTCCGGATTTTTGGCCATATCCGGAAATACGGCACCATTTAAAAATGTCAACTTTTTATCGTGGATGAATTTTTTCCATTCCTCAATGTCACGTTGTGTACATACGCCGAAAATTTCGATGCCTTGCTTTTTCCACTCTTCATAAAAACCTTGGAGTTTCGGTATTTCTTTCTGGCAATGTCCGCAATTCGGATCCCAGAATATAAGCACCGTATATTTTGCTTTGATTTCTGCCAAGTTGATAAAGTTTTTACCCGTGGTATCGGGTAGCCTTAAGTTCGGTGCAGTCTTGCCTATCAGCAGGGGCTCCAAACTATTGACGTGTTCCTTTATCTTGCGAATAGAAGCCGAATCCGCCCAGTCCGCTTTTTCTTTGGTATAGTAGTTTTTGCCTATGTAAACCGCTAGGTTTTCGGCACCCATAATACGGCTGGTATCACCAAATACGTATAGGTATACCGTGGCGTACTTGGTTAAGTCTTTTGATTTTTCGGTGTTTTTAAAAATCATTTTGGCCTCTTGGATCAACGTATCATGTTGGGGTATTACCAATTTCGTGAAGTAAAATTTCAGTTTGTTATGGAAAATTTCGCTGTAGGCCAATTTATTGTCGTTCCAGTCAAAATTGTCCCAATAATGGTTTTTGAAGTAACGCGCCTGATAAGCGATTGAATCCTTTGTATCTCCTTGCAGTTTACGGGCGACGCTCAAATCTGGCTCGCGCATGCCTGAAAGTAATTTTGCAAAAAATAAATTAGGATGGTTGTTGATGATGTTGTCCTGTAAGTTCTTGACTTCCTTATCCCAACCGGCTATTTTTTCACGAACAATTTTGATGGAATCGGCATCCTTCTCCTTATCGAAAGTACGGAAACGGTCATCCAATTTTTTGATTTGTCCTTGGATTGGTGCGGCTCTGTTCACGAAATCAAAAAATACCGTGTTCAGTTCGGAGTCTTTTACTTTGGCATTTTTTACAAAATTCGCCGTATCCGATTCAATGGAGAAATGTTGGTTTTCGTCTACCAAAATTTCGAAATACAGTTTGTTCGGCGTATAAATGAAGAATACGCCACCGGAAAGCGGTTCTTTCCCCTCGAACACGTAAACGCCTTTCTTCTGCACTTTGGCGGTATCTTTCAGGTATTTTTTGTCGGCAAACGTGTAGCCGAGATAAATTTCATCCGCGGAATAATCTTTCAGCGTAATTTTGATGTTATATCCCGTTTTTTGTGCCGTAGGTATGGCCTGTTGGGCATGTAATGAGCCAAAAATAAGTGATAGAGTGAATCCTAAGAGCAGAAATTGCTTCATACTTTAATCGTTAATTACTTACAAATTTATATAAAGATAGCAGCGGCATACTTCGTTAACTATCATTTAACAGCCATTACTCAAACAGCCTGTAAATAGGATAGAGGCCAAGGTTAGGGTCTATATAACTGGAACGCCTATAAATATATTCCAACCGGTTTTGTGGTGTATTTAAATCACTGTTTTTCCCAAAATAATCTTCCATCTCCGCTTTCAATTTGGGATTATTCTTCAGTATTTCAGCGGCTACATCCTCAAATACATAGGCCGAAAAATATTCCTTTTGCTCCAGGGTAGAATTGAAGAATCCCCATTGGAAATAAGAGTCTTTTGATAAAGGTTCCAAGGCTTCCATCAGGAACTTGTCTTTCACCGTGCCTGTTTTAATCAATACATCGCCCGCACGGCCGATAATTTTTCTGTTTTCGGTACGGATTTTTAACGGTGTAACCAACCCATGGCCTTCATACAGGTACGGACCTTTAAAATCCTCGACTATATATACTTCTGCCGTTAAGGTAGTGTCCGAGTCTATTTCGTCCATCACCACACCGTTTACGCGAAGTTTTTCGATGATTTCATCCCAAGCCTGTGGAACCAGATAGTAATCCGGTTTTTTGGTGAAGTTTTTGCCTCGCAAGTATGGGTAATATGATATTTCGCGGTCAAAAGGCCTATTGCGGTTATATTGTAGCCTGTTTGAACCTGTGACATCACTTTTCACATATTCGGCTTCATATCCTTTGAAAGGTATTTTTTCGAAACGAGATAAATCATTTTCGTAGTTCAGGAAAAAACCTTCCGATTTTTTGATCGAATGCTCGGCCTGTTGCTTCAGGTTATAAATCTTATCGTAATTGGCTGACAATTCCTTAAATAAGATGACAATGAAAGCTTTAGTGGCTTTTACGCGGTCCGGAAATGGTTTTAACATGTGCGTCTCGGTGGTAAACCCGATACTTCCGAACAAAGATGCAAAACCGGTGGTATAACGCGGAGAGTCGATAAACGCGATAATTCCGGAATCCGGTATTTCCTTCTTGAGGTTTACATAAGGCGCCAACTCATAGCCGGTGATTTTCATGTAATCCTTCATCTTGGGAATCAATTCGTTCATCAGGTAGAGTTTTTGCGACTCTTCCATTTTATCGGGTGCGGTAGGAATCAGCGTCATCACATAGCGGTAATCGGCCCCGTTGCTTACGTGCGTGTCTATGAAGAATTCGGGTTTCCAGTCATTTAATAAACGTGCCAAAGCCTGTGCATTTTTGCTGTCTTGTTTCAGACAATCCCTGTTCAGGTCCAAGTTACGCGCATTACCCCTGAATCCCGATTCTTCGGGGCCGTTTTGGTTTACGCGTGAATTTCCGCGCATTAACATGCCGTCCGGATTATATACGGGAATAATAACGACCGTTACATGCGACAGCATTTGGCGGAGTTCCGCGTCCAATACCAAATCCTCGGCAAATTCAACCGACGCGTCAATACCGTCGGGTTCACCGGCATGGATTCCGTTTAATACAAAAAGGATACGCTTTCCGCGTTGCCTAACTTCATTCGGGCTAAACTCCCCGTGGTAATCGATGGTAAAAGTATGGATCGGTTTTCCGCCATCGGATATTCCCGAAACCTGCAGTTTACAATACGACGGATATTTTGACTCCAAAGCCGTATAGGTACGGATAAGTTCATCGTAGCCATAGGTTTGGTTGAATAGGTATTTCTTCGGTACGATTTGGCCATAGGTCTCCCGTGATGCCGACAAGGCAACAAAACAAAAAACCGATATGTAGAGAATATCTTTTAGGCGCATTGAGAAATCAATAGTCTGCAAAAATATAATCTATTTTCACTAGATGAACTTAATTTCCACTTAAATCGGACAAATCGTTCGGTGAGGCGTGAATTACCTTGGTAAAGAATTTTTGGATTGCAGGATATTTTATATTTTGAGCACATAATTCACCCCTCATGGAAAAACGAACTTGTTCCGAATGTGGCGATGTGCTGATGGGACGCGCCGATAAGAAATTTTGTAGTGATAATTGCCGTAATGCATACAACAACAGAGTATCCGGCGATTCAAACAATGCCATGCGACGCACGATTTTAGTGTTGAAAAAGAACCGTCGAATCTTGGAAGAATTGTATAAATCCGACAAAAAGAAAATCAACAAGAAGACATTATTAGAGAAAGGCTACGACTACAATAAACTCACGCATTTTTATGTGAACAAGAAAAATCAGACTTACCGTTTCTGTTTCGACTATGGTTTTGTGGAATATGAAGACGGATGGCTTTTTTTGGTAACGGACAAGGTGAACAAGGAAGCGGAAAGCCCACAATCCTAAAACTGGGATCATCCGTATAAGGATTTTGCTATATATTTAGCTTAGATTAAAAAATGAAAGGTAATTCCACCTTTTCTTATTTCTTTTGTCAACTTAAGCCAATCTGATGGATGACGTAAAACTGAAGCTGGGCGGTGTGCCCGAGCATTTTAACCTGTTGTGGGATTTGGATAATTGCCGTTCGTTGTTCTCGGAACAAGGTATTTCATATCAATTTTTCGAATTCCCGGGGGGGACGGGGGCCATGTCCGAAGCAGTAAAATCTGGCTTTTTGGATGGAGCCGTCATCCTGACCGAAGGTGCGGTTTCCGAAATCTCACGTGGTGCTGATTATAAGATCGTATGCCCGTTTGTAGAATCCCCTCTTTTTTGGGGAATATTTTCGTCAGCCCAACATCAAATAAACGATTTGTCCGATTTAGGCGACCGAAAATTTGCGATCAGCCGCTTTAATTCCGGCAGCCATTTGATGGCCCAGTATCTGGCATTCCAAAACGGAATCACACTCACACACGATAATTTTTATCCGGCAGATGACCTAGATGGGGCCCGCAAAGCTTTGGCAGAAGGAAAAGCCGATCTTTTTCTTTGGGAAAAGTTCATGACACGGCCATTGGTGGTGGCGGGTGAATTTAGGCAAGTAGGGGAGGTAACGCCGCCTTGGAACAGTTTTGTATTGGTGATGCGTCAAGAGGCGATCGATAAAAATCCCGAATTGGTGGAACGTTTCAAAACGGCCATCGGCCATGCCGGAAGAGAATTCAAATCCATCGTAGATGCACCCGGACAAATCGTTTCGCGCTATCATATCTCTCCAGAAGACGCCCAGGAATGGTTCCGTCAGGTAAAGTATTACGATGGCAATACTGATTTTTTGGCAGCTATCGACCGTACGGCAACGTTATTGAACCGGTTTCATATTACCAAAAGGGTTCCTACATCGAACGAACTTTTGTTCCGGGCGAATGGAGATTTGGAGTAATTTTGTACACGGATGAGAATTGGAATTATAGGAGCAGGTGGTACTGCGGGAAAAACAATCAGCACATACCTGAAAGGGAAAACTTCTCACGAAGTGGTGCAGTTGGCGCGTATCAATTCAAAACGTGGCAGCAGCGAGTTTACCTATTTTGATTTTTCTAACGAAGATTGGTCGCCGCTCGGCACGTTTGATGTGATCGTCAATTGTGCCGGGATTATCCGCGAAAGTAAGTACGATGATTTTCACCACGTACATGTAGAATTGGTGAAGACATTATTATCCAACCGCATCCGTTTAGGAAATCCAAGAATTATCCATATTTCAGCCTTGGGTGCCGATAAGGAACATCAAATCGCATTCCTGCGTACCAAGGGCATTGCCGACGATTTACTCTGCGCCAATCCCGATACCTATGTACTAAGGCCGTCTATTTTATGTTTGCCCCAAAACCTCTTGGTACAGAAATTCAAATGGTTGGTGTTTATGTCACGTATTTTAGCCAACCGTCCGATAGTTCCCAAAGGTTTTCTGGAAACCCGTATCCAGCCGGTGATGGGCGAAGATTTGGCCGAAGTGGTGGCTAAGTTGTGTGAAAAAGGATCCGACACGCCAATTATTCCTATTGTAGGCAAGGATCAATTGAGTTTTAAGCAACTACTCGAAATTACCGTGGGGTTGGAGAAAAAGAAACTATTGCCACTGGAAATTCCTAAAAAACTCATCGAGCCGGTAACGAAGAACTTCATCTCTGTCTGGTTTCCGGAGTTAATCAACTACGACCAGTTCAGTCTGTTATTCAACGATAACGTATCCAATTCCCATCAGATGGAAGATTTGTTGGGCCGCGAAGCCGAATCTACCTTGGAATTCTGGAAAGATGAATTCAAGGAAATTAAATTGAATGATTTATTTTAATTATCTGTTATTAGATATTTATTATAAACCAGTTATGAGCTAAGTAATACTATTTGTGTCTACATGAAGAAAGCGGAAGCAACACGACTCAATATTTTACAAAAGGCATTTGGACTCATTTATGAAAAAGGTTATCAAACAACCAGTATCGATGATATCATTGCCACGACCCAAGTAACCAAAGGTGCTTTCTATTACCATTTCAAAAACAAGGATGAAATGGGAATGGCCATCATCAACGAATTGATGAAACCGGCACTCACAAGTAGTTTTATCGACCCTTTACAAAAAGATGAAAATCCCTTGGATGCCATTTACGGTTTAATGCAAAACCTATTGATGGAGAATGATTTTCTAAAGGTTGAATATGGCTGTCCGGCAGCTAACTTTACACAAGAAATGACACCTTGGAATGCTGATTTCAGCAGAGCCTTAAACGAGATTATCCAAGAATGGTTCAAGGTAATGGGTGATGCCATTGATCATGGTAAGAAAAACGGTTGGGTACGCAAAGATGTGAATGCAAAACAGGTCACCTTGTTTGTGATGTCGGGCTATTGGGGAATTCGTAATTTTGGAAAATTGGAGAATAGTAAAAAGGTGTATTTGCCTTATTTAAAAGAGCTTAAAAATTATCTGGGTTCGTTGAAATAATTTTTTTACCCTAAAACATACTAACTGGTATGTTTTGTTTATTTTTGCGCCAGCAATAAAAATTCGATGTACCAAACGCTTACATTTTATCACACATTTGTCCGATGGCTTGTATTGGCCAGCCTGCTGTATGCTATCTACAGGGCATATAAAGGCTATGTTACAAAATCGGCGTTCAGTAAAACCGATCATGCGGTACGGCATTGGACTGCCACCATTGCCCACATCCAACTTTTGATAGGCATGGTGCTTTATTTTAAGAGTCCCATCATCAAATACTTTTGGTCAAACTTTAATGAAGCGCTAACGAACATAGGAAACGTGTTTTTTGGACTGATCCATGTTATACTTATGCTTACCGCCATTGTGTTGGTTACCGTAGGTTCTGCCCTGTCCAAAAGAAGAGCGGCGGATAAGGAGAAATTTAAAACTATGCTCGTTTGGTTCTCCATCGCCTTGTTCATCATTTTCATTGCCATTCCTTGGCCATTTTCACCATTGGCATCCAGGCCTTATTTCAGATAGTATGATAGAATTATTCAAAACAAAAATCGGCCGGTTACGCATCATCGGCTTTCTCGAAGGTATTTCATTGTTGGCGTTGGTTTTTATAGCCATGCCCATGAAATATTTATTTGACAATCCTTCATTGTCAAAATCTTTGGGTCCCATCCACGGTGCCATTTTTTTGCTGTTCGTGCTCAATACATTTAGTGTTGGCATCGAGCAAAAATGGAAATTCAAAACGACGACTTGGAAGGTATTGGTGGCCTGTTTTATTCCATTCGGCACTTTTTATATAGACAGTAAAATTTTGAAAAAATTATAAAACGATATAAAATGAAATACGCGGTAATTACAGTTGTTTCACTATTGACCATTTATTTATCGTACCGAACTTACCGCTATGCCATGCTTGATAAAGGGCTTGATGATAAAATAAGCCGTGGTGCCATCATCTTAGATGTACGAACCGAAGACGAATATAATACCGGCCATATAGAAGGTTCCATAAATATTTCATTGGGAACCATCAGGGAAAGATACATGGAACTTGACACGGAAAAAACATATATAACAACATGCTCTCATGGATTGCGCAGTGTAAAAGCGGAAACGCTGTTGAAAGAGAGGGGTTTCAAAAATGTGTATAACGGCGGCGCTTGGACAGACCTAGAACAGGTAGTGGAAAAAGTGAGGAATAGATAAAAAGTTGGTTGCCTAAAAAACGGATTCCCTAGGATAGGGGAGGTGTACTCTTCCTAAACCATCCCGATCCTTCCTTTCCTATGCCGATCAGTGATTGGATATTCAACGGAAATTCCAAAAATACATGCAACATGCTTAATGTGTAGAGTGATAACAGGCCTACACGGTAATC
>Ga0247814_10000336_pt1 | contig 39418 bp, 33 predicted proteins | sample UWRJL179409R1_FD_179947 | JGI IMG/M metagenome (GOLD analysis project Ga0247814, IMG submission 179947) | Plant litter microbial communities from Arlington Agricultural Research Station in Wisconsin, United States - UWRJ-L179-409R-1 | ecosystem: Environmental > Terrestrial > Plant litter >... | reverse complement strand
ACGCGCCGGACGCAAGGTCCGCCTGCTGTTCGACGTGCTGACCTATTGCTCGATCATCATTCCCGGCATCGTCATCGGCATCTCGACGCTGATCGCCTTCATCAGTCTGTTCGATGTCCTCAACCCGTTGCTCGCCAGCCTTATTCCGGGCATGCCGCGCCTGAACATGGGCTTCTTCACGGTGATCGCCGCGCATTCGTTGTTCACCATGGCGCTGGTCATGGTCATCGTGCGCAGCCGGGTGGATTCGCTGGACAAAGCGTTGCAGGAAGCCTCCGCCGACTTGTATGCACCGCCGCTGGAAACCTTCTGGCGCGTGACCTTGCCGCAAATCACTCCGGCGATCCTGGCCGGCTTCCTGCTGGCGTTCACCTTCAGCTTCGACGATTTCATCATCGCGTTCTTTGTCGCCGGCCCGGAAACCACCTTGCCGATCTACATCTTTTCCTCGATCCGCCGGGGCGTGACGCCCGAGATCAACGCGGTTTCCACGGTGATCATCTGCGTGTCGCTGGCCCTGCTGTTCACTTCCCGTTACTTGCAGAACCGTCGCACAGGAGCCTCACATGCGTGATCAGTTGTACATCAACGGCGAGTGGGTCAGCCCGGACCTGGGCGGTTATCTGGATGTCATCGATCCGGCGACCGAGCAGACCTTGCAACGGGTCGCGGCAGGCACCGAGGAAGACATCGATCATGCGGTGCGCGCTGCACGCCGGGCATTCGACAGTGGCTGGAGCCAGAGCAGCGGCGCCGAGCGCGCGGTGTGGCTGGAAACCCTGGCCGATGAGCTGCAAAACAGTCAGGACGGCATCGCCCGGCTGGAGGTCAGCGATAACGGCAAACCGCTGCCCGAAGCGCAATGGGACATCGCCGACGCGATTGGCTGTTTTCGTTATTACGCAGGCCTCGCCCGGGAGCTGGACGCTCGGCAGGATCAGCCGCTCGCATTGCCGGACGCGCGTTTTCGCTGTCGCACGCGCCTTGAGCCGATTGGCGTCGCCGGGCAGATCATTCCGTGGAATTACCCGCTGCTGATGGCCGCCTGGAAAGTCGCTCCCGCGCTGGCCGCTGGCGCAACCGTGGTGTTGAAACCGTCGGAACTGACCCCGCTGACCGCTCTGGAACTGGCCGCCGCCGCCGACCGCATCGGCTTGCCCGCTGGCGTACTTAACGTCGTCACCGGGCTAGGCGGCGACGCGGGCAGCCCGCTGACGCTGCATCCCGGCGTCGACAAACTGGCCTTCACCGGCAGCGTGCCCACCGGGGCGAAAATCATGTCGGCGGCGGCCAGCGACATCAAGAACATCAGCCTGGAGCTGGGCGGCAAATCGGCGTTCATCGTGTTTGATGACGCGGATGTCGAGGCGGCGGTGGAATGGATTCTGTTCGGGATTTTCTGGAATCAGGGCCAGGTGTGCAGCGCCACGTCGCGCTTGTTGGTTCAGGAAAACATCGCGCCGCGCCTCATCGAAAAACTGGTCGAGGAGACACGCAAAATCACCATCGGCCCCGGCATGGAGCCGGGCGTGTTGCTCGGCCCGCTGGTGAGCAAGAGCCAATACGAGAAGGTGCTGGGCTTTATCGACCAAGGCCAGGCCAGCGGCGCGAAGCTGCTGACCGGCGGCAAACGTCCAAAGCATCTGGCGCAGGGTTATTTCATGGAGCCGGCAATTTTCGACGAGCCGGCCGAAAACAGCATCGTCTGGCGCGAAGAAATCTTTGGCCCGGTGCTGTGCATCAAACGCTTCAAGCATGAACAGCAAGCGCTGCAAATGGCCAACGCCAGCCGCTTCGGCCTTGCCGCCGCCGTGATGAGCGCCGATCCACAACGCGCCACCCGCGTGGCCAACCAGCTGCGCGCCGGGATCATCTGGGTCAACTGCTCACAACCGACCTTCGTCGAAGCGCCCTGGGGCGGCATGAAACACAGCGGCATCGGCCGCGAACTGGGCCAATGGGGTCTGGACAATTACCTGGAGGTCAAACAAATCACCGAATACCTCGGCGAAGAGCCTTGGGGTTGGTATTTGAAATGAACCCGCGACGACAGAACCGGTAGCAATGGGAAGGACTAATCCAGCAACTCCAGATGCAGATACTCCGCCACCGCTTCGGCGCTGGGTTTCTTCAGGCGGGGCACGCGGCCCAGGCAGGGCGCGGGCAGGCGTTCGGCGAGGGTCGCGAGATTTTCTTCCAGGCGCGAGGTTTTGGCGTCGACGATATTGGCGACCCAACCGGCCAGTTGCAGCCCGTCCTGGGCAATGGCCTCGGCGCTGAGCAGCGCGTGATTAATGCACCCCAGACGCACGCCAACCACCAGAATCACCGGCAATTGCAGCGCGACGGCAAGATCGGACAGGTTGGCCTGATCCGCCAACGGCACGCGCCAGCCGCCAGCGCCTTCGATCAGGCTGAAATCGGCATTGCGCGCCAGCAGCAGACGCATCGGTTTAAGCAGCCCTTGCACCGTCAACGCCACGCCCGCCTCCCGCGCTGCCAGATGGGGAGCGATGGCGGGTTCGAAGGCGACGGGGTTGACCTCGTCGTAACTCACGGCGACCGAGCATTGCGCCAGCAGCGCCAGCGCGTCGTCGTTGCGCAAACCATTTGGCGTCACTGCGCTGCCGGAGGCAACCGGTTTGCCCGCTACCGTGCTCAATCCTGCCTGTCGCGCGGCATACAACAGGCCAGCGGCGACCGTGGTTTTACCCACATCGGTATCGGTTCCCGCGATGAAGTACGCACGGCTCATCTCGGCATTCCTCTGCTGCATCCTAAGTTCACCGGCTTTTTTCCAGCACGGTGTAAACCACCTGATACGTCGCCGGCAAGCCTTCGGGCTGACGGAAGCGCTCGTAAGCGTCGATCAGCGCCAGTATCCGCGCGCGGCCGGTCAAGCCGCCTGGCCTGCCCGGATTGAGATTGTGCGCGCCCAGGGCTTTCAGCTCGTGGGTCAGGTTGCGAACGTCCGGGTAATGCAGAACATGCGGCTGCACCTGCAGAGAGCTTAGGCGCAACCCGCTCAACTCGCACAACCGCTGATAATCCTGCAATTGCCGGAAGCGGTTGACGTGCACCAGACCGTCGACCGTTTGCCAGCTGTCACGCAGCTCATACAGCGTACCGACGCACAGACTGGCGAAAGCGAACACCCCGCCAGGCTGCAACACCCGCCTGGCTTCGCTGAGCACTGCGGCAAAATCCGCGCACCACTGCACCGCCAGACTGGAGAAAATCAGCTCGCAGCTGGCATCCTTCAACGGCAAGCGCTCGGCATCGCCAGCGACAAAATGTTCGGCACCACCCAAAGGCTGTGCATGACGCAACATGCCTTCGGCAATATCCAGCGCCACGCCGTGGCCCTGGGGGAATTTTTCGCTCAACGCCCGGCTGAAATAACCGGTGCCGCAGCCCAGATCGAGCCAGCGTTGCGGCTGCAAATCCTGCGGCAAACGCGACAGCAGCTCACTGCCCACGTCGCGCTGCAACTGGGCGACGCTGTCGTAACTGCCCGCCGCGCGGGAAAACGATGCGGCTACCTGGCGCTTGTCAGGCAAACCGCCCGGCAACCTCGGATGGGATAAATCAGTCATCACCGGACTCATGTAAAAACGCCTGGATCGCCGCCGCGACACCGTGAGGATTTTCCAGGAGGAAAGCGTGGCTGGCCTGCTCGATGACGCCAACTTCGACGTCAGGTAACAGCGCCAGCAAATCGCCCGCTGCTTCAGCGGGCACGAACGCATCAAGCCCGGCAAACAGATGCAGCTGCGGGCCGCGAAATGTCTGCAGGGCGCTGCGGGTATCCAGTTGTTCCAGCAATTGCAGGCCGTGGACCAGCGCACTCGTCGAACCGTGAGGTGCGCCGGCCTTGAGCAGGCGCGAAATGCCGCGCGGATCTTCAGTACCTTGGGCGCACAACAAACTGAATCGCTTGAGCGTGCCATCAGGATCGTCAATGCAACCGGCCAGGAACGCGTCGAAATCCCCCGCCGCCATAGCGTTGGGCCAGGCGCCGCGCGTCACGAAACAGGTATTGCTCGCCAGCGTCACCAGCCCGCAGCAACGCTCGCCGCGCCGCGCCGCCAGTTCGGCGGCCAACATGCCACCCAACGACCAGCCGCCCAGCCAGGCGTTGTCCGGCAGATTGGCGTCCAGTTCGTCGAGCCATTCCTGCGGATCGCTGCTTTCCAGCTCCGGCAGCGGCTCGATTTCCACGCGCAGATGCTCGTCCAGGCCACGCAAGGCAGCGGCCAATGGCTCCAGCGGCGAAATGCCCAAACCCCAACCGGGTAGCAGGATCAACTGATCACGCATGATGTGGCTCCACCGAATCGCGCTTATCCAGCAGCGGGTAACACTGCGCCAATGCATTCAACAATAGCTGCACTTGCGCCTGCGTGTGGGCGGCGGAAAAGGTCACCCGCAGACGCGCGCTGCCCGCAGGCACGGTGGGCGGCCGGATCGCCGTCACCAGCACGCCGCAGTCACGCAACATCTGCGACAGGCGCATGGCGCGACCGGCATCGCCGATCAGGATCGGCTGGATCGGTGTGAAGCTGTCCAGCAAGGTCAGGCCGATCTGTTCGGCACCGCTGCGAAACTGGGCGATCAAGCGGGCCAGGTGCTCACGGCGCCAATGCTCGGTGCGCAGCAATTCGAGGCTTTTCAGCGTCGCGCAGGCCAGGCCCGGTGGTTGGCTGGTGGTGTAGATGTAAGGACGGGAGAACTGAATCATGCTTTCGATCAGCTCTTCGCTGCCAGCCACAAACGCCCCGGCCGTGCCGAACGCCTTGCCCAGCGTGCCGATCAATACCGGCACGTCGTCGATGCCCAGACTGAAATGCTCGACGATACCGCCACCATTGGCACCCAGCGGGCCGAAGCCGTGCGCGTCGTCGACCATCAACCAGGCGCCTTTGGCTTTTGCTGTTTGCGCCAACGCAGGCAGGTCCGCCAGATCGCCGTCCATGCTGAACACGCCATCGGTGACCACCAACGTATCGCCGCTGGCTTTCTGCAGACGCGCGGCGAGGCTCTCGGCGTCGTTATGCAGATAACGGGAAAACCGCGCGCCACTGAGCAAACCGGCGTCGAGCAGCGAAGCGTGATTGAGCCGGTCTTCCAGGACCGTATCGCCCTGCCCGACCAGCGCCGTCACGGCACCGAGGTTGGCCATGTAGCCATTGGAAAACAGCAGCGCCCGCGGCCGGCCGGTCATGTCCGCCAGCGCCAGTTCGAGTTCGTGGTGCGGGCCGCTGTGGCCGATCACCAGATGCGAAGAACCGCCGCCAACGCCCCATTTCTCGGCACCGGCCTGCCACGCGGCGATCACCTCGGGATGATTGGCCAGGCCCAGATAATCGTTGTTGCAGAACGCCAGCAGCGGCTGCCCATCCACCACCACCTCGGGCCCTTGCGGGCTTTGCAGCAACGGGCGCTGGCGATAGAGATTGTCAGCACGGCGGGCAGCGAGACGTGCGAGAAGATCGAAGGACATGCAGGCCTCGGGGGAAATTTAAACTCCCGTAGGACCGGCTTCAGCCGGGAGAGGGCCAGGACATCCAACGCATTCTTTGCGTCAGCATAGGCGCCTTCCCGGCTAAAGCCGGTCCCACAGGCAGGAGTTGCCGTTCGTCAGCGAATCAAACCGCAGCGTTATAAAACTGCGCGCTGCTCTTCTGTTCGACCAGCGCCTGCTCAATAGCAGCCTGATGCACTTCGTCAGCGTGTTCCTCGCGGGCCTCGGGTTTGATGCCCAGGCGCGAGAACAACAGCATGTCCTTGTCGGCTTGCGGGTTGGCGGTGGTGAGCAATTTGTCGCCATAGAAAATCGAGTTGGCCCCGGCGAAGAACGCCAGCGCCTGCATTTGCTCGTTCATGGCTTCGCGACCAGCCGACAGCCGCACGTGAGATTGCGGCATCAGGATGCGCGCTACGGCGAGCATGCGGATGAAGTCGAACGGGTCGATGTCTTCGGCGTTTTCCAGCGGCGTACCGGCAACCTTGACCAGCATGTTGATCGGCACCGATTCCGGGTGCTCTGGCAGATTGGCCAGCTGGATCAGCAGATTGGCGCGATCGTCGAGGGATTCGCCCATGCCGAGAATGCCACCGGAGCAGATTTTCATCCCCGAATCACGCACGTAGGCCAGAGTTTGCAGGCGCTCGCCGTAAGTACGGGTGGTGATGATGCTGCTGTAGAACTCCGGCGACGTGTCGAGGTTGTGGTTGTAGTAATCCAGCCCCGCCGAAGCCAGCGCCTCGGTTTGGTCTTGATCCAGACGACCCAGGGTCATGCAGGTTTCCAGGCCCAGGGCTTTCACGCCTTTGACCATTTCCAGCACGTAAGGCATGTCTTTGGCCGAAGGATGTTTCCAGGCCGCGCCCATGCAAAAGCGCGTCGAGCCAATCGCCTTGGCGCGGGCGGCCTCTTCGAGAACCTTCTGCACTTCGAGCAGTTTTTCTTTTTCAAGACCGGTGTTGTAGTGGCCGGACTGCGGACAGTACTTGCAGTCTTCAGGGCAGGCGCCGGTCTTGATCGACAACAGGGTCGAGACTTGCACGCGGTTGGCGTCGAAGTGAGCGCGGTGCACGGTTTGCGCCTGAAACAACAGGTCATTGAAAGGCTGTACGAACAGCGCCCTAACCTCGGCTAAATTCCAGTCATGACGCAAAGTGGCGGTGGTGCTGGCGCTCATCGGGCGGCTCCTCGGGTTTTTCTTTTAGCAGGCGACCGGCGGCTCAGCATTATGCAAACGCTTAAAGTCCACAGGCGCGACACGGATGTTCGGCATATTTAAGGAAGAGTCATGCGCTGTCAACCACAAAGCCAACACGCGGTTTACATCTGGTTAAAAAACAAACAAACCTGTCTGCTGTGCGATGAACGTACCGATGCACTGTTTGCCATCTGCGTGCCTTGCGAAGCCGAGCTGCCGTGGCTGGGCGATCAATGTCGGCATTGCGCCCTGCCCTTGGCGATGGCTGATCTGAGCTGCGCGCAATGTTTCAACCATCCCCCCGCGTTTGATGAAGTCTTGGTGCCGTGGCTTTATGACTTTCCCGTGGACAGCCTGGTGACGCGCTTCAAGCATCAGGGCAACTGGCCCATGGGCCGCCTGCTGAGCGAACTGCTCGGGCAATTCCTGCAACACCGTTTCGACGAAGGCCAACCCAAGCCAGACCTGCTGCTGCCGGTGCCGCTCGCGACCAAACGAATGCGCCAGCGCGGTTATAACCAGGCGGCAATGCTCGCCGACTGGCTCGGCCAACAATTGCAGCTGCCCGTGCAAGACCGCTTGCTGATCCGCACCCGGGAAACCCCGGCGCAGCAAGGCCTGGATGCCAAAGCCCGCAAGCGCAATCTGCGCGGTGCCTTTGCCCTGATCGACGCCGAGAAAATCATCGACCAGCATGTGGCGTTGATCGATGACGTGCTGACCACCGGCTCCACCGCCGATGCCATCGCCCAGCTGCTGATAAAGGCTGGCGCGCTGCGGGTGGATGTTTATTGCCTGGCAAGGACGCCCAAGCCAAACACCCAGGCTTGAAATACCTACCTGTACAGACTGTGTGAAAACGTCACGAGCGAAGGCAAAACAAGGCAAAAACAGGCGGAAAAGCGGAGTCTAGGTGTTCTAAATGAGCATTTTCCGCCTGTTTTTAACGCAGTATTGCCGAGCGCAGTAGTTTTCACACAGTCTGTGTAGGAGCGAATTCATTCGCGAGACGATACTCCTGACAACGCAGGACCAAAGTCTTGCCAACAAGTTGGCTCCTACACAGACTGTGTGAAAACGTCACGAGCGAAGACAAGACAAGGCAAAAACAGGCGAAAAAGCGGAGTCTAGGTGTTCTAAATGAGCATTTTTCGCCTGTTTTTAACGCAGTATTGTCGAGCGCAGTAGGTTTCACACAGTCTGTACAGGTTGATCGATGCCTTACACTCACCCTCATCATCAAACAAAAAGCCGCGCCCATGCCCTTTCCTGCCTTGCTCACCCAACACATGGTCCGTCGCCCGCAGCGCATCGCGTTGTTGCAGCACATCGCCGAGCAAGGCTCGATCACCCGCGCGGCAAAAAGCGCGGGGCTGAGTTACAAGGCGGCGTGGGATGCCATCGATGAGCTGAACAATCTCGCCCAAAGACCTCTGGTCGAGCGCAGCGTTGGTGGGCGTGGTGGCGGCGGCGCGAAACTTTCCGCTGAAGGCGAGCGCGTCTTGCGCCTTTATCATCGCCTGCAAGCCTTGCAGGCCCAGGTGCTGGAAGCCACCGAAGAAAGCGCCGACCTGGAATTGCTCACTCGTCTGTCCTTGCGCACCAGCGCGCGCAATCAACTGCTCGGCCGAATCGAAGGGATCAGCGCCCACGGCCACAACGACCTGGTGCGCCTGCGTCTGGCTGGCGAGTTGTTCATCGAGGCGCAGATCACCCACGACAGCACGCTGCGCCTGGACCTGACAATCGGCACCGATGTCGTCGCACTGATCAAAGCCGGATGGCTGAGTTTGCTCGGCCCGGATCAGTCCGCAACAACTGGACACAATTCCCTGCACGGCAACATCGAGGAAATTCTGGCCGCCGAGGACGGCCCCAGCGAAGTGCGCATCGCCCTGCCCAGCGGCCAGACATTGTGCTCGCTGGCCGAGCCCGCGCAGCTTGCCGCGCTGAAGCTGGTTGTCGGCAGCCCGGTGCAGGCGCAATTTGCCCCTTCGCTGGTTCTGCTGGGCACGGCGCAGTAGCGCAACGCGTCACCCTTCCGACATGTTTTCGTCATAAAGCCTGACTAAGGTAGCTGCCACATCTGCTGGGAGCCGTGATGATGAAACTATTAGAAGAAAATCAAACCACCGATCTGGAAAACATGGTCGGCCTCACTCGTCGAGGCTTCATCAGCGCGGGCGCCTTGTGCGGTGCCGCCATGTTCCTCGGCGGTAACCTGCTGAGCCGCAGCACCATCGCCGCCAGTGTCAGCGCCGCCTCCGGCACCTTGCTGGGCTTCGACAGCATTCCCGCCGCTACCGCCGACAGCATCAGCTTGCCACCGGGCTACACGTCATCGGTTCTGATCAGTTGGGGCCAACCGCTGCACAGCGGCGGTCCGGCGTTCGATGCCAGCGGCAAAGGCAGCGCCGAGGCGCAGGAAGTGCAGTTCGGCGACAACAACGACGGCATGAGCCTGTTCCCGATGCCGGGCAAACCGGATCGCGCCCTGATGGCGATCAACAACGAATACACCAATTACCGCTACCTGTTCGATCACGGCAAGGACCCGCAATCCGCCGAGGAAGTGCGTAAGGCGCTGGCCAGCGAAGGCGTGTCGGTGATCGAAGTCCAGCACAAGGACGGCAAGTGGCAGTTCGTGCAGGACTCGAAATACAACCGCCGCATCCACGGCAACACGCCGATCAACCTGAGCGGCCCGGCTGCCGGGCACGACTGGCTGAAAACCGCCGCTGACAGCACCGGTAAAAAGGTGCTCGGCACGTTCCAGAACTGCGCCAACGGCAAGACGCCGTGGGGCACTTATCTGACCTGCGAAGAAAACTTCACTGACTGTTTCGGCAGCAGCGACGCCGAACAGAAATTCGACGCAGGCATCAAGCGTTACGGCGCAGTCGCCGCCAGCAAAGAAATCAACTGGCACCACCACGACCCACGCTTCGATCTGGCGAAAAATCCCAACGAGCTGAACCGCCACGGCTGGGTCGTGGAAATCGATCCGTTCGACCCGAAATCCACGCCGGTCAAACGCACCGCGCTGGGTCGCTTCAAACACGAAAACGCTGCCCTGGCCGAAACCAAAGGTGGCCGCGCAGTGGTGTACATGGGCGACGACGAGCGCGGCGAGTTCATCTACAAATTCATCAGCCGCGACAAGATCAATCACAACGACCCGAAAGCCAACCGCAACCTGCTCGATCACGGCACGCTGTATGTCGCCCGTTTCGATAACGGCGACGGCAATCCGGATCGGCCAAAAGGCAAAGGCGAGTGGATCGAACTGACCCACGGCAAAAACGGCCTGGATGCTGCCGCAGGTTTTGCCAACCAGGCTGAAGTGTTGATTCACGCGCGTCTGGCCGCCAGCGTCGTGAAAGCCACGCGCATGGACCGCCCGGAATGGATCGTGGTCAGCCCCAAGGATGGTCAGGTGTATTGCACGCTGACCAACAACGCCAAGCGCGGCGACGATGGTCAACCGGTTGGTGGACCGAACCCGCGTGCGAAAAACCAGTACGGACAAATCCTGCGCTGGGCGGAAAACGAGGGTAATGCCTCGGCCATGGCATTCGACTGGGATCTGTTCGTGGTCGCGGGCAACCCGAGCGTCCACAGCGGCAAACCTCAGGGCGGCTCCAGCAATATCAATGCGCAAAATATGTTCAACAGTCCGGACGGACTGAGTTTCGATCAGGCCGGTCGCCTGTGGATCCAGACCGACGGCGATTCCACCAACAAGGGTGATTTCGCTGGCATGGGCAACAACCAGATGCTCTGCGCCGATCCGGACAGCGGCGAGATTCGCCGCTTCATGGTCGGCCCGATTGGCTGCGAAGTCACCGGCATCAGCTTCGCACCGGATTACAAGACGCTGTTCATCGGCATCCAGCACCCCGGCGAAAACGGCGGCTCGACCTTCCCCGAACACCTGCCAGACGGCAAACCGCGTTCGTCGGTGATGGTGATTACCCGGGAGGATGGCGGCGTGATCGGCGCTTGATCGTAGCTAACCCGCTGTAGGAGCCAACTTGTTGGCGAGACCTTGGTCCTGCGTAATCAGGAATATCGTCTCGCGAACAAGTTCGCTCCTACGGATTTCGCCTCCTCAATCAATCAACCCATTCCCGTCATAAAACGGATAGGGCCCACACCGCACTCAAAGCCACAATTCCTCTCGAATATCCTTTTCCCACCTGACTCTCGGAAACGTCCTATTTCCCCTTAATTCCTTTGTGTTGAGTCTTTGGCTTTCTGCGCTATGAGCATTTAGCTGGGGATCCCGATGACTCAATGTTTCAAAGACCACGAGATTGATACACAGGCACTGAACCAGAACACCCTTCCCATCTCGGAGTGCGAGATCAAAATTCTCGACCTCTACGATCAACGGTCAGAATTCATTGAAGTATCAATACTGACCGGTGAAGGCATCTGGCGTGTATACCAGCGAGAAGCCGAAGAAATCGTGGCCCCAGGCGGGAAACTGATTGAAAACCCAAAAGAACGTAACCGCGCCATCAACGCCGCCTACGCAAGGCTCTGGTTGCACGACAACCGCTTCCAATGGGCGGGGCTCGCCGCTTTCGCCTCCAAACAAGTCGGGTGCGGCCTGCTGCATGCGTCCAACGCCATCGAGAATATTCAAACCGAGCATGAAGCGGCGCAACGCCTCACCAGCGGCGGCGAATCTATTCTGGATATCCCCGGCCTGTTCAGCATCAGCAAGAATGACGAACAGGCTGTGCGTGATCTGGATGAAGCTCGCCGTAACAATCCGGTCCCAGGTATCGATATCAGACGCGACAGCGAGCCATTGTCGCTAATGCAGCAGCCGTACGAACACGTTTACGAAATGATGGCGATGGGCAACACGTCGCTGTTCCTGGACGTGTTTCCGTTGCACGCGTTCTACGCGAAACGTGGCTGGAAAGAATTCAAGCAATGCCTGCGTTTACGCCAGAACATCTATGGGCATGAAAAGTTTCCGGTGCTCTGGCCCGTTGGGCAGGAGAGGCTGAGGTTTGGTATCGACTACCCAGAAATTCTGCAAGCCTTTGAGGCAATCGAGGCGGGCAATGTTGCCGAGAGCGTTAAATTCCTGGCTGATCATGAGCAACGAAATATTCTGCAACCAGCAATGTACAGTGACTCGAAGTTAGTGAGTCTGTTGCGTGGCAATCATTTGTCGTATATCACCAGCTTGCCGCGCCACGTTGCGGAGCCTATCGAGCTGACACTGGCCAGCCAGTGCGGACGGTTAGACGATGGACGCACCATTGGCTTTGGCAACAATCCGTTTGCCGATTTGTCCGATATCAAACAGCGCATGGCCTTTGTGCTCAGAGCTGCAGCTCAGTTTGATGAGCTGCTCAATGGTCCCCAGCGACCACTGATTCAACAGGCGATTCAGGACATCGCTGCTGGCTATGGTGTGCGATGAGCGTTGCCCAGTCCTTATCAAGACGAACCGGTGCGGCGCTAACGCTCGCTGCGTTCCTTGCATTAGGCGCCTCTCAGCTCTGGTATCAATCAAGGGATGTGGAAATCGCCCTAAACATTGGCGAGCCTTGGGAAGAAATGCGCCAACGCTCCAGCGCGAAAATAGCTCCCGCGATACCTAATGAAATTGCGTTCGGCGTGCCGAAATCCGACGCGCGCCTGCGTTTCACCGACTCGCAATACGCATTCGAAACGCCACCCGCTCGTTTTTTTACGATCGGTTATGTTCTGGGTGTTGTAAACGGAGTCCGCATGTCCCCCCAAATCGAGCCGCTTCTGCTCGACGATACGCTCAAGATCCTGCTGGACTTGCAGGAGCAATGGCGCAATGCGGGCTGGCATCCAATCCTGACCGGCACCTTTCCCTCATTCGCCGACACGCCGCAATGGCGTGCCCGATTGCGCGACGTCAATAAAGGCGGCACGGCCTACTGGCAGGCGGGCGACAAGTATCAGGTAATGCTGGGGGTTAATCGCTTCCGGGATGACAAGCGCCCCACAGAGGAGCGTTACCTCATCACGCTGGCGCTTGCTAAACCGTGGGTCGAACCTTGACCTGCGCCATGAGCCTTGTTCGGACCCGGCCGCCACCGGTCATTCAATCAATCAACCCATTCCCGTCATAAAACGGATACGGCCCCGGATACTCACCGAACACCGCGTTATGGGTGACCAAGCCTTCCACGGGATGCCAGCGGTGCAGCAAGTAACCCGCTGGCTCCAGATTGAAATGTGCCGGGGCGTCTTCCTGTAGATCGAGCACGATCTGATGGGAAGTGCCGGGGCAGATGCAGCTGATACTGCCGCCGAAACGCCGCTGCATCGGACGATGCAAATGCCCGCAGAGCAAGCGCTCGACTTGCGGATGCCGCGCAATGACTTTCTCAAACTCAGCCCCATTGATGAACGGCTCGCGATCCATGTGCCCGATGCCGGTGATGAACGGCGGGTGATGCAGAATCAACAAGGTCGGCGCGTTGGGGCGTTGCGCCAGATGTTCATCAAGCCAGAGCAACTGACTCTCCGTCAGTTGCCCGCCGTGAGAGCCGGGAATGCTGGTGTCCAGGCCGATCAGCCGCACCGGATAGTCCTCGACAACCCAGTCCAGCGGCTTGTCGTGACTGATCGGCAAATAAGCCTGATCGGCAAATTCAGCCAGCAGGTGCTCGCGATCATCATGATTGCCCGGCACCAGATAAAACGGCATGTGCAGCCGATTGAGTTGCGGATGCAGCACGGCATATTCGTCAGGGCGACCGAAGTCCACCAGATCGCCGCTGATGACCACAACATCGGGGCGCGGCACGCTGGCGTTCAGATGATCCACTGCGCGACGTAATGCGCCCAGGGTATCGACGATTCCGTAGGTCAGTTTCTGACCGGCTTTAAGGTGCAGATCGCTGATCTGCGCAATGAGGAATGGGGGGTTCAAAATAAACTCTCAAAAAAAATGAATGCCCTGATTGAACGCAAATCTTGTAGGGCCGGCTCGTAGGACCGGCTTCAGCCGGGAGAGGGCCGGTACATTCACGGCAGTAGCGGCGGCGGAAACCTTTGCTCCCGGCTAAAGCCAGTCCTACGGGTCTGTGTTTGGGGCGAAAGCGCTACGAATGCAGGGTAAACAACACCTGCGGCTCGACCGCCAGGGCAATCATCGCGCCCGGCAGATGAATGACGTTGTCGGTGCTGTCGACCAGCAACGGCTGCGCGGCACCGACGTCCACCAACAGGCGACTCTGCGCGCCCTGGAAAAACTGCCCGACCAGACGCCCGCGCACGTGACCTTCGCCGTTCATTACTCGCAGATGCTCCGGGCGGCAATACACGGTTGAAGGCAGGTTCGAACCCGTCCACGGCAGCTCGCCGCCGCTGACTTTCAGGCCATTAGCCGTGCGACTGTCCACGGTAAATGCATTGAGATTGCCGACAAAACCGGCGACGAAGGCGTTGGCCGGCTGTTGATAAATTTCTCGTGGAGTCGCCAGTTGCGCGACGCGGCCTTGCTCCATCACCAGGATGCGGTCGCCCAAGGCCATGGCTTCGCCCTGATCGTGGGTGACGAATACGGCAGTGATGCCGAGCCCGCGCAGCAGCTGGTCCAGCTCGCTGCGCAACCGCTCACGCAACTGCGCGTCGAGGGCCGCCAGCGGTTCGTCGAGCAGCAGTACCCGAGGCCGGGGCGCCAACGCACGCGCCAGGGCGACCCGCTGCCGTTGGCCGCCGGACAGCTCATGAATGCTGCGCTTGCCATGCTCCTGCAAACCCACCAGCTCCAGCAGTTCGGCACAACGTTTGTTGCGCTCGGCGGGTGACATGCCGCGAATCTTCAGGCCGTAAACGATGTTGCCGGCCACATCCAGATTCGGGAACAACGCGTAATTCTGGAACACCATGCCGACATCACGCTTTTCGATGGGCAGGCGCGTAACGTTAGTGTCGTCAAAAAAAACCTGACCGACGTCCGGGCTTTCCAGGCCGGCGATCAGGCGCAACGTGGTGGTTTTACCGCAGCCGGACGGGCCGAGAATCGCGAGGGTTTCCCCAGGCTCGATGGTCAGGTTCAGGTCCTGAACGGCGACGGTGCCGTCAGCGAATGCCTTGCGACAGCCCTGCAGGCGAATGGTGGTTCCGGTCATCGACTCTCTCCACGGGAAAGACGGGCACTGATGGCCTGCAACGCAATCAAAAGCGGCACGATCATCAGCAGAAATATGAGGGTGTAGGCGCTGGCGACTTCCAGCCGCGCCGACGCATAGCTGTCGGCCAGACCCACCGGCAGGGTTTTGGTCATGGGCGTGTGCAGCATCCAGGTCAGGTTGAATTCACCCAACGACAAGGTGACGACCATCAACACCCCGGCGAGAATCCCGGCGCGGCAATTGGGCACCACAACGCTGAAGAAGCGCTTGATCGGACCGGCGCCCAGACTCGCGGCAGCCTCTTCCAGCGTGGGCAAATGCTGACGCTGCATCACCGCCATGACCGGGCGCACCAGAAACGGCAGCGTGAACAACACGTGACCAACCAGAATGAACAACCAACTGCTGCGAAATCCGCCGAACTGGCCATAAGTCAGCAGCAACGCCAGGGCGCTGGCCAGACCGGGCATCGCCACGGGCAGGACCATCAGTTCTTCGAAGGCGCGGCTGAACCGATTGTTCATGCGCACCAGCGCGTAAGCCGCCGGCACGCCAATCACGCAGACACACACCGCGCAGGCCAGCGCCAGTTGCAGCGACAGCCAGACCGTGGGCGAGTACGCCTGCCAGACTTGAATCAGCCAATCGAAGGTCAACCCGCTGGACAGACCCTGAAAATAATTGCGCGTCAGCCCGGCCAGCAAAGACATGACCACCGGCACCAACATGAAGGCGCAGACCAGCAAGGTAAACAGCAGCTGCGCGATAAACAGTGTGGAACGCTTCACAGCACAGTCCCCGAGTTTTTCACCAGACGCCGCGCCAGCAACAGCACCGCCCAGGTCACCGCGCCCAGCACCACCGACAACGCCGCAGCAACGGCGAAATTCGCGTAATTGGTGAACACGTTATAGATCGCAATCGGCGTTACGTTGAGCCGGGTGCCCAGCGTGAAGGCGGTGCCGAACGCGCCCATGGACGTCGCGAAACAGATTGCGCCGCAGGACACCAACGCAGGCGCAAGGCCCGGCACGATCACATCGCAAACCACTCGCCAGTGCCCGGCACCCAGGGAATGGGCGGCTTCTTCCAGGCTGCGATCGAGACTTTCACACGCCGCCATCACTGTGAGGATCACCCGTGGAATCGAGAAGTACAGATAACCGATGAACAGGCCGGTCAGCGAGTAAGCAAAAATCCATCTCTGCCCCGCCACCTCCATGCCGAGCATGGCAAACAAGCCTTGACGACCTGCCAGCAGAATCACCAGAAAGCCCACGACCACGCCGGGAAATGCCAAGGGGAAGGTCAACAAGGCGACCAGCGCCGAGCGGCCGAAAAACCGTTGGCGGGCGAGAAACACCCCGCTGATGCCGCCGACCAGCAACGCCGCGAGCGTCACCACCACGGCGAGTACGCAGGTCTGCACCAGACTGCCCAGATACTGCGCGCTGCTCAGCACTTGCCAGTAACCGCTGCTGCCGTCGCGGTTTTCGCCGCCGAGCAAAATCAGGTGCGCCAATGGCAGCAGCCAGAAGGCGAACAGCACAGCGAATGCCGGAGCCAGCGCCCAGGCCGCCGTCGGACGCAGGCGCAAAAATGCGCGTCTGCCCGAACCTGCGGCCTGAGCCTTCAGAACCGAAACGGTCACTTACTTGACCTCACTCAGGTAGCGCGCTGCGAACGCTTCCTGCACAGCGGCCATGTGCTCGTAATTCACCACTCCGGCGCGGGCGTAATCGTTGTCCGGAAGGAATTGCGCGGCCACATCCGCAGGGATTTTCACGTCACGCACCGGGCGCAAGTAAGCCTTGGCCCACAACGCCTGGCCTTGATCGGAGAGGGTGAAATCCAGCACTTTTTCGGCATTGGCCCGATGTGGCGCGTTGTCGACGATGCTCATCACGTACGGCACGCTGATGCTGCCTTCCTGCGGGATCACAAACGCGACGTTGGCCTTGTCCTTGTAACGAGCGCGATAGGCGTTGAAATCGTAGTCGACCAGAATCGGCAGTTCGCCGGACAGCACTCGGGCATAAGCCGTCTGCTTGGGCACGATGGGCGAGTTTTTCGCCAGTTTCTGGAAGTAGTTGATGGCCGGCCCGAAGTTATCCAGCGTGCCGCCCATGGCCTGGTTGATCGCCACAGCAGACACGTATCCGACAAAGGCGCTGGACGGATCGAGGTAGCCGACCATGCCTTTGTATTCAGGCTTGAGCAGGTCTGCCCAGCTTTGCGGAACCGGTAAGCCACCGAGTGCATCGACGTTGACCATGATGCCCAAGGTTCCGGAGTGAATCGCAAACCAGTGGCCTGCCGGATCTTTCAAGCCAACTGGAATCTGCTCCCAGCCCTTGGGTTTGTAGGTGCCGACCACGCCGGCCTTCTGCGCCTGCAAGCCGAAGGTCACGCCGTAATACACCACGTCGGCAACCGGTGCGGCCTTTTCCGCGACGATTTGCGCCAGGGACTGGCCGGAGTTCTTGTTGTCCAGCGGCACCTGCACGCCCGTGGTGTCGGCGATTGCCTTGAGCTGCGCGCCCCAATCCGCCCATTCCGGCGGGCAGTTGTAACAAATTGCCGTTTCGGCAGCCTGAGCCAGACTGGCTACACCGCACAACGCCAGGGCGGCCAGAGTTTTACTGAAGCGGATCATGAAGCGTCTCCTCGAAGGGCTGTGTACTTTCACCCGGCCGGATATGGCAAGGCAGGCAATGGGAAATCGGTGCAGCACCCGCAATTTGGGCCAGCAATTGATCGATCACAGTGCTGGCCAATGTCGCAATGGGTTGCACGACGCTGCACAGCGTCGGATGCATCTGAGTGCCGAGGGCGATGCCGTCAAAGCCGATGACCGAAAGCTGGCCCGGAACGCTCCAGCCGTTGCGGCGCAATTCGGCAATCAGGCTGATCGCCAACAAGTCGTTGGAGCACACCAAAGCGCTGGGCGCATTCGGGCCGCGCAATGCCGCCTCGATCACGCTGAAGTCAGCTTGGGTATGCGCAGGCATTTCGATCACCGGCAGGCTTGGCAGGCCGCGCTCGACCATGGCGTCGCAATACCCGGCGTAACGCAGGCGGGCGCGATCCGATTGCAACGCGGGGCCGGCCACCATGCCGATCCGGCGATGGCCGCAATCGAGCAGATAGCGTGTGGCCAAGGCCATACCGGCGCGGTTATCCACAGACACAGCGCTGTATTGCGGATTGCCCGGCTGGTGATACGCCAGCACGAACGGCGTGTCTTCGCTGACCAGACTTTCCAGGACGCGATTGCTTTCGGCATCGGTGACGGTCAGCACCAGGCCATCGACGCGCTGGCGCAGCAGTTCTTCAACGACCGCACTCTCGCGCTCGCTGCTGTAGTCGGTGGTTGCCAGCAACAGGTTGTAGCCTTTGGCGCGGGCCGCGCGTTCCATGGCCTGGAATTGCTCGGCGAACACCGGGTTGAGCAGATTGGGCACGATCACGCCAAGCAGATTGGTGGTTTGCAGACGCAACTGGCGGCCGAGACGATTGGGTCGAAAACCCAGCTGCCGGGCGGCGGCGAATACCTGATCGCGTGTCGCCGGCCGCACCAAATCGGGGGAAGCAAAGGCGCGCGCGGCAGTCGCTCGGGAAACGCCTGCCAGCTGTGCCACCTCTTTCAAATCACTCATGTTCGCGCCTTTGAGATCGATCTCATTGGCGGTGACATTAATCGCGCAACATGGCGTTACAGCGAACAAACGATGACAGTTTGGTTGCAGCGCGCGACTTTGCTGTAAAGCCAACGACCCAAGCGACCCCGGTCTGCGCTACCATCACGGGCCCGACGCGGCAGCCTGCTGCGCGCAGGAGTAAGCATGGCTCACCCGTTTGCAACACTTACGCCGGACCTGGTCCTTGATGCCGTTGAAAGCATCGGGTTTCTCAGTGACGCCCGCATTCTCGCGCTCAACAGCTACGAGAACCGCGTCTATCAGGTTGGCATCGAAGACGGCCAGCCGCTGATCGCCAAGTTCTATCGGCCGCAGCGCTGGACCAACGAAGCGATCCTCGAAGAACACAGCTTCACCTTCGAGCTGGCGGAAGTGGACATCCCGGTCGTCGCGCCCATGGTGCATAACGGCCAGACGCTGTTTGAACACGCGGGCTTTCGCTTCACCCTCTTCCCGCGTCGCGGTGGCCGTGCTCCCGAGCCGGGCAATCTTGATCAGCTGTATCGCCTCGGCCAACTGCTGGGCCGGATTCATGCGGTGGGCGCAACCAAACCCTTCCAGCATCGCGAAGCACTGGCCGTGAAAAACTTTGGTCAGGACTCGCTGGATTTCCTGCTGAACAACAACTGCATCCCGCGCAGCCTGTTGCCGGCTTACGAATCAGTGGCCAAGGATCTGCTCAAGCGCGTCGAAGATGTCTACGCCGCGACGCCGCATCAGAACATCCGCATGCATGGCGACTGCCACCCCGGCAACATGATGGCGCGCGATGAGATGTTTCACATCGTCGACCTTGATGACTGTCGCATGGGCCCCGCTGTGCAGGACATCTGGATGATGCTGGCGGGGGATCGTCAGGAATGCCTCGGGCAGTTGTCGGAACTGATGGACGGCTACAACGAATTCCACGACTTCAATCCCCGGGAACTGGCGCTGATCGAACCGCTACGCGCCCTGCGGCTGATGCATTACAGCGCCTGGCTGGCGCGGCGCTGGGATGACCCGGCATTCCCGCACAGTTTTCCGTGGTTCGGCACCGAGCGTTATTGGGGCGATCAGGTTCTCGCCCTGCGCGAGCAGTTGTCGGCACTCAACGAGGAGCCGCTGAAGCTGTTCTGATTATCCAGCGTGCCGCGCTCGCCAAGGCGCGGCAACGTTGCGAATGACAACGCCCCTTCGATCTTGCACGTAACAATAACCTGCCAACAGGACCCCTTATGCAAGTTGCCAACCCGCGTCGCGGGTATATTCTCGGCCTGAGCGCCTACATCTGCTGGGGCTTGTTCCCCCTTTATTTCAAAGCCATTGCCGACGTGCCTTCGGTGGAAATCATCGTCAATCGGGTGCTGTGGTCCGCGTTGGCGGGCTCGTTGCTGCTGATGGTCTGGAAGCATCCGGGTTGGTGGCGCGAGCTGCGGGAGAATCCGCGACGCCTGGCGGTACTCGCGCTGAGCGGTTCGCTGATTGCAGGCAACTGGCTGGTGTATGTCTGGGCGGTGAACAACGGGCGAATGGTTGAGGCCAGCCTGGGTTACTACATTAATCCGCTGGTCAACGTGTTGCTGGGGATGATGGTGCTCGGCGAACGTCTCAGGCGCCTGCAATGGCTGGCGGTGGCGCTGGCTGCGACTGGCGTGGCGCAGCAGGTCTGGCACTTTGGCAGTCTTCCCTGGGTGTCACTGGCGCTCGCCCTGTCCTTCGCCTGCTATGGACTGATCCGCAAAAAAGCACCGGTTGCCGCGTTGCCGGGGCTGGTGGTGGAAACCTGGTTGCTGGTGCCGCTGGCCGCTGGCTGGTTGCTGCTCAATCCCATGGCGCACACCGCGCAAGCGGAATTCTGGACCACATCCCAGGCGCTCTGGCTCGCGGCGGCCGGGCCGATCACCTTGGTGCCTTTAGTGTGTTTCAACGCCGCAGCGCGCCATTTGCCGTACACGACACTGGGTTTCCTGCAATACATCGCCCCCACGCTGGTGCTGGCGCTGGCCGTGCTGGTGTACGGCGAGCAGTTGACCTCCGCCACGCTGATCACCTTCGCCTTCATCTGGAGCGGGCTGGCGATTTACAGCGTCGATGCCTGGCTGACGATGCGCCGCCGAAGCTGATCAAGGCGCACTACTCGTTGAATTGAACCTCACTCCGTAGGACCGGCTTTAGCCGGGAGCAGGCCAGAGGCATTCGCCCTCCCGGCTGAAGCCGGTCCTACGGTTTTCAGACATTCAAAGCTCGGTACGCAACACCAGATCCACCATCAAATCATCCGCCAGGGTTTCCAGACGTTCCTGCAACAGATCCAGGGACAGCGTCAGCGGTACGCCCAGTGTCGCTTCAGCATGGAACAGCGGCTCGCTGCTCATGGGCGCGGGATTAACCTCGGTCACCAGGCGCTCGACGTTGACGCCTTGTTCGGCCAGCAACCGAGTGATGTCCCGGACGATGCCGGGGCGGTCATTGCCCACCAGTTCCATGCGGATCGATTTCCAGCCCACCGAAGGTTCGGCGCTGCTTTCAGCAAACAGCACACGAATGTCCTGCGCAGCCAGCGCCTGCAATGCTTTCTTCAATGCTTCGCGGTTATCCGCTGGCACCTGCACCCGCACGATCCCGGCGAACTGACCGGCCATTCGCGACATACGGCTTTCGAGCCAGTTACCGCCATGTTGCGCAATGCAATCGGCGATGCGTTCGACCTGGCCTGGTTTATCCGGTGCAACAACAGTGACTACAAAATGATCCACAGGTAACTCCTTCTGCTGACGGGTAGTCGTGGCCCTAGTATAGGCAAGGCTGACAAGACCACCTCACGACGTTTGATCAAGCAAACTGTGTACGATTTCCAGATTTAACTGGAACAACATCCCGTGATTTTGAGAACATCCAGCTCTTTATCGTGACCGGCCATGTAAATCCAGTCGCTTGGTGACATATTTAGTCTCGTTTTCACCCGACGGCGCTTCATGTAGTATGCCGCGTCGCGCACTACACAACGTTGATCCCTAATAAAAGAGCGCTCCCCGTGGAGCGCAAAAAGCTGAGCAGAGTGAGGCAAGTGCAATGACTGAACACGTTCAAGTCGGTGGCCTGCAGGTCGCCAAGGTGCTGTTTGACTTCGTCAACGATGAAGCCATCCCCGGGACCGGTCTGGATACTGCAGCGTTCTGGGCCGGTGCAGACAAGCTCATCAACGAGCTGGCACCCAGGAACAAAGCCCTGCTCGCCAAACGTGATGACTTGCAGGCGCAAATCGACGCCTGGCATCAAGCCCATGCCGGACAGGCTCACGACGCCTCGGCTTACAAGACCTTCCTCCAGGAAATCGGTTACCTGCTGCCAGAAGCCGCAGATTTCCAGATCACGACGCAAAACGTCGACGAAGAAATTGCCCGCATGGCTGGCCCACAACTGGTGGTGCCGGTGATGAATGCCCGCTTCGCCCTCAACGCATCGAATGCCCGTTGGGGTTCGCTGTACGACGCGCTCTATGGCACCGATGCCATCAGCGAAGCCGACGGCGCCGAGAAAGGCAAAGGCTACAACAAGGTGCGTGGCGACAAAGTCATCGCCTTTGCCCGGGCGTTTCTCGATGAAGCCGCGCCCTTGGCCGCTGGCTCGCACGTGGATTCCACCGGTTACAAATTGATCGACGGCAAACTGGTGATCAGCCTTAAAGGCGGCAGCAATACCGGCCTCAAGGATGACGCCCAGCTGATCGGCTTCCAGGGCGACACCGCAGCACCGCTTGCCGTGTTGCTCAAGCACAACGGCCTGCATTTTGAAATCCAGATCGATGCCACCAGCCCGGTGGGTCAGACCGATCCGGCTGGCGTCAAGGACGTGCTGATGGAAGCAGCGCTGACTACCATCATGGACTGCGAAGACTCCATCGCCGCCGTTGATGCCGACGACAAAGTGGTGGTCTACCGCAACTGGCTGGGCCTGATGAAAGGCGACCTCGCCGAACAGGTTGCCAAGGGCGGCGAAACCTTTACCCGCACCATGAACGCCGACCGTGTGTACACCGCACCCAATGGCGAACAAGTCACGCTACACGGTCGCTCGCTGCTGTTTGTGCGCAACGTGGGTCACCTGATGACCATCGACGCGATTCTCGACCAACAGGGTCAGGAAATCCCCGAGGGTATTCTTGATGGCTTGTTGACCAGCCTCGCGGCGATCCACAGCCTCAACGGCAACAATACCCGCCGCAACAGCCGCAGCGGATCGGTCTATATCGTCAAACCAAAGATGCATGGCCCGGAAGAAGCGGCCTTCACCAACGAACTGTTTGGTCGCATCGAAGACGTCCTCAACCTGCCGCGCAACACGCTGAAGGTCGGGATCATGGACGAAGAGCGCCGCACCACGGTCAATCTCAAGGCCTGCATCAAGGCCGCGAGCGAGCGTGTAGTGTTCATCAATACCGGTTTTCTGGATCGCACAGGCGATGAAATCCACACCTCCATGGAGGCCGGCCCGGTCGTGCGCAAAGCGCAGATGAAGGCGGAGAAGTGGATTGGCGCCTACGAGAACTGGAACGTCGATATCGGCCTGAGCTGCGGCCTGCAAGGTCGGGCACAGATCGGCAAGGGCATGTGGGCCATGCCGGACCTGATGGCAGCGATGCTCGAACAGAAAATCGCTCACCCGCTGGCCGGCGCCAACACCGCCTGGGTGCCATCGCCCACCGCCGCTGCGCTGCACGCGTTGCATTATCACAAGGTTGACGTGTTCGCGCGTCAGGCCGAACTGGCGCAGCGAACCCGCGCATCAGTGGACGACATTCTGACCATTCCGCTGGCAGCCAATGCCAACTGGACGCCGGAAGAAATCCAGAACGAACTGGACAACAACGCCCAAGGCATCCTCGGGTACGTGGTGCGCTGGATCGATCAAGGCGTAGGTTGCTCGAAGGTGCCGGACATCAACGACATCGGCCTGATGGAAGACCGCGCGACGCTGCGTATCTCAAGTCAGCACATGGCCAACTGGCTGCGCCACGGCGTGGTCGATCAGACGCAAGTGATGGACAGCCTCAAGCGCATGGCGCCGGTGGTTGACCGCCAGAACGCCAATGATCCGCTGTATCGCCCGCTGGCTCCGGACTTCGATAGCAATATCGCCTTCCAGGCCGCAGTGGAGCTGGTCATCGAAGGCAGCAAACAGCCGAACGGCTACACCGAGCCGGTTTTGCACCGTCGGCGCCGGGAGTTCAAGGCTAAGAACGGGTTGTAAATAGGCGTCTCGCGCATCCCACCGTAGGACCGGCTTTAGCCGGGAGGGCGTTCTCCCGGCTAAAGCCGGTCCTACGGATCCTGTATCAGCGCGCCAGCGCAGCGTCTGGATAACCGGACACCTTTACGGAATCAACCTCACACCAACCCCAGTTCCCGCTTGACCAGCTTCAGCAGCTGCTTGGTGTTGATGGGCTTGAGCAGGAAGTCCACCACGCTCAAATGCATCGCATCGATGGCATCGCGCACGTTGGCGTCGCCGGAAATGATGATGATCGGCAACGACGCGCGCTCGGATTCACGCACCTTGCGGATCAGGTCCAGGCCATTGCACGGGGCCATGCGCAGATCGGTGATCAGCAGCGCTATGGATTCCTTGTTTTCAATCAAGTGCATGGCGCTATTGCCACCGGCGGCGGTCATGCAGCTGATGTCATTAAGGCTGAGAATCTCGGCCAACAACTCGCGGGCATCGCGATCATCGTCGACGATCAATACCCGCTGGGGCGAATCGGGTAATGCGGCGAGCATCACTTCATTCAGCGCTTCGCGCTCTTCATCGCTCAAAATATCGTAATCGACCATCTGCGCCTGATTCCCTTGCCCTGATACTGGCAGCAAACCGGGCACCTGGCCGGTTACATCTGCATGCTGTGGTCGGCATCCTGCCGGCGATTGTTTGCTGTCCAAGCCTTCGCGTAACTGCTTTTTACACCATGCCGGGGGTTGCTAGAAATCTTTTCGTCAATGTAAGACTTACGTCCAATGGGCACTGTCCGACAAGCGGACGACCATGACCATCAATAAAAAGAGCGCGGTACAGGTCATGAGCAAAGCGGATGCATTCGCCCAGGCGGGCAAAACAGCGGTGTTGCAGAACATCCACGGCACGATGCAGTTCCTGCAAAAATTCCCGCCTTTCAACCAGATGGAGAGCGCTCATCTCGCGTATCTGGTCGAACAGTGCCAGCTGCGTTTCTACGCTGTGGACGAAAGCATCATCAAGCCTGCTGACGGTCCAGTAGAGCACTTTTATATCGTCAAGCAAGGACGGGTCGTCGGCGAACGACCGCACACCGCCAAGGGCGGAACCGAAACCACCTTCGAGATCACCACCGGCGAATGCTTCCCGCTGGCCGCGCTGCTGGGTGAACGCGCCACGCGCACCGAGCATCTGGCGGCCGAAGATACCTTTTGCCTGCAACTGAACAAACAGGCGTTCATCAAGCTGTTCGCGCTGTCGACCACCTTCCGCGACTTCGCCTTGCGTGGCGTCAGCAGCCTGCTCGATCAAGTGAACCAGCAAGTCCAGCAACGCGCTGCGGAAACCCTTGGCACCCAATATTCACTCAATACCCGCCTTGGCGAGCTGGCCATGCGGCATCCGGTCATGTGCAGCCCGCAAACGCCGCTGCGTGAAGCCGTGAAGCTCATGCACGAACAACAGGTCGGCAGCATCGTGATCGTCGATGCGCAGCAAGCGCCGCTGGGGATTTTCACCCTGCGCGACCTGCGCGAGGCGGTGGCCGAGATCGATACCGATTTCAGCCAGCCGATCCAGGCGCATATGACGCAAGCGCCCTTCCACCTCAGCCCGGACGCCAGCGCGTTCGATGCCGCCATTGCCATGACCGGCCGGCACATCGCCCACGTGTGTCTGGTCAAGGATGGGCGCCTGTGCGGCGTGGTTTCCGAGCGGGATCTGTTTTCCCTGCAACGGGTCGACCTGGTGCATCTGGCGCGCACGATTCGCAACGCGCCGCGCATCGAAAGCCTGACCAACCTGCGCGGCGACATCGTGCAGTTGGTGGATCGCATGCTCGCCCACGGCGCGTCCTCGACCCAGATCACCCAGATAATCACCCTGCTTAACGATCACACGGTATGTCGCGTGATCGAGCTGACCCTGGAAGAAAAAGGCGACCCCGGCATTGCGTTCAGCTGGCTGTGTTTCGGCAGCGAGGGCCGCCGTGAGCAGACGCTGCACACCGATCAGGACAACGGCATTCTTTTCGAGGCCCGGGACATGGCCGAAGCAACACAGATCAGGGCCGTGCTGCTGCCGATTGCCGAGCGTATCAATCAGAGCCTGGCGCTGTGCGGGTTCACGTTGTGCAAAGGCAATATCATGGCGGGCAACCCGGAGCTGTGCCTGTCACGCGTCGAATGGTCCCGACGCTTTGCCGCGTTCATTCGTGAAGCGACGCCGGAGAACCTGCTGGCCTCCAGCATCTATTTCGACTTGCGCGTCGTGTGGGGCGACGAGAACGGCTGCGATCAGTTGCGCCGCAGCGTACTGGAACAGGTCGGCGACAATCGGTTGTTCCAGCGCATGATGGCCGAAAACGCCCTGCGCCAACGCCCGCCAGTGGGTCGCTTCAAGGATTTCGTGCTAGCCCGCAAAGGCAGCGACAAAGACACGCTGGACCTCAAGACCCAAGGCCTGACGCCGTTTGTCGACGGCGCCCGCTTGCTGGCGCTGGCCAATGGCATCGAAGCCAACAACACCCTGGAACGCCTGCGCCAATTGGTAGAACGCGAGGTAATCGACCGACTGGACGGCGCGGCCTATGAAGAGGCTTATCACTTCATCCAGCAGACGCGTATGCAGCAGCACCAATTGCAGAGCCGCCAGAACCTGCCGTATTCCAACCGCATCGATCCGGACACCCTCAATCATCTGGACCGCCGCATCCTGCGCGAATCCTTGCGCCAGGCCCAACGCCTGCAAACCAGCCTGACCCTGCGTTATCAACTATGAATCTGTTTGCATGGCTGAGGCCGCGTCCGCCAAAACCGAGCCTGGAACATCGCGACCAACAGCGCCTGGACAACCTTGCGCCCGGCGCGACGCTCAGCGAAGACTCATTGCGCAAGCAACGCTGGGTGGTGTTCGACCTGGAAACCAGCGGCCTGAACATGAACCGCGATCAGGTGCTGTCCATCGGCGCCGTGGTCATCGAAGACGGCGCCATCGACCTGAGTCAGCAGTTTGAACGCACCTTGTTGCGCGTCGACCACAAGCTAAGCCCGGCGGTCTTGATTCACGGCCTCGGGCCCAGCGCTATTGCTGCCGGCAGCGAACCGGTGCAGGCATTACTGGATTTCATGGAGTTTGTCGGCAACAGTCCGCTGCTGGCGTTTCACGCGCCATTCGATCAGCACATGCTCGGGCGCGCCTTGAAGGAAAGCCTCGATTATCGCCTGGAGCATCGTTTTTTCGACGTCGCGGAAATCGCTCCAATGCTCTTCCCGCAGGCGAATCTGCGACAGGCCGGACTGGATGACTGGACCGCCTTCTTTGGCCTGCAAGCCGAAGAGCGCCACAACGCCAGCGCCGACGCCCTGGTGACCGCCGAACTGGCGATGATCCTCTTCAGCCACGCCCGCCGCCAACAGATCGACAGCCCCGCGCAGCTGGATCAGTGCTTGAGCCAGTGGCGCCGGCGGCAGCGTAGTCATTCGTTTTGAGTGATCACCTGAACTGATCCGTTGGAGCGAGGCTTGCCCGCGAACCAAGCGCCTCGGTGGGCATAGTTGTTAACAATCCCTGTTAACCATCCTGTGGATAACATGTTCGCTCATCCCTCCGCGCCAGACAAACCGCTGCCTCCAGCGTACAGGTCAAATAATGATCAGCCTAAATCATTGATTTGCCTAAGAACCTTTTGTGGATAAACATCCAACACTCATCAGCAGTTGCCCACAAAGTCTGTTGGCGCTTCTGTGGACAAGTTGTTTGCTAACCGCTGAAAGCCTCTAAAACCGTGCCCTACAGAGAACTGTACAAAAAACAGCCAATCGTTACCCAATTGGCCACATCCTTGTTTGTCCACCGCTAAATACAGCCTTTTCGACAGTTTTCCACAGATGACGCCCTCACTCAGCAAAGTTGCCCCCAAACTCTGTTGGCGCTTCTGTGGATAAGGTGTTCGCGGTCCGCTACAGGCCTTTAGATACGTGGCTTACAACGGGCTGGTTAAATAATAACCAATACCTGCCCAGAAGTGACAATCTGGATAAGTCACGGTTTTTTATCAGTTTTTTTGGAGGGGATCGGGCACATTTCCACAATTGCTGTGGATAAGTTGTTGGTATCTACATATAACCCCAGTGGGAGTAAGTTTGCTCCCACTGGATTGAGCAGATTTGCCTATTCGTGATTAACCGCCACACCCTTCAGATACGGCGCAGGCTCGGCGCCGAGGTTTTCCAGCATGCGGGCGCTGTACCAGTCGATGAAGTTGACCACGCCGAACTCGTAAGTCTTGGAGTACGGGCCTGGCTGGTAGGCGGTGGAGTTGATGCCGCGCTGGTTTTCTTCGGCCAGGCGACGGTCCTGGTCGTTGGTGGCGTCCCAGACCTGCCGCAGACGCGCGACGTCGTAGTCGACGCCTTCCACGGCATCCTTGTGCACCAGCCACTTGGTGGTGACCATGGTTTCCTGGGCGCTGATCGGCCAGACGGTGAAGACGATGACGTGATCGCCCATGCAGTGGTTCCAGGCGTGGGGCAGGTGCAGGATGCGCATCGAGCCCAGATCGGGATTCTTGATCCGGCCCATGAGCTTCTGGCTGCCCTGCTTGCCGTCCATGGTCATGGATACGGTGCCTTTGAGCAGCGGCATGCGCACGATACGGTTACGCAGGCCGAAGCTGGCGTGAGCATAGGGAATCTGTTCAGCATCCCAGGCAGCCGCCGACTCGGCGACGTGATCCTTGAACGACTGCGTGGCGCGCGGATCGGTGACGTCATCCCATTCCAGCAGCGTGTTCAGCAGCTCCGGGTGCGACGCGTTGCAGTGATAGCACTCGCGGTTGTTTTCCAGCACCAGCTTCCAGTTGGCTTTTTCCATCAAGGTGCTTTGCACAGCCACCTTGGTGTTTTCCATGTCGTAGGGTTCCATGTAGTGCTTGAGTGTCTGCAGGAACTCGTCGATGGCCGGAGGATTTTCCGCCATGCAGATAAAGATGTAGCCGCCCGCGGTCTTGACGTTGATCGGTTTGAGGCCGAACTGGCTCATGTCGAAATCGCTGCCCATCTCGCTGCCAGCGTACAACAGACGGCCGTCTAGCTCGTAGGTCCACTGGTGATAATGGCAAACCAGTTTGGCGACCTTGCCTTTCTCGCCGGTACACAGCCGCGAGCCGCGATGGCGGCAGACGTTGTGGAACGCGTTCACCACACCATCGGGGCCGCGCACGATCAGCACCGGATTCTTGCCGATCTGCAACGTCAGGTAGTTGCCCTTGGCCGGGATCTCGCAGGTCATGCCTGCAATCAGCCATTCCTTGTGAAAGATTTCCTGCATGTCGATTTCATGCAGCCGCTCATCACTGTAGAAAGGCTGTGGCAGCGAATAGGTGCGCTCGCGATTCTGCAGCATTTCGGCGGTGGCCTTACGTGCGGGTTCCAGCGGATCGCCCAAGCTCAAGGTTGCGGTGACGTCCATCGTTGAAGTCCTCATGACCGTGTCTTCTAACGGTCGGCGAATGTGGCTGATACGGTTCTTTGCAACGGTTTGCACGCAAGGCGACGATTGTTGTTTCGCTCATGCTCAAGAATAGTTTTTCGGTAACTATCGAGTGGCGAGTGTGGAGTTCGGCGCAGACTGGGCCTTATCCATGGGCGACATGGCCGAATCCGTTTCCGACGCGCGAACCCCGGCAGGGTGGGGCTGGTCGCGATAAGTACGCCGATGTCGCTGATGGGTAAGTGGGCTGTCTGCGCCTTACGCAGAATTCACCTCAAGAGGCCGACAGTCGGCCGTGGAGATTCAGCATGTCCCAAAGCTTCCTCAGCCCGGTAAATACCCAGACATGGGCCAACGGCCGCCACCTGGTTCGCGTCGTCAAGGTGATTCAGGAAACCTGGGACGTGCGCACCTTTTGTTTCATGGCCGACCAGCCGATCCTGTTCTTCTTCAAGCCTGGCCAGTTCGTGACCCTGGAGCTGGAAATCGAAGGCGTGCCGGTGATGCGTTCGTACACCATCTCCAGTTCGCCCTCGGTGCCATACAGCTTCTCGATCACCATCAAGCGCGTGCCCGGTGGCAAGGTTTCCAACTGGCTGCACGACACGCTGCATGAAGGCCAGGAACTGGCCGTGCACGGGCCGGTGGGCCTGTTCAATGCCATCGACTTCCCGAACCCGAAGATTCTCTACCTCAGCGGCGGCGTCGGCATCACGCCGGTGATGTCCATGGCGCGCTGGTTCTACGACACCAACGCCAACGTCGACATGGTGTTCGTGCACAGTGCACGCTCACCCAAGGACATCATTTATCACCGCGAGCTGGAGCACATGGCGTCGCGGATTGACAACTTCAGCCTGCATCTGGTCTGCGAAAAACACGGTCTGGGCGAACCCTGGGCCGGGTATCGCGGCTATCTGAACCAGAAAATGCTGGAACTGATGGCGCCGGACTTCCTTGAGCGCGAAGTCTTCTGCTGCGGACCCACGCCGTACATGAACGCCGTCAAGCGCCTGCTGGAAAGCAACGGCTTCAACATGGCGCAATACCACGAAGAATCGTTCGGCCAGACACCGCCGGAAGCCCGCGCCGACGCCGTGGAACAGGCAGAGATCGCCGCCGACGCACCGGAAGTCGACGCTTCGGAACTGCATCAGGTGGAATTCACCGACACCGGCAAGAGCATTCGCGTGGCACCGGGCGAAACCGTCCACGCCGCAGCCGCGAAACTCGGCCTGATGATCCCCAAAGCCTGCGGCATGGGCATCTGCGGCACCTGCAAGGTCATGAAACTGAGCGGCGAAGTGGAGATGGAACACAACGGCGGCATCACCGACGAGGATGTCGAAGAAGGCTACATCCTGTCGTGCTGCAGCGTGCCCAAGGGCGATGTGCGGATCGAGTATTAATCGCCTGAGACGATCAATACCGCAAGACCGACTCGTACGACCGGCTCGTTGGACCGGCTCGTAGGACCGGCTTTAGCCGGGAGGAGGTCGGCACATCCGACGCATTTCTGCGTCAGGAATTATTGCCCTCCCGGCTAAAGCCGGTCCTACGGGATTGCGCTGTATCCCTACAAACTAAACCGCGAAACCATGCTGTTGAGGTCTACCGCCAGACGGGTCAGTTCGCCGCTGGCCGCGCTGGTCTGTCTGGCGCCGTCAGCTGACTGGACTGACAGATCACGGATGTTGACCAGGTTGCGATCCACTTCCCGAGCCACTTGCGCCTGCTCTTCAGCTGCGCTGGCGATCACCAGGTTGCGTTCGTTGATTTCGACGATGGCGCTATTAATGGTGTCCAGCGCCAGCCCTGCGCCTTTGGCGATGTTCAAGGTCGACTCCGCGCGTTCGGTGCTGTTACGCATTGAATTGACCGCCTGCTCGGTACCGCCCTGAATGCTGCCGATCATGCGTTCGATTTCGCTGGTGGACTGCTGGGTGCGATGCGCCAGCGCGCGCACCTCATCAGCCACCACCGCAAATCCACGTCCGGCTTCACCGGCCCGTGCGGCTTCAATGGCGGCATTGAGAGCCAGCAGGTTGGTCTGATCCGCCAGACCACGAATCACGTCCAGCACCTTGCCGATATCCCGGGATTCATTGGCCAGGTTGCCGACCAGATCCGCAGTGCTCTGCACGTCACCGCTCATGCGCTCAATGGCGCTGACCGTTTCCATGACCAGATCACGACCGTCGCCCGCTGAAGTGGTCGCGTTTTTCGATGCATCCGAGGTGCTGATCGCATTGCGCGCAACTTCTTCAACAGCGCTGGTCATTTCGTTGACTGCGGTAGCGGCCTGCTCGATTTCATTATTCTGTTGTGTCAGGCCGCGAGCGCCTTCGTCGGTCACCGCGTTGAGTTCTTCAGCCGCAGACGCCAACTGCGTCGCCGAGCCGGAAATACGCATCAGTGTGTCGCGCAGCTTTTCCTGCATTTTTTGCATCGCCAGCAACAAACGACCCGCTTCGTCGGTGCCGTCGACTTTGATTGGACGAGTCAGATTGCCTTCGGCGATACCCTCGGCAGCATCCAGCGCAGCAGCGATCGGCCGGGTGATGCTGTTGGTCAACAGCCAGGCGAACAGGATGGTCAACACCGTGGCGATGACCAGCAGACCGACCACCAGATTGAACGCCGAGGAGTATTCGTCCGCTGCAGCCTTGTTAGTGGCACTCAATTGTTTGCTGTTGAGGTCGGACAGCTTGGCCAGAACCACATTCATCTTGTCGGAGTTGGAAGCGGATTCGCCATTGAGCAGCTTGGCCATCTCCTCGACATTGCCCGCACGGCTAAAGCCAATGATGCGCGACTCAATTTGGCGAGACTCGCCCAGCAGCTGCACATACTCGGTGTATGCCGAGCGCTCTTCAGGGGACGAGATGAGTTTTTCATAGACCACTTGGGCGTCACTGATTTGCTTGTTGCGCGTGGCGATCAATTCGATGGTCTTTTCCTGGACATCCGCTTCACGATTGGTGAGCAGGCGATAGGCCAGAACCCGCATGCGGATACCCGTCACAGTCAGTCCGTTCAGGCTCTGGATGCTCGGGACGCTGTTCTCGGCGACTTCATCACCGGCGTCGCGGATTTCGCTCATTTGCATCAGCGCGAAAATACCGAGAATCAACATCAGCGCGCCGATCAGGGCGAAGCCGAGGAAAGCGCGTGACGCAATGTTCATGTTACGTAAGGACATAATGTTTCCATTGGTGGCGACGCATTCCTTGCGAGCGAAAGGGCAAATGCAGCGGATGCATGCCTATCGGTCGCGTTGGCGAAGACTTGAGTGACCCCGGATGAAAGGAACTGCGACCGAAGGTCACAAACCCGTTCAAATCCGGCAAAAACCGCCAGTCTGACGAGCCGTCGGAACCAGATCGGCAAACGGCAGTCAACAAGGGTCCTTATGCGTTTACCTCGTTGAGGAGGCTCGTGCGCTGAAGTACCGGTATTTAAAGGGCCAATGGTCCTGATATGCCTGGCATGCGCAGTGACTTTTCTTTATCGTGTGCGCCCGTTGAAATTAGCTAGAGAATTCAAAATGTTGGAAGCATCCCTGAGCCAATTGGAACAACTTGTAGGAGACCTGGTGCAACAGAACCAGCAACTGCAGAACACGAACGCGCAGCTCAGCGCCGAACTGGCTCAGGCCAGGGATGACAACGACAGTCTGCAACTGAGCCTGATGGAGCAGGAAGAAAAGCAAGGCGCCACCGCCGCCCGCATTCAGGCATTGGTTGACCGCGCCACCAGCGCCAGCGCCGTCAGCGCATGAGTACTCATGGAAACGGGGTGACGGTCGTTTCGATCATGGGTAACGACTACTCGATCAAGGCGCCGGCCGGGGAAGAACAAACCCTGTTGCAGGCAACGGCCATGCTCAAGGCCTCATTGATCGACACCAAGCGTAAATACCCAAGCCTGATCGGCGACCGTTTGCTGGTTCTGGCTGCGCTGAACCTGTGCTCGCAGCAGGTCGAACTGAAAAAGCAGCATCAGGTCGAACTCGACCGCTGCCAGCAGCAGATCGACGCGACGGTGGAAGTGATTTCCAGGACCATCGCGCAGAGCTGACGGTTGGACCGGCTTCAGCCAGGACCCACGCCGTAGGATCGGCTTCAGCCGGGACCCACGCCGTAGGACCGGCTTCAGCCGGGAGGCAATTTAAGGCGGTAGATCCAGAGTGAATCTACCGCCCCCCTTCCGGATAAATCCGGTCCTACAAATAGCCTTATATCGTAGGAATCGTGCCCCCTACGCCCCCATCACCAACCGAATATCCGCCGCCAACTCGCGCACGCGGTCTTCTTCGGTGTCCCAGGAGCACATGAAACGTGCGCCGCCATTGCCGATGAAGGTGTAGAAGCGCCAGCCCTTGGCGGTGAGCGCTGCGATGGCCGGTTCCGACAATTGCAGGAACACGCCGTTGGCCTGCACCGGGAACATCAGCTCCACGCCAGGAATATCCTTGACCAGTTCCGCCAGCAACTGCGCGCAGTGGTTGGCGTGCCGTGCGTGCTTGAGCCAGGCGTCGTTTTCCAGCAAGCCGACCCAGGGCGCGGACAGGAAGCGCATTTTCGACGCCAGTTGCCCCGCCTGTTTGCAGCGGTAGTCGAAGTCTTCGGCCAGGTCATGGTTGAAGAACAGAATCGCCTCGCCCACCGCCATGCCGTTCTTGGTGCCGCCAAAGCACAGCACGTCGATCCCGGATTTCCAGGTCAGTTCGGCTGGCGAGCAGTCCAGAAAGGCGCAGGCGTTGGAAAAACGCGCGCCGTCCATGTGCAGGTTCAGGTTCAGCTCTTTGCAGGTCGCGCTGATCGCCTTGAGTTCTTCAGGCTGATAGACACTGCCGACTTCGGTGGCCTGGGTCAGGGTCACGACGCGAGGCTTGGGGTAGTGAATATCCTGACGCTTGAGGGCGACTTCGCGGATCGATTCCGGCGTCAGCTTGCCGTTTTCGCTGCGCGCGGTGAGCAGCTTGGAGCCGTTGGAGAAAAACTCCGGCGCGCCGCATTCGTCAGTCTCGACGTGGGCGGTTTCCGAACAGATGACGCTGTGATAGCTCTGGCACAACGACGACAGCGCCAGGGAATTGGCCGCCGTGCCGTTGAACGCAAAAAACACTTCACAGTCGGTTTCGAACAGTTTGCGGAAATCATCGGAAGCGCGGGCGGTCCATTGGTCATCGCCATACGCGCGCTGGTGGCCATGGTTGGCCTGTTCCATGGCAGCCCATGCCTCGGGACAGATGCCCGAATAGTTGTCACTGGCAAACTGCTGGCTTTTATCGGTCATGGCCGGTTCCTTGTCATTGATTATGGTGCGCACTGTAGCGAAGATCGCGAGGATTCAAAACCGGTTGGAGCGAGGCTTGCCCGCGAATAACTATGACGAGATATACCTGTCCCACCGCGGCGACTGATTCGCGGGCAAGCCTCGCTCCAACGGGCTTGAAAAATTTAACCAAACAGGAGCGCTATGGATCTGTCGAACCCGCCTTACCTGCCTGGACGCGACAAGGCGCTGGACCTGCTCAAGTGGCTGGCGATGTTGAGCATGGTGCTCGATCACCTGCGCTACGTCGGTTGGTCGGTGAATTTCCTGTATGTGCCGGGGCGCTTCGCCTTTCCGTGGTTTTGCCTGGCGATTGCCGTGAATCTGGGGCGCAGGACCGCGCTGTTCCCCGATCCGAAAGTGCAGTGGCGTTATCTGGGCTGGCTGCTGTTGTTCGCCGGACTTTCCGAAATTCCCTATCGGTTGTTCATGCACGACGCCGACACGCTGAATGTGCTGCCGACGTTGATACTCGGTTTGCTGGTCGCTCAGGGTTGGCGACACCCGCTGCCGATCACCCGGGTGCTGGCGATTGGCGCGCTGTTGATTGCAGCTGTTTTGCAGAAGCAACTGATGTTCGGGTTCTTCGGCGTGCTGCTGCCGGTGAGTTTTCTTCTGGTACTGCGCCGGCCGCTGTGGTTTGCGGCGCTGCCTGGCGCGGTCTGCCTGGCGGGCAATGCCTGGCCGCAGATGTTCGCGGGCGCAGCGTGGGGCGATCCGATTTCCATCGGGTCGCTGATTGCGTGCCTGATCGCGCCGCTGTTGGGCCTGGTGTTGCTGCGTCGGCGCCTGCAATTTGCGGTCAAACCCATGCGTCGCTGGGCCTACGGGATTTATCCGCTGCATTTTCTGCTGTTGTTGGGGTTGAGGGAGGTGCTGGATACCCTTTGAAGTCGACTACATCCCGTAGAACCGGCCTCAGCCGGGAGGGCGTCATTGGCACCCGCTCACAATTCGACGGCGAATGCTGCTCGCGGCTGAAGCCGCTCCTACGGTCTCGCGTCGAACCTGGCGCCTCCGCGGGTATAGAAATTTTGTAGACAAAACGCCATCAGCGCCTTTATCTTCCGCACAGGCCACCGCATGTGGCCAACGTCGCTCGGACGGTTCCGGGCGCTTACGTCTTCAGAGGCCTCCATGGCAGACTTACCTTCGCCGCGCCGTTTTGCGCGCATCGATCGACTCCCCCCGTACGTATTCAACATCACCGCCGAGCTGAAAATGGCCGCTCGCCGCCGGGGTGAAGACATCATCGACTTGAGCATGGGCAACCCCGACGGGCCGACCCCACCGCACATCGTCGAAAAACTGGTCACCGTTGCCCAACGTGAAGACACTCACGGCTACTCGACTTCGCGTGGCATTCCGCGTCTGCGTCGGGCGATTTCCAACTGGTACAAAAAACGCTACGACGTCGATATCGACCCGGAAGACGAAGCCATCGTCACCATCGGCTCGAAAGAGGGCCTGGCGCATTTGATGCTGGCGACCCTGGATCAGGGCGACACGGTGCTGGTGCCGAATCCGAGCTATCCGATTCATATCTACGGCGCGGTGATTGCTGGCGCCCAAGTGCGTTCGGTGCCGCTGATTCCGGGCGTGGACTTTTTTGCCGAGCTGGAAAAAGCCATTCGCGGTTCGATCCCCAAGCCGAAAATGATGATCCTCGGCTTCCCGTCCAACCCCACCGCGCAGTGCGTCGAGCTGGATTTCTTCGAACGCGTGGTGGCGCTGGCCAAGCAGTACGACGTCTTGGTGGTTCACGATCTGGCTTACGCCGACATCGTATATGACGGCTGGAAAGCCCCGTCGATCATGCAAGTGCCCGGCGCCAAGGACATCGCGGTGGAGTTTTTCACCCTGTCCAAGAGCTACAACATGGCCGGCTGGCGCATCGGTTTCATGGTCGGCAACCCGGAACTGGTCAACGCCCTGGCGCGAATCAAGAGCTATCACGACTACGGCACCTTCACCCCGCTGCAAGTGGCGGCGATTGCTGCGCTGGAAGGCGATCAGCAATGCGTGCTGGATATCGCCGAGCAATACCGTCAGCGCCGTAACGTGTTGGTCAAGGGCCTGCACGAACTGGGTTGGATGGTGGAAAACCCGAAAGCGTCAATGTATGTCTGGGCCAAGATTCCTCCCGCTTACGCGCACCTGGGTTCACTGGAATTCGCCAAGAAGCTGCTGGCCGAGGCCAAGGTCTGCGTGTCGCCGGGTGTCGGTTTTGGTGAGTACGGCGACGATCACGTGCGTTTCGCCCTGATCGAAAATCAGGACCGCATCCGCCAGGCCGTGCGCGGTATTCGCGGGATGTTCCGGGCCGATGGGCAGTTGCCGGGTAAATCTGCCTGATAGCGACAAGACGTGAGCAAAATCCTCCGATTATCACGGGGGATTTTTTTTGCCTGAGCGAATGCGATTTCCGTAGGAGCGGCTTTAGCCGCGAGGGCGCGCTCCCGGCTGAAGCCGGTCCTGCAAGCTCTATTTATCCCTCCCCGCCAAGCCATGTCGTAAACGCACCTTTGCGTGGCGTCCGTAGGCATTTGGCGTCTTTGGTCCGGCCCTACCATCGCATCAAAGGGCACTGTCTTCCGACTGCGGCCCTACCCTTACAAGACAGGCGCCACGCCGCCGCTGGGAGAACCGCGATGTTCAGCAAGAATGACCAAATCCAAGGCTATGACGATGCACTGCTGGCGGCGATCAATGCCGAGGAGCAACGTCAGGAAGATCACATCGAACTGATCGCGTCGGAGAACTACACCAGCCAGCGCGTCATGGAAGCCCAGGGCAGCGGCCTGACCAACAAATACGCCGAAGGTTATCCGGGCAAGCGCTACTACGGTGGCTGCGAGCACGTCGATAAAGTCGAAATGCTCGCCATCGAGCGCGCCAAGCAGCTGTTCGGTGCCGATTACGCCAACGTCCAGCCGCACTCCGGCAGTTCGGCCAACGCCGCTGTTTATCTGGCGCTGCTGCAAGCCGGCGACACCGTGCTGGGCATGAGCCTGGCCCACGGAGGTCACTTGACCCACGGCGCGAAAGTCAGCTTTTCCGGCAAGCTCTACAACGCTGTGCAATATGGCATCGATGCCACCACCGGCCTGATCGATTACGACGAAGTCGAGCGCATCGCCGTTGAATGCCAGCCAAAAATGATCATCGCCGGGTTCTCGGCCTACTCGAAAACCCTGGATTTCCCACGCTTTCGCGCCATTGCCGACAAAGTGGGCGCTTACCTGTTCGTCGACATGGCCCACGTGGCCGGTCTGGTTGCCGCCGGTCTGTACCCGAATCCGCTGCCGTACGCCGACGTCGTCACCACGACTACGCACAAGACGCTGCGCGGTCCACGGGGTGGCTTGATCCTGGCCAAGGCCAACGAAGAGATCGAGAAAAAACTCAATTCCGCGGTTTTCCCCGGTGGCCAGGGCGGCCCGCTGATGCACGTGATCGCCGCCAAGGCCGTGTGCTTCAAGGAAGCGATGGAGCCAGGCTTCAAGGTTTATCAGCAGCAAGTGATCGACAACGCTCAGGCGATGGCGCAAGTGTTCATCGACCGTGGCTTTGACGTGGTTTCCGGCGGCACCGACAACCACTTGTTCCTGGTCAGCCTGATCCGTCAGGGCTTGACCGGTAAAGACGCCGACGCCGCTCTGGGTCGTGCGCACATTACCGTGAACAAGAATTCGGTCCCCAACGATCCACAATCACCGTTCGTGACCTCGGGCCTGCGTATCGGCACGCCAGCGGTCACCACGCGCGGCTTCAAAGTAACCCAGTGCGTCGAGCTGGCCGGCTGGATCTGCGACATCCTCGACAACCTCGGCGACGCCGATGTCGAGGCCAACGTTGCCAGTCAGGTTGCGGCACTGTGTACCGATTTCCCGGTTTATCGCTGAGTCAGGAGTAGCCACTCATGCAGCATTACTCAGGCTTCGGCCTTTTCAAGCACTCCCTCAGCCATCATGAAAACTGGCAGCGCATGTGGCGCACGCCGACCCCGAAAAAAGTCTACGACGTGGTTATCGTCGGTGGCGGCGGGCACGGTCTGGCCACGGCTTACTACCTGGCTAAAGTCCACGGCATCACCAACGTGGCCGTGGTCGAGAAAGGCTGGCTGGGCGGCGGTAACACGGCGCGCAACACCACCATCGTGCGTTCCAACTATCTGTGGGATGAATCGGCGCACCTGTACGAACACGCGATGAAACTGTGGGAAGGCCTGTCCCAGGACCTGAACTACAACGTGATGTTCTCCCAGCGCGGCGTTTACAACCTGTGCCACACCTTGCAGGACATGCGTGATTCCGAGCGTCGGGTCAGCGCCAACCGGCTCAATGGCGTGGACGGCGAATTGCTCAACGGCAAACAGGTCGCGGACGAAATCCCGTACCTGGACTGCTCGAAAAACACTCGCTACCCGATCATCGGCGCAACCGTGCAGCGGCGCGGCGGCGTAGCCCGTCACGACGCCGTGGCCTGGGGCTTTGCCCGCGCTGCCGATGCCTTGGGCGTGGACTTGATCCAGCAGACCGAAGTGATCGGCTTCCGCAAGGAAAACGGCGTCTGTGTCGGCGTGGAAACCAATAAAGGCTTCATCGGCGCCAAGCGCGTCGGCGTGGTCACGGCCGGTAACTCCGGGCACATGGCGAAACTGGCGGGCTTCCGTCTGCCGATCGAATCCCACCCGCTGCAAGCGCTGGTGTCCGAGCCGATCAAACCGATTATCGACAGCGTGATCATGTCCAACGCCGTACACGGCTACATCAGCCAGTCCGACAAGGGCGACCTGGTGATC
>Ga0247814_10000335_pt1 | contig 39564 bp, 61 predicted proteins | sample UWRJL179409R1_FD_179947 | JGI IMG/M metagenome (GOLD analysis project Ga0247814, IMG submission 179947) | Plant litter microbial communities from Arlington Agricultural Research Station in Wisconsin, United States - UWRJ-L179-409R-1 | ecosystem: Environmental > Terrestrial > Plant litter >... | reverse complement strand
GTAATTATTGTGTTATTTATTTGTATATCAACTGGATTTATATTGCTATTGTACTCTTCAAATTTAGTTTGAGTACTTGTTGAGTTGTCTACCTCTTCGTAGTATACATATATATTTACAGTTGCTTGAAAATTAGCATCTGGATTAATATTTAAATAACTTATAAAATCAAATGTATTATCATCTGAGTCTATAATAACTTCGTATTCTTGTTCAAAATCTAATACTTGAATTCCAGATACATTTGATACTGAAACATATTCTGAACCTAAGGGATCGCTAATTATGCTTGCATTATAATTTACACCCATGAATCCACCATTAGGTGTGATTGTAAATCTTATTTTTCCTTTATAAGTTAAGTTACTTGATGCCGGATTATTATTTTCGTTTAATATTATTTGTACTCCCTTTTTTAAAGATATTAAACTAACATTTCCAGAAGATGTTGTTACTGGAGTTAAATTGTTTGTAAATGTAGTTATATATCCACTAGATACGCTTGACAGGTCAGTAGATCCAAATACTCTATAGTATTGATCTCTAGCCATAATATTAGCATTATCTCCTCCTGGATGCGATATTTGTCCCGAATCATATAAAGCATAAGCATTGCCTATTATTGGTATTACATATCCAGTAGTAAAATGTGGAGATATACCACCAATTGTTTTTGCTTCTGTAACATTTGTTAATAAATCTAGTTGATACTCAGTTCCCCATCCAGCATTATATGTGTTTTTAAATGCTCCCTTTACCTTTAAACTTAATCCTGCTGTTAATGAAAACTGTTGGTTAAATACAGTTTCTGGTGAATACAATTGCAACATAGAATTAAACTGATAGAATTGAGCTGTATGTTTGTCAACTACTACTTCACTAGCAGGACTATCAGCAATATCAAGTCTGTGCATATGCCAGGCGTTACGTACTGGAGGAACATTAGTATTTTGTAATACAGCATCACTAGAATTAGCATTACTCGCCAAGTTCCTAATAAAGAAAGTTGGTGTTTTCGGAAGAGTTTCACTTATATCTCTTTTATATTGTAAATTATCTGATCGGTTTGGTATTTTATTGTTAACCATCATTGTCGAAACCAAACCGTTTGCAACAATTGTTTTATCATTAAAGTTTCTTTCTGCAACTAATATTTTATATCCAATTGGAATATCAAATTCTGTTGGAAAATTAGACGGATTATTTAGCCAAATATAAAACTCTGGTTTTAATGTTATTTTTAAAGTATTGTATAATCCTCTTAAGTTTCCTTCTCTTGATCTAAAATCAGCTATCCACTTTGGAAGAGATAATTGACCATATCTATTATAGAATTGAATTCCTATTCTGTATATCTCATCGTCTTTAAAAAATTTACTATCAGGAGTTTTAGTTATATCTTGAGTTAGTTCGTATTTTAGATGCTTACCTTCTCCTCCTATAATGTTAGTATTAAACTGATATTTAAAATTATCATAATCCAGGTTTACAGAATCAAATTTAGTTAATAATGGATCATCATAATTAGTTCCGTCAACGTCAAATGCAACACCATTTACGTTAGTTCCATCAAAAAATAAATTATCGTATACAGTAGCTTTATTTGAATTATTAAAACTATAAGCTCTCATATCTAAATCAACATCGAAATTAATTTCTTTATAAGATGCAAAAAACATTCTTCCGTCTTTTGAATTAATATTCTTTGGAATTATTACTTCGCTTCCAGTAAATAAGAATTCTTCAAGTGAAACAGATTCTATTATGTTTCCATCATCAAATATTTCTATATTTCTAGATGTAGGTATTTCTCTTTCGTCTATTAAAGATATGCTTGGCAATTGATTATAACTTGTATATTTTATAGCATATACTTTAATATGAGTGAAATTTTCATCTATATTAGTTATATTCACTAAAGGAGTTTGCGCTACTATTTCATTTAGTTCTCCACCACCCAATATACCTTTATCTAATGCAACTAGTTCGCTAAATGGACTTAATTTAGTTTGAGATGAATTAATTCTGTATAAATTATAAGCGTATTGAATCATACCTGCTGTATGAATACCACCTGTTAATATTTCTTTTACAATAGGTTGTGACAATGAAAATGTTCCAACCATTTCAATAGCATTGCTTGGTAAATCTATTAATTCTTCGAGATCTTCATTTTCAATACTATGGTTTGTGTTTATGAATCTCATTTGAGATTTTTCATCAATCCAATATATTTTATCTATATTACTATTTTCAAAGTTATTTACAACCCAAATAGGATTATTTGTAGAAAATTGTAAGTTTCTTAAATATAACAAACTTATATTGTAATCATCATCTATTTTCCAAATGCAATCAAAACCATTGTTGTCAGTTGAAAATATAATTATTTTATCTCTTAATACACTATGACCTAGTATTGTTTGAGTGCTTGACGATCTATAGTTGTTGTTGGATATAAAATAAGCTTCTTCTATTTCATTTCTTGGCTGCGTTACATTATTGTTTAAACTGTATTCAATACTTTCAATATTTCCATTTACAATATATTCTATTCTATTTAGGCTAGCATTAATTTTTGGTTCAGGAATAGTTACCTTTAAATCATTCCCTTTTTCAAATGAAAATCCTCCAGATGTTACTTCTTTATTAGTTATGAATCTTATGTTATGTGCATCATAATAAAATTGAATAGGGTTTTTACTCTCTGTAATATCCTTATTCATTTTTTGAAATGTATGAACTGTATTTTTTACTGCCATTTAATTATAGTCTATTTAAATTTTCTCTTTGAGATTCTGAGTCAAATCTATTTCTGTGTGAACTTGGTGTTTTAAACATTCTTACATTTGAGTTAACAAAGCTTTCTGCTCCATCTTCATTTGTAAATTCTTGAAATTCTGTCTGGGCTTTTCCTATATACCACATATAATCTTGTTCGGCTCTATTTAAGGCTCTATCAGACACTTTCTGTAGGTCAACCAATACTGAATATACCTGAACTTTAATATACGCTTCTATGGCTCTTATTAATGCTTCTGAGTCTGGTATCATTGGTATGTCATCTTCATCTATTTTGATTGTATCAAAAACAATAAAAATCTTACCGGATTTGCAAGATGTTTTTATGATTTGATTATTTATTGAATAAGCAAAATTTGTGTGAGTATGTAGATGATCTATTTTATCTATTTGGTTATTAAGTGAGTTTGTTGATTCTAACATAGGAATTAATCTATTCCCTTGAACAAAATTAACTGATTTAATATTCAGAGCTGACTTAGGTATTCCTGCTTTAAAATCTGTTATATCTTTATAACAACTTTCTTCATGATATACTCCTGGCACTTTTGCTATTTTAATAACGCTTAAAGAAAAGTCTATGATATCTTCATAATTCATATCTTTAAGTAATGGATTTTTATAAATTTTATTAGCTATCACATCTAGTGATATGTAATTATGATTTTGAGTATTCATTTGTTATTTTTATTATTCTGTTTTGTTATTGTATTTTACTAATAAGAATGCATCTACTTTTTTATCGAATATATTATCTCTTAGTTTTTCTTTTAGTTTTCTATGAAACTGAAATCTATATATGTTTTTGTTTTTATATTTAGCTTTTGATAACTCATAGGTTAGATTATACACATAGCCGTTTGAATGTTCATTAGTATATCTTACGAAAGTTTTACCTCTTAATTCTGGTTTTTGACGCCATAGCTTTAAACTATCGTAAATATTGACTGGAAGCATATTATATAATTGACCAGTTTCTTTATTGTATACTACTTCTCTTTTCTCTTTAGTTAGATATAAGTTTCCTAATTTATTTAAAAAATTAACTTTGTTTCCTAATGATAAATCTTCTTGTGCTAATTGAAAGTAAGTATTTATTATTTTAGCACAATCATTTCTTAATATTTCTTTATACTTTCTTCTTATTCTATAATGAGCATATGCACTAAAATGTCTTATATTATGAGTATATTTTACTCTTTTTCTTTTTGGTTTAATTTCTTCCTGATCATCTAACATATTATTCTATTTTAGTTCTACGGGCATTCCTGCCATCTAATTTATTTTTGTTAGTTGTATCATCTTCTGCATTATTGACTACATCTATTGGTATTCTATATTTGACTAATAATTCATTAATTATCTCTCTCTGTATTGGATCAACTAGTTCTGCTGGAATTGGATAATTTTTATAATCATAAAAATCACATTCACTATCAATACTACACATCATTTTAAATGCTTCTTCTGGATTCTCCGGAACTATATTCAGTTTAATTTCTTCTAGTAATTCATGATTACCTGATGGCGAATAAACTATAATATAATCTTCTGGGTCTATAGTAATATATATTTGTTTACTATTATATCTTCCAGATTTTAAATAAGGCAATCTCTGATAGTCAACTATATTTAACCACTTAGCAACTCTTGAATTTAAATAAACTTCACTTATATTAGTTCTTCCTGAAGCTTCTAATGTAGCTGGTAATTTCTGAGTAGATTTTAGTAATTTAAAATCGTCTTCACACAAATCATCCTCTTGTAAACTAAGGCATATTTGCATCTTAGCTTGAAGAGGAATTGATTTTTGTAAGTTACTTAAATAATTTTTTAAATATGTATTTCTTTTGTTTTGAAACTTAAAAGCTATCCATTCATCTGATACTTGAATATCATCTGAATATACTGAGAACATCTCTTTAGTATCATAAATTATTTCGTTTAATGTCATTATTTATTAAATTTTATTAAATACGGTTGATTACCATTTTCTATTACAGAGCAAGATAAAATACTTTCTTTTCCTGCTTTATTATAATTAAAAGCGTATTCTTTATCATTTATTCCTGCTCCTACTTGTACTGCAAAGATTCTATTATTAATCCATTCACAATAAGCTTGAGAGTGTAAATGACCTTGTACTACACTTTGACTAATATCCTTTGCTTTCATTCTTGCTGTTCCAGCCTCGCCATGTATGTAAAGAACGTCATCTATTTCAATTGATTCTTCAAATTTCCAATTAGGCGTGTTTAAAACATCATTATATGTTCTCAACCATCTTGCTGATATTCCTCCAGTAAATGCTTTACGATAAGCTAATCTGTCGTGATTTCCTATAATAACTATTGCTTCTGGAAAAGCTTTATACCATAATGCTATTTTATCAATAGCTCTATCTAATTCATCTCCAGCACCGTATCCATCAGGATTAGTTGGATGAAACGAACTAAAAGCATTATCAATTACATCTCCGATAAATATTACTTTGTTACAATTAAATTTTCTATATTGTTCTTTGCAGAATTCTAAATAACCTTCTATTGTAAAAGGTTCGTGTATGTCTCCAATTACTAATACTCTTGATTTTAAATCTTCTTCATTTAATATAGCTTCAGTTCCAGAAACTGTTCCTTTTGCAAATTCTAATATTTCTTCAATTGTTCTTCCCGGGAATGCTGATAAATCTATAAATGGAGTTTTTATTCCATTGTTTATTAATCTATCTCTTACTGTTTTTTCTGCTTTTAATTTATTTTTTATTAATTTCTGAACTTGGATAATTTCCTTAATTAAATCAGGTTCATTTATATAATTTAGTTTTAATCTATCTGCTGTTTTGAAAGGTGATTTCTTTAAATAACCCGGATGCGATATGTAAAATTCTTCTACTAATTTTTGCATAAATTTTTTTTAATTTATTAATAATCTGGTAAAGGTATAAAATAAAAATAGTAGAAAACAAATTTTGCTCTACTATTTTTTAATATTTAACTACGATTTAACATTGTTAAAATTCAACTATCAAACCAATTCCTACGTCTTTATTTGTTGTTACTGTTCCTAATATATTTACTTTTAATATTCTTATTCCTCCATCAATTCCAATAGTTCCTTTTTCAGTATCTAAGTTTTGTAAATATCTAGCTCCTAATAATACTCCAAAATTATCTCTTTTAAGTTCTTTAGAAGGTATCTCAGCTGTTATTGTTTGTGGTTTAATAAAGTAATCCTGTTTAAACAAAACAACCTCTCCCTGGGCTTCTATGTGATTATCTATCTTAACTAAGTTATCTTCAAATGGAATATTATACTTTCTTATTTGAATTGCTTTTAAATAAGCTTCTGCTTTTTGATAATCGTTTTCAAGCTTAGTATATCTATCTGCAAGTTCTTTATTAAAAGGATTCTCAGTTTTTATAATGCTATCTTTATATATCAGACTATCATGATGAACAAAAATAGGTTTGGGTTTATAAATTGTATCTGATGATCCTGATTTTCCAGGTATTTCAATAGTTATTGTTTTAGGGTCTTGTTCTATCTTAGAACATCTTCCTAAAAAGAATATTGCTACTAATATAGCTAATCCTAATATAATTTTCCAAGTTGTATTCATTATTTCTTAAAATATAAATCTGATTCTTTTTTACGTCTTGTTGTTAATCCAGATACTACTTTTCCGCCAGCTTTATTCCATCCAGAGAAACTTGTTGCTATCGTTTTATCATCTGGATTGTCATTTACTTTTTTAAGTAATCCACTTGATTTAAAATTACCGATTCCTATATTGTAGGCAATTGAAGATAATGAGTTGAATTGATTTTGATTTATTTTGCTCTTAACTAGTTTGTCTACTTCTTTTGCAAATCTATCTGCAACTGTTTTAAACATTAATTTAGCATAATTTTCTGTAATAGGTGGGTCATACTTAGTTACTCTAGTGCCATCAGGATAAAAGGTAGAACCTATACCTATAGTCCAAACACCTATGCTGTCTTGATATGGTTTTAATCTTATTCCTTCAAATTCAGTTATTAAATCATAACCTGCTTTATCTAATTTTCTCATAATTTATTATTTATTATTATTTCTAATTTGTTTTAATCTCTTAGGATCGCTTATCATAACTTTTGCGCTATTAAGTTCTCGTTCAATTATATCTAAATTAGTTTCAATATTTATTAATCTTTCTTCTCTTGATTGTTTTATTGTATTATAACTTGTACAGATTACAAACATTATAACTAACGATATAATTGTTTTTAAATTCTTAAATCGTTTTGTATTAATTTTCATATTCCAACTCTTGTTTTAATTGTTTTTGCTTCTTTTGATAATCTAAGCATTCTTAATTCTAAGTCATGTAATTTAGTATCGAAGTTATCTCTTTGACCATCTACTTTAGACTGCCAGTATAGATCTCTTTTTTCTACAGCATCTTTAATTGCTTCATTACAATCTTTTCCGTCTTGCAAGGAAGTAGCTCTTTCAATAGCTAATTCTCTTCTTGCTGACGTTTCTAATTTTTCTGCTCTAGACTTAGCACCATCCATTACAAAGAATATAACTATACAAGCTATTCCTAATATAAAGTTTATTACTACAGATAGAACCCATGTTCTATTTCCAGGCTCCGCATCAACGATCTTATCAAAATATTGTTTTGGATCTTGATCTACTATCATTCTTATCTTTTTATTTTAGTTAGTATTATTTTATTATCAAATGAATTATTACTGTAATAATAATCCCTATTAGCCATCCTATCATTGATCTTATTACATCTTGTTTATCAAATTTATATTTTTTTATATCTTCTCTTACCATCTCCCAAATGTAAGCTGATATAAATGTAAATATTCCCGATATTAAAATCCTACCAATAATTTGTACAGCTTCAAAACTTATCATATAAAATACAAAAGCTAATAAAGCTCCAACTAGATAGTGCCAATTATTTCTTTCTTTAAACCATTCTTTTATTTTATTCATCGTATTGCGAAAAAATCGTATGTTATGTTATTTACTCCTAGTGCTGGAATTCCTGTAAATATAATCTGAAAATTTGTACCAGTTATAACTCCTACATGACTAAAAGTTGAAGCAGCTCCTGCACTTCTTGCTTGAATATGTATTGAAGAAGGTGTAAAAGCCAATCCATGTGCAACAGTATAAGTTGTTTGAAGTGTTATTCCGCTAAATGTAACTTGACCTGTTTTATAAACATTACTAGTTGCTCTCATCCATCTACCAGTTGTTACATCTGTTACTTTGATTATTTTAATCCCGTCATGTGTAGCAGTACTGTTTTCATCCCATAGGTAATTACCACCATTACCATCATTCATTGTTGTACCTCCTCGTACATATGCTATAATATTAGCTGAACCTGCCTGTGAAGACAAGTCAGCTAATGTATCAAAAACTGAATTTATTGCATTATATCCCATTATCTAGCAAACCATTTCCATGTTAAATTATTAGTTCCATTTGCAGGTGCTACAGAATAAAATACTGTAATATTGGTTGCATCTGCTGTTATATATTGAATATTAGATGTTGCAGCATTATTTGCTACAGCACTAAAATAAGTAGGTATTGCACCTAATCCATGAGCAATATTAAACGATGTAGCCGCACCTGTACCTGATTGCGTACTAGAACCTACAGTCCCTTTAATTGCATTAATTTGACCTTGTGCTTTACCAGCAATTTGTACAACAGTATCGCCCGTTGCAATGCTAGCATTATTATTAGTAATAACATTTGTTGGAGTACTACTAATAAAAGTATTAACATTTACTACAGAACCATCCCCTCTAACTAAACTAGAATTTAAACCGCCCGATATTACGAATCCTGTAGGAAATGTAACAATTCCAGCAAAAGTGGGAGAGTTATGAAATACTAATGATCCAGTACCTGTTTCATCAGATATTACAGTAGCTAATTGAGCAGATGTAGTTGATGCAAATTGTGATAGTGAATTAGATACTAAAGCATCTCCAACATTCCATGTTCTATTAGCAGATAAATCTTGAGTTGTACCATTAATATTTATTGTTCTTGTAGAAGCAACTTTTGCATTCCAAGTAGTAGCAGAAGATATATATGTATCTGCAACAGCTGTTCCTTGCCATACACCAGTAGTAATAGTACCTAAAGTATTTATAGAAGATTGTCCAATATATGCAGAAGCAATATCAATAATTGGAGTTGTACTTCCATTTGTTATACTAATTCTATTATTTGTTCCAGATACTGAAGTTACAGTTCCGTTACCCGTTCCTGCACCTATGTAAGTTCTTGCATTAGACGCTGTTGTTAATGTTAAGAAATCTCTACCATATGAATTAGTGGTTAATCCAGCAATAGCAGTTAAATCACCATCTAATGGTTGATACCCTGATAAATCTGTAGCTGGAACATTTACGTTCCAAGTACCATCACCATTATCTGAAACTACAGCAATACCTGAATCTGTTAATCCAGTAATTCCGTTTCCACTAATAGTTCCTAAGTCAATATTACCTTCATCGTCTGCGAGTATTTTTGCTCCACCATTTACTGTTGCTGATATCGTTAAAGTGCCTTCTGCGTTTGGTGCTTGAATATCTTGTTCAGCAGTTACATTTTCAGTCTTTAAATTTATTAATCCTCCAATTTCATTTCCTAATGAAAGTAAACTATTTTTTAAAGCGAAACCAGAACCGTTCGTAGATTGTCCAGATACTGATGCCTCTACCGTAGATCCATCAGCAGTTCTTGATATTGCTATATTTAAAAGAGCTTGTTCTGAAAAATCAATCGCTTCATACAATAGAGTATAATAAAGTCCGTCTGAAGGAACTAATTCAGAAGTAAATTGTAAACTATTAAACGGATCAAATGTTTGTCTCTTTCCACTTAAATCAATATAACTTAAATTATTTGGATTATCATCCCACATCTGTTGTAATGAAGTGAAGCCTCCGGCGTCACCTGGTATATCATCCAAAAACGCAACCGTTCCCGTCTTGTTTGGAAATGTTACATTTTTTGTTGTTGTTAATGTGGATGGAAAGATTAAATTATAATAGTTTGAAAAATCCCTTTTAAATGACAATAGATTGGGTGTCAAAAATGCACCTTTGCCTGCGTCGAATTCAATTACTTCAACATAATTATGTGCAATCGTTGTTCTGTCGCCCGTTTCGCTATCTTGTATTTTAATTGGAATAGAACTTGTATTTCCATTCGTTAATGTTTGATCTAAGTTTTGCGTTCCACCAATATTAGTTAATACCTGAAAATCATTATCATTACTTTGTTCGTCACTTAATCCATATGTTCCACCTGATCCTATAAATAAATACGCATAATCAACACCATCAATAGTTGCATATAAAATAGTATAACCATCTATTTGATCTTGAATAGTAATTGAAGGTATTTGACTATTTAAATAATCTTCAATAGTTGAACTACCTATATCACCAAATTCAATTTTAACAGTAGATACTAAATTAACAATATCTTCTGCCGATGCTTTTTCAATAGTTATTAAATGTAAGTCATTAAAAGTTAATTGTATTCCTCCAATACCGTATGTTCCTTTACCTTTATTAATTACTTTATATTTTAAAAGTGTAGGTATGGGATTTTCTGCATCAATTCCTGTTATTATATTTATCCACCAACTTTGTATTTCTGAAATAGTATATTGTGGTAATGAGTTTACTAAATTAATAATAAAATCTCTACCCTGTAAATTAAATACATCATTAGTATAGATATATTTAACAATATCAACATTGTTTTGATTTATAGCAATACCACCACTTCCTACTTGACCTAGTGAATTATTTAAATCTGCCATATTATATTGTTATTGTTAGATATTGTACTACTACTTGCGCCCCTGATTTGACCGTGAATTCAAACTCTGTTTGATTTAGATTAGTTACTTCATGATCAAGTACAGAACCTGTAGGATATGTTACTCCATTTCTTGTTATATTTCCCTGTATGATCATTACTGATATTGAATGGTAAGTGTCGATTGGATAAGTTACTATTTCATCAACTAAAGGCTCATAAACTTCTTCTACCAGAGTATTATATGCAGGACCACCGTTTGTGCATTCATTTACAGCTAACACTAATTCTACAAGAGTTACTAAGTCTTCATTTTTTATTTTTTTACAATCCTGAAAAGCAATCAACAATTGGTTTCCTATAGTTTGTATTTCGTTGCATTGTATTGCCATTATTTTTATTTTTTTTATTAATCACAACTAGTGTAAAATGAAGACATTTGTGTTCCTGGTGTTACTATAGCAAACCTACTTCCGTTTATATAATATACTTCAGATGTATTTAGTGACATGTCAATTGTAAAAGTAATACTTGTTGCTACTCTATTTGTAACCGCAGGTAAGCTATCTTCTTCAAAAAATACTTTAGTTGTATTATGTGTTAATGGAATAAAACAAGGTGTATCTACTCCGTTGATTCTATATGAAACAATAGCTCCATCTACAAAAGCAATTGTCCTGCCAGCAAGTCCCGCAGTAAAATCAAATACTCCTTGCATTTCCATTTTAATATTACTATTATTTTCAGCTGTAAATTCTACGCAATAATCAAATTGATCTGTAGATTGCTCTGTCATTAATAGTTGTTTTTTAAATTTCCACATTATGTTTTTAAATTTCCTATGAGTTGGTATGTATTCGTTGCTAGAACTTGCTCTATATATGCATTATAATTCTGACCCTTTATTTTTTTCATTGCAGTAGGACTATTTATAATAGTACCTGATTGAACAAATGTTACATCTCCAGTTCCTTGTTGAATAAATCCAACGTTAATTTTACTCATTAATCCTGTTGGGACTGTGATATTAATTGAAGTTCCTGAGTTGTTTATTAAAATCGTATAATTGTTATCACTGTCAGATAATACATAGTTCCCAGTTATTGCTTTTTGCAAGTTATTGCTAGCATCTATTCCATCTGCTCCATCATCACCCTTGTCTCCTTTATCTCCTTTATCCCCTTTCGGTATAGTGAAATTAAAGACCGCTGCTGAACTATTTCCTGAATTTGTTATAATGACACTACTTCCAGCAGTTCCTGTCGTAACGGTTCCTAAATTGATTGTAGCAGCTGGTCCTTGAGGTCCAGGACTGTTTAAATCTGCTGGAAAGAAATTAAATACTCTATTTGAGTAATTAATTCCAAACACAGCCGGCAAACCTGTTGGATAAACAAAATCTACAGTTAGCAATCCTGTGTTTTCTTCTCCATCAGCTACTTCTCTCCATTCCCATCTTTGTTGGTCTTCTATTGAATATATCACAAGACCTTCAATATAAGTATAAGCTAAGTTATCTAAAGTTCCTAAGTTAGCTAATATAGCATTACTTTGTACGTATTCTTTTATGTCTAACGGTATTTGAGTCTGAACTCTAAGTCCCGAAGGTAGATTATTATAATCAGTTGGCATTATAGTTTTTTTATTTTAAAGTTAATTTCACCCATACTCATTACATTTTTAGATACTAATAGTTTACTATTCATATCTGTAATGTTTGTAATATCAAATGCTGTATTAATTACATTATCTAAAACATCTCTTATTTCAATATTATTAGTTTCTGCTTCTGTTAATAAAAAACAAATTCTTCCAATTTTATTATAATTTATATTTTTACCAATACTAAAATTCTCGTAAGTATCAGATTGCTTATCATTTAAATATCCAGTTCCGGAAACAGCATCTATAATAAATGGATTAGAGCTATTAAAATCCCCTTCTTGCCAATAGAATATTTCATTGATTATTGGGGCTATATATTCACATTCAGGAATAAAAGTATTATTTGTATTGTTTTCAAAATAATAATTTCTGGTTAAATTGGCTTTACATAAGAAACTATATTTATTTAATATTTTATAATATAATGAAAGTAGTTTTTGTTCTTGATTTGTAGTTGAATTGTTTTCATAGCAATTAGTATCTACTAATTTATATATTAGATTTAAAAGACTTAACTCCTTGTTTTTTACAATTCCTTTGTTTCTGGCGTTTAAAAACAACTTATGAATAGATCCAATAAGTGTTTCTAAATGATCATATGGTTTTATTTTCATTAGTATGTATAGCTGTTACATGAATTACAAGACGTTGATTTAACTATAGTTTTGCAATTAGTACAATTATCACATAATTTTTTTATGTTTTTAATAGTGTCAATTGCTTCAATAAATTGTCCAAGTTCCAAGCATTGAGTAATAGTTTCTAATAATAGATTTATAGTTAAGGCTTTGTTTACGTAACTATCGTCACATACTTCTTTTGAAAATAAATTGTTATCACAAATATTCGCCTTTAATATTAATTCAGTCATACATCTGTAATACTGATTTAAATTAGTAACTACGACTAGAACTGGATTTTGACAAGTTGTGCATTCATCATTATTAGGTTCATTTGTCTCAAACTCAAGAAAATATATTCCATTAAAATTATCTAGATTAACTTCGCTTGCAGATAGTATAAATACTTCATTGTTGCTTGTTTGAGATAATTTAAAATTAATATTAACAGCCTTAGAATAGTCTTTAAATGTATTTTCAGTCCATAATTTAGCTGAACTAATAATAAAACTATTACCCGTAGATATGTTAATATTTAAATTTAAACCATTATTACTTATACTTGCTGTATTTATAGTTATCATTTAATTTTTTTAGTTTATTTAATTGAGTTAATTGATTTACTTTTTTAAATAAATCTTCATATTTATCTATTAATAACAAAGACTCAGGAATTTTACTTCCCAAGTCTTCACTATATTTATTGATTATCTCTATCATTCAGAGTGTTGATTTAAAATTAATTACGCATTATCGCTTCCATCTTGTGCCGGATCTAGTTCGTTCCAAATAGTTCCTTCTGCACCACCCATCAATGCTTCAATTCTGTACCCAATATTATCTACTGCTTCAGCATCTGTTGATACCAGAGTTAACATTTTATCAGATTGATAAGAATCGTTTCTTGATACATCAAAATACTTCATATCTAAACAGAAGTAAGCAGAAGCTGGATTTACTTCATAAGCTCTATGAAATCCAAGTGTAATATCTGGACCATCAAATTCTGCTCTATGACCTACAAAATATCTTTCAAGTTCAAGCATTTGATATCCTTGACGTGCAGCGTATACAGGAGTGGTAGCGGTTTTAGTTGTACCAGCCATAGCTGCTTCATTAGAGCTATTAATTTCTGCATTCCACATCAATTGATCAAATGTTTTCAAACCTGGGTAGTATCCATCAAGAATCCAGTTTTTCTCTGAAATTGTTAATGCTCCAGCTACCTGAGTTAGAGTGAAGTATTTATTTTTATTTACTGTAGTGCCACCTATAATCGTATCAGTACCTGATATATTTGTAGTGGTATACATTGACACCGCCAAGTTATCACCTAATTGCTTAGATAATCTTGTCATTACAGTTGTAGAGGTATCACCTGTTACGGCTTTTGTTGAAGCAAAAATAGTTTCAAAGTTTTGTTCAGAATTTGCATAATGAATTTTCAATGTAATATTATATACTGCTCCTACTACAACAGTCGTAATAGTTAAAACGTTTGTTTTTCCTACTTTAGCAACCGGTGCAGAACCTCTAAGATATGTAATATCTTTTGGTGTAATCAAATCTGATTTAACTACTTTTCCAGTCAAATCTTTTTTCAGAATGTAAAAATCTCCTTTTCCTGTAGTAGTACCTGATTCTCTAAACAATTGGATTTCTCCGGGAGAGGCTCCAGTAATAAATGTAGCAGCAGTTGTTTCAGTTGCTACAGCAGTGAATGGAAAGAAATGTCTGATTTGTTTTTCATATGGTAATGAAATTGAACTCATAATTGTGTTTCTTTTTTAATTAATAATTTAATTTATTTTTATGGTAATTGTGTTTGTGTTTGTAAGTTGTTTTCTCTTGAAGTTTTAATTGCTATAATAACTGCTTTATCTACAATTTCGTCGTGTATGAAATAAGGTAGTTCAGTTGTTTTTTGAACGTTAAATCCTTCTATTGATTCATTTCCTATTAGTTCTGGATCGTTTATAAAATTATCTACAATAATTGGACTATATTTTTTTAAATAAGTTATTCTGTATTTATTTAAATCTTTTATTGTATAGATTTTGAATTTCTCTTTATTGTATTCTATTTTAATTATTTTTCTGTCGTTAGGCTTTTTAAATGGATTCCTTAAGAATGTTCTTAAATAATCCAAATCTGTATTTACTATTTCAATATGGTAATTACAACTGTCTAATTTAGCTTCTTCTAATAGAACATAATTGAGGTCAGTAGGTAAAGATATTAAAAAACATTTATAGTCCGTTAGATCGTCTGTAAATGGCTCTATTGAGCTATCATGAGTCTTAAGTAAAGGAGCTAATATTCTTTTGCTTTTTTCATTAGTTTCATAACTTGAATAAGCATCTTCAATAATATCTCTAACTGCCTGTGTTAAGCATAAACTAATTTCATAAGAATTTAAATCTGGTCCTCCCGAACTTGCAGCATCATATTTATAACGAAACTCACTCTTAAATTCTGATAATGTCATTTAGTTTATTATTTTTTTAATGCATTTACTTTAGCCTCAAGTCCTAATCTAAATTCAGAACCTACTCCTGAATCAAGATATCTAGCACATCCTAAAAGATCGTTTGTTTCTCCATCAAGTGCTAATTTCTTTCCTTCCATATCATAAAACAAACTATTTGATTTTGTAATTAGTTTGAAATTAAGGAAGTCATTAATTTTGATTTTAGTTTTAATATGTTCATCTTCTACTGTAACAATGAATGCTTGCGGATTATCGTCTGATAATTTCCAAACTTCTTTTTGTAAGAAATCAATTTTAGCTTTTGTATCAACAGATTTATTGAATGTTCTAAGCACGTACTTAAGGACTTCTTCATCATCTTCATATTTACCAAAAAGTTTAACAGCTTTTTGACGTGTAGAGATATTCATAATCTCTTTTTTGTACATATTCTTTTCTGAAATTAAAACAAATCTACATCCCTCTTTTTGCTTAATTTCATCAACATCATTTGCAATAATATCAGAATCTTGTAAAATTCTAATTTTAATGAAATCCATTGCATTATTTTTATTTAAGATAGCTCCTTCTTTTTTTAAGTAAATAGGAAAACCATCTACTAGCATTCCGCCTTCATCACGTCTGAACTCCTTCCAGAACTTACTGTTAGGCTTCAAATCTTCATTTAATTCTTCACCAAGAAATTCTAATTCTTCTTTAGTGAATATTACGCCAATACGCTTTGTTAATAAGGGAGCAGGTATACCGATACTCGCATTTGTCGAGAGTCCACCATAAAGAGGATGTTTTTTATCTTCAATTCCATTTTTATAATCAGGAATATATTTTACAAATATTTTTTCCTCTGTTAAACAATTTACTAATTCTTTAGTTTCTGCCATTTTAAATTCTTTTAATTAATATTACTTTCTCGATCTGGGAGAGATGTTTCACTCTCCCTAACTAGTGGATTTTAGAGGACTACTAGTTAAAATCCAAATTCTATTTATTGCAATACTGAAGGAATCAATGTTGCAGAACGTTCTGTGTCATACATTACAACTCCCAAGTGTGTAAACTTAGTAATTGTTGCAGCATCTTCGTCGGTTGACATGTGAGCGTTATTCATTTCTCCTGTAAATGGATTACGGAAACCTGCTGAATAACCTTTTAATTCACCACCATACTTTTGGAATTTAGAATACATCAATTTTTGAACGTTAGGATCTTGTGAAGTACCCATGTACATAATATCCATTCTAAATGATTCTGCTGGTTGTTGAGTACCTGGCATCAAAATTTTATTCCTAACTGGGTCATCATACATATCTAATACGTTAACTCTTACTTTAATTCCATTAGGTGCTAAAAATTGAGTAAATTGGAAACCTGCTGAGAATGAATTAGAGTGTAATTCAGATTGTACTTTTTGAATAACCGCTGGATTATTTTGAGAAATAACCATCCATCCAGAAACTACATCTAATACAGCTTTATGGAATAAACTAGCACCACCTTGACCTGTATTGATAACAAACTCTCTATCATTGATTCCAAGTTTATTATAAGACAATTGAGTCAAAATGCTTTCAAGTAAATCAAGACTAAATGTATTAAAGTAAATTACATTTGTCTGATCCATTTGTTGACGCAAACCTTGACCAAATTGTAACATACGTCCCGAAATACCATAATTAGTTGTTTCTCCATTTTCATCAACATTAGTTGTACCAAAAGCAATAGCTTTGTTTTTGTATTCAGAAAACTCTTGTTCTACCAACCAATCTTCATAAGAAGAAAGTACATTCATTACCATTTCATTACCATTCTTATCAAGAATTGGGAATCCCATTAATACTGCGTAATCATCAATATCACCAGCAACTTTGTGGTCAATACGGATTGTAGACAACATACCACGTACTCTCGCAGTACCTGGACGTCTAACACCACCCTGACTTCTTGATAAACCTCTTTCGGCAGGAGCATATTCTACAGAGAATTTTTTACCTGCAATAAGTTCAGCTCCTGGCATACCATTAGGTAGACCCCAAGTTTCTACGGTATAAACTACCATATCACCTTCCGGAACTGGTTCTTTAATAATACGTAGTGGATAACGTTCGTTTTTCTCACCTACAATTACTTCTTTATCAAAGAAATAATTTTCTCCAAAGACCAATTCAATAACTGAACCACCGGTACCAACATTGTTGGTAGCAGCTGTAACTACAGCGCCAGCATACCTAGCTTCAATTAGTTGAACATTACGTCTTGAACTTGCAATGATTTCATAATAAAAATCATTAAGGCTATCTACATATTTTACTCCAAGAGATTCTAATTGATCTTCTAAACCTCTACCTGCGTAAATAGCATTAAGTTTAACCATTGATTTCCTGATTTTCTCAGGTGATTGACGCCATAATGCTTTAAGTGTAGCCTGTGGATCGAACAATGGACCATTCCATTGTTTAATCTCTGATACCTGCCATCTGTTTAATTTCATATTTTAATTAAGTGTTTATATATTTATTGTGAATTTTTCTCCAGATTGAAATGTAACATCGTTTTGTACGTTGGTCATTTCAGTTTGTTTTAATTTTCTTTCCAGTTCTTGAGCTGACTTAGATTTAGCTGTATCTAATATTTTTCCTAGATCTTTAAATTTATTAGTATGAAGATAAAGTGCTCCTAAAATTATTTCTGCTTCTAGTTTATTATCTTTTCTCCATTTGTTTAATTCATTTAAAGGTTGACCTAAATCATCTGTATCTACTTTAGTTGACAACATGTTGTAAAGATTTTCTTTTTGCTTAGGAGTTTGCTTAACGTCTTTTAAAATAAAATCTTTTGAATCAATTGCTTCTTTTAATTTAGTTAGAGAAACTTCATTTGATTCTTTTGTTTTTAAAATAGTAGTTTTATATTCTTCTGATTTAATTTTAATCAATGATTCTAATGCTTCTTTAGCATCTTCAAGATCAGTTCCTAGTTTAATACTTCTATTTGCTAATTCAACTGCTTTTTCTTTTGGAATACCTTTTTCAATGTAATCATAAGCAATTAAATCAAATCTAGCTTGTGTATTTTCTTTTAAGATATCTTCGTCAATTGATTCTAATTGATTTAATTGTTTTTCAATTGCTTCAAAATCTTTTTGTGGAATACCCGCTTCTACAGCTTCTAAATATCTTTTTTGAGATTCACTTAGATTCTCAAATTTTGATGATTCAATTTGTTTTACTATTAGATTTTTTAAATCTTCATAGCTACTAACATCTTCAACATCTTCGTCTTCTAATGATATTACTCCTTCTTCTTTTAATGATTTTGCAAAAACTGAGAAAGTAGAAGAATCTTCTTTTTTTGTCGAAGAAGGAGTTTTATCTATTACCTTTTCTTTGTTTTCAGTTTTTTCTTTATTATCTTCTTCTTTAGGTTCGTCACCTTCAGGTTTATCATCCTCTACAGTTTCAATTTTAGCTTCTTCTGTAGGAATGTGTTTATTCATTATTTGATCTAAAGTACTTTCTTCAAGTTTTAGTTCTTCTAAATTAAAAAATTCTTCATTCATAAGTTTATTTTTCTATAATTTTTGCTCTACAAATATATGATTTATTAGTATAATTATCCAAATTTGGTATATTCCTAAATCTACAATTTGTTATTATTTGCTGGCTGGTTTTGATCCCATTTTTGTTATTTTACGTCCTTCAAGTTTTTCTTTTTCTTTATTGTTTCTTATTTTTTCTTGAAGATCTTTCATTTTCAATAACATCTCATCTTCATGTTTTTTATATTCAAGTTCAAGCTTTATTGCTTCTTCTTCTGGGTTTCCAGTTTCTCCTCCTTGACCCATTCCTGCTACTGCTAATTTAGTCGCATTATCCTGATCTGTTTTATATTTATCAAGAGATAATTTATCTTGTTCGCGTTTATCTTCTCTTGCAAATGTTTCTGCTTGAATCTTAGCTTGTTGTTCTAATTGAGCTTGAGCCATTTCATTTTCTCTCTGAGCTTGAGCTTCTTGACGTTTCATTATGTCTTCTTCAGATTTTTCAATTAAACGTTGTTTTTCTCCCATACTTGAGCTTGTGTAAATTTTCATTACATCACTAAATTTAAGCATTTGATTCTGCAAAGCAGCCTGAACTAGTGTTTCAAGTTGTTGTTCTAATTTAGTTAAGTCATTATCATTGTCAACAAGAATTCCATATTCTTCTTCCATGAATTCATCATCTACTTCAAATATTTGACTTGTATAATCATCCCCTATATATTGAAACTTAACTGGGTTATCTTTAAATGCTACTTTACAAGTCTCTATAAGCAATGTAAGCACTCTCTTTTTAACGTTATCGTGAATTTTAAATAACTCATTAGTTATAAAAGATGATTGAGTAACGGCTCTCTCTACTCCTCCTACTGTTTCTCTATTTTGAATATCACCAAGTCTTTGTGGTGGAACTCCAATGATTCTTCCCATTTGACCTTCAACGAATGTTAAGATATTTATTTGTTGTTGAATGAAATCTCCTAATCCAGATTGATTAATTATATTCTGAGATCCAGATAACCCACCTGCCATTCTTCCCAAAGAAGCTCCTTTGTTTCCTTCTTTAAAACTATTTTTAACAGCTATACCTGCTTTTCTTGCAAAGTATAACCATTTAGTAATATCCCATCCTTCTGGTATTTCAGCCATATCTACAACAGGTAAACTACCAAAGAATTTAGATAACGCATCATTTAATCTAGTCATGGTTGCATCGTATAATAATTGATAAGGCATAGCCCTATCCATCATACTTGTTGCTTTTAAATCACCTGTATTATATATTTGACCTACTATTCCTGGATGATTATATCCTGGATCGCTAAATTTATTATATTGTATTTCTCTAGGTCTAATATATGGATATATATCTTTTCCTACTTTAACCCCTTCCCACCATTGGCTAACCCAATATTCTTCTACTTCTTCTCCTCTTTCTTTGTTGGGAATATAATTTTCTGAAAAATAATCATATTGAGGCTCTCCGTTTTCATCGTAAAACTTAACTCTTTTAATCATTTTTTTAGATCTCCAGAATAATCTAATAACTCTAACGTTTCCAAATTCATCTACTACCTCAGATGTTTTAACGTCAGAATAAGTTGATATACCTAAATCACTTACGTTTAGAATATCATCAACCATTTGGTTTCTTAATATGTTTATTCCTATTTCGTCTCTTTCTAAATCAGATCCGTTAACTCCAGCAAAAGTATCATTAGTTCCTGAATCTAACCATTCTGTTTCTTTTGGTTTAAGATATTTATAATATCTATCTTGCACCTGACCCGGCGACCAATGATCATAAATTACTATAATATCTGCATCTTCATATTTATTACTAGATCCAGATTTAAGAACAAATGTTTTCTTTGGATCCAACACCTCTATAACAGGATTTCCATTTACTACTTCAGCTATGTATGCCTCTTCAGCAACTAAACATACATTTTTAAATCCTACGTTAAATTTAAGTTTTAAATCTAACTCTTTAATGAAGTGTTTTAACAATAGATTTGCTCTTTTCTCTCTAACATCTTGATATTCAAATTTCAAGTAATAAGTAAAGTTTTTCAACTGTTCTTCTGCTTCTTCTTCATCTAGATCTGGATTAGTTAATAGTTCCGATATTTTTTGTCTTAACATATCACGTTTACTCTCTTCTATTTTAGATATAGAATTAGGATTAGTAACAATAGCTTGCCATTCAAATCTTCTATCAAATTCTTCTCCTATGAGAACGTTTAGATAAGGCACTGCAATTGGATAGTGTTGTATTTCATCTGGAAGCCATAATGATTTTAGATTATTTGGATTTAAAATAGTAGAATATTCTTTTATAGAGATTTTACCTAAATAGCTTCTAAAGTTTCTTAATTTTTGTTGTAGATTAGTTCTTATACTACTATCTTTCATTAAGATAATTTCTTCTACCCAGTCAAGATGTTCTCTACGCCATTTTTCATTTTTTTGTGCAAATGGTTTTTTTTGGCTAGGAAAATTATATTTCATATTGTGTTATTTGTTTATTATTTTGTTTAAGTATTTTTGTTTCGTCTTCTAATAATTCAAGATATTTTTTATTGTCGTATATTAGATCATAGTTATCTCGTATAAATTTATCTTCTTCTATATATTGCAGATTACCCTCTGTAGATAAAGATTCAGTTAGTTTTAATTTGTCTTGTCTTAATATCATTACCATATTCATTGCTGAGATATAATCAAAATTCCCATCTGTATTAAATTCATATAATTCCTCAAGATATCTTAAACTTGGTATTTTTCTTAATCTAATTGTTTGTATTGGATTTTCAGGATCTTGTGGATTATAGCTTTCTGCTGGTGACAACATTGAAGTTTTTTGTAATCGTAATCCATCAGCAATAACCCCTTGCGATGCTCTTGTTCCTTTTGCCCTATTCCCAAATAAATTTTGTTTTTGTTCTTCTACATCTCTAAGATAAGCTGGTGTATCACATAGTAAATGTAAACATGTTTTATTATTGAAATATCCAAAAAGACCTTTAATATTGTTTTCATAGTTAGCTACTCCATTATAAAACACAATCATTCTTCTGCATATTTCATAAAAATCATCTGCTAATTGAGGTCTTCCTATATAATCTGCAACAATTTCTTCATTCCATAAATCGTATACTACAGCACAACCTAATGATCCTGTTTCTGTGTAGTCATTATCGATAGGGTCAATTCCTATTATATACCTATGTTGATATGGTAGTTTTGTAAAATTATCTATCTGTGGTAAAGAATAAATAGATACGGCTCCTTCTGTGTTAGTCTTATCTTTATTATAAGTTGTAATTGCTCTTTTATTATAATTTTCTTTAAAATCAATTGTGCCATCAGCTTTAACAATCAAATCACCTATTAAATGAGCTTCTGTAAATTTATTAAAATTTATTCTACATTCTTCCAAGTAATCCTGAATATCTACAGTAGGGAATAAAGTACCACTTACTTTCATTATTGCTTCTTGAGGCGTTAGAGCCATCTCTGCAATCATTTGAGGCAAAGTACTTGAATCATTTGAATGATATTTAATTTGTATACGATCTTTAATTACAGAAAGTAAACTAGCAACTACATCACTGTTTCCATCCTTATCCATAAATCCTACTTGATTTAAATAACCTGAATGAAAGAATGCGCAAGTATTTCCAACCTTAGTATTTTTATCCCATACATTTGGTAATTCATATACGTTATAACCTCCTGGAGAATAAAAAATCTCTCTAAGACCTTTAAATGCTTCACTTGCTGTACCGCCCGTTCCCCAAAACACCATTTGACCAAATACCTTTTTACCATCCTCTGTTGAAGGTCTTCCAATATTCCAGGCTTTAATTGATTGATCGAATTTACCAAATTCTTCCCAAAGAATAAATATAGCACGTTTACCACGAGCTTTTTCTGGATCATTTTTAAGTGTTACACCCATTACTTGATTTTGAGTTCCTTTGATTAATCCAGTGTCATTATCTTTCCATCCCATTTGCCAGTGCATACTTTGCCAAGAATCTTTCAATTCTCTTCTGTTTGGAAACGGTGTGTGATTAGCATTAAAGTCGATTACGTTTACAAATTTATTTAATATACCATCTTTAGTTAGATATTCTTTTTCATTAGCAATAGCTATACTATTTACTTCCTTGTTAACCATTTTAGATTCACCTACTATAAAATTACGTCCTAGCATACTAGCTCCCTTTAGAGAGTAACCTGCCCCACGTTTCTTTAATCCTCCTGAATGTTTCTTATTACGTCTAGATCTATCTATATAATGAAAAAACCAATAATCTCCATCATAAAAATCAGGAAGACCTGTGATGCGCTCATCTGTACCATCAGCTCTTGTTACTGTTTTTAATACTGGAGAAAAGTTAAGATAAAAATAATGATAACCAGTAATCCATTCACCGTCGCTTGGACGCATCATTCCATTCCAGCAACGTTCTATTTGTTCGTCCCAAAATTTACGATAAGCACCATATGGATTTCTATCTGGTTTTATAAACGTGTATACTCCGTGTTGTTCAAAGTGTAGAGCAGCTTCCCTAAAGAAATCTATATTTTCTAATATATGTGGATTAGTTATATCTACTCTTACTCTACCGTTAGGATCTAATTTTCTATGAATTGGTTTTGTTACATCTACTTCATCTAGATTTGGATAATCCCATCTCTGAAGATCTTTAGCGTATAATCTATTTGGGTTAGTTAAATTCTGCAAAAAAACTATACTCGATATATAATCAAGTATAGTTTCTCTTTCTTCTTTTGATAATGATTTTAGTAAATCCTCTGTTAATTCAGTGTTTACTGCATTTGTTTTATATTGCATTTATATTTGAGATTTAAAGTCTATGTCGTCATAAACACTTTTTTGCTTATTCCCTCTAAGCTTAGAATTTTCTTCTTGATTTCTTATATAAGTTTTTTCTGCTTTTTGAATAGCATCCATTAAGTCGGGCATAGCCTTTACTGTATCAAGAATTTGTTTTACATTCCAAATTGGTTTTCCATTTTTATCTCTTTCATCAAGATTAATACTTTCTAATTGCTTCTTGATTTTATCTGTTGAGATATAAGCTGATTCAAGTAATCTTGAGCTTGGCGTTTGCGATAAGTACTTATAAGCGTCTAGAGCTGATTCTAAGACACGATCTTTTTTCCAGCCACTTGGTAGGTCTAAATACTTAATTAGTTCTTTATGACGGTCCTGTTCGTTTGTTTGAAATTGAAAATCAGAAGCCATGTCAGCATAAAAATAAATATATCCCAGCTCTTTAAATAACAAGCTGGGATTTTTCTTTCTACTTTCAACTAAATTTGCAAACTCTCCAATAGTATAAATCTCTGGTTCAATTTTTAATGAATAACCGTCCGTATCTACTGTTAAAAGTTTCATATTATTTATTATCTGAGCGTCTTGCTCTTTTTGATTTTGGTTCGGTAATTACTGGGTTAATAACAATAGCTTCTTTTACTTGCATTTTTTCAATTTGCAATTCTTCTATTTTTTTATTTAATTGTTTATTTATGGGTTCAACTATACTTAATCTATCAACGAGTTCTTTATTTTTATTTAAAATAATCATATTGTCTTTTTCAATTTCCAAATATGCTTTTTGAAATTTTTGAGCATTAGCTTCTAAATTTAATGTTTCAGCATGTTTATATGTTAATTGTAAATCTAGACTTTTAACTCTTTCTGTAAGTTCTTTATTTTCAAATTTCTTGAGTAATCCATACAAAATACCCAATACAGTTGTTACTAGACTTCCAAATACAGGAATAGTTAGTAGGTTAAAAATAGTTGCGGTTAATAAACCTAGTACTGCAAGAATGCTTGCGATTAAAATTATATTTTTTGTATTCATTATTTATCTGTATCGTTTTTGTTTACTGAACCTAATGTTTCTTTTTCTGTTTTTGAATTCATGTTTTGAAAAAATTCATACATATCTTTTGTTAAATATGATTCTCCAATTTGATATAATCCTTCTAATTTTTTAGAATCCTTATTAATTACGTTAAGTGCATTTACAATACTTGTTGAAGCTGATAGGTCGTATACCCCTTTTAGGTTAGCGCCATTTAATGCTTGAGTTAAAATTTGAATTGCTTGTTCTACATTCATTTAATTTAAATATTTATTATTACATTTTATTAATTTTTCGCAATTACTTTTATCTTCACAAGCACATGATATATTATTATTATAGTCAAGTAAAGTGTTTTCAGCGAAAACTATTGTTGTTTCATCATCTTCATAATTTTCATGATGAAATTGATATTCCTGTTCTTTGTATTTGAACGTGTAATCTTTAAATCGTTTTGCTAGATTCTTGAGTTCTTCTGAAGATAGTTCAAAGTCTAGCATCCATACTGTTTTAGTTATTGTATCTATATCTAAATTCATTATACTTCTTTAGGAATAGAATAAATTATATCTCTTGCGTCTAATAGTAAATATTCATTTCCATCAATTTCATAAAGAGGAATATCGTATGTTTTTTCAATCACTCCTGCTTGGTGGTCATCTGAAAGTTGTAGATATTTATTATAGTTAATTCTTACTACGTCTCCAGGCACACAGACGCTTTCTAAGACATGTTCTCCACATAAAAGCACTTCTTGTAGGTCATCTACATTTTCACTCATTATAGATAGTTTCTTAGCCATTCTAACATCCACTTCCAGTTCATTTAGAATCAATCCGGACTTAGTAACTCCCTTCATTTTTGGAGGAGCTGCTTTAGTGAGAATATAACTATAAGATATTTTAATGTTTGGAATTGGAGCGTTAATATTTTTTACATATCTTTCATTGTATTTTTCAATTGCCAATTCTACTGCTGACTCTGCTTTTTTTGTTTCTGATAGTTTTATAATATCTGGATCTACATATAGACCTTTTTCTGATCTTACTACTGTTTGATTTGTTTTTAATATATCTTTATTCTTAATCTCCATTATTTTTTTTCTTTTAATAATTTTCTTTTACTGTTAATAGCCCTATATTTCCAATAGTGAGGTCTTAGATAACCTAAATATGGTATTTTTATTATCGGAAATAGTTTATTAAACTCTTCTTCTGTTAGCATATTATCATAGTCGTGTTCTATACTTGATATTTTCTTTTTAATATATTCTGAAGTATAAAATAGAGTTAATTCAATTACTTCTTCAGGTAGATTTAATTTATATGCTGTTTTCTTTACTCGTTTTATGTGAGCCGGATCTTGATTACTGTACATCTAGTCCTAGATACTTTATAATTGTTTTTAATTGTTCTTCGTTTTCAATTAATCCTTTATAAACTATTTCAGATTCACCATAATTTATTTGTCCCTCTATATTATCTTCTTTCGAATTTAAATGTCTATGAACTATAATTTTCCATTGATTACCCATTCTTGGAATATGAACAGTATATCTATGAAAATATTCATATTCTGGATTATCTATTTCTTTTATAAAATCTTTCCAGCCAATCCATTGATCTTTTGGTCTTTTTTTAAATCCTAAACTTTCTATATATTTTATGTTTAACATTATTTAATATTTATATTATATACTAATTTAAAGTTGTCGAATGGCTCAGATATTATTGGTATAATTTGTTTGTTAACTGATCTTTCTATAATTATTTTCTTTTTTCTTAAGCATGAAAGCAAGTTGTTATAATCTTCATCTTTCATTGATAATTCAGTACAGATTTGTTTCTTAATTTTACTTGAAAATAATAATTCATCAAGCATTTCTTTATTTTTTACTTCAAGCGATATTAAATATCTGTGATATAATATTTTACTAAGTATTTCAATTTCTTTATTTCTTAGTTTTAAGAAAGGTTGAAGTATCATCAACCACATTTTAAAGAATTTTTCTTTGTTAACATCAAAACTTTGTACATTTATATTTTGCGACATTATTTATTCTTCTAATATCTTACGCTCTTCAGATAAGAAATATCTTCCATATTGTTTATTATATAATTCATTCCAATTGTCAATACTTGTTTCTTCTATTTTGATATTACCACATTCCAAACAAGCATGTAAGGTTGATTTATTAATTTCTTTTATATTTAATGATAAGCAATTAACGCAATAGTGTACTGGTTCATTGTTATATTCTTCTTGTGAATAAAGGCTCATTTAATTTGTTCTTTTATATAATTAATAATTTCTTCTATATTATTAATATTGTTTTTTATTTTGTATTGTTCCCATTCTTGACCAGACATTAGATTTGGAAATAGACTTGGATTACAGCTATCTGGTGCAAATGCTTTCTTAACCGTTGGACATGAGCAAATCATACATCTTTGAGTTGTTAAACAAGTATTACGACAAGTATATAGACGCCAGTAAGTTTGCTCTAATAGATGCCTAGGACGTTCTTTAACTTTGCTTAAATAATATTGATAGTTTCCTAGTAAGAAAGATTTAATATTTTTAAACGTTATTTGTTCTTTCTCCATAACCTCTCATATGTAATTTAACTTTTAATCCACTTGCCAAGAAATCCCATTTAATTTGATATTCTCCAAAATCTTCATTTTCACAAAAAGAATCATATGTGTGATTTTTAAATGTTTCCAGAACTTCTTCAAAGTGAATTTTGAGATTTTCTATTTGATCTTCTGTTGGTTTGAATTCAGTTAATTTATTCATATGATTTTTTAACTATTTGTAATTGTTCTTCAGTTAAATTTAATTTCTTTTCTAGATTAATTAAAGTAATTATTTCTTCTAGTTTTTCTGGAGTGATTATTCCTTGATAATTATCTATTTCCTGGTTGAGAATATTCATATTTGCTAATATAGAGCCAAAATTATTTATTTGTTTTAATGCGTTTTTTTGATTATCTAATTTGAATTTTCTTGAACCGTTTTTTGTAAAAGTTGCCATTCTTCTAAAGCTTTATATGTATGATTTAAATTGTTTATGCAATTTTCTCTAGAATTAAATGACTCTGAACTTGATGCAATAATTTTATTATTTCCTTTAGATTTAATTCTCCAACGCCATTGTCTAAATATTTTTGTTTTGTATACTTGAATTATATATTTCATCTTATTCTGGTATTATTTGTAAGAAGATGTTGCAATTGTCGTCTATGATAACATCTTCTATATAAAACTCACCTGTATTGTTATTTATTTGTATTTTCATCTCTCCAGGTAATAATTTTAATTTATTAAGAAGATCATTTACAGTCATTGGTACATGTGTTGTTGTTCCTCTCATTATTTCTTTTCTAATTTGTATTTAGATCTTAATGTTTCTATAAAAGACTCTATATCTATCGGTTTTTGTTTATTGGAATCTTTATTTCTATCAAATTCATCCCAATCAGAATTCCAATATCTAAATTCTTGTGCTAATTCATCCCAAACTTCTATTTCATTCATATTGAATATATTTTAATATTTTTATTACCTAGTGTTAAATATTTATAATCGTTTAAATTATCTGGATCTTCTGAAAGAAGAAGATAATCTTTCTTATTAATTACAAGTTCATCTGGTTGTAGTGCAAACATTTGTTGGTGTTCCAGTATTTGCTGATTAATATGACGAATTATAGATTGTTGAGATTTGTTAAGTTCTTTTAAATTTATTTGTTTAAATTCCGCCATTATATTTTACTTTAATTTCATAACTCTCTGTTGAAGATATTTCCATTTCGTAGTGCACACAAGCATTATGACCTTGTGATATTTGATAACATAGCATATTACCGGGTTGAATAATTATTTCAGTTACTATATGAGGTAATTGTTCTATATCGCTTTTAAGATATACTTTATCTCCTATGTTGAATTTATTATTTATTTGCATATTTTATATATAGTTCTTAATATTATTTTGTAAAGGTAATATATTAAGTTTTATAAATCCTAATTGTTTAACGTTTTGTTAACGTTTGTTTTAAATATATAACTAACCCTTGGTTATACCCTTATTTTTGATATTTCCTTATTTATAAGCAGTGTTGTAATTTCTTACTGCCCAGTTTAAAACTCTATTTCTAGTTTTTACCTATGCCTTGTCATAGATTTTTGTTTTAAACAACTTATAAATTTGTAATATCGGGAAGAGTTGTAATCTCACGCTCTATTTTACCCTGGAGAGTCTGAATCCGGTTCTTACGTGGCTAACAGACGAGTCTTCTTTCAAAATAGATATTTAATTTGCAAATATAAATACTATATATTTAATATGCAAAATTGTTTTATTACTATGTTTACAATTTTGTTGTAAATGTTCTTGTTGAATCTTTAATCATTACACCTAATCCTGTATAATTAATAATATTACTATCTTCCATTTGATCCCATATTCCAATAGACTTTTTAGTTTTCCATTCGAATGTCAGTTGATTATATAAGTCTGGATTATAATTTAAACATAATGGATCATTTAAATGTTCTATACTTCTATTTAAGTAAGGACTAGCTATTTTAACTGTATATGAATTTTGCAGAGCCATTGGATGTGATAATACGTTTTTTAATTCTATGTAAGTATTGTTATATAATTCTTGATACTCTTGATACTTTTTCATTCTATCCATTAAGCTTAAACCTTTATTTTCAAAATCTTTATCGTTCATATTATTTATTTTAATTGATTTTCACAAAGTTATATAAATAAAATTTACTTGCAAATGTTTTAACAAAATTTTTTATTTTTAATTTTTTTTTAATTTTTTGTTTTTAAGTATATATGCGTTATAATCCACCAATCATCCACCCTGCCGTAAAAAATTGGGGATATACCCCGCTTATGTTTAACTAAAAAATCCCATTATCATGGCAAAGTTTAAAGTAAAAGCAGCAGGAGACGGCAAAGCCGGCTTCTGGGCAATGATTGTAACACCTCACGGTGAAACGAACAAGAAAGCCTTCTTGTCGACAGTCAAATTGAAAAAACAAGATGACACCATCGAAGTCGATGATGAACTTGTTGATAGTATCGAATGGAGCTTATAGCTCCTATTCGGTTAATTACAGGTTACACTGTTAGAGAAATAATCATATAATAAGCGTTCAATCCGTAAATCTAGTTTACTAGGGAAAATTCGGTCACTTCGTAATTAGATGATTATTACTTTTTACTTAGATCTTTCTTTATTTATTTATATTTCTTTGAGTATTAATACTCTGATCGAGCCTGATGTACGTAGTGAATATTACATCAGGTTACTATTTTGTTTGTATTGTGCATTGCCTTGCAAACATGATAATTAAGTTTTAGTTAGACTTTGTTAAGTATTGAGTGTTGTGACATAAGGATTAGTTCCTGGTCTGATCAACACTCTTTGCTTAACTTAATGATTACTATTTAATTATAAAATCTTCTGATGCTAGTCTGGTATAATCCTGTCAATGGCTCTTATACTAGATTACTCAGATAAAATACAAATGCCTTGGTTTTAATTAACTATATCGGGAGATATTGGCAATGGTAATGTTATGCGAGTTTAATTAGAAATAATACCTCAACATTGCGTTCCAGAGATAACTGGCTTATTAGCTCGCATAATTATTACTCTCTATAATAGAGATTATTCAACTAACTAAAACATAATTAAAATGAAAGAATTATTTATTGAAATATTACTTGGAGCTTGTGTGACAACAGTTGTTATACTTCTAGCTTTTTTGCTTTATGTATTTTATTTAATGATTAAAAACTTAGACAAATGAAAATGATTAAGATTAACTTAATAATGGTGCTTGTAGTATTATTATTAGCTGTTTACAGCGTTTCTAAGGCATTATTTAACTGGTTTAGTAAGTTATTACTAGTATTTACATTGGGTTGTTTAAATCTAATGTGTAGTGGTGATAAGTTTATTACAATTGATGAGTTTTTCTTTGAATTTGATGAAAAATAATTGAAAAAAGTCAGTGTTTATAAGGGTTAAACAACAATTACACTTTGAAACACAAAGTACTTTGAACAAAAAAGCAATAAAATCTACAATTGCATATCTAATTTAACAACTTAATTCTAACTAAAATGGAAACAGTTTACATAAAAATAGAAACAAATAATCCAAATGAAGTACAAAATTCAATTGGAAATCTAATAAATATTGAAATACTAAAAATAAAATCAATATCTTCAACACAAAACAAACAAGATGCTGATGCAATGAATGGTAATTTTGTTGGAGTATTACCAATGAAAGATCCAGATTCTTGGCATTGTATTGCAGGATGTTCATCAGATTAATTTGACAACTAACTAAACTTAAAAAAAATGAAAACAATTAAATCACTATTAATAGTATTATCATTAATATTATTAACATCGTGTAACAACACATTATCTGTCAAATCAATTAAAACTAATGAAAAAATATCAGTTTTTAACCACAACGATCTTTACAAAAAGGGCGATACTATTCAAATAGTATTTAGAAAACTATCTGGATTATGGGAAATAGACAATAACTGGTCTGAAACTAAATTAGATACAGTTACTGAATATTTAACATATAGATCAGCTATTGTAGAAGATATTAAATAAATAACAACTAACTAAACTTAAATATCATGCCAATTCTAAAACTATTTTGCAACTCATTTAATACAATTAAAGTAGACATTGATGTTACAACATTTAATTTTTACGGTTCAACTGAAGATTATAATTACGATGACGAACAATCATTTAACTCAGTTGGATTCACATTATCAGATATTTCTAAAACAAATGAAGTATTTGAGGAAATAAAATCTTTATTTAAATTAAATCCTGAATACTGCAAAGTAGAGGATTATGTTAAATTAAGAACTGAATTTGAATCTTATAGAAAAGATAAAAGACCAAGAATATCAATTAAATTTAAATCAGGACATAAGGGATCAACAAATCCACCTGAATTTTCATTTGAATAATTAATATTATGCCTGATTTAATACAAATTAAAACAAAAGTTATCAAAATAGACACTGTTTATCTTGATAAAGATCGAAAAAAAGAAGTAAAATTCAATCTAATAAAAGAATTAAATTATCTATCGGATGATTTATTTTGTATAGATTGTGAGAACTCATCAATAGCATTAATATTTGCTATTTCACCTAACTAATAAATTAATTAATAAGTGATCGCAATTGAACAAACTAATGATTGGAAGAGTTTTTATGAAAAACGTATCAACTCTTCTTATCAAGATTATTTTGAAAAGAGATATCAACTCTTCTTAGAATATATTATAAAACACCAATCTAATCCATTTATGTCCGAAAAGACTTTATTTGAATTGGGATGTGGAATTGGTTCAGTAAGTAAATATTTACTTAAACACAATTTTAACTGTTACGGTATTGATTTATCACAAAATATGGTTGATTTAGCAAATAGAAATGTTAATGCTGAATTATTTATTCAAGGCGACATATTTAACACAAATTATCCATGTGACGTAACAGGTGTAAGTCATGGTGTATTAGAACACTTTAGTGATAAACAAATTAAATTAATTACGAGTAAATTTAGAGGATCTATTCATTATGTTCCTTTAGATAAATACTTAGTTCCAAGCTTTGGAGATGAAAGATTATTACCATTAAATCATTGGCTTGATTTAATTGAGCCAAGAGATTATTTCACATTTAATGATGATTACGATCTTTGTTTTAAAGTATAATTAACACTGGTTTGGTATTTCAAAGAACTATCCAGTTAAAACACATTAGCAGATTAAATATATTTTGAGGCAACAACATAGGGTCTGAGACGAATATATTTAATCACGTTCAAAACTAATGTGTTTTATTCTTATAAATCATTGCAAACAATATAAAGAATTATACTACTATATTTAATATAGCACCGGCAGGTATAAACACGGTATTTAAGGTAATGATTTTATTTTATAAACTATTGTAATAATATGTAATGTTCTCCTAGACGTGTATTTACATTAACTCAGCTAAGGTGAGATTACAATAGTTTTATTTTTAAACTAACTAAATAATCAACATTATGAAAGATAAATTAGAAATAATTCTATTATATATAGGATTTATAATTATATGTATTCCTTTAGCTTTTATGGGAATAGATGTATTTGAAGATTAAACTAACTAAACTAAATAAATTATGAATATATTTAAATTAATTAAAAATATATTTATTTGTCCACACACAGAATTTGAACCATCAGAATATCATCAAAATGGAAAACCTGATAGGTATAGATGTAAAAGATGTGGTAAGGATGAATCAAAATGTAAATAAAACATCACATAAAGCTTCCAACTTACTCAGTTTGATATTGGTTGTAATATATATAAAATGAGACTGTGGATATTAACTCAAATCAGTTACATTGGGTGAGTTAACATATTCCTAAAGTAGACTAAACTACGTGATGTTTTTAAAATATAAATATACTACATTGATCAGAGTTTAAGAAACTTGGGCTATGTAAGAAGTACAATTATATCCTGAAATAGATTATATGTGGTATATTTAAAATCTATGGATAAAAACTTGAGTTCAAATTAAGCCGAAAGCCTAAATGAATGAAATCAGATAAGTGTCGTAATCCCGCAGTTATAGAATAAGCTGATTTTTATTAAATATGTGTGAGCTTATCAATTCGTAACACCATCTTAGATGATTAGTAATTGAATATATAGAAAACTTCTAATACAGGTGTCACATTCCAGCCCTGAATATGTTAAAACTATGTTATTTCTACACATGGGTCTAAGAGCCTTATAGACAGGAACTGTACACATATAAGACTAACGGTGTAGAGCTATTAGAAGTTTTTAAAACTCTTATCCAATAGGAGGTATTATTATCTATTATCCAGTTTTTGAGATGATAACTCAATTAGTTAATAGAAATAAAATGTATTAATTCATCAGAATACCTTAAGGCTCAACCTTATAAGAGTTTTATTTTAACTATTGTAATAGAAGATATTTCAGAAATGAATAAGGTAGCATCAGCAACTATTACAATAGTTATTTTTAACAATTAAACTAAAACAAACAAACATGAAAATAGATGAAATTATCAATTTAATTTTTATTATTGAAATAGTATTAATAATTGCTTTATTCTATTTTATATTTAAAGATGATTACGAGGAACAAGAAGAAGTAAATTGTTACAAACAAGAAGAATCAAAAGGAATTATTACATTAAAGAAATTTATCGAAGAAAAACAGAATGAAACTAAAACTAAAGAAGATTAAAAACAAATCAAAAGCAATTAAAAGACTAGTAAGAAAAGAATTTAAATTAACCAAATTAGCTAGAGCTGCAAGTGAGGCTATTAACTCTTAATCTTGTATCTGGAAATGTTATGATAAACCTTGAGAGTTATTAAACAAAGTCCCAATGAGAGATTAAATATAATAAACTATATTATGAGTGATAATTAAGATGTTAATAAATACAAAACGTTTTGCTGGTTCATATGACAGTCCAGCCATCTTAATTTTCTAAACCTTTGAAACTATACACTAATAAATAATTTTGTGGTCAAAGATATAATTATTATATCAATGTCTATATTATTATTTAAATAGAAGTAAATCTTATAATATAGTTTATTTATTATTAAACTAAAACTAATTAAAATTAAATATTATGAAAAACTTTAAAATCAATTACAAAGACCATTTAGGAAGAAAAAATTCAGCTCAATCATCTGGTAAAGATGAAGATCAAGCAATTGGTAAATTCGAAACATTATATCCGGATTGTAAATTACAATCAACTGAAGAAGTTAAGTAAAATAAAATTATAATATCCCTTGAGTATTTTAATCGTTTAATCTAATTGCTGTCAGGGTAAAGCAATAAATTAAATATCAATATTATGAAAAAGTTGAAAATGGACACTATTAAAAAAAGTGTCATGAAATTGGTAGGTCAACTACCAGAAACTACAGTTTTCATCGTAGCTGCAAGAGCGGTTAAAGGTGGACAAATTGAATTTGAATTCTGTCAATCAAGAGGATTGGCTGGACGTAAAGCAAGTTTATTGGCTTTGGCTAATAAAGGTGATGCACGTTTCAATTCAGGACGTACAACAATGCGTGTATGGTTCATTGCAAACGAAGAAGGTTTTACTGAGCTATTTCCAAATGCGAAAGATAACGAAGGTAATGCATTGAACTTTGGTAAAATCGCTGAAATGTGTAAAACATTGGCTGATGATGAGCGTGTAGCATTGTTCTCTGCTGTTACTGAAGTATCAGTAAATGGTATTCTTCAACCGGTTAAAATTGTATGTCGTGAAACTGTTGATGTGGAACAACTTCCAAAATCAGTACGTACACAATTACAAGACCCTGACGTTGACGATTCAATCAAAGAACGTTACATCTTGCAAACAGGTGGTGAAGATTCTGAGAGAATCACAGATCAATTAGGTAACACTGTTTACCGCGTGTTTGATTTGCAATACGGTGATGCAACTGATGTATTGGTTGCTGATAAAGTATTGGAATCAGAAAGAACAAAAACAGGTGCAAAAGCTAGTGCGAACAACATGTTAGCTGGAGCATTGAATGAAGAATAAGAAATAGTTCTTATTTTAAATCAGTAAATTTAGTGAATTAAATTATTGATAAAGATTAACTCCCGGTTGAAATATATCGGGAGTTTTTATTAACTAACTAACTTAATTATAAAATATTATGAATCCATTTACACATGTATTTTTAAATATAATGATAGCTTTAATATTCTACATATTAGGAGCTACAAGTATTGAAGAAAAAAATAAAAAAGAATCTTGTAAAATAGATTTACCAGAAGAGTATAAACTAATTACTCCAAATGATACTTTAAAAGGTTATTTTGATAGTAGTAGAGTTTTACACATTGAATTTAACAACCAAAGAAATAAATAATTATGAAAAAAATACTATTTATATTGCTATTAAGTTTATTATTTATATCATGTGCAGATAGTAAGAAATTTAATATTGATGGAAAAGAAGTTAGGGTTGAACCATATGGTTGGTTTAATCCTGAAATGAAACACGACAGTATTAACTATAAGGTTAGTACTATAAATGTTATTTGGAGTGCATTATTAATTGAAACAATAATAGTTCCAATAGTTATTACTGGTGATCAATTATATGAACCAGTATCTAAAAAAGAATATATAAAACCTAAATAATTATGAACATATTATACAGATTACGGATAATATTATTATGTTTAATTTGGCTTCCATTGGCTATGATTGAATTAATCTTATCTCCATTATTATACTTAATATTTGGATTCAGTGTATTATATATTTCTTTTTCATTGATAGATTATATAATGGAAAATTATTAAAACACAACCTTTAAATCAGTTGCGATTGTTATTAGTTATCTAGCCCGCCTAAGAAGGTTTGAGTAAATACAATTTGCTAGCGAGATTATATTTCAATACATCCTCAGTGTGCAGGACGAAATAATACAATAACAAAAGGTTGCAGAAATTTAAAGGTTTAAAATATATTGCTTAGTAAATTGTGATTTAATAGCATTGATTTGAATTAGTAACGGTCTTGTTGTATAGTTGAATTCAGTTAGCTTAACAAGTATTAAATAAAGTAACAGAATTCTAAGCAATAATTTATATTGCCTAATGAATTGTAATGATCTATTTATAAATGATAGAAATACCCATAACCACTAAGTGTATGGAGTAGATTTAAATAATTATAAAGTAACAGACTATTAGGCAAACTCATAACTCTCTTAAATTGCAAACTATTAGCGTATTAGCTCAGGTGGTAGAGTATCCCGCTGATACCGGGATGGTCATTGGTTCGAGTCCAATATACGCGACTAAATAATATTTAAAATTTAGTTAAGGTGGCAGAATTAGAGAGTTTAATTTTAAAATAAAAAATAAAAAATATAATATGGTAACAATATTTTCAATATCGCTAATATCTATTATTGTGTTAATGTATTTATTGCAAAGAGTTAATAAAACATTAGATTCATGGATGGATATATTGCATGAACAACCAAAACTAGCTTATTACTTACCAAGTGAATTTAAAGAAATATTACTATTAATATTGAAATTTAAACCAACTAATAAACAATATTGGTTAGAATACTGCGTAAGGCAAAAATCTAGAGAAAAATTAAAAGAATTAAGAAAAATACCGATAAATGAAAAATAGAAACTGTTTAATATATTTAGCATTAGCAATTCTTTTGTTAATATTTTGTTGTAGTTGTAAATGTAGAATATCAGATTTTTTAATTATAACTAGTATTAGAGTTAATGATACGAATTTTTATTCTCAAGATGAGTATTCATATGTAGCGGAAATAAATAATGAAGCTTATTTATACACTAATAATCTTTATAAAATAGGTGATACTTTAAAATAAATAAAATTTAAATATGAGAAAATTACTATATGCATTAATGGGTTCATTTTTGCTTTTTTGTTTTTTTTGTTGCAATAACAATTATGAACCATCAAGAAGCAATTCTATTAAAATTATTAAGAATCAATATCATAATTGTAAAATATTTGAAGATCCTAATAATAGATATAAATTTTATATAATTGACTCATTAGGTTCTTTAAAACATGTGTATTGTACTTACAACAACAATGACTCTATTAATTTGGTAAAAGAATTAGTAGAGTTAAGATAGATAAAATAATACTGGTAATACAAATCTAAATTTAATTTTAAAATAATTATAAACAAGATAACTTGGTATGTAGGAACACTAATGTTATTACCAGTATTTAAATAAATAACAAATTAAATAACAATTATTATGGCAAAATCAGCGTCAGCCAGAGCTAAACATAAGGCAGATTGTCAAATGTATTTGACTCGTAGAATTCGTGAAAAGAATAAAAAGAGAAGATTATTAAAACATTTAAAAAACAATGCAAATGATTCAGATGCTCAAAAAGCATTGAAACTAGTAGCGTAAACAAATTAATAAACATGGTATTAATAGGAGAGAAAATTATTAAGTTTTCAATGAGTAATGTTGAAGATTTGAAAGGAATTATACCTGCCGGAAACTGGTTGGTAAGATACGATGAATTCAATCGAGAGTATTTTTTAGAAAAAACAGATGATTTTACACTGCCAAGTAAAATATATGGTGATACAGAATCATTGGCTAAAAGATATTTAAACACATTTGAAGATTCTAAAAAGAATTTAGGAATTGGATTAACTGGTCTTAAAGGAACTGGTAAAAGTTTATTAGCTAAGCAAGTTTGTATATTTGCTGAATTACCTGTAATTATTATTACAGAAGAGTTTTCAGGGTCTGATTTCTCATCATTTTTGTCTAATATTAAGCAAGAATCAGTTGTTTTTATTGATGAATTTGAGAAAGTTTATGAGAATAGAGATGCCCAAGAAAGCTTTTTAAGTATACTTGACGGTGTGTTTATGGGTAAAAAATTATTCTTGTTTACGTCAAATGAAACAAGTAAATACAGTAATTATCTAATAAATCGTCCAGGTCGTATTCATTATATGAAAACATTTGATAGAATATCTGATGATATGCTTGATGATATATTAAATGAAAATTTACAGAACAAAAAACACATTCAAGAGTTTAAAGAAATTATTGAACTAATTGAAGAAGCGAATGTTGATATGGTTTTTGCTCTTATTTCTGAATGTAATATGTATAAAGAATCTCCTAGATCAGCTGTTAAGTATTTAAATATCAGAGTTACAAATGACTCTAATTATTCCATTACAGCAGTTCATAATAAAACAGGATGTGAGTATGAAGGTTCTATGAATGGATCTCCATTATTACCTGTATATGGTCTTCAGCTTGATATGAAAGATGAAGTTTGGGAAAAGTTAACAGATAAACAACAAGATGATCGTGTTAAATTTCCTTATTCTGTAGGTATTAGGGTTACTACTAATAAAAATAATGTTGAAAGAAAAGAAGGAAGACAAGTTGTAATTAAACATAAAGATTATTTAATCACAGCTACTCCTAGAAAAGAATATAGTTTTGTATTCTAAACAATAATTAAATACTGATAGTGTCACTTAAAAAGTAATCGGGGAGAAAAAAGTGGTTTAAGCAACCGAGCTATCAGTATTTTTAAATTAAATAACCAATAAATAGATTGAAGAAATTATTATTAATGTGTTTTATATTGTTCAGTATAAATATATATTCACAACAAGTTTTTTATACTGAAGATTTTAGCAATATAGCTAATCAAGAAAGAGGCTTATATTATTATACAACTGGAGATAGTGATAGTTTTACTACACTTAATCAAACTGAATTAACAAATTTAAGAGTCAATCAAAAAGTAACGTTAATTTGGCGTACTTATTATATGATGAATTTCACTAATTCAAATATATCTCAGAGTTATCTTAATAATATACTCTCAGACTTAAATACAGCCCGTTTAAGCGGTGTTAAATTAATAATTAGGTTTGCATACAGCGAGAGTAATTTGGATGCAAATAAAGCCTTTATTTTATCTCATATTAATCAACTTAAACCAGTATTAAATATA
>Ga0247814_10000334_pt1 | contig 39586 bp, 34 predicted proteins | sample UWRJL179409R1_FD_179947 | JGI IMG/M metagenome (GOLD analysis project Ga0247814, IMG submission 179947) | Plant litter microbial communities from Arlington Agricultural Research Station in Wisconsin, United States - UWRJ-L179-409R-1 | ecosystem: Environmental > Terrestrial > Plant litter >... | reverse complement strand
CAAATTTCTTCCACCTTCTTTTTGTCGGTGGTCAAAAACATATCCTGCCAAGGCTTTAATTGCTTTACACTTTTACCTTTTTGGCCCGGTCCGGAATAATTGCGGATCATCGTGACTCCCTTATCCTCAAATTCTTTTCTGATTTTTGGGTCTAGGTCATTGTATACGGCCGCAAAATCGCAGATCGGCGTCTCGCCCCCGGTTTCCGAAGCCGTTTTACACCAAAAAAACAGTTTACGGGGCGCGTGGGGCAAAAAGCTCATTTCGCAATGTTGCATAATGGGGAAATGCGGCGGCAATTCGCTTGCGGAGAATACGTAATCCGTGATTTTATTTCGTGGCGAAGTGCCCAAATAATCATTCTTTAATTCGGAATCTACCGCTTTGGATGCATGTTCAAATTCGATGGCCTCGCGAATCCCAAACCCGCAGAAAAGCACGGCGCCGTTGTTCAACAAACCTTGATTTATCTCATCAATATTAGCGTTGATAAATTCTACGACGGGCTGTCCGGAATAATGGTATATAACTGGTTCTGATGGCATGAGTTGCTATTTGATGTCAAGATAATTTGAAAATTCGATAAATCGAAAAAATCAACACGATTTTTTCGATTTATCCACCAATCTCTAAGCAAAATAACAACCCATGATCGCTAAATATCGGACGACCGTATTGAGATATATTCCAAACTATTTTTCTAGAATAACTGTAATGCCTTGTCCGCCTGCCGCACAAACGGAAATAAAACCGCGCCCCGAACCTTTTTCGTTCAATAATTTAGCCAAGGTGGCCAATACGCGGCCTCCGGTGGCGGCGAATGGATGGCCGGCAGCCAAACTGCTGCCTTTTACGTTCAGTTTGCTACGGTCGATGCTTCCCAATGCTTCCACGCCAAATTCTTTACTCAGCGCATCGCTTTCCCAAATTTTCAGCGTAGCCAAAACTTGTCCGGCAAAGGCTTCGTGAATTTCGTAGAAGTCAAAATCCTGTAATTTCAGGCCTGCTTTTTTTAGCATACGGTTGGATGCGTAAATGGGAGCCAACAATAGGTTTTGTTTGTTTTCCACATATTCGATGGCTGCCAGTTCCGCAAATGTGATATAGGCCAATACCGGTAAGTTTTGTTCGCGTGCCCAATCTTCACTCGCCAATAGTATGCACGATGCCCCATCGGTCAACGGGGATGAATTTCCGGCCGTCAGCGTGCCATTTTCTCTGTCGAATGCAGGTTTTAGTTTGGCCAATTTTTCCAGGCTGCTATCCGCCCTCAAATTATTGTCGCGTTCCAAACCTAAATATGACGACACCATATCCTTAAAGAAACCTTCGTCGTACGCCTTGGCCATTTTTTGGTGGCTTTCTAATGCCAAAGTATCTTGGTCTTCGCGTTTGATACCGTAATATTTCGTGGTGATTTCCGTATGCCCGCCCATGGATAGGCCCGTGCGCGGTTCGCTGTTCATCGGCGCTTGGGGAACCAGGTGTTTGGGTCTTATTTTAAGCAATTGACCCAAGCGTTGTCCGGTAGTTTTGGCCCGGCGTGCGGCCAATAAAATTTCACGTAAACCATCGCCCAGCAACAAGGGAACGTTACTCGTAGAATCAACACCGCCTGCAATACCTACGTCGATCTGTCCCAACGCAATTTTATTGGCGATGTAAATGGCTGATTCGATTCCCGTATCGCAAGCCTGTTGGATATCGCAAGCCGGTGTTCTTTTATCCAACGAGGTGTCCAATACACATTCGCGCATCAAATTTAAGTCAAGGCTGCTTTTGATTACCGCTCCGCCGGCCACTTCTCCCAATAATTGACCTTGTAGCTTATAACGGTCAATGAGTCCGTTTAATACGGCCGTCATCATATTTTGGTTATTTGCTTGGGTATAAAAAGTATTCTGGCGCGCAAACGGAATCCGGTTATATCCTACGATGGCTACTCTACGTGATTGTTTATCGTTTAGCATTTTTTTTGGGTGCTTAGTTGTTGTTATATTTTTTTGAAAATCGTGGTCGCTATATGCCCACCGAAACCAAAGGTATTACTCATGGCATAATTTACGGTGGTGGACAGTGCTTTTCCCAACACAATATCGAAATTATTTGCGAGCGACGGTTCCACATCGGAGGTATTGATAGTGGAAGGAATGATATTTTCCTGCAACGATTTGATGCAAATAATTGCCTCTACCGCTCCGGCAGCACCCAACAGGTGTCCTGTCATCGATTTGGTGGCACTGATTTTTACGGGGGAGTTTAACCCGAAAACGCGCTCAATGGCTTTCATCTCGCTTAAATCTCCTTGCGGTGTGGAAGTAGCATGTGCATTAATATAATTGATGTCCGAAGGTTTTATCTGGGCTTCGTCCAACGCTTCCACCATGCCGAGGTAGGCGCCTTCGCCTTCGGGATGTGTACCTACCATGTGATACGCATCGGCGGCCATGCCTCCGCCTACGATTTCAGCCAGAATCTTAGCACCACGCCGGATGGCACTTTCATAGCTTTCCAATATCAGTGCGCCGGCGCCTTCACCCATCACAAACCCGTCCCGGTTTATGTCGAATGGACGGGATGCCTGTTCTGGCGTTTCGTTACGTGTGGACAATGCTTTGGAAGCATTAAAAGCACCGATAGAACTTGGTGTGATGGGCGCTTCGGATCCACCGGTGATCATCATGTCGGCCTTGCCCCAGCGTATATAATTGAAAGCGTCGATGATGGCCGTATTGGAAGTGGCACAGGCCGAGACGGTAGTGAAATTGATACCGCGCAACCCATATTTGATGGAAATTAATCCGGAAGCCATATTGGCGATCATTTTAGGAATGAAAAAAGGATTGAATTTGGGTGTGCCGTCTCCCTGTACAAATTCGGTCACCTGTTCCTCAAATGTATTGATTCCCCCGTTGCCGCTTCCCCAAATGACCCCAATACGGTTTGTGTTGAGTTTTTCAAAATCAATCCCTGCATTTTTTACGGCTTCGTCCACTGCTATCAAGGCATATTGGGAAAACAAATCAGACCGGCGCGCCTCATTTTTATCCATGAAATCCAACACATCAAAATCCTTCAATTCGCAGGCGAATTTTGTCTTGAATTTTGTGGCATCGAATTTTGTGATGGCTGCCGCGCCGCTTTTTCCGGCTACGATATTTTTCCAAAATTCAGGTACGTTATTTCCGATGGGAGTTAGTGCGCCCAAACCGGTGATGACAACTCGTTTCATGTTTCACATTTTAATTGTCCGATTGTTTACTCTCAAAAAATTGATCCACCAAAAGTTGGACACGAGGGGCAATGATGAGAATACATGGAATGACCACCATGTAAGCCATCACCCATGATTTGAGCCATATTTTCACGAATTCATCCACAAAGCCAACATTAATGCTCACCAGCGTAAATGAAATGATTCCCGTGGTGATGACACCCATGATCATGGCAAATACAATTCTTTGTTTCATCAGGATGCGATTGGATTCATGGCCGCAAATGCATCGGCTGGTGAGTGGTGGAATAATTGGTACATATCAGCCGTACCGCCTACATGGATTTCATAATGGTCCGATTGGAATGCCTGGAATAGTTCTGAAGCTACCTGAGACGCCGGAATACCATTTTCGCCGCCTATTTCTTTAGAAAATTCCGTGTTCACCAAAGGTGGCATCAATTCAAATACTTTAATGGTAGAATTTCTGAATGTATGACGTAACGATTGTGTATAAGAATGTAAGGCCGCTTTACTGGCGGAATAGGTGGGCAATGAATTACCCGGTACAAAGGCTACGATGGAAGTGACGTTGACAATGGCGGCTTCGTCTTTATTTTCCAAAAGTGGCAATAGTTTTTCGGTCAGGTTCAGAACGGAAATATAATTGGTTTGCATTTCGTTGGCCGCAATTTCAGATGCTCCTGCATAGGTTCCCAATTGATACGCCTGCGCCGCTCCGGCATTGTTGATGACGATATTCAACTGCGGAAAATCCTTTTTCAGTCGATTAGCCAATTGTTCAATATCCTCATTTTTACTGATATCGGCGGCAATAGCCGTCACATTTTTTAGTTGTGATGCCGCTTGTTGCAAGCGTGTTTCATTTCTTCCCACGATAATCACATGGTTGTCATTTTCACTAAATAGTTTAGCAATTTCAAATCCGATGCCGGCACTTCCACCCGTAATCAGTATGGTGTTTTTTGATGTTTTCATGATGTATATTATTATTTTAAATTGTTATTATCCATGTTTTAAAATCATGCAGGTGCTCACAGCATGTGCGTATATTTTTCCGCTTTCATCGATTAATTGCGCTTCCACTAATGCCGAGCGGCTTCCGGCATGGATCACTTTTCCAACCGCTTTCAATAAACCCGTTTTGGTATTGACGGCTTTCAAGAAATTTACTTTCAGTTCAAGCGTGGTATAGCCGACGCCCGCGTCCAACAGGGAATGCAACGAACAGCCCATCGCCGAATCCAATATGGCCGTGATGACGCCACCGTGCACGGAACCTATCGGATTATAGTGGAATTCCTGCGGCTCGAACGAAAATATAACGCCCCCTTTTTCCAAGTGGTTCACTTTGAAATCAAGCGTATGTAAAATCGGAGGCAATGGAATTTTCCCTTCCCCCATAGCCTGTAGATAATCGTATCCGGACATCTGCGTAGCTTCCATGGCACCCTTCATCGGGTCTTCCCAGGTAAATGTTCTCGTTCTTTCTGACATATATAAAATGTTTAATGCTTGTAGGTTTTAATGTTTATACGTTTAATATTTATTGGTTTGGATGTTTTAATGTTTGGTGGGTTCAATTTATTTTAATCGTAATCCAAAATCAACAATCTACCAATGTAAATTCTCCACCACCATGGCCGTAGCGCCTCCGCCCCCATTACAAATTGCTGCCACGCCGCATTTTCCGCCTTCTTGCTTCAGTACAGATAATAGCGTACATATAATCCTGGCCCCGGAAACACCCAATGGATGTCCCATCGCTACGGCACCTCCGTACACGTTCAATTTATCGGGGTTGATGTTTAGTATCTTTTGATTGGCCAATGCCACTACGGCATAAGCTTCGTTGATTTCAAAAAAATCGATTTCATCCATAGATAAACCGGCTTGCCTAAGTGCTTTGGGAATAGCCAAGGATGGAGTGGTGGCATACCTTTCCGGCGCTTGCGCGGCATCTGCAAATGCGATGATTTTAGCGAGCGGTTTCAGGCCGTATTTTTCAACGGCTTCTTTGGACGCCAATATCAATGCGGTGGCTCCGTCGTTGATATTACTGGCATTGGCTGCGGTTACCGTGCCGCCTTGTTCAAAAACGGGTGATAATTTGGATACCTTTTCCGGAATGACTTTATATATGTCCTCATCATCACGGATGGTGATGTCGCCCGTTTTTTGTTTGACGGTCACGGGAATAATTTCTTCCGCAAATTTTCCGGCTTTGCTGGCTTGGCTTGCTCTGGCATAACTTGCTAATGCATATTCATCTTGGTTTTCGCGTGTGAAACCGTATTCTCGTGCACAAAATTCGGCCGCGCTGCCCATGTGGTAATTATTATACACATCCCACAAACCGTCCTTGATCATACCGTCTACCAACGTGGTATGGCCTAATTTGTTGGGCTTGCGTATATATTGGTAATGCGGTGAATTGCTCATGCTTTCCATGCCGCCGGTCACTACCAAATCAGATAATCCCAACTGTATCTGCTGTGCTCCGAATGCGGTGGCCTTCATGCCCGATGCACACACTTTATTGATGGTCGTGGCATCCGCTTCGGCCGGTATTCCCGCAAACATGGCGGCTTGCCGTGCGGGCGATTGCCCCAGGTTTGCCGAAAGTACATTGCCGAAATACACTTCATCAATATTTGCCGGATTTATACCAGATGATGCGATGGCTCCCCGGATCGCGATGGCACCCAACTCAGGGGCTGACAGATGTGACAAATTTCCCATGAATCCTCCGATGGGTGTCCTTTTGGCGGCTACGATAAATACTTCTTCCATATGATAAAATACCGTTCGGTATATTTAGGTTTAAATTTTTTTTTACTTTTTCAAAATCATTCTAGTTGTCCTTGTCATGTCGAGTGAAGCCGAGACATGACAAGTATTTCTTGGTTGATGATTAATTGCGCGCGGTCCAATGCCGTATACAGGTGTTTCGGTCCGTCGGATATTTTGGCCAACATTACGCCTCCTTCAATTAACGCACAAATAGTGTAGGCGTATTGGGTCGAATCGATATCTTTTATTTCCCCGTTTTTTTTTCCATTTTCCATGATGCGGCTTAAGGTATTGGCCCACTTTTTTACGCTGTCCTGCACGGTTTTTTTGAGGAAGGGCAAATTATCATCCGCCTCTACCGAACAATTCAGGATGGGGCAGCCGCCCTTTTCGTTCAATCGTTTCCAACCGTTGCGGTAAAAGCTGATAAATGCATGGAGCTTGCCTTCGGCGGTGGTTTCTGCTTCAATTCCGGCCTTTAGTTTCTCGTGTAAAATCGAAATATTGTATATGTATACCTCCGTGGCCACTTCTTCCTTATTGGTAAAGTTGCCATAAATGCTTCCTTTGGTCAATCCAGTAGCCTCTGTCAAATCAGTAAGCGAAGTACCCGCGTACCCTTTCATGTTGAAGATGGGTGCGGTTTTCTCTATGATATACTGGCGTGTTTTTTCGGCTTTCGACATCTCTGTATTTTCTAATCGAATACAAATATATACCGTTCGGTATTATTCCGCAAATTTTATTTGATATAAACTTGTTTAACGGTACATATAAAACCATCAAAATGGTATTATTTTACAACAGAATAATTACAAAATATTTAAGCTTATGATGCTAAATGTTACCACAGGTTTTTTATTGGCTGGATTAGCTGGATTAATTACAGCCGTGCTAATTTTTTTTCTATGTAAAAAAGTATTTAAGTGGAAAAGCATCACTTCTGGCTTTTGGGCGCTTTTTCTCGCTATGTTTCCCTTTACCGCAGTTGTCATGATAAATGGACGTGTTTGTATAGTAAACCAGAATAAGCAAGTGACAACATATATGGTATTGGGAACTTCTGATTATACCATGAGTAATGGTGAGGTTATCCCGATAAACCCTCCGTTTCAAAAATGCTTGGTGGTAAATGATTCGCAGGAAGACTTGGTTTTGGAAGAAGTGGTTTATGGGGATATGGATGCCGAAACTACCGATGAATTAATTCCTTCGATGGAAACTTTAGTGTTTGACGGGACGGGTATAGAATATGCTTTTGAACAACGACCACCATTAATTATCAGCTCAAAAAAATCTGGAGTCATAACGAGGTATTGGATCAGAACTTTAGATGAATATATTGTAGATTATCCGCTGGATGATGAAATGGAAGAAGGTGATGAGGTCAATGCCGATACGAGTAGTGAAGAAACGGTAGAAGAATAAGGCTGACATATTTATAAGCGATTTGTGACTATATAAAATGCGCATAACAAAGCCAAATTATTAGCTTTGTAATCAATGGAAAACAGATTCGCCGCTCCCATGTCCAAACGGACAGACAAGGAACTCATCAAAATAGTGACCGTGGACCGTGACAGCTACGAACCATTGGCTGTGGAAGCTGCCGAAGAGGAAATCACGAAACGGAGTTTGGATATCAACTTCATCGAGGAGACTTCTGTATATTTTACTCGCGAGTTTGAAAAAGAGTCTGAAATAAGGAATTCACAAGTAGATCAAGTTCCTCGTTTAGTTCATTTGGTGGTGGATACATTTATTCATTATTTCATCACCATCTTACTTTTTATTTTAGCTATCCAATTTTTTCCGTCTTATGCCGATGATGATGACTTTATCCGATTAATGGCTATCTTCTTATTTCTTGTGGCATTTTTTGGTTATTATCTTTTGATGGAGCTTGTTTTCCAAAAAACCGTCGGCAAGTTTTTGACCAAAACCAAAGTGGTGACCAAGGATGGAGAAAAACCCGACTTTTCGCACATATTCATTCGCACAGTTTTACGTATCGTACCGTTTGATAACGTTACTTTTCTAACGGGAACCGGCGGCGGTTTTCATGATGTGTATTCTAAAACGATGGTGGTAAAGGATCTCGACGATATCAAGTAGTTTCATATTTTTCATCGCATTTACCTGTTTACTGTCATTGTCTCTGGTTTACAGGTTGTTCCCCCAATAGGCCAAAAATTTCCTTCCCCTCGATTTAAAGGCCGCACTTTCAAAAGAAATCCTTTCTTCGATATAAAGACAGATTTCTTTTGCCAAATCGGGCTCTTTTAAACATATGTTGTGTAAAACTGAAATAGAAAAGCATTTGGTGGCGATAGGCGTTTCGTTGTGATATAAAAAAAGGAAACAGGCATCGGCCAATACACCTTGTTCTTCTGAAGGAATCTTTATTCCTTTTAATATACGGACGATATTCCGATGTAAAGCCGGATGCGCCGGTTCTTTCAATTTGAGGATTAAATCATGGATATAAGGCGTAATGAATGCAGGTCTTTTATCCGAAATGAGTGCCAAAGGCCATGCTGCGCGTTGTGTAAGGCGATAATCTCCCTCGGATAGCAAATCCATCAATGCCTTGAAACGTTCTTCATCATCACCGATTTCGTTTACGACCGTATCGGCCATCGTACGGGAATGCTCGGAAAGAATTAAGTGGCGTAATTGATTTTTGAAACTGCTCAGCAATTTAATGTTGAATTATTAATGATAAATGTTGAATTAATTTTGAGAATGTTCATTCAAAATTAATCATTCAACATTCATCATTATTGTCTATTCCAAAGTTTCCATGATGCTTCTGCCTGTAATCGTAACATTTTGGAGCCGTTTAAGGTCGTCGCGTCACGGTCTTGCGCTTCTTGTAGGAATTGCGTCATCGGCGGGTTGTATATTAAATCGAAAAGCACGTGCATATCCGTAATCCCTTCATACGGAATGGCGGGCTTCTCTTCCATATTAGGGAACATGCCGACTGGCGAACAATTGATGATTAATTTATGTTTTTGGATAAGTTCCTCCGTTAATTCGGAATAAGAAATTTGGTCTGCGGATGAGGGATTCCGTGTGATGAATAATGATTGTATGCCAATCTTCTTCAAAAAATAGGAAACCGTTTTGGCACTGCCGCCGTTACCCAAGATGAGCGCCGTCATCATATACCATTCCAGGTGTGGCTTCAATGTTTCCGAAATGCCGATGAGGTCGGTATTGTGTCCGACGGTTTTACCCTCCTGGAACAGGATGGTATTCACCGAGCCGATTTCCCCGGCCACCGGATCGATCTGGTCTAAAAAAGGTATGATGGATTCCTTATACGGAATAGTCACGTTCAATCCAGCCAGCTCGGGGTTTGATTTTAATAAATCCGGGAATTGTGAAATATCTTCCAGGTCGAATGCTGTATAGCTGGCATCCGATATGCCCTCTTTCTGAAATTTCTCGGCGAAATAAGTGGGGGAGAAGGAGTGCGTTAAGGGATGTCCGATGAGTCCGAATTGTCTCAAGCGGCTTTGTTTTTTCTGTTTTTGAGGTAATTGCGAATGAATTCGACCACCATGGGTAAGACCGAAATACCGACGATGCCCAATACCACGAGTTCAAAATTTTCTTTCACCACTGCGTTGGTACCGATAAAATAGCCCAACAACGTTAAACTGGTGATCCAAACCACGCCACCGATGATGTTATACGAAAGGAATTTACCGTAATTCATTTTACCGATACCCGCCACAAATGGCGCAAACGTGCGGACAATGGGTACGAAACGCGCTAAAATGATGGTTTTGGGCCCGTGTTTTTCGTAAAATTCATGTGTTTTGTCCATATATTGGGCCTTCACCAATAGTTTACCACGGACGGTGGTTCCCAGTAATTTATTTCCGAAATATTTTCCGATGAGGTAATTGGCCGTATCGCCCAAAAACGCGGCAACAACCAATAATAAAATCAGGGTAACCACATTCAGGTCGGTATTTCCGCCGGCAATGATGGCTCCGGCAGCGAATAGCAAAGAATCTCCTGGAAGGAATGGCCAAATCACCAATCCGGTTTCAACGAAAATAATGAGAAACAAAATCAAATAAGTCCAGTTTTGGTACTGGTTGATGATGTTTTCCAAATGTTTGTCTACGTGTAAAAATAGGTCTAAAAATTCCATGGAAGGCGATGGGATGAATAATTATAACACTTGTATGCTCGGGTCGATCTCGTTTCTCCAAGCCAACAAACCGCCTTGCAGATTGTATAGATTGGTATAGCCTTTTTCGATGGCCAGATAACGGACTATATTACCCGAACGTCCTCCGGATTTGCAATGGATCACTACTTTTTTATCGGTCGGAATTTCATCCAGACGCTCCAAAACAGTTCCCATCGGGATATGGATCCCGTCAATATTTCCCGTCTCAAATTCCAACGGTTCGCGCACATCAATCAGGACAAAATCTTCGTTATTGTCCATCATTTTTTTTAATTCGCTTACGCTAATCTCGTTCATAAAATAGATGCTAGATATTAGACATGAGATGTTAGAGATGGATGCTAATAATCAGTATATCACCCAATCAGCACATCATCAAATTAATTTTCTTCTTCTTCTTGATAATCCTCTTCGGCACCGTCTTCGTTATGTTGCACGAATTTTTCGCGCAGTTCGGATGGCAGGTGTTCAAAGAATGTATCTCCGCGCATGCCGATTCGCAAAGTTTCCAAGGAAATCACTTCGTCGGGTGCTATATTTCCCAAGTTCACATCGGAACCGATGAGTTTAATGAAATAGGCTTGTTGCGCTTTGGCCGGCGCTTCCCACAGGATGGCGTCCTTGTCAATTTTTCCCATGATTTGGCGGATCAACGACACGTGCGGTTTTCCTCCGGGGCGATAGATACCCACCGTTCCGCTTTCGCGGGCCTCGGCAATCACTTTCCAGGCACCGGCTTCCAATTCGGTTTCCATCATCTGGATCCAACGTTTCGGCGCGATAAAAATACCCGCTTCCTTGGAACCCACTTCCGAAAATGTTTTAAATTCCTTAGACATTTCTTTGATGAAACGGATTTTTTCTTCCGGTTTCAGACGGATGGAACCGTCAGAGATTTCGGCGGTATCCAGTTTTAGCTTTTTCAGCAATTTGATATAATCACGGAACATATCACGCACCACGAAAGCCTCAAAAAACGTTCCGCCCAAATAAGGTTGGATGCCTACGGATTTATAGAATTCTATTTTTTCTTCCAGTTTGTTGGTGACGTATGAAGTGCCGAAACCCAACTTTACGAAGTCGATGTAATTGCCGGATGAATCGACGAGGTCTTCGGCTTGACGTAGGCTAAGGCCTTTATCCATTACCATGGTTACACCGGATAAGCGTGGTTTGCTGCCGCGATCAGGTACGTAAGGAAGTTTTATCATGTAGGAGTGATTTGAATGTTGCATTAAAAAATACCCTTCCATTTTGGGTGGAAGAGTATCGTAAATTTTTGACAAAGTTATAGATTGATTAGACTTATCACAGCCTCATGTTGGGATAATTGAGGAAACTGCTCCATAAACTGTTTCAGGAAGCTACGATCTTTCTGGAAAGCTTCGGCCAAAGTCTCGCTTCCAAATACGTTATCGCCAGCCAATAATTGGTATGCAGCCCAACGGTATTGCAGCTCAGCTTCGTCCGGATTATGTTTTACGCCCTCATAAATGGTCTCGATAGCTTCTTCCAGCCTTCCGCTTAAATAAAGCGTTTCGGCAAAATTGGACCAATAATCTTTCCACGGCAACTCAAACGACCTCAGAAATTCGTATACCTCAATGGCATCGTGGTATATGCCCAAATCTTTTTTGATGTCGGCATAGTACAGGATGGCTTCCAGGTTGGTATCGTCGTGTTTGAATGCGGCTTCCAAATAAGGAAGTGCCTCCGAGCTGCGACCCATTTGGTCCAATACCACGCCGATTCCCAAAAATGCATCGGAATAATCCGGCTCTTTGTGTATGGCCAGTTTATAATAATGGATGGCGCTCTCGAACTCGTTCATGTGCTCATAACATTCTCCCAGCGAGAAGTATATAACGGCCGTAGGCTCTTGGCTTTGCATGATTTCCTTGTACACGTCCGCGGCTTCTGCAAAACGCTCCAGTTCAATCAATGTTTCTGCCTTGTGCATATAACCTTCGGTATAATCCTCCTTGGCCGTGATGCTTAGGTCAAAAGCTTCCAATGCCTCATCATATTTCTTGAGGTCGAGCATCAAAATCCCGTAATAGGACCAAGCCAAATGATTGTATGGATCAGTATTGATGATTCCGTTTAGGAATTCTCCGGCCCGCACCTTTTCGTCAGATGTGCATACTTGACAGCAGAACAACAATTCTAGGTAAGCCATGTCGTTGTATGCATTTACGCGGATGGCTTTTTTGAGGTAGCGGATGGCTTCCTCGAAACGACTGTTGTTCTGGTATTCGTTCGCAATATCAATGTACACGTAGTCATGCTCTTCCGGATCTAAGTATTGCAAAGCCTGCAAGTAAGACTCCACGGCTTTTTCGTGTTCGCCACGGTCAGAAAATACTTCGGCCTTCAGCAAGAAGATATCCGGATTGGCTGTTTCCACCGATTGGATCTCATCCAACAAAGCCAAGGCATCATCATATTTTTTACGGCGGATGAGTACCTGCGACTTACGTAATCTCAATTCGGATGAAAATGGGTGTTGCGAAAGTGCCATGTTAATGACTTTTTCCGCCTTGGATATTTTATTTTTAGATAGATAGTGGTCAAAAAATTCTTCGAAACGTTCTGCATCGAAAAACTGAACCTCGTTGTTTTTCAACAGCTTCTCAAAAGCGTCCAGCTCCTGTGAAAATTGTTCTTCGTTACGCTCATATTCTTCGTTCATTCCTATAATCCTCTTTTAATCGAAAATATATACAAAGATACGAATTTCCGGCGCGAAGGTTTGGAAAGAAGTGGTAGTTTTCAACACTTACCGGGAGGGAAGCGAAAGCCATGGCCGCATGTTGCTGTTCCAGCGCATTACCATAATTTATGTTAAGGGCGAACCGGTGGTCACCAAACCGACGTTTGTTAAGTCGTTTGGTTACAACTTTTGCATTCACAGGAAAATAGAAAGAGGCGGTTCATGGCGGCTAATATCTTAACACTGTTTATTTTTTAACAATGTATTTGGACGTAATTATTCTCTCTATTTTTGCACCCGTTTTTGGAAAATTATGACGTTAATTAAAAGTATTTCAGGTATTAGGGGAATCATAGGTGGCAAACCGGGTAACGGATTGACGCCAACGGATACGGTGAAGTTTACGGCCGCTTATGCAGCCATGATACATAAAACCAAAGGCGAGTCCGCTAACAAGCCGGTGATCGTCATCGGTCGGGACGGGCGAATTTCCGGACCGATGATTTCGGAGTTGGTAATCCAGACGTTGATCGCATCGGGTATCGATGTAATCGATTTGGGCCTATCCACCACGCCATCCGTTGAAATGGCAGTTACCGAACTCCATGCCGACGGGGGAATCATCCTCACGGCCAGCCATAATCCTAAACAATGGAATGCGCTGAAATTATTAAACGAAAAAGGCGAATTTATTTCTGCCGAAGATGGACGGATTTTATTGGAAGTGGCCGATAACGAAGAGTTCAATTTTGTAGATGTCAATAAATTAGGCACGCGAACCAACCGCGAAGGCGGATTCGTGAAAGAACATATAGAGAAAATTTTGGCTTTGCCTTACGTCAATAGGGACGCCATCGCGAAAGCTAATTTCAAGATAGCACTGGATGCCGTAAATTCTACCGGAAGCTTTGCCGTGCCGATGCTGTTGGAAGCTTTGGGCGTGAAGGAAATCGTTAAGGTACATTGTGAATGTACCGGTCAGTTTCCACATAATCCCGAGCCATTGCCCGAGCATTTGACCGATTTGAGCGAAGCGGTGGTAAAGAGCAAGGCACACTTGGGCATAGCGGTAGATCCGGACGTGGACCGTTTGGCCATGATTTCGGAAACGGGCGATGCATTCGGCGAAGAATATACGTTGGTGGCGGTAGCGGAATACATGTTGAAAGTAAAGGCCGGCAACACGGTTTCCAATCTTTCATCTACCCGTGCATTGCGAGACATTACCGAAAAAGCCGGTGGGCAATATTTTGCTTCCGCGGTAGGTGAGGTAAACGTGGTGGAGGTGATGAAGCGTGAAAATGCGGTAATCGGCGGAGAAGGAAACGGTGGTGTCATCGTGCCCGATTTACATTACGGTCGTGATGCATTGGCCGGAATCGCTTTGTTTCTCAGTCATTTGGCCGAAGTAAAAAAGCCGGTTTCTGTATTGCGTGCGAGCTACCCGAATTACATCATCTCCAAAAATAAGATTGAACTTTCGCCGGAAATGGACGTGGACCACGTATTGGCTTCCATCGAAAAAAAATATGCCAAATTCCCGGTAAATACGGTGGATGGCGTAAAAATAGAGTTCGACAGTGAATGGGTCCACCTACGGAAATCCAACACGGAACCGATTATCCGGATTTATGCGGAAAGTACTTCGGACGTGACGGCGGAAACGCTGGCAAAGAAGATTATTTCCGATATCCGCGAGATTATTAAGGAGTAATTTGTTGATTGGATAACATGCTAAAGGACAGCATTCTCCCCCAATATCTAAAATCTAATATCTGATGTCTAGTGAAAATGTCGGATATTTGCACCGAAAAATTGCTGAATGAAAGTTTATTTAGATAACGCCGCCACCACCCGCCTTGATTCTGAAGTGGCCGATGCCATGAAAGAAGTGATGGATCGGGTGTATGGCAATCCTTCCAGCGTACATGGGTTTGGCCGCGAGGCGAGAACGGTGATTGACCGTGCCCGCAAAAAAACGGCGGAGATTTTAAACGCTTCTCCATCCGAAATTTTCTTTACATCGGGCGGAACGGAAGCCAATAACATGGTTTTGCGTAAATCCGTAGCCGATTTGGGCGTTAAACGTATTATTACTACGCCAGTTGAACATCACGCGGTGCTGCATACGGCCGAAGAATTGGCCCAAATGGGTTTAATTCAGTTGGATTTGGTTGAGTTGGATTCAAACGGGCATGTCAATTACGTCCACCTGAACCAATTACTTGCCAAGGGAGACAAAACCTTGGTATCCTTGATGCATGCCAACAACGAGATCGGTACCAAAATGAATCTGGAAATGGCGGCTTCCATCTGCAAGGAACACAACGCGCTTTTTCACTCGGATGCTGTGCAAACCATGGGGCACCATAAATTCAACCTATCGGGAACACACTTAAATTTTACGAATTGTGCCGCCCATAAATTCCACGGCCCTAAGGGAACGGGATTTTGTTACATCAAATCCGACGTGCGTTTGCAGCCGCTCATCACGGGCGGTGCGCAAGAACGCAATATGCGTGCGGGAACGGAAAATATATATGGAATCGTAGGTTTATCCAAAGCATTGGAAATCGCCGACCGTGAATTTGAAAAAGAAAGCACCTACATCCGCGGGTTGAAAAACTACATGGTTGCCCAATTAAAGGATTCGGTTCCCGGAATCGAGTTCAACGGCGATATTTCCGACGACAGTCTATACACCGTATTGAACGTATGTTTCCCCGAAACGCCCGATTCGGATATGTTGTTGTTTAAATTAGACATTGAAGGTATTTCGGTTTCGGGCGGTAGTGCCTGTTCCTCGGGTTCCAATGTGGGGTCGCACGTCATCCGTCATTTCCGAGGTAATACGGAGCGCCCTTCCATCCGTTTTTCGTTCAGTAAATACAACACGAAAGAAGAGTTGGATTATACTTTATCTGTTTTGAAAAAATTATTTGTCCCAGAGATTGCATAATGAAGAGAGTTGGTCTGAAAGTTTTGTTGCTCGGTCTATTTTGTCTTGTTTCATTTCTGTCTGATGCGCAAACGGCGCAGGTGTATCGCCACCCGTATTTAAGGATCCAGCTGAGGCGCTTGCCCGCCACTTGGGAAATCAAGTCATACAAGGACCAAATCCAGTTTTATGCACCGAAAACCGAAGGTTTGACATACGACGGGGAGAATATCAGCATCAACGGGTTTGAGATTCCGGCGGGAGAAACCTGTAATACCGTTTACAAGCGCTACGTAACGGACGGCTTGTCCGATTTGGAAAATTATTACGAAATATCCCGGGGGGATACGATGGTGGGCGGAAAGACTTTCCAACAAACCACCTTTACGTTCCAGGAAGAAGGCAAAATGTGGAAAGACGTGATGTGTACGTTGTGTATGAACAACCGTTTCTATATTTTCCTGCTCACCGCCACGCCCAAAACATTCGAGCGTCACCAAGACGTGTATTGGGATTTATTGTTCTTCTCCAAGCCTGATTAAACTAGATATATCGTCTTCGATTCCTTCTTATAAAATTCATCAAAAGTTTGATGTTTCTTCCCTTTTCCTGTTCTGATAAAGCAATATCACTTCTTGCTGCTTCATGTGCCCACATCCGAAGAAGATTGGAATGAGGGAAATCTGAGTAGAAATAGGAAAAAAATCATTCCTTAAGAATCTAAATAAACCCTAAATTGTTCTCGATTGTAAATCTGGATCAGATAGAATCGGCGTAAACTTTCTAAACACACCAAACCATGAATTTCTATGAATCATTACCCCTGTTTCAAGATTTTCACCTCATAACAAGTGACGAATTTTTTAGGTCGGTACCGCATGATTGGGTGGTGGTGGTTACTGATATCAAAAATTCCAGAAAAGCCATAGAATATGGCAAATACCAAGATGTAAATACCATGGGTGTGGCTACTATTGTCGTGGCCAGAAAAGTATTGGGGCATGAAGGTTTTCCGTTCGTGTTCGGCGGCGATGGCGCTACGATCATCATCCCTCCGCAGTATTTGGATGAAACACTCCACAAACTGTGTGATCTAAAAGAACTTTCGCAAAAAAATTACGACCTTAATTTACGTGTGGGCCATGTAAGGGTGGGCGAGTTGGTAAATGAAGGAGCCGATTTATCCGTTGCCAGATACGAACTGACACATGGGGAATGTCTGGCGGTTTTCAAAGGCAGCGGTATGGCCCTGGCCGAAAAGAAAATAAAGCAAGACGAAAAATACCAAAGTTGTGTTGCCTCCAAAGGGGAGGTCGATTTAGGCGGCCTTTCTTGCCGTTGGAAAGCCATTCCCAGTGTGCGTGGTAAAATTATTTCGTTGTTGATAGAAGCCGATTCGCAGCAAACCTACCAACATGTACTGACGCACATCAACAATATACTTCCAGAAGGATTGGAAGCACATAATCCCGTAGATACGGAAATTATGAATTATAAATCCGTATACGAATGTTTAAAGGAAGAGTGGAGACTGCATCCTCGCCGACTTTCGCGTAAGTTTATCCGGCGGATTTTGATCATTATTTCCATGGTATTGATTTATCGGTATAAGCTTCCGATCGGTTATTTCCGCATGTATAAAAAAGACATCCGGAAACATTCGGATTACAGAAAGTTCGACGGCATGCTGCGGATGACATTGGATTGTACCGAGGCGCAGATTGCACTCATCACGTTCTTTCTGGAAACGCTTTCAAACGAAAAAAAAATCAAGTACGGAATCTTTGAAAATAAATCTGCGGTCATTACCTGTTACGTGGAAGGTTTAAAAGAAGGGGAGCATATCCATTTCATCGATGGGGCGGATGGCGGTTATGCCAAAGCGGCGGATAAGTTGAAGAATGTTTATATCTGAAAATAATGATGCTCACTGAAAAAGAAAAATTGACAATTTTCAGGATTTGTATTGAGGGAGGCTTGATAAGTCTTGAGCAAATAGAGCATTGGGCAGAAAATATTTTAATTAAATCACCCGAAATAAGATTTGATTATATTTTAGATTTATGTCAATCTAAAAATGCTGGAATTAATGAAACTATTCATGTTTTAAAAGTAAATGAAGAAATCGTTAATCCTGCAGTTTGGAAAGTCTCATACGGAATTGCTGGCTTGTTGTTTGAATCTGGAAGAATTGATTTAAAAAAAGCTTGTTATTTTATTTCAAAAGTTATTGAAGAAGTTGGACTTGAGAGCGAATATGATTTATTCGGAATGAGTTTAGATGATACGTTTTATCTAGCAAGTAGAGAAATTTATGGAAATTTAAATTCTACAAAAGATGAATTTATCAAGTTAACTAATCCATATAAGGATATGGCGCAAGTTTTCCTATCAGAAATATCTTTAAACACCAGAGATTGATTTTTAGAATAACAACCAAACCTCCAACCACTTTCCGCACTTATCCACTAAATATCAACAACCCTTTATCCAACCATGGTTTTGACGTACTTTTGTTAGCTGTCCGAAAATGCCTTTCGGTCCCAATTTTCATTCGTTATGCCAGAGTTTAACCACCTACACGTACACACCCAGTTCTCCTTGTTGGACGGGGCTGCCGATGTTTCACGCTTGTTCAGGAAAGCGAAGGAAGACGGCATGCGTGGTATGGCCATCACCGACCATGGGAACATGTTCGGGGTGTTCAAATTTGTGGCAGAAGCCCAGAAATACGGAAAGAAAATTGACAAAACCTTGGCGGACGGAACCGTCATCAAAGAATGGCAATACGACGTAAAACCCATCGTGGGATGCGAGTTCTACATGGTAGAGGATAGGCATAAACGTCAGTTTACAAGAGAAGAAAAAGATAAACGCCGCCACCAGCTGTTTTTGGCCAAAAACGAGGAAGGCTATAAAAACTTGGCCAAGCTTTGTTCGTTGGGATATACCGAAGGTATGTACGGTAAATATCCGCGTATCGACAAGGAGTTGATCGTGCAATACCACAAAGGTTTGATTGCTTCCACGTGTTGTTTGGGGGCCATCGTGCCGCAAACTATCTTGAGGGTTGGTGAGGCCGAGGCCGAGAAGGAATTCAAATGGTGGTTGGATTTATTTGGGGAAGATTATTACATCGAGCTCCAACGGCACGATATTCCCGACCAAAATACGGTAAACGAAGTATTGCTGCGGTTTGCTGTAAAATACAACGTAAAGGTGATCGCCTCCAACGATTCACATTACGTGGATCAGGCAGACTGGAATGCCCACGACATTTTGTTATGTATCAATACGGGTGAGTTACAAAGTACCCCGAAAGCCAAAGATTTTTCTGAAGATGAAGGGATGCCGCGTGGTTCACGCTTTGCGTTCTATAACGACCAATTTTACTTCAAGACACAGAAGGAAATGAATACGTTGTTCAACGATATTCCATTTTCTACGGACAATACGGGCGAAATCGTGGATAAAATCCAACCCTTGGATTTGAAACGCGATATCCTCCTCCCAAACTTTCCCATTCCCGAAGAATTTAAGGTGCACCAAGGCGAAGGATCCGATCAGTTGAACCAATGGGAATATTTGAAATACCTGACGTTTGAAGGGGCCAAAAAACGTTACGGCGAAATTTCGGCCACCACGGAAGAGCGGTTGAACTTTGAATTGTTTACCGTAAAAACCATGGGTTTTGCCGGTTACTTTCTAATCGTGGCCGACTTTATCATGGCCGGGCGCGATTTGGGCGTATTGATTGGTCCGGGCCGTGGATCGGCAGCCGGTTCTGCCGTGGCATATTGCATCGGAATCACCAATATCGACCCGATTAAATACGATTTGCTGTTTGAGCGTTTCCTGAACCCCGATCGAAAATCCATGCCCGATATCGATACCGACTTCGACGACGAAGGTCGTCAAAAGGTAATTGACTACGTAGTAGATAAATACGGCAAAAGCCAGGTGGCGCAAATCATTACCTACGGTACCATGGCCGCCAAAATGAGTATCAAGGATGTGGCGCGTGTGATGGACTTGCCGTTGGCGGAAAGTAACGCCTTGGCCAAATTAGTGCCGGATAAGCCGGGTATTTCATTAAACCGTGTAATAAAGGCGCCTATGAAGGATGCCGATTGTAAAAACGGGGAAAAAAGCTTGGCCTCCAAGGAAGGTTTGAACTCGGAGGATTTTGAGCCCGTAAGGATGCTCCGCGAAATTTATAACGGAAACGATCTACGTGCCCGGGTACTCAAGGAAGCCGTGATTCTGGAAGGTTCGGTACGCAATACGGGAATTCATGCGGCGGGTATCATTATCGCACCCGAGGCATTGATGAACATTTTGCCCGTGGCCGTTTCCAAAGACTCCGATTTGTTGGTTACCCAATACGACGGAAAAGTGGTGGAAGACGCCGGTGTAATCAAGATGGACTTCTTGGGTCTCAAAAACTTAACCATCATCCGCGATTGCCTGCGACTGTTAAAAATAAAACACAACCTTGATTTAGATATCGATACCGTTCCGTTGGACGATCTTAAAACCTTTGAACTGTACCAACGGGGTGAGACGATTGCCACGTTCCAGTTTGAGAGTCCCGGCATGCAGAAGCACCTGTTGGCCTTAAAACCTGATAAGTTTGAGGATTTGATTGCCATGAACGCCTTGTACCGTCCAGGTCCTATCCAGTACATCCCAAACTTCATCGCCCGTAAGCACGGAACGGAAGCCGTTCAATATGACTTGCCCGAAATGAAGGAGTACCTGGAGGAAACCTACGGGATTACGGTTTACCAAGAGCAAGTGATGTTGCTGTCGCAGAAATTGGCTGGCTTTACCAAAGGCGAAGCCGACACGCTGCGTAAGGCGATGGGTAAGAAAGACCGTGCGATGCTCGACAAACTAAAACCAAAGTTTATCGACCAGGCAGTTGAAAAAGGACTCGACAAGAAAAAACTCGAAAAAGTTTGGACCGACTGGGAGGCTTTCGCGGCTTACGCCTTCAACAAATCACACTCCACTTGTTATGCATTTGTGGCGTTCCAAACGATGTACCTAAAGGCACACTATCCCGCGGAATATATGTCCGCGGTATTGAACCATGCGGGTAACATCGAAAAGATGTCATTCTTTATGGAGGAATGTAAACGAATGGGAATGATGGTATTGGGCCCCGATGTAAACGAGTCCGACAAACAGTTCAGTGTAAACGCCAAAGGACAGATCCGTTTCGGATTGAACTCCATCAAAGGAGTAGGAGAGGCCACGGTGGAAAGTTTGCTGGAAGAACGTAAAAACGGTGGCCCGTTTGTCTCCATCTATGATATCGTAAAACGGATCAACCAAAAAGCGGCCAACCGTAAATCGTTGGAAAGTTTGGCGTTGGGCGGCGCATTCGATTGTTTCGAGGATATACATCGCGCCATATTTTTCCACGAGGAGGAATCCGGCAAAGGAACCATATTAGACAAAGTATTGCGGTTCGGAAACGCCTACCGTCAGTCATTGGATAGCACGGCGGTGAGTTTGTTCGGCGATACGGAAGAAAACGTCATCGTAGAGCCCGCTTTCCCAACCGTACCACGTTGGACAAAAATCTATGAACTCGGCCGCGAGAAAGAGGTAGTGGGTATGTTCCTCAGTGCACACCCGCTGGACGATTACAAATATGACATAGAAGCGTTCTGCAATATCGGTTTGGGCGAGTTATCGTCTATGGACCTGAACGACAAGTTGGATAAGATATATAATTTTGCGGGCATCGTTACCGCCACGGAGCACCGAATTTCCCAATCGTCCGGCAAGCCTTGGGGTTCGTTGACGATGGAAGATTTCAGTGGTTCCTTCAGCACACGGATTTTTGGGGACGACTACATGAAGTTCCGACCGTTTATGGAAGATAGCCATTTCTTGTTCGTAACGGCCAAGGTGGTGAAGGGATTTAGGTCGGAAACACCGGAAATTAAGATCCAGTCGGTTGAACTGCTGAACACTCTTCGTACCAAGAAAGCCAAAACCGTCATTATGCATGGGCATACCGAGCATTTTACAAGGCAAACCTTAACGGAGTTGGAAGCCATATTAAAGGCCAGTCCGGGTAATCTGCCGGTTCGACTTAAATTTGCGGACAAAGAACTGGGGATTACCGCTGACGGAATTGTGAAAAAGTATAAAGTTTCCATTACAGACGATCTCATCCGTTCCATGAAACAATTGGAAGGTATTGGTTTTAAGATAGCTTAGCGTTTTATCGTTGTCATAAAATGACGATTATAGCCCTGTTAAAAACTTATTTGCCGTAGAAAAGTTACTGCATCAATTAAAGGGTAAATTTGCGCCATAATTTTACCTTTCATGGGGCTATTTAGGTTAACTAAACCAACAATCTTTTTTACCGTCTTCCTTTTCATGTGTGTATCATCCGCGATGTCACAGACTGGAATCATTTCAGGAACCGTAAAAGACACGGCTTCGGGCGGCACCGTTCCTGGTGTTAATATTATGGTAACGCCAGGTGTAGGAAGCATTACCGATCCGGATGGGAAGTACTCTTTTGAGGCTGCACCGGGAAACTATGTCCTAAAAGCGACTTATTTGGGTTACGACCCGCAAGAAGTTAAAATTACCGTGAAAGCCGGGGAGACTTTGGTGGTTGACTTTACCATTGCGGAAAAGAACCGTATGTTGGATCAAGTGGTGGTTTCAGGCAGTCGTTACGGCAAAAATGCATCGGAGGAAACCATTTCCATCGAAGTACTCGGGCCATCCGTATTTAAAAATACAAACTCCATCGACTTGGCCGATGCCGTTGGGAAAACACCAGGTGTAAACGTGGTGGATGGACAAGCTTCGATCCGTGGCGGTACCGGGTTTTCATACGGTGCTGGTTCGCGTGTGCTCATTTTGGTGGACGATATGCCCATGCTATCGGCCGATATGGGTGGTGCTTATTGGAAAGCCATGCCCATGGAAACCGCAGAAAGCATCGAGATATTGAAGGGTGCATCATCGGCGCTTTATGGTTCATCCGCATTGAACGGCGTAATCAATCTGAGAACGGGTTGGGCCAAGCCAAAACCGGTAACGGATGTCACTTTCTATTCGGGCATCACCGGCACGCCAAGAGAAAAATATAGAAAGTGGTGGAGTGATTATTCACAACCGTTTTTTACGGGAGCATTTGCATCTCATAGACAACGCATAGGTACGGTAGATTTGGTAATCGGGGCCAATTATCATTATGAGAAAAGTTATTTGGAAGGAAATGACCAATTCCGCTATCGGGCTACATTTAAGACACGTTACCGCCCTAAGAAGAATCCATTCATATCTACCGGCGTAAACGGTGGATTTATGTGGGAAAGAAGCGGTCGTTTTTTTCTGTGGCAGGATGGTGATACCAACTCTCTCCGGATTTCGGATGGCTCAAACGACCAATATTATTTTTTGAATATCGACCCATATTTTGAATACGCGGATGACAAAGGCAATACACATAACCTGCGTACCCGTTTTTTCCGTACATACAGATATGGAAGCGGCAGCACCGCTAATTCCATTTCCAATTTAGCTTACGTGGATTATCAGTACCGAAAAGTTTTTAAAAAGCTATTTACGCTTACCGTGGGTGGTACCGGAAATTACGGCTGGATGTCCAGCAATTTATATGTAGGAAGCCGAATGACGATCATGGGGGCGGGATACACGCAGCTCGAATTCAAACATAAACGATGGAATGCAGTCGTGGGTGGCCGTGTGGAATATAACCAGATCGATACTTCTTACAGAAGCACGGTGCCTGTATTTAGAGCCGGTTTGAACTTTAAGGCAGCCAAATATACTTTCCTTCGTGCATCATGGGGCCAAGGGTATCGGGTTCCAACCATCGTAGAGCGCTTTTTGGATGCCGGTTTTGCCGGGGTTAACATTAAGCCAAACCCACATTTAAGGGCCGAAAGAGGATGGAATGCCGAAATCGCGGTAAAACAAGGTTTCGGGTTTTCTAATTTTAAGGGATTTTTTGATTTTGCGGGCTTCTGGATGGAAAACACCGACATGGTTGAATATTCGTTCGGCTATGATAATGGTTTCTTTTTCCAACCTAACAACGTAGATCGGGCACGTATCGCCGGTTTTGAGGGAAATATAACAGGACAGGGAAAAATCGGCCCGGTGACACTGAGGACATTGTTTGGTTATACATACAACTTCCCGGTGAATCTTGGACGTAGCCCCGAACTCGAAAATGCCGGACTTTACATGCGTGAAATGTTTGGTAAATTTGCCAAACCCTATACCCCTGCCGATACCGTACTCTTGAAATACAGAAACCGCCACATGGTCCGTTTGGATTTGGAGGCCGATGTATATAAATTCACGTTGGGTACCACGATGTATTACAATTCCTTCATGGAAGCCTTTGACGATGTACTGTATGTATTCGATGTGGATAGCTACTACGCCAAAAGGGCTCCATCCAAGGGCGATTTTATTGTGGATTTACGTTTGGCTTACCAGATTTCCCAGCAGGCTAAAATTTCGTTCCTGGTGAAAAATGCCACCAACCTGGGCTATTCCAACCGGCCTGGGATTATGAATTCACCCATCAGTTTTACCCTACAGTTTAGATATGTATTGGATAAGAACAATTAATTTTTTATTGAGATAAACATAAAATGAATCCCGGACGGCCTGAAACCGTTCGGGATTTTTGCATATTTGCCACGATGAAGCTATCCGTCGTCATAGTCAATTATAACGTGAAATTTTTCGTGGAGCAATGCCTGCTTAGCGCAAGACAGGCCGTTGCCGCCATGGATACACATTATGGGCCGTGTAGCTGCGAAGTGTTTTTGGTGGATAACAATTCCGTCGACGGTAGCTGCGAAATGGTGGCCGACAAATTTCCGGAAGTGGTATTGATCGCCAACCGCGAAAACACGGGATTCTCCAAGGCCAATAACCAAGCCATCCGAATTAGCCAGGGCGAATATGTGTTGTTGTTGAATCCGGATACGGTCGTAGAGAAGGATACTTTCCTAAAAACGGTATTGTTCATGGACCAACATCCGGACGCCGGCGGTTTAGGTGTGAAAATGTTGGACGGTAAAGGGATTTTCCTCCCGGAATCCAAGCGGGGATTGCCGACGCCCGAAGTGGCCTTTTACAAGATATTTGGTTTATCGGCCCTATTCAAGCATTCAAAGCGTTTCGGAAGATACCACCTCACGTATTTAGACAAAGACGAAAACCACGAAATAGAAGTGCTCTCGGGTGCTTTTATGTTGATGCGGAAAAAAGCGCTAGACAAAGTGGGACTGTTGGACGAGGATTACTTCATGTACGGCGAGGATATCGATTTGTCATATCGCATCATTAAGGGAGGATACAAAAATTACTACTTTGCCGACACGCGAATCATCCATTACAAAGGAGAAAGCACAAAAAAGAGCAGCGTAAATTACGTGTTCGTTTTTTACCGGGCGATGATCATTTTCGCGAATAAACATTTCTCCGGCGGAAACGCAGGTTTGTTTTCGCTCATCATCAACATGGCTATTTGGTTGCGCGCCGGTATCGCCTTAACGCGCCGGTTTTTTGTAAAAGCCGCCATGCCATTGTTTGATTTTGCATGGTTATACGCGGGCCTTTTTGTATTAAAACTGTATTGGGAACAAAACCATAAATACATCGAAGGCGGCGAATATCCGTTGGAGTTTAGTTTGGTCGTTTTACCCTTGTATGCCATTATTTGGATGTTGGGCGTGGCAGTTTCCGGCGGCTACGACAAAAGCGTGAAGATTTCCGACCTATTTCGCGGCATCGGCTTGGGCACGTTGGTCATATTGATTTTCTATGCCCTGCTTAGTGAGGAATATCGCTATTCGCGGGCCATCATTATTTTGGGGGCGGTTTGGGCCATCGGTACGTTTATTTTTACGCGTGCCATCCGCCAGTTTGCGAAAACACGTTCGTTTAATTTCGAAAAAGGCATTCGCAAGCGAAGTGTGATCGTGGCGGATGAAGAAGAATCCAAGCGCATTACCGAATTGTTGAAACAAACCGGAAACACGGCGGACGTCATCGGCGTAGTGAACGTAAACCAGAAAATGGCCGCCGGCTTGGGCATGTACGACCAGCTCAACGAAGTTATCCAGATTTACGGAATCTCCGAAATCATCTTTTCATCCAAAGACCTGTCCGTGTCCGAAATCATTGCGGAGATGGATCGTTTGAAAAGTTTGGAAACGGAATATAAAATAGCCCCACCGGAAAGCATATTCATCATCGGCAGCAGCAACGTAAATACACGTGGTGAGCTCTACATGATTGATTTGAATACCATCAACCGCCCCGAGAACAAACGCATCAAGCGGGCATTGGACGTATCGCTTTCGTTCCTGTTTGTTATATTTTTTCCGGTTGTTATATTTTTCGTAAAAAATAAGGGCGGATTTATTTCCAATATTTTCCGTGTATTTTCCGGTAAAATATCCTGGGTAGGATTTTATAACAAAGACGAAACCGCCTCCAAAGGCCTGCCTACGTTAAAACTGGGCGTACTCACGCCGGCAGATGCATTCCAAGGCATGGAATTGGAAGCGAACACCCTGCGGAACCTCAATCTGTTATACGCCAAAAACTACGAAATGACGGAAGACTTGAAAATTGTTTTCCGCGGATTATCCAACGGTGGGCGTTCCATATAAATACGCTGGGCGCCGTAAACACGATAACCATTATCTATCGAGAAACTTCCTGATTTCTTTGGATACCTCCGCCGAATCGGATACAAAAAGATGGTGGTTCGCGCCATGGAATTCCAATACTTTGCCATTCTTCACATTCGATGTGAACAAAGCCATTTGTTGTTTCAGGAATACCTGCTCCAGACGGAAAACTTCGGTGGCCGCTTCTTGTTGTTCAGTGTCCAATTGATGGTAATAATTGAATAACCCCTGTACCGAATCATTCACGCAATATAATGCCAATGCGGGGGCTTTTATTTTTTCATACGCCGGACGCTCAAAAATCGTCATCATGGCGGCGTAAACCGTATCCGGTGTTCTATCTCCCATATAACGCCCGTTACTGTCAAAAACACAGGTGGCCCTGATTTCGGATTCGCACAAGGGAATATTGAAAGCACGGGAAAAGAAACTTTGCAGGTGTGCCACGGAAGAAGAATCCTTGGCCGTCATTACGATTTCGGGAGGCGGAGGGGCATGGTCGCCGTGGCTCAGATCCGTTCTGTCAAATGCCGCGTCCAGATAAACCAATTTGTTCACCCTGTCTGGATATAACGAGGCAAATTTGGTGAGTTCCTCGCCCGCAATAGAATGGCCGATGAGGGTAACACGCTCCATATGCAAACTGTCCAACACGGTAAGGATATCTTTGGATAATGTCGCCAAGTCATACCCATGGTCAGGTTTGTCGGATGCACCAAAGCCTCGTCTCGTTAGGCCCCATACATGGTATTGGTCGTTGAATGCCGGTGCGAACGCGTCAAACACATGGGCACTGTTCCCAAGCCCCGCCAGAAACAAAATCGGTTCCCCCTTTCCTCCCCAGTCTATTATCTCCAATTTAATCCCGGGCTCTACCTCAACAAATGAAATGCTCGGTTTGTTATCGTTCGGTTTGGGCGTATGGCATGCAAACAACAAAGTAAAAGCGATGAAAAAATGGATGGGTTTCATGTGAAGATATTCTATAACAATGATACGGAGATTTAGACGATGGTATATACGTTATAAGCCAATAAAGCATTTTGGTGCCTTCGGGAAATACATGTGGTAAATAATGACAATATTTACATCAAATTCAAAAACCATGAAATCAAGATGTAAAACATTCCTGTTGGCTATATTTTTAATGATGGTTACGGCCATTGGCATACAGGCACAAGAAAAATATGAATATGCCGTGATTACTTATAGACCTGTGACCCGAAATGTCGAGGTTTCTATTAATGGAATTGAATATAAAACAATAATACCACCTAAAGAGAAAATGAAAGGTGCTGCAGATGTGAATCCAGCCTTAGAAGAAGTAAATAAGATGGCTGATGATAATTGGGAATTATTTGATACCGGATATAGTATAGGCGATGCCACCATGCATTCATATGCATTCTTTCTAAGAAGAAAAAAATAGATTAATTCATAAAGTATAACAAACAAAAAAGGGAATGGCACCAACCATTCCCTTCCTATCTAAAGTCTAATATCTAACATCTAGCATCTAATAAAGCAGATGCCCCGGGTATTTCTCCTCATGGATTTTTACCGCCATGTTATATAACATTACTTTTAATTCTTCCACGTTTTCTTTTTCCGTGGCGGAGATGAATACACACGGCACATTTTCCATCGCCATATAACTCTTCTTCAATTCAGCCAAGGATGATTTTTGGAATTCCCCGTCCAGTTCATATTCCGGTTTATCGGGGTTTTCGTAGGCATCAATTTTATTGAATACGAGGATGGTCGGTTTGTCCAAAGCCTTTATTTCTTCCAGTGTGTTCTTTACCACCGCAATCTGTTCCTCGTAGTTCGGGTGCGATACATCCACCACGTGCAGCAATATATCTGCTTCGCGTACCTCGTCCAACGTACTTTTGAAGGATTCGATGAGGCGTGTAGGTAACTTACGGATGAAACCCACCGTATCCGAAATCAGGAACGGCAAGTTTTCTATCGTCATCTTACGAACTGTCGTGTCCAGCGTAGCGAAGAGTTTGTTATCCGCATAAATCTCGCTCTTGGTCAGGTGGCTCATGATGGTACTTTTACCCACGTTGGTATAACCCACCAAGGCCACGCGTACCATATTGCCCCTGCTTTTACGCTGTGTGGCCATCACGCGGTCAATCGTGGTGAGTTTTTCTCGTAAGAGTGAGATGGTGTTTTTGATGGCACGTCGGTCACTCTCAATCTGGCTCTCACCCGGACCACGCATCCCGATACCCCCTTTTTGGCGCTCCAAGTGTGTCCACATTCGCGTCAGGCGGGGAAGCAGATATTGCAACTGCGCCAGTTCCACCTGCTTTTTGGCGTGTGAAGTTTGCGCGCGCGAGGCGAAAATATCAAGGATCAGGGTGGTCCTGTCCAACACTTTTACGTTGTCGCCTTCGAACATGCGTTCCAGGTTTTTTACTTGCGTGGGCGTCAGTTCGTCATCAAAAACGATTAGGTCAATTTCTTCGGCTTTTACGTACTCCTGTATTTCTTCGGCCTTACCTTTATTTACGAAGGTGGCGGCATTCGGATGCTCCACCTTTTGTGTAAACCGCTTCATGGTATGGCCGCCGGCCGTCATCACCAGAAATTCCAGTTCGTCCATGTATTCCGCCAAACGTTTTTCTGACTGTTTAGGCATAATGAGCCCAACCAACACCGCTTTTTCGAAAGCAGGTTTGTTCAGTTTGTCCCTGGGCTCCAGGTTTGATTTATCATTAATATGTCGTGTACTGTTCAAATTCTTTTAATTTTTCAGATTCGTTTCAATGTAGTTCGCCACGGCCTTTATTTCCTCCACGCTCAATACATCTTTATATGCGGGCATAATTCCGCTAGATGAACCGTTGGCGATCTGGGTTACCATTTCCTCTTCGCTAAAGGTAGTGATCGTTAGATCCTTGGCGCCGGAAAGACCCATCTTGCCGTTGCTGCCGTGGCATCTAGTACATTGTGCCTCATAAACGGATTTTCCGTCCAAGGGTTGCTTTTCGCCTATTTTTGTTTCGGTATTGCCCCCGCAGGATGACAATAAAACTGCTGCCCATGTTAGGCTTGGTAATAATATCTTCTTCATTTTCCGGTTAGAATAAACGGTTCAGGTCCCAAGGAATGGCGAATAATACCATCAACAAAGCGATGGTAAACATCACCGCCGTACGTTTGTGTTTTAGGGCGTCTGTTTTGGCGCGTTTGCCCAAAGAAAACCCTACGGTGGCAATGATGGCCGCCAAAATCATCATCAACGGGTGCTCCACCACGATAAAGCGCGCTTCGCTGTCCTTCATGATTTCGCCCATCGGACGGGCCAAAGGCAATACGCGCTGTACATATAAAATAAGGCCTATGATGACCTGTATGTGCAAAAAGCCCATGGTGGCGGCATATAACCCTTTGCTATATGGCTTGCCCGAAGATGATTTCAAAAATCCCAGGATGATGGATGCCAACAATAGGATAAGGACTACCCAACGTAGGCCCGAATGTGCGTGAAGTAATGCGTTCATGTGTTCTAATTTTGTGCGAATTTCATCATTTTTGGTGAGATTTCGGGTCTGTCGGGACTTAATGTTTTGTTAGGGGCATTACCCTCCACGCAAGCAGTTTTGCCTCCCCTTGTTGGCAATAAAAAAAATCGATATTATTTTAGTCGCAAACAATCAAAAAATGAAAAAGACGGTCATTGCTTTTGTACTATTCATGCAGGCGGTAGTTACCATGGCGCAGGTAGACGCCAAACAGGTAGATTCCCTCAATGTATGGTTGGCATCGCCGCTACTCAGGTACAATTTTCCGCACAAAGCCACCAGCGGGGGCATATACGTTACCCAATTGATGGCAGGCACCCCCGACCGCGACGAACGCGGACAATATTCTTATTCCATCGATTTTGTTAAATGGACAGACATTACATCCGTTAAGGTCATGCCCAATTCTAACCGGGATGGGCAAGTGTTGGTGCTGTATGGTGCCGTAAAGAACTATATGTTCAACAAGGCGGGCGATCTGGAGTTCGATGGCAGGGGATATAAATTCAGCCGCGATAAAGAGTCTGTTTCGATATTTTACTTCGGCAAATCGGAATATGAAGTAATGGATAAGGTGCGGGAGTGGATACGCATCTTTACCGGAAAGTAAGGTTGAAATGCTAGGTCGGCTGGTTGATGATTTTTTGGTGAAGGCTTTGGTCCCCGAATTCTAACCGACCCTTAACTTATTCAATATCTCTGTTTTTCTCCTGCGGGATACTTCAAAAATCTCTCCGTTAGACATTTCAATGATACATGGGTCCCCTTTGCTGTATTTGATGATTTTCCTTGTATTGATGATGTGCCTTCTGCTGATACGCACAAAAGTTGTATTGGCGGTATCAAAATATTCCTCAAAATCGATGAGACGACGGGTGGTGATGAATCGCTCATTATGATCAATGCGGATGGTACAGTAATTTCCGTCAGACATGATTGAAATGATGGAACTCTCCTCAATCATGGTCACGGAATCTGCCGTATGTACAGAAATGCGCTGATTTTCCGAATCTTCGATACTCCTAAGTAAGTTTATTATTTTCGGTTGGTTGTTCCGCTTAATGACAATACTTTCTTTTACTTTTTGGATCGCTTGTGCAAGATCATGGATTTCAAACGGTTTCAGCAGGTAACCCAATGCGCTGAATTTGATGGCCCGGATGGCATATTGGTCAAAACTGGTAACAAAAACAATCTCAAAAGGAACCTTATCAAACTGTTTCAATAGGGTAAACCCATCGCTTCTCGGCATTTGGATATCGAGGAATACCAACTGTGGTTTTACGTTCACGATCAGTTTGTAGGCTTCATCTACGTTTGCGGCTTCGCCAAGCAACTTAATCTCCGGGAAGTTTTGTTTAACCAATGTCTGAAGCACAAACCTGCTTTGGGTTTCATCATCTACAATAATGGCTGTGATATGGTTTTCCATGGATCAAATATGAATTGGGATGCTTATTTCTACTTCTGTTCCGGAAGGATTACCTTTTTCATCCAGTAAATCACTTATTTTCACGTTGGCGGCATTTTCCCCGTGCAGCTGGTTCATGACACGAAGTCTTTCTCCGGTGAGCTGCATCCCCACGGATTTATGGTTGGTATTCGTCCTGAAACTTTTTGCTTTTTCACGACCCACGCCATTGTCTGTAATGCGTATCACCAATTGCTCACCCACCTGTGCTATCGAAATAACCAGTTTACCGCGCCGGCTGTTTTCCAGATTGACGATGCCATGCCAGATTGCGTTTTCCACATAGGGCTGAAGCAGCATTCCCGGAATGTTATAATCGGTAATCTCGGTTCCTTCGCCAATCGTCAACACATAATCGAAACAGTTGTCAAAACGCAATTGTTCCAGTTCGATATAAAGTCCGAGTAATTCCAGCTCCAGTTCCAGACGTAATACCTTGGTTTGGGAATGATGTAACACCATTCTGATGAGTTTGCTGAATTTCGCCAGGTAACTGTATGCTTCGGATTCGTTCTTTCCGAGAATGTACCCCTGGATGGTGTTGATGGCATTGAAAATGAAATGCGGGTTCATTTGTGCCTGTAAGGCGGTAATCTGGTATTCTGCCATCATTTTGTTCACGAGGGTTTTGGCTTCCTCCGCTTTGCGGATATTTCGTGTGGTTAAACGGATCAACAGGAAAATACCGAAACCAAGCAGCAAAACGGCTAATCCGATAAACCACCACGTCTGCCAGAAAGGAGCCGCAATCATGATCAGGAAAACCTCAGGTTTTGTGCTCCTCACACCATCGTTGTTGATGCCATACACGGTTAATTTGTACGATCCCGGGGAAAGGTTCTCCAGAAATATTTCGTTGCTGTTTACTTCCACCACGCTGGTTTCTGATCCGTTATCCAATGCGTATTCCAGCTTGTTCAAAATACCTGTTTTGAAGGTAAGGACATCAAACGTGAATCGGAAATTATTTTGGTCGTGTGCCAGGTGGAGGGTATGCGACTGTTTTACGGTGCGCTTGTTGATCAGCATTTTTTGCAGGTGTACCGGTGGCCCGAAGGCGTTTTTTACGGCTAATTTCAGTGGAAGACTGAACAACCCTTCAAAAGTGGAAAACCAGATAAACTCATCGTCTGCCGCCACTTTGTAAACTTCATTGGAAGGCAATCCGCTGTGGATGGTGTAATGGGCGGACGTATACTCTCCACCCGCACTTTCAAAGCGGTACAGCCCTTCATTGGATGCAGCCCAAACCGTTCCGTACCGGTCTTCCGTTATATCGTGCAAGGTACTGTTTCTCAGGTTCAGTTGTTTTCCCGCAGAAACTATGTTCGGGCCATCAATCCAGTAAATGCCATCGTCCGAGGTGATGACCCAAATCCTTCCCGTACGCGATTTCATCAAGCCGGTTACTTTTTCCGGAATCCCTTTTAGCTGGGCAGATTTTCCGGATTCCAGGTCGTAATGGAACAATCCCTGGTTTCCGCCCAGCAGCAACACTTCATTTCCGAGGTATAAGATGGATTTACTTTTAAAGGGAAAAGCAGAAGCCACTTTAACGGACATGTGGGGTTTCGTGATCTCATAAACAGCGCTGAACATGGCGCCATATAATCTGTTTTTTACCTGGGCAAGTTGGTAGGATGCGGCGGGTCCATCCGGGAAGTTTAGTGGTTGCACGGATCGGAACTGTCTATCCGTCCATACCATAATTTCTTTGCTTGTAAGAATCCAGCGACCATCAAAGGGAACAATATCGGTGAAAAATGTTTCCTTTCTTATGGGAAAGGAATACGAAGAAAATTGCCTGCTGGTGGAATCCCGTACGGACAATTTGTCGCTGGATGCTGAAACGTATAAATTTCCATCGAGGTATTTGAGAAGGTAAATACGCCGGTCAAAACCTTCCGTTGCCGTGTAGGCCAGTAGGTGTTTGTTTCGGCTATACTGGATTCCTTTTTCCAGGGTGGTGCACCAAATGCCCTGTTCATGGTCTTCGCAGATGCCGGTTACGGAATACTTCCGGAGGCTGTGGTGTCCTAATTGCATGGTGCTTACATCCGGATAGTAATAAACCCCATTGTTTAATACGCCTACCCAAAGCCCGTTTGATTGGTCTGTATAAAAGCTCAAAATTCTATCCGGAAAGGTTTGCACCGTATGGGACAAGTCTGCATTTATGCGTATCAGCTGATTCTGCACTCCGATAAAATCAACATTTCCCGCCAAGGCTGTCGGAGTAAGTTTGTGCGTAAGTTTTCCATTTAATTCAGGGAGAATGACTTTTTTACGCAGCTTTTCATTCTTCAGCATAATCGCTACATTCTTCCATCCTTTCCGGTTAAGGAAGGTTTCCGTAATCGTTAAAAAAGGAAATCCGGCTCTCTTTTCGTATAAGTGAAAAATATCATTATCCACATTCCGTTTGATGCGGGTAACTTGGTTTGTTTTTTGGTTGATCCTAGCCGTATAATACGAATTCATGATGATTGAATTCTCCGGATCATTCAAATCCATAGAATACGGAATTGGGTTTTTGAAAATGCCTGTTTCCAATTTTTTGTACTCTTTATTGAATGGAGCTTCCTTCAAGTACCCTTTTTCATAATACAGGATCCTATTTTTCGAAGTGGCAAACCAGATTTTTCCGGTCTGATCTTCAAACATGGCATATACGTTTTCCTCCGGCAAACCGTTGCTTTTATTGAAAACCACCAGTTTGCTTCCGCCATACCGGCACAAGCCATTGTCGGTGCTGAACCAAATATACCCGGCTTTGTCCTGTATGATTTTATAACATTCCTGTGAGGGAAGCTGCACTTCGTTATTGAGACCGTAAAACAGTAATTCCTGTGCGCTGCCCCGTGCAGAAAGCAGCAGCAGGCAGACAAGGCAGGCAAGGGATTGGATTATTCTCCGGTACATCGGCCCAAAAATAACCGGTTTGGGGCACCTGCGGCGGTCTAAAAGTAAAATGTGCCGAAAATTTCAAATACGGTAGGGATGAATTTACGGATTCCCTTGTCCTTTGCAGCGAAAAATATAATTATAGACCCATGATAAAAATTGGTTACCCATTTCTAAAAAACACGATTGTCACCGGATTGATTCTCTTTACTTTCATTCATCCATCCTTTTCCCAGCAGCCAGTTATTACCTGGGCCAAACAGGCCGGAGGCAACGAAAGTGATAATTGTACCGATGTGTTTGTTTCCCCGGATGGTAGCATATATTCATCCGGTAATTATACGGGAAATGCCCAATTCGGATCTTTTACCCTCACGGCTACCGTGAATACGAGTAGGGGATACGTTAGTAAAACGGATGAAAACGGAACGGTACTGTGGGCAAAGGACTTTGGAAGTAGTGTCCTTAAAATAGCTGCAGGGCCGCAAGGTACCGTCTATATTTCGGGTGCTTTTGCGGGCACAGAAAATTTTGGTGGAATCTCACTGACGTCTGCTGGCTCAAACTATGATCTATTTGTATTAAAAATGAATGCCAGCGGAAATGTGCTATGGGCTAAAAACTTTCAGGGAGTTGCCTCTAATTCCATTGTTTCCGATGCATCCGGTAATATCTATATGGGCGGCACATTTGCAATAAGTGCCACCTTCGGCTCTATTACCATAAGCCAGCCGACACAAGTATCAACCTATGATGTTTATCTGGCGAAATTAGACCCCAACGGAACACCTGTATGGGCCCAAAAATATGGAGGAACCAATAACGATTATTTTACGGGGTTCGATATCGATGCAAACGGCAATGCCTATGTTGTAGGAACTTTTTATAATGGTACGACAATCGGAACATCGACCTTTCTGGGTTACGCTAATATTGGCATCGACATTTTCTTATTTAAAACAGACCCTAACGGAGGCGTCATTTGGGCCAAACAATTCGGTGGTGGTGATATTGACGGGGCTTCAGCCATCTCAGTGGATAATCAGGGGAATGCTTACATCACGGGAGCGTGCAGAGGAGCTTATCAATTCGGCTCGTTTTCAGCCGCATCAATCAATTTCGGTGCTTACCTCTGTAAAATTAACCCTGCAGGGACGCCGCTTTGGCTGAAATCCTATTTAAACTATAATCAAATTGATCAGTCAATTACTTTGGATGTAAAGGTTGATCATGAAGGAAATGTTTATTCATCGGGACGTTGCAACGAAGGGTATGCCTTTAGTGGGCAACATTCCATTGGCGATGGAGAAGGCTATGTCCTAAAAAGTGATTCCAACGGAAATGTGGTGTGGGTGAAAGGAATCGATAATCAAAGCGACAACGGAGTGTATGGCTATGCTCTTGATACTGACCTTACCGGCAATGTGTATATGGGAGGTGCATTCACCGGTACCATTCACACCAATCCTATATTGCAGACCAATCCCAATAATTTCAATTATGATATTTTCCTCATGAAAATAGGCACCTGTTCCGTAAATGCCGCAACCACCCAGAACGGAAATACGCTCATGGCAACCGCTACGGGAGCCACCTACCAATGGATCAACTGCGGAAACGGCAATACGCCCATTGCCGGAGCCACTGCCCAATCATTTACCGCAACTACAAACGGCACGTATGCGGTAATTATAACACAACAAAACGGCTGTTCCGCCACTTCATCCTGTGCCACGGTTTCCGTCACCGCAGGTTTGGAAGATTGGACCATGGACATGTTCGCCATATACCCGAATCCCAATGCGGGAGTTTTTAGGGTAGTGGTTGAGTCACAGGTAACCATCCGCATCCATGATGCCGCCGGAAAACTGGTATCCATGCAAACACTACAAGCGGGAAACAACACCATCGAACTCACACACGTCGAAAGCGGAATCTACTTCATCACCGCAACCGATTCTAACGGACAAACAACCGTTCGGCGCATAAACATCGTCAAGTAAAGCTTGTAACTATATAGAAACAGCCGTAGATTAATCTGCGGCTGTTTTTGCTTTGGGATGTACCGAGAACTTCATGTATGTAAACAATTGTGATGAAGCAAATGCTGTTCACCAAACAGCAAATGGACGGTACCCAATCTATACATTGATGCAATGATTTAGTATTGGCTTCGGGTGAATAAAATTCTGTTATATTTTCAAAGCCCTTTAGACAACGCTCGTCGCGGACTTACTTTTTATCTCAGCATTCCTTTATTGTTTTTAAAGGAATCGATGAGCACTAGCTTGCTTTGCTTAACTTCAATTTCATAAGGCCGTATAGAAAAGAATGGAAAAATGAATCTTAGATTAAAGAACAATAGAGAAAAATATTCCCCTTTTCCAACAGCGTAGGCAAAACGAGCCGCGTTAAGAAATTAAGACGGAGTTGCCACGGGCAACGCAGGCGGAAATTTTAGCGGTCGTTTTGCCGGTGCGGAGCAACGCCTTTGGAACCGCGAAGCGCTCATCGATTCCGTTGAAAAAGAATAAACAGATTGAGATAAAAGTTCCCTTTCTTTGCTTACTTTCTTTGGGGAAGCAAAGAAAGTAAGGCCCCGCGGCGAGCGGCATCCGAAAAGCCTTTCGTGCCACAAAACAATCGATGATTTTCTATAACATTTAGTGTTTGCAAGTGAAGCACCTAAATTCCATGAGCTATAAAAACTTTAAAGAATAATCTGGTAAGAAATATGGCGATGTAAAACCAAGAAATAAAACCTTCGCGTACCTCCGCGGTTAAATCGAATGTCGGCGTTTCTCCGCTAAGCAATAAAAAACCTCTGCGCACCTCTGCGATCCTCAGCGGTTAAATCGAATGCCGGCGTTTCCCGCCAAGTAACAAAAAAACCTCAGCGCACCTCAGCGCACCTCCGCAGTTAAATAAAAACCAACAAGCCCTAAACCACCGCCACCTGCTCCAACCGTTTTGTATATAACACCGAATCCAACGCCACCGGCACAAAAAGCCCAAACGGCTTCGGCGAACGGAGACACATCAGCGGCTGGGCGGTTTTCATTACCGCCACGCCCGGTTTCGGCATCAGTTTGATAACCCTCAACCAGTTCAGCACCCGCAGCATCACGAACGTAGGATCCAGTTCAAACCATTTCTGGGCAAAGTTGGCACTCGTGGGGAATTTGTGGTGGTTGTTTTGGAACAGCTCGCCCAGCAGCATAAAACCCCATACCTCCGAGTTTTTGGAATGGTCATCGTTTTTAAAGTTTTGGTAACCGTATTTATGCCCGCACCAGTTCACGATGGAACCCTGTATAGGCCCCATGAAGTAGTGGATGGGCAACAACAACGTCCAGAACCACGACAGGTCAAAATGCATAATCAGCGCCACATACACCGAAGCATACACCGCACCCCAACACAAGCGTGCAAAAATATTATTCCCGATCCTGTCCATCAGCGGCCAGGAAGGCAAGTCATGACAAAACTCCGAAGCCGGCGTCAGCGTCCCGTTCAGGAAACCCTGGTAAATCCTGCGCGTATGCTTCGTCATTCCCACCACATCCTCAAAAAAGTGTGGCGAATGCGGATCCTTGTCCGTATCGCTGTAGGCATGGTGCATCCGGTGCATCACCGCGTAGGGGCGGGGCGTAAGGAATGAGGAACCTTGAAAGAACCAGGTAAGGAAGTAGAACACCCTTTCGGTCCTCGGACCCATGGTATACATTTTATGCGAGGCATACCGGTGTAAAAATGCGGAGTGGAAGAATAGGGAGAGGGACCAATGTGCAATGAAGAAAACTAAAATATAAATCATCTAAAAAATGTGACGGTATTTTACCGTGGTATTGTGTGAATATACCGTTATAAACGCTTGTTTTTCAATATTGTTCCGTGCATTTGGGTTATTGGCGGATATTATGCGGTAGAGGGTTGAGGGTGATGCATCAAGGTAATGTTAAAGTTTGGGTTGTTGCTTTACTATATCTTGTTTAATCAGCGTTTCGCTCTATGTTTGTAACCATTATTATGCTGGTTCTTCCAATAATTCAAACGAAGCGGGACGCAGATACGGAATCTTTGGTTTGGCGTAGGCAATCTGTTTTGTGGGCCAATGTTTAGCCTATTGCCTTGTAGCCATAAAAGGCTTTTCATACGCCGCTCGCCGCGGGGGCTTACTTTTTTTCTTGATAAAAAAAGTAACAAAAAATCAAGGCTGTATGAAATTGGCTAAAAAAGTTTGTTTTCAGCCTAAAGGCCAAAAACTCGCTCCGCTCAAACAGTTTGGCCTTCTTAACGGCAAAAAACAAACTTTTTCTTCACGCCAATCTCATAAGGCCAAATTGAAAAACATTTTTGCAAAAGGGATTAAATCAGAATGGAAAAAATGAATTTTATTAGAAAAAAACAATAGAGAAAAACAATCCCTTTTCCAACAGCGTAGGCAAAACGAGCCGCGTCAAAAAATTAAGACGGAGTTGCCACAGGCAACGCAGGCGGAAATTTTAGCGGTCGTTTTGCCGGTCCGCAGGAACGCCTTTGGAACCGCGAAGCGCTCATCGATTCCGTTGAAAAACAATAAACAGATTGAGATAAAAGTCCCCTTTCTTTGCTTACTTTCTTTGGGGAAGCAAAGAAAGTAAGGCCCCTGCGGCGAGCAGGCCCCGCGGCGAGCGGATTCCGAAAAGCCCATTGGAACCAATATAACTTACCGTCAATAACAGACTAACCATATCAATTCCTCTGCGCGCCTCCGCGGTTTGCATTTAATCCCCTCAAGAAACATACCCCTTCAACAACATATAACACTCCTGCGCTATACCCCTAAACACCCCACTATCGTTGGTAACCGGGTAGTGGACGGTATTCCCCAGGCAGTTGATGTAAACCTCCATCCAGCGGTCCGGAATATCCTGCAAGCCCATCAGCTTCGCTACGATGTTTGCGATATCCAGGTGATGAAGCTCCGTCTCGAAGCCCGCCTTGCAGATGTACTCCACCAATTGTTGGTGTTTCATGTCCTGCTGGATGAGTTGGATGATGAGTTCTTCGGTGG